>Ga0209317_1000513_pt1 | contig 45229 bp, 36 predicted proteins | sample RifGroB2_FD_183994 | JGI IMG/M metagenome (GOLD analysis project Ga0209317, IMG submission 183994) | Soil microbial communities from Rifle, Colorado, USA - Groundwater B2 (SPAdes) (version 2) | ecosystem: Environmental > Terrestrial > Soil > Unclassified | place: Rifle, Colorado | collected... | reverse complement strand
AGGGGAGGGTCGGGGTGGGGATGGGTCTTTTCCGGCTAACTACCAGTACTAGATAGACACCGATCATGTCAACATCGCTGTCTGCTGCCTCTGCTGCCTCTGCTGCCTCTGCTGCCTCTGCTGCCTCTGCTGCCTCTGCTGCCTCTGCTCGCCGAGCAGCGCAATGTTTGGGCCCTGCCGACGCCCACCGGGTACCTTAGGCTAATTTGACAACGATGAATGCAATGGGATACTTGCAAAATTATTTTTTATGAAGAAGCGCACAATTACAGAGAGCATATCGGCCGCATTACTGAAAGGAGACAAGAAAATGCCCCGTGAAAAGAGAGTCAACGGGATAAACGTAGATCAGTTATTCCAGACCATTGAGTCAGTCAAAGGCCAGCCGGAAATCGCGCTATTCAAATTCCGTGCGCGCAATACCTGGGTGCGCGGAACACACAATCGCGCCACCGTAAAAGATTTTTACGGCGCTCTCCAGGAGGACGATTCGCGCAACATTATGGTTTTCGAAATAGACGAACCGCCGGTTCTGTGCGGAGAAAACCTGGGCGCCAATCCCGTTGAATACCTCCTGGTCGCCCTGTCCGGATGCCTGACGACAAGCATGATCGCGCACGCGGCAGCCAGAGGGATCGAAATCAAAAAAGTGGAGTCGAGGTACGAAGGCGAACTTGATCTTCAGGGCTTTCTGGGAATTTCAGATACAGTTCCGGTCGGCTACAAGAACATCCGCGTCTATTTCAAAATAGAAGCCGATATTTCCGAGGCACAGAAGGATGAACTCATCGAGATGGCTCAGAAGTACTCCCCGGTATTCAACAGCATCGCCAAACCGGTGCCGGTTTCGGTGCAACAAGACAGGACATAATTCCAGCCGTTTGGTAGAATCCGGATACAGCCAGCCAGTCATTTGCCGGCTGGCTCCAGCGCACAAAAAAGGCCCCTGATTTCTCGGGGCCTTTTTCGTGCCATCGGGAATGCTGACACCGAGTCAATATGCCAGTCACTACTAGTAAATCGATGCGCCTTGCAAAGGAAGGTGATCTGAGGTTGGCTAAAAGACAAAGAACCCTCAGGTCTTTTGACAGAGGGTTCTTTGTTAAATGGCGGCGCTGCAGAATACTTAACAGGGGTACCACCTGCACTTTACTTCCTATTGCTCCAGTTTGCCGAAGGAAAGATTTACCAGTTCCTGCGCCGCCTCGCTGTTTTCAACTCCTCCGAGACCATATACACCGTGACGTTTAAAGTCGCCAATGCCACTCCAAATGGGCTCACTGCTAGTTTTACTCAACATTGAAATTTCCAATGAAGAATTGAAAGTCTTGGCAATCACCGCATCAAACTGTTCGATCTTAAGTGTAGGTAAAAGAATAAAGTCTGATCGTAATGTTGAGCACAATGCGCTTACCAATTTCTTGTCGTAAGCACCTGTACTGTCATACCCGGTTATAAGTTTATCAATTAATTCCAACTTGCCGGCATCGCTGATCTTTTCCAGGCTATCTTGTTGTTCAATTATTGTCGTATCCGGGAGCTTGCTCCGGACCATTTTGCCTATTCTAGCATTCAGAGCTTTTTTCATCGGAGTAGCGGAATCCGTGCTTAGCTTCTGTTGTGATTTTACTGGCAGGATTGCGATTGTTTTTTTCCTGAACTCCTGAGACGGCAATTCGTTATCAGCCTGGCTCCCATTACGTGTCGTCAAGCAGCCAGTCAAGAAGGAAAGTACCACCACAGACAAAACCAATAGCCTTTTCATGTTCGCTCCTTTTACGTTTGGACTTCACGAGGTTGTTTATACCGTCACGGATTGGATGAAAGTTTTGCCTCAGCGTTAACGGAAGGGGATTGAGATGTATCAAAGAGAGCAATGATGCGCGTATGTTGGTAGCGCTGGTGTTCTTTCAGGCGTACACCTTTCGGACTATACATATCGCCCGTGCCGTAAACCTTGTGAAACTCATGCGGAATGTTCACCAGATACTTGTCCAGTATGTCGAGCGGAGTTTCCGAGCGCTTTTTAGCCAGTTTCATGTTTGTCTTCTTTTTTCCGGTGGAGGAGGCGCTTCCGATCGAGAGGAAAATGATCTTACGTCCCCTGCTTTCCCGCGAGAGAAAGTCGGCGAAATGAACCAAACGTTCAAACTCCAGAGATCGATTATCGATAGCTGCAGATCGGACCGGGAAGAAGATAGTGATTTCACCGGTTCCTTGCCGTTTGGAAATTTCCTCGATCATTTGTAACGAACGCTGTGCCGTTTCCAGCGCCTGCCGGCCCGTTGTCTTGATCTCCCCAAGTTCACCCATCACCTGCTGATTGGAACCCTTGATTTGCTCCAGATCAGTCATCACCTGCCGATTCGATGACTTAAGATTTCCCAATTCACTTATCATGGTATCGTGAGCACCCACGAAAATGGTCACCATGTCATTGGGGTTGGTTGCATCTCCTTGGTTCTGCCCTGCCCCGACGATTCGGAAACCATTTCCGCGCTTTTGATCCGTATTTGCACATCCCACAAATAACAACAACGCGACAATTGTAATAGTTGATCTTATTGTCATACGATTCCTTATATTGAGGACAACATGTAGTTGTAACAGCTATTTATTGGAAGACTCGCTTACTCTTTCAATTAAGCCTTTTACTGTAATTGAAGTACCAATTCCGGATTTAATCTTGTCTGGATCGAGCTTTGCAGCTCCTTTAACATTGGGGGAGACAATAGTTTTTGCACCATTTCTAATCCCGTTCAAGTCATAGAGTACAGTAGCTGCTGTGCCTATCTTCCCCCCTGATTCACCAAGCAAAATTGAACCAGTGCGCTCGAAGAGATCAGTAGATTTGCCTTCATACCCCTTCGACTCGTCATAAAGCGTTATGCCCATTTCTGCTACATTTTTTGCCACGCCTTTTACATCTCCAGTACTAAGGTCCACGACTGCGCCTAATGCTTTAGTAGTAGTACTTGCCGTAACATCATGTACATGTCCTATTCCTTCTGCAGCTGACGAATAGACAGCAACTTGCTCCTCTGGGCTAAGATTTGAGATATCACCAACAACATAATTGAAAATGATATCACCACCGAAATTAGCGATTTTTTCCTTAGCCTCGTAAACAGATTTTTTGGCCTCAAAAAAAAGTATCCCTTTTTGAATAAAAAAATCTGCTTCGTCTTTGTTGTCGAATGGTTTGCCGTTCCATTCCGCATCGTGCTTTGATAATCTCATCAGGCCTGATAATAATTCTATATCTGCTTTATGCCTCATATAAGGGTTTTTGCTTACATAAGCTTTATCGTGCATCATACATAGCTCATCCAAATCATCGAGCGGTTTTGTACTGAAATCACCTTTCTTGTCACATCCTGTCCACCCAAGGCCACAATAACATCCATAAGCTAGGCTAAAATCTGTACCAATGGCTTCTTTGGCTCCATCGACTAGTGCCTTGCCACTTTCGAATATAGGCATTGGAAAGCGTTTAATGTTTGCCTCACCACCTGAACCAGCCTCATCACCAGCAGAGTTCCCTTGCCTATCAAACCGCTCCTGCCCCACAATCGACCCAATCCGTATATTATTCCCGCTAACTTTGCCGTTAATTTCAAGATTGGTAGAAAAATTCCGAATACTGGAATTTTTCACAGATCCAAGAACAATCTCACCTGTACCGGTTTGCTTCACCCCGTCCTTCACCTTCACATCGACCTTGAACTTCCCGTTAACGGTCGAGTTGTTGACTGAGCCAATGTCGAGTTCCTGCCTGTCGCCACTGCGAGTAGATACTTGTTCTATATTGCCGACGACCACGGTGGACGTGAATGAGCCCACTTTTGAATTGTTCGCGGACCCGATATTGGCACTCTGCACGATGCCCGTGCCGCCGGATGATTGGGTAATTTTGCCCGTAGTGACGTCTGCGTTGAAGCTGTTTGCTTTGGTGGAGTTGGCGGAGCCTACATTGAGATCCTGACGGTTACCCGAACCGGTTGTCGTTTGCTTAACGGTTCCGGAGTTAACTTTGGAGGTAAATGATTCGACGGATGACTCAGCAGTCACCCATGCAGGCAGAGAAACTATCACAACAGCGATGACACTCACCAAATCGCGTGATCGGCTTGCTCTCATCATCCCCTCCCTCAGCAGCAGGGTTCATTGCTGCTTCAGTTCGCAAAACGTTTCGTCGAAGTCAACAAGATAGATTCCAGGTGCCGGATTGCCGACTTTTCTTAGAGCGAGATACCGATCCGCCAGTTGCGGAGTACTCCAATTGGCCTCTTCAAGAATCAATTCACCGTTTTGCCAGCAACGAATACTAAACAGCTTGCTGTTATTCTCCAAGGTACGGATTGCCGAACTGGTCGGCAGACCGACCGGCGGATTAGCCTCATCAACGATTGGTACCGCGCTGCTATTATCGAGAAACGGCTTGTCGGCCGCCGGAGCCGAAGTATTTTCCAGAGCCAGAATGACACTTATCAGACAGGCAAATGCCGCTATCTTATTCATGGATCCCTTCCTACTGTTTGACGATCTGATGCGAACTCTCAGCGACAGCACCTGCTGAAGCTGCAGCAAAATCTGCCCGTAGCTTTTCCAGGGTATATCTTTCCAGAGGTTCGAAGTCGCCGCCTCTTGCACTATCAGGCAGAGCTGAAGTGACATCAATGAGGGTGTTGAAACAGTACACCCTTTCTTTTTGCGACCTATTTCCTGCTTTTATCTGAAATTTCATGTTTCCGGGAATTTGCAATGGAGTATCTTTGCCAAGCCACGGATCCGGAGCGAAACGATTCGGGTAGATGCGCAACCAACTGTCATGGGTGGGTTCGTTCAGGTAGCAGTACAAAAAAGTATTTTCCTTACTTTTAACCGTCAACGAAATATCCGATCCGGGCTTCTCCGGCTTGCCGATGATCTGAACTCGCTGAGGGTGGGCCTGACTCGACTTCGCAGGTTCCCGGGATTCGGACTGTTCTACAGTGGTACGCTTCTTCGATTTCCTGGACCTCTTCGTCGCAAGCTGACTTGTCGTAAGATGGGCAACCGGCTCACGCGGAAACCCCAGGCTTTTGGTTTTCAGGTTTATCAACCCCGCGAACAAATCCTCGTCTATTTCGCTTCCCTCTTTGAGACCCAGAGCCAAACGCGCCTTTGGCACAATCGAGACAAACTCAGGGTTGAGCGAACCGTCCACAGGTCCTGAGTAGACATCTCTGATACGAAACTGGTTCTGTATGTAAGGTATCAGTTTCCGCTCCCGGTTCAGAGAGTAATACCAGTCGCCGATCTCTTCCTTTATTACCGGATGATTCGGATCGATCCCTAAACAGTTCCAGTACGGCACGCGGGTGAGTTTACCAAACAGTTCAATGGATGCTAACTCGATAAGAGTCCGGACAGCTTGAGCCGAACCTTCGTTGCCGCTGAAAGAAAAATCAAAGTTGATTCCAAAACTTTGCTTCTGGATACTGCCTGTCAAAGCCCCCCCAACTGCGTCGCCTTCTTTCATGACCAGAATGGAATTACGGGAGGTAACGCCCGGGAGCAATTCCATGGTCTGCGTGCTGATTATGCTCATATCAAGCGCTATGACAGAAGCATTGACGTCTTTGGACCAGTCGAAATCAAAATAATCGCCGATACTAGCTCCGGCGTTCTTGCGTTTTTGAATGATGTTGTCGTCCATCTGACTAATTGAGCCACGAATGTCAAAGTCAGGCTTGAAGGTATAAACCCGGCTGTTCGATCCGGATGCGTTGAGCCAATTTACCAGATTGGAGACATCGCCACCGAAGGTGATAAGCCGCACAGCCCGGCTCCGCCTGGTCATATCGGAAACAGCGGAAGTGAGCATGTCGCGGGCGCCGACATTCATTTTCTTGGTGTTGTCGTGCAGATCTTCTGTCAGAACCACCAAATCCTTGATGCCATTTTCCAGAAACAGGCGGTCCATGCAACGGAGACATTCGGCCATGTTGGTAAGATTTTTCTGTGGTGCGGAATCAGGACCCGTGCGTGCGACCTGGGCTTTATCTTCAACAGAGTGACGCATCGGCGCTATTGTTCCGCAACCGATGAACTGGGTGCTGAACAAAGAGATGATCGCTAATGCCACAAAGACCTTACACTTCATAGTTGCCTACCTGCATCTGTTGTTAGGGATGTTTATTACATCGCCCGTTACCACAACAATATTTTCTCGTGGCGTTGCTCCTCGATTACCGTCGGTATAAACATTCCCGATATTCACCCCTTTACAGGGATCCTCGCTGCTGGTTTGCCTATTAGTGGAACCAGAGGGACGTGTATTGGACTTATCCAGAGCCTGGTGACGTTTGGCACGATTGACCTTCATACTGGTCCTGGCGTCCAAACCGCCGTCATCGGCTAAAGCCACCGATGCTGTGCTGCCGACAGCCAATAGCAAGAGTAGGAGCAGAGTCTTCATTTTAACCCTCCGATGCAATATCAAATTGGATAGGCCTGATCAACGAACTGAGCCGAAAGTTGCCGACTGGCTATGACCACCAGTACCGGTAGCGGACTGTTCGATATTGCCATTTACCGTCACCTCTGACTTGAAAGATCCGACCGTAGCGTTCTGAACCGAGCCAAGCATCAGATCTTGTTTCATGTTTTTGCTCGCGGTTTGGGTGATATCTCCGTTTACTCGGACTTTTGAATCAAATTTCTCAGTGACAGTTGAGTTTTTCATAGATCCGACCTGGATGCTTTGATTGTTATCTCCGCCCACGGATGTCTGAGTTATATTTCCTGTTTTAATGTCAGTCTTAAAAGTTCCACCTTGTACCGTTGAATTGTTGACGCTCCCGATCTGCATTTCTTGAATGCTATTATTGCCGCCTTTTATATCTTGGGTAAGATTTCCCGTCTTAATTTCAGATTTAAAGTCTTTCACTGAACTGCCTTGCACCGAACCGACACTGATATCTTGGCGATTTCCGCTACCTCCACCTGAAATATTCTGTTTTACTGCTCCGGTTACCGTTTTATCATTTTTATAGGTGCCGACCTCACTGTTCTCAACGGACCCGAGTCCAATTCGCTGGCTGTTTTGGCTACCATTCGATGTTTGGCTCATATCTCCTTTAACATCAACATTGGAGAAGAACTTCCCGTCGATTTTACTGCCGGACACTGAACCTACCGCCATGTCCTGGGTGTTGTTCTCACCCTCGGTCTTTTGTGTCACGCCCTTAGTTTTGACGATTGACTCAAAGGATCCGACTGATGTGGGAGACCCAGTATCTTGAGCCGACGCGAAACCGGGGTACGAGGAAAAAACTGCAACCAAACCAGCCAACACTATCGTACTCTTCATGTTAACCTCCAAAGTGACAGCATCCCTACTGTCAGACAATCGGCTAAACAGCTAGTTTACTGGCATAAAAAGCGAGAGTTATGACAAAGACGGCGCGGCCGCAAACAATAGCAAAAACTTATTAGACATAAGAAATAAATAAAGGTACACGTTACACTTATTATTTCCGATGTCAACAAATGACAGAGTCAAATCGCGCAGCTGATACAGAATTTCCAGAAATGGCTCCTGCAGAGAACAGGTCAGCCAACGGAGCCGATAGTTCCTGAGAGCAGGATCGGTGGGTGACGGCCCAAAACGGTGCGATTGCTGCGGCACCGAATGGTGTCCGGGAGACTGCTTAAAAAGTTGGGGAAAGTACCGGAGGGGGTTAAGTCGAGGATAAATCCAAAGCGGTGAGTTCAGCTCATTCTATCTGTATCTTAGCGGTACCCGTAGGTCGGGTTAGCGCAGCGTAACCCGACATTATCTCTGATGCTGCACAACTTTACTCCCTGATGCCGCAACCGTCGGGTTACGCCCTCCGGGCTAACCCGACCTACATGTATTCAACTCACACGCCGGGATCAAATACGGCCGTTCAACAGAGCAGTAGCTGTCCATCAGCGTCAGCATCGAATACTACATCCTCACAGCAAGGAACCGGCGCCGGATGGACAGGAACGGTCGGCAGAGGAATGACCTTTTCCTCTTTTTCGATTTCCACTGTCTGATCTTTCTGCAAACCCGTCGGCAGGTCTACCGTCTGATCCATCGCCTGATCCGCAGTTACGACAGCACATGCCCCCTGCTCCGCCGCCCGCTTCGCCAGCTTGTCGCACCGCTCGTTAAAAGGATGTCCCGCATGCCCCGCCACCCATTGCCAGGTAACCTCATGCTTGCCGGACAGTGACGCCAACTGCTGCCAGAGATCCTGATTCTTGAGAGCATCGGGAGTCTCCAGACGACCGGCCCGGATCCAGCCCCGCAGCCATTCGCTCATCCCCCGGACCAGATACTGCGAATCGCTGAAGACGCGCACCTTCCTCGGGGTATTGAGCGCTTCCAGCCCTCTGATCGCCGCGATGAGTTCCATCCGCTGCGAAGTTGCGCTGGGCTCGAAACCGCTCAACTCCTTTTCGTGCTCCCCATAGCGCAGGATCACCCCATAGCCCCCCGGCCCGGAATCCCTACCCGAACCGTCGCTGTAGATCTCCACCAGGCCCGGCGGCGGCGGAGTGAAGGCAACCTCCAGCGCGGCAAACTCCAGCTCACGGAGCAGCGGAATCAGCTCCGGGAGGTTCGCTGACCGGCTCTGCAGATCGGTCAGGGGAACCTCAATGGGAACGTCGTAGCGCACCGTAGCCAGCTTTTTAGAGAGCAGGGCCTGGTCGGCATGCAGGTGCAGGCTTTCCCGGCGCGTCTTGCCGTTCACCAGGCTTTTCCACTGCAGCACCCCTTCCAGAGAGCCGAACTGCTGTACCAGCAGGGCCGCTGTCTTCTCGCCTATCCCCGGAACTCCCGGGATATTGTCCCCGGTGTCGCCGGCCAGCCCCAGGACGTCCGCCACCAGCTCGGGAGGCACGCCGAAGCGCTCCAGCACCTCTTGCGGGCCGGAGCGCTTCCCTTTCATGGTATCCAAAAGAGTGATCCTGTCGTTGACAATCTGCAGCAGATCCTTGTCGCCGGTGACCACCGTCACCTCAAGTCCATCCGCGGCAAAGCGGCGCGCCAGGGTAGCAATGACATCGTCCGCCTCAAAACGGGGAGCTTCCAGGGCGGGGATATTGAGCGCCTGCAAGATCTTTCTTATATAGGGCAGCTGAGGCACCAGGTCCTCGGGCATGGCATCGCGCTGCGCTTTATAAGCAGGGTAGATTTCACGGCGGAAGGTATCGGCGCGGGGAGGATCGAAAACCACGGCAAAATAACCGGGGCGATGCTCCTGCAGGAGGTCCAAGAGCATTCTGGTGAAACCTAAAACGGCATTGGTCGACATCCCGCCGGAAGTAGCGTTGTCCCGGAAGCCGTAATAGGCGCGATAGATGAAACTCGATCCATCCAATAAATACAGCTGCTGCGGCAACTTCACATTCTCTCCATCGGCATTTCCCGCTAACGGTCGTGCCATCGGTATCAGGCTCCGCAGCATTTCTTGAATTTCTTGCCGCTGCCGCAAGGACAAGGATCGTTACGACCGATCTTCGCCCCCTCTCTGACCAGCGGCGCACTCTTGGCAGCTACGGGAGCTCTGTCACCATAAGCCTTCGAGTAGCGCTGCAGAATACCCATCGACGACTTGAGCTGGCCCAGACAAAAAATACCGAACAGTTCCATCAACTCATCGTCCCAGGTCTCCCTCAGCACACCATCATGCCCCGGTACGTCAGTTAAAAAATTCCTCTGGAAAGGGATGGGATCCGGCGCAATCTCTGGAATCGCCAGAGGATCTGCCAGCGCCCAGAGAAACGGAATGGCAGCAAGCAGATCATCCTGCAGTTTCTTCGGTATATTGGGGTCGTCATCTTCCGGGACCCATACCTCAGCCCGCAGCTTCAAAGCCTCATGCAGGCCGATGCCCCAGTCAGTGGCCGGGCCTTTTGCAGCTTCCAGATCAGCCGAGTTGTTGAACTCGAAAGGACAAAGGTTCACCTCCCGCAGTCGAAGATCGTTGATCCTGTTGTGAAGCGGCATCAGAGCGCCGATGAAAGCGTTGGCCGCGTCCATGGTGTCAAAGACGATACCGTTTTTGTCGAGCAGCGGCTGCAACCACTGGGACGGCATGAAAAGTCCCGGTGTAATGACGATGCCGGACAGAAATCCGAGCAGGCGCTCGTAGCTGGGCGGCGCACCCTCCGCTGAATCGAGCTTGTCGAGAAAAGCTTCGATGGCGTCGCGTTCCGGTGCATTAAGCAGGTCGTTGGTCATAAATCCCCTTCCTCTATCCATTTTTACTGATTGCTATCTCTGGCCACCATCACTTGACAAGCTTCTGTTGCTACCCGGCCGTGACGGGGAGGTCTTTAAGGCGGAGCCAGCTTAAGAATTCACAATTCCAGCGGCTTTGCCGTTTTCTGGATGATCTCCCGAAACGATTCGCTGATCGCCGCCCAATCGACCAGATCCACCTTGAAAGGAAGTTCCGACTCGTCGAAGTCGTGCTCCAGCAAAGCAAGCTGGCCAAGAGTTAGGGGGAGCGAACCGATAACGGCAAGATCCAGATCGGAAAACTTCTTAGCAGTTCCGCTAGCCCTTGAACCGAAAACCCAGATTTCACGATCCGGCAGATGCCTTTGCAGGATACTCTTTACGATTTGCAGATGACCAGGAGCAATGTCGATCATGGCCGCTGCATCTTCTCGGTCAGCTTGCTTAGTAGATATTTAGCTTCCTGAAGAAACTCCGGCACCACCCCAAAAACCTCACGTGCCTTTTCCCCATCATAGACATGGCTGGTTGTGCCGCGCGCTTTACGGTAATTGACCCAGCGATCCCAACCGCTCAAAAGCAATCCCTGCTCGCTGCCGGTACGGATGAGTGTCTGAAACGACATGCCGTCTACTTCGTCGGGGTTTGGCAGAGTGACTTCCAGATAACGTCTCAGCATTTTCCAGGACAACTCGTAGGTGTACTCGAATCTCAGGATGACCCCATCGCGCAGCAACTCTCTTTCAGGCGTCGCTTGCGATTCCATCAATCCAGCATCCAACTGGGCTATGGCTTTTTCCAAGGACTGAAAATCCAGAATATCCATAGCGCTTCCCCTAGTTAAATCTTTTGTCCGCCCGTCCAGAATGAGGAAGTGATCGCAGCCACTCCAACGGCTCTTTCGCCACCGCCACTACAACACTGCGATTGAGCATCTCCCCTCCTCCCTGAAGAACCCGTTCGGCTGCTCAAGCAGGGCATTTAAGCACTTTCCCACCCCAAAGTAAACAGACATGTAAAGGGGGCTGAATGGGCATAAAAGCCCGCCCCTCAGCACCCTTGACTTTATACTAAAAGTCAGTATAAAGTCCCCATGATATGGACAGTCGCATACAGCAAGAAAGCCGAGAAACAGTACAGCAACTTGCCGCGTGTGGTGCAAGACCGGCTCGACCTGCTTGCGGCAGAGATAGAGTTGTCAGGCCCAGTCCGGCACAACTGGAAAAACTATTCAAAGTTGGCAGGCAGAAAACGGCAGTATCACTGTCACATCAAGACCGGTAGGCCGACATACGTTGCTGTATGGGAAGAAGTTGACGACACGGTAAAACTTGTAGAGGTAATATATGCGGGCACGCACGAAAAAGCTCCCTACTGACGATCTGATTCCGCTTAACCTGATGGTGCACCCGTCGAACGTCGCGACCATCACCAGATACGTAGAGCAGTTGGAAAAGTCCGACTCAGTTCCCTGGCGCGAAGTAGCAAGCCAGCGCGGAAGCATTCCATCCTCCATTTTGCGGGGAGCCCGGAGTAAGGCAGAGATCACCCAAACACGGCTATCAGAGCTTACGGGGATACCCCAGCGGCATATTTCCGAGATGGAACAGGGCAAGCGCCCTATCGGCAAGGAGACAGCCAAGAAACTGGCAACAGCATTGGATGTTGATTACAGGGTGCTTTTATGAATGCAGAACGCCGATGTCTACCCCACCCCAGCTTCCCTTTCAACGAGGTTTAGATCAATAGGATAAATCGCATTCCGCCGGTGCAAAAAGGCGGCCTGTGCTTCGGCCGCCCTACACCAACTTGACTCTGTCAGGCCGCCAACTTCGGAGATATCAGGGAAGGCTTAGGCAATCAGGAAGGAATCGGTCAGCTTGCGAGGATGAAAATACCCCTTGATGCAGTTTCGGTTGCGAACACATATCTGTATATGGTTCTTTTCTCGAAATCCTGCATTAGGGTAAAGTTCTTTCCCTTCCCAAAATACACCTCTAACGGAATCGAATGGGTTTCTCCCAGTGCTCTCACAAAGAGCGTGTGTCATCTCTACGACAGCACAATCCAAGCGCCGTAACAGGACATCCTCCTCTTCATTTAACGGCCTCTTGTTTTCCGGCAAGGGAAAGCCTGATTGATTGTGGGAATTTTGCAGGATACTGTAGCTGGCTTTGAGGGTTAGCAGGGCCTGGGTTTCTAATAGATTAAAACAGTTGCCGAGATCAATGATAGCGCCGACGACTGCTTCGTTTTTGATCTTTGCTTTGCCACGAGTAGGATTCTTTTTTAGCTGAAGGCGTACTGGAGGGCACGTTCTGGATTGTTCTCCCCGAAATAAATTCCGTTACCAAGCCAGTCGTAGTCATTTTTGCTGAGTTTGAGATGTTCACTGCTGGAGGAGAGAATTTTTTCTGCAACATCTCGATCACAGCCGTGGAAACCGAAGACGAAATAGGGAAGGGACTTGTACATCCTATTTATAGGGAGTGGTCAGTTTACCGTCAGGGGTGCAGATACCGGCTTTTACAAGGAGCTCTTTCGACGTCTCAGGCGTAAGTTGTTTACTGATGGCCTTTATCTCGGCTATAAACTTTTTGGTTTCACGAACTGTCACGGTAAACCCTCCTTTCTTTACACCGAAACTTATATACCTTCCGGCCCCAAACTTCAATTAACTTTTGGCTAGCCCCCACTCTGAACCGGCTAATCTGCAGTCCTCCCCCCCCCCCCCCCTCCCCCAGCCCCTCCCATCAAGGGAGGGGAGTTTGAAGACTTACTCGCGGATGATACTCAGCAAGGTTCCCTGTGCCTTTATGTGGAACTGCCCAAGGACACCTTCTTCAACGAGTGCAGTCGCCGCGGCTTTTACCCTGGCGGGGAAGCGGCTTATGTCCTCATAACGGACTGCCGTCCAGGCTATGAAGTTCTGATCGTTTGAGATCTCAATATCCATCTCTCCCGCATAACCTGTTTTCTCGAAATTATGCTGCCACTGTTGACCGGTCGGATCACTGGCGACCACTTTCCGGATGGTCGCAGTGAACCCGGAATCTTTCTTTGCAGCATAAGGAACTTGCACGGCAAAGCCCCGCATTCCAGGAGCCACCACAGAGTTTTTGTCCTTGCGGTAAAAGTATCTCGCCAAACCGAATTCCACCCGATCGGCAAGCAGCTCACGGAAGTCGCTGTTTAGCCAGTAATCCTGATATGCAGCTTTGATCTTAAAACTCCGCTGTAACTTGTCGAGCTCAAAGAACTCCGCACCGGTATTGACGAGCTTTTCCAGAGGCATACGCATCAGGTGAGTTGAGACTCGCGACAGCGGGAAAAGCGCAGGATGGGCCTCTTTTGCCAATTCATCATAGTCCGAGCGGCGGTCCTCATTGCCCAGATAGTAGGCAAGGAACGGGCGAGCAATATCCTCCACCTGCCACTCCACCCCTCCCAGGGCCAGAAGGGATTTCAGCACCACCATCTTGTACGACTTTACCGGGCTCATCTCCTTTTCCAAATGCTGCAGAAGCTGTTCCGCGGGTGTGCCAAGCAAAGTTGCCTCATACCCGGTCAAATCAGCCATGCACTCCTTAACGCGCAACCAGTTGCCGCCAAAACCGGCCGCTTTGATAAAGAGGTAAGGATCATGCGCGGAAGGATTGGCAAAGAAATCCATTATGGCAGGCGATTGCCCAAGACTGGAACGGAGTTCAAGGTAGAGGTCCTGCAAAGCCTCAAACGGGTTAGGAGTCAGTATCTTTTTGATCTCCGAGTCCCAGATCCGCTGCACTTCCGTCTCCACACTGACATAGCAGGCTGCCGGCAATTCTCTTTCCGGCGCTTTTGAACGTCGCGCGGCCCGACAGTCAACCGCGCTGGTATACCCCTTGAGAGCAAGAGGCGCCACGTAGGACTGACGGAAGTTGCCGACAAAATCAAGCGCCACCAGGTAGTCCTTCTCCGGCATCTGACGCAATCCCCTCCCCAGTTGTTGAATAAACACCGTGAAGGACTGCGTGGGTCTTAGGAACAGGACGTGGGATACTGCGGGGATGTCGACGCCCTCGCCAAAAATGTCCACGGAGCAGATGATCTGCAACGGGTCCTTTTCATCCTGTACCCGGCAGATGGCGCGTTCGCGCTCTTCTATGCTGCTTTCTCCCAGCAGACAGATCGATTCGATGCCGGAGGCCCTGCCGAGTTCGTTGAATTTCCGGTTCATGTACTCAGCATGATTTTTGGACGAGCAGAAAGCCAGCGCTTTGATCTTGCCGGTGGAAGGAAGGAACTTGTACAGGTTGTTGAAGATAAGCTCGGCGCGGGTGTCATGCATCAGAACCTGGTCCAGTTCGCTCTCAACATAGCCACGGCTTGTCCAATGCAGCGCGGAATAGTCAGACGCATCGTGAATGGCAAAATACTGAAACGGCACCAGCCAGCTGTTATCGATGGCGTCGAAAAGACGGCTTTCGAAGGCGACATCATAGTCGCATATCTTCAGTACATCGCGTCCATCCATCCGCTCCGGTGTCGCCGTCAGTCCCAGCAGAAATTTGGGTTGGAACTTTTCCAGCACGCGCTGGTAAGAACCCGCCTCGGCGTGATGGAACTCGTCAATGACGATGTAGTCGAAAGCATCGGGAGCATACTCTGCAAGGGTGGCTGACAGTGAAATGGTCTGCACCATGGCAAACAGGCTGCCCCCCTTGAGGACAGGCGGCTTTGATCGTCCCGACAGGATGGCACCGAAAAAGGCGTCATCCATGACGGAACGGTAGGTCTTCATCGCCGAGATAAGGATGTTCTCTCGGTGCGCCAGAAAGAGGACATTACCAAGGCCGCTCTGTTTGAAGTCGAAAGCTGCCAGGAAGGTCTTGCCAAGCCCGGTGGCGGCTATCACCGTTGACTTCCGTATCCCAAGATTGCGGCGCTGATCAAGCGACTTCAATGCTGCAATCTGTGCAGGCCGTGGCTCCATTGAGCGTTGGAACGCTTTTCCCATCTCCTTGGCTACACCTATGCGGAGCTCGCGCGCCTTTTCCCAGCGCGGCAGATAGGCATCGATGAAGCGCTGATCCACTGGAACCGACGATTCACGCCAGTAAGATTCGTATTCCTGCCGGGCGTACTGGAAGGCAGAGACATTGTTCTTGAGCAGCAGGTTGGTTTCGCTATTGGAGAAGTAGTTCCATTCGTGGTTTCTGGAGAGACCGGAACCGGTAAGGTTGGATGAACCGACGATGATGGAGTGCATGCCGGTGGGCTTTTCGAACAGGAAACTTTTGACATGAAAGGGAGGCGGCTCCTGCGTGAAATCAGCCACCCCCTTCTCACTCAGAGGATAGAAGATCCGGATATCGATCTCCGGAATGCGCGAGGTCAGATGCACGAAGTCGTTTGGATTGTTGAAGTTGCCCATAACAGAAGTCAGCAGGCGCAGCTTCCCGCCGCGGCGTACAAACTCCAGGAACGGGTCGAGCAGCAGATTGAGCATGCCTCGCGCATAGAAAGCCGATGCAATGTGCAGGGCATCGGCATCGGCGAGTTCGCGCTTGATGACATCGACAAGTCCGACCAGCGAATTGAAAGTGAGGAGCTGCGGCAGGCGTGCGCTACGATCACCCATCTCGGCGACCGCCGGGGTGGCGGCGGTGGCATGAAGCATTAACTGCTTGCTGAATCCGCCCGACTCTTCGCGCTTTGATGCCTGCCTTGAGAAGACCTCGTCCCAGTCGATGCCGTGATGTTTGAGTATGGTGTCGAGGAGTTCCAACAGATCGGCAGACTCGTTGATGATCTCGCCGCGAGTGCCGGCATGGAAAAGTTCATGCCCTTCTTCGATAAGCTTGTGGCGCAAAGCTTCTGCAAAATCTGGATTACTCAGAACGCTGGAGGTAAAGCTCTTGCCAGACGCCGCAATCCTCTCAGGGATCAAGTCTCTAACAAGCTTGTTGTAGATCAGCGGCCTTTCAGTCACAGCTTTTCCTCAGCACTCTAGTTGCACATGAAGGGTATCACCCTATGTTTCATGGTGATTGTCATAACACGACTTTGTTGAGCCGGTCAAACCTACTTGTCACCTCAACACACAGGTCAACGGGTTATTGAGGGCGGCGGGTATCCTGCTTGAGCAAGCGACCATCCTTGTTTGCAGGGAACACCTTAGAATTGTTCACCACTCCTTGGGCCGCTCGGTAATTGCCGCAGCGCCATTTCCGTCCGCAGTCAGGACAGTAACTTTTTTCCGGAACACGTACTAAATCGGCTCACTCTACCGCACTTAGGACTTGCAGAATCGTACGATCTGTCGCTGTCCCTGGCCTGACACCCGGGCGAACGTGTCAAGGTCGTGCTTGCGGATATAATCCACGACTTTTTGCAGCTCAAAAGCTTCTCTGGACACGGCGCTTTCTTTATTGGAAAGTGAAAAATCCTCTAACGAAGGATTCGTAAGCAGGCAGCCTTGTAAAGCGGCATGGGGCACATGCTTACCGTCGATAATTGCCTGTAGATTATTCACGTTAATTTGGTAGAGCGGGACAGGTTTTTGGTATATCTGACACATTACACGAACCATTGCCTTCAGTTGTATCCGACTGGTCTGGTAAGACCAGTCCCAAGAGTCACCGTATGGACGATACCGAACAATTTCTTCGCTGCCCAAGTCTTGGATTTTCTCAACGAGCACTAAGGCTATAGGCTGTTTCCGGACATTTCTGCAGTCGAGGCTTTTCGAGGAGGTAAGTGCCCGCAGACCGAACCCATTTGCAGGCATTTTTAGGCTGGCAACATCATTGAAAAACCCCTGAGGATCGCTGTAGCAGGTCGATGGTGGATAGATCCGATCATCAACGCCTTCAAGCCATACGCGCCTCACTCCAAAGAGAGTGGCTGCAGACTCAAGGACATCGCATGAAAGCACTGGCAGAAGTGACTCTGTGCTTCGCAGATTCTCAAGCGTCAATTGTGGGATCAGGCGTGGAATTTGTGAAATCGCAACTCCGTGGCTTTTGAACAATTGCAAAAAACGCAATGCCACTAATGCCATGGGATCGTTCTTGCCCTTCGCCAGGAGCCAGCGCATAAGAGCATCAACGTCCAGCGTGATCGGGCCAATCTCAAGTTTTAAAATAGTGTCACCCACGGGGGTATCCTTTTTTGCATGTGCTACAGTGATCTTTTCGCATTCCCGATGCTACACCATTTTTGAGATTTACAGGTTCTCAAAAATGCGACGCCAGGGACGGTGTCGGCAACATTACCCTTCTGGCACTTCGACACCCGGCTTCAAGATCCTAAACAAATCCCGGCGGAATTCTTTCCAGTCTTTCCTCAGATCTCTGTTCAACATGAGAAATTCGATACGAATCTGATGGTTTTGCTTATTCCCCTCTATGAAGTAGGACTTCGGAGATACCCCTCCGACAGAAGGGAACAGGAGAACATTGTCCTGGCATCCGTACCGATGGGCGTAGGCATACAACTGATAGATGTCGCCCTGTGATACTCCATTTTTCCGATCTTCTTGATCTGAGAGCAGGTGCTTCCATTTCGTGTCGAGGATCAGCTTAGGCGTCCCGTCCGGGTTGACGATGATTAGGTCCGGCTTCAGCCGAAAGGCCCCTGAGTCGTCGTCCCTGCGTAGGAGCCATTTCCGGAAGCCGACGGCCTGAACGTGGACGTGATGTCGAGCGATTTGGTAGTAGTCAGCATGCCGGTAGATGTACCGGGCGATAAACTCTTCGAATAGTTCCTCCATGGGAAAAAGGAGAGAGAAAGTAACATCTTTGCCAACGCTCCAAGAGGGGCTGATCCCTTTCAGCACCATGAGGGAGAAATCGATCAGGAGTCTGAACCGTTCAGTATTGCGGCTGTAGTGGATACCGGAGAAGTGATGCTCTTCAACCTCCAGGTCCGTCACTTCATCCAAAGAGAAGATGACTTCGCGCAGAGTCTTCTGGGTCAATCCAACTTTAGAGAGGGAGAGGAGTCGGCGACAGGAGGCCTTGATAATGCGGTTGATGGGGGTATCGGAAATAAAGTCGTCGTACCGGCAGAATGCCCGCTCCCGATGCACGGCATTCCTGGTGATCTGTTCCCGCAGGACGAGCTTCCCCTTGAGGCAGCGGATATTTTCCTCGTGGCTGACATAGCAATGATCAATCCCTTTCTTCAGTTCCGAAAGGGTCCGCGAGGCGAATACCGCAATCACCTGCTCAAGTAACGACATCCTTTGGGTGCCAACTGACGCAAGGTCACGCTCCTCCCCCACAATTTTCCTGGTGATCGACAGCATATAAAGCAGGTTGTGCTGCGCTCGATCCTTCTGGCTGCCGGACTTGTCGATTTTTGGAAGGATCTCTACAACCCCCTCGGGGACAGCAATAACCCCGACGAAGTTCTTGGCACGGACAAACCTGCAGTCATTCCAGTCAAAGACGCGCTCACCGCCGGAGGCGCACCTCCCTTCATCAAAGCGCTGGAGGCGGGACAAGAACTTGTGATTCTCGTCCGTCCGAGGAATCCTCTCGTATTCGGTTACTTCAAGGAATTCCATCTAACCTTCCGCGGGTTCAGCGGCCTTTGACTTCGGCTGATAGACCCCGATCAGATGTTTCCTGAGCACATCTCCCTCAGCTTGTATAAAGTCGGAATTCACTTCGTAGGGTCGGCAGTCCTCGTAACCTGCCAGATCCAGCATGAGGAACTCCTTCTCCACCAACTTTTTGGGCCTTACCAGAGGATGCTTGTTAGCCGTCTCACCAATGTTCCCATTGGTGCCACAGCCGAGGACAAGACTAATTTTTTCCCAGTCACCGTAGAAGTACTCCTGAAGAAGCGGAATGATGTCCAGCAGGAGTGTATCCTTCACGCCCTCCAGGTCCGCGCACTTCAGGAAGAAGGAGTGGCCGATCATGTGGTCCCGGTCGTAGAGGAACTCAATGCGCTGGTTTAGGGTCTCAAGAAGGCGCGCTACATCGACACCTTCCACCACACCCCCACTTCCAACACTTTCTCTGATGACCTTCGGTTCCGGCATCATTTCCTGGAATCGAAACCGTCGTCGAAGGGCGACGTCGATGAAAGCAATAGAGCGGTCAGCAGTATTCATTGTACCGATGATGGAAAGGTTGCCCGGAACTCCAAACTCTTCCTTCGAATACGGCAACCGCACCCGCATTCCTTTTCCGTCAGGCGTAATACGCTTGTCATGCTCAATGAGAGTGATGAGCTCACCGAAAATTTTGCTGATATTGCCACGATTGATCTCATCGATGAATATGGCATATTCGTGTTCCGGATCTTTCTCAGCTGATCTACAAATTCGTTTAAATACACCTGGTTGAACCTTATAACGGATCTCAGAAGCTTCCTCTATGTCATCTCCGTTCTCTACATCAGGCATTACGGGTCTTATTCCCTCAAGGAATTCTTCATATCCATACGATTGATGAAAAGTGATGAACTCATATCTTTTGATTTCCTTACTTGATTGCCTCTGGTCTGCTCTTTCCAGTAGATCTATCACCTCAGGAGCTGATTCTTCAAGAAGAACCTTGTCTATTGACCAAACTGAAGATTGATCCTTACTGAATATCAGAGGGTCATAACGTTTTTCATGTTTTACATTGGGACAGTCAGCGACCGTATGAAGTTGAAGTGTGCTTCTTATCCGTGAATCCGGAGATTCGAGATTTCGGCCGCTGAACTTAGCCTGAATGAGTTTATGCTTTAAGATGTCCCGGGACTTAATCCTCCCCTGTTCAAGTACGACCGCCGCGACAATCTGCCATAGCGGCTTGTCTGCAACGAGCCGAGCGAGATATGCCTCTTCCGGTTCCTCGGACGCAGGTGTAAGAAATCTCTTCATCTCCTCTATCAAATAATGAGTTTTCCCGGTCCCCGGAGGGCCATAAAGGATCTTATTTTCTCCTTTAACGATTTTCTTCATACCTCCTCCTAGCTGCTCAGATCCGGACAAACCTTTTTGTAGCTTATGAAAAAGGTCTACGCCAACCAGAGGTGTAATAATTTCAACGAATCTCTTTGAGATCGGCAGAAGGTATGCTTGCTTCACACCGCCGATCTTGTTGAATGGTCCGCCCTCCTTAATTCTTTCTTCAACTGGAATAGAGCTCAGGTACACAGGTGCTAGCAAAGGAAGGTATGAGCATTTAACTAGACGACCAATGCTGCCGTCGATAGATCCTGCAGGACGGGTGACTTCGACGGCTTCCTCTGTAACAGTGCTGATTGCCTGAATGGCCTGGTCTTTGTAGTGAACAATAACATCGCCCTTATTTACCTTTGCCAAATTATTCCAGTGGCCAAGGGAGGCACCTTTATCAGTATGAAGGGGAGCAAAGATGTATCCACCACGGCTTTCAGCATCGTAGGAGGTCCCTTGGTTGACCCACCAAAACTGGGACTTGTTGACATTGTCTTTGTAAAGCCCAGTCAGAACGATGTCCAGCGCCTGGGGCTTTAATTGAAAGTGGTCACGGAAAGCAGTTACGGTGTCGTTGTACGCACGGTAGTCATTCTCCGAAGTCTTTTTAATAGGGAGATTTGCGATGGATGCTGCTGACAGGATCATGATGTCGATCCAGATATTGAATTTATGAGGATCCCGCAGGTATGGAATCACTGAGTAGAAACCAATCCCGGCCCCTTGAAGAGGCTTTTCCTTAAGGAATTTATCAATCAAAAAGAAGAGATCGACTTCCGGCACTTCCCACAGCTTTTTTATTACCTCGTTGGCAGCATCAATATTGCTGCAGATTTTCGCACTGTTAGCACCCCGGAAGGTCAGGCCGAAACGGCCGGATTTCTCTTTTTCGTTATGAAGGTCCTTGTCAGCGAGTTTAAGAACCTCAGCGAGTTGGACTGAGGTGAGAGTACCGAGGTGAGAAGATATGATCGAGGCCGCCTCTTGTTCTGCTGATTCTCGAAGGAAAAGGCGACGAGGAGAGCATTCCTTTTCAATAATTTCCTTCACCCGCGACTCAAGCTCATTGCTGAACCTGATTCCAGTAGTTGGTAAAGACATGACCAAGCTATTAACGGCAGCTTCGACAGCAGCATCATCGGGTAGCCGTGTCCAGCCTTGTCCGGTAAGAGGTGGGCAATTGCCAAGTTTATCAGTGATGGTACGTTGAAGTTGAGCGAGAGGTATCGATGCTTTTCTCAGAGAGGGGAGGTCAACTTGCAGATAATATGGAAACTGAGCTGATTCCGCACCCGAACTTGCCAGCGGAGCACTCGCCGCCTTGGCCACATAGACAACCTCACCGTCATACGAGAAGAGTAGGGTCTCACCAGGTTTTATGCCATCGGGCGATATGCGGCCTTTTGTGAAGTAAAATATACCATGTGTTTCATCTTCCGTCCGGAATTCCGAGTCAGAATCTTCGAAATAAGAAACGACCTCTTCACGTGATGGACTCAGGTCCTTACTCATTTTAATTAGTCGCAATGCTTCCCCCTATCTATAATTGCACTTGAATCAGAAAAAACGAATGCGTCTCCAAACGACACCGAACCAAGGTGTCCTATGTCCTGTGCGTCCCTCTCGTTCCTTGGATCGTTGGGCAAAGGACAAAGCGTTTTCCAGCACCGCTATTTCACATCTTATCAAATGTCAAATGATAGACCCCACGGGGGGCTCTTTGTTGGGTGCCTGAGTTAGGCAACGGAATCCACAAGATTACTCCCCACGTGCCCCAACCACAAATTTAACGCTAGATGTTCTCCTCGAACTACCGCACTCAAACTCCGGCAGAATTGATTCCTGCCGTTGCAGTTCCCTTCTATCTAAAAAGCCCTGCACGGTCACATCCCTCTAGAAATGCCTTTTTAAGAAAATTGCTTTCCGCAAAAGGACTTCTTGCTGCCTGTCTGTTCAGGGCGTGCATATAATCTGCTGGCGGTCGGCCATCCACACGCCATTCGTCGACAATTTGCGTAATCCAATATTTGCCGTCGCTCTCGCTGCAACACTTGGCTTTATAACGCTCAGCAATACCGTAAACGTCATTCCATGTTTCGATCTCCTCGCTCAATGCAGGTGGACCGAAAGAGAGCTGAATGTCGTCGGGGGCAATATGATTTACATCAGGGTTATTCAGATCTATGGTTACTTCAATGGTGTAGTCAGTGCTTGAATAAGGATAAAAGATTTTACGGCGATGAATTGCTCTTGCAGGATCTTTTGGTGTGAATGCTGGGTTTTTGCTTGTCTTGTAGCTGCTGTTGCAGTAATGACATGCAGGGACAAGATTATGGAAATTTATTGAGTTGAAAGGGTAATATGCTTTAGGGAGATAGTGGTCGTAGGCTTCTCGCGCCGTGTGATATACGCCTAGCATATCGGTTATTCCACAAAACGGACATTTACCGACCGTATTTTTACCCATGAATGCCTTGTAATGATCGTTAAGGCTGCCGACTTTCTTTTTAAGCGCTGCAATTTCTACGTTGTCGTACAGGCCCGAGAAAAATGAATTCAATTGCCTTATCAGCGCCTCATGCTTTGAAGGGATGTCTTCATATCGGGCAATGTGTGTCGTAGGATCGTTGGCACACACTTTCTGAATGCTGTTGTTACCTTGGTGCCACCTCTTGAACTGCTTAATGTCGGTGCGAGGTAACTCGGCGAAGAGGCCGTAAATGCGCTCGATGTGACCATAGAAGAAATCAGCATTTTTCTTATCAGAGTAATAAAAAGTAGTCATCACCTCTTTGAGGTCAGGATTACTATCAAACAGCTCCAGGCGAAAAGCACCACCCTTTGGAGCCTTGCACCATACTTCATTGAATATGAAGTTAATGAAACGCTGCATTCTGTCCATCGCATGCGGTACGTATTTGTAAGGAAACAGCATTAGCCTCGCCCATCCATGCTGTCATGTATAGTTTTGATCAGCAAGATTTTTTCTATTGAATCACCCAGTTGCCGGTCGATTTCAGTAATTAGCTGCTCTTTGTCTTCACCATCCATAAAACGTTGCCGTAGTGACTCAAGAATCGCCAGGGCATGGCCACCAATGGTTTCGCGCTTGGCGAAGGTATTCATAGTGATCTTGTTGATCGACGCGCCCAATGTGTTGTAATCCGGTGTGCTGACGCTTACAGTGCCAGTTTCCTTGTCTTTATTAAACACCAGCACCTTATCTGGCTTGCTGTCGGAAATGAGGAACGGGGTATGAGTTGTGATCAGCATTTCCTGACAATCTTCCGAGCCTTGAAAACACTGGTGCATGCGCGTGACAAAGTTCGAACGCCAGTCGGGGTTAAAGTGGGTTTCCGGCTCATCCAGCAGAAACAGGCTGTTGCTGTTTTTGAACAACAAACAAAGACCGAGGCTGTGCAGCAATTGATGCTCACCATCAGACAAGGATTTAAGCAGTATGGGATTGTCTACATCTTTTTTCGTAAGCCATAAATCCTTAAAGCGCATGATACGCTGATCGGAGGCTAAAGTAGGAACTGTTTCGCCAACGTAAAGGCTATCGGACTGATAAAGATCGGTCTTAAGGTGGGCACTAACGGAATAAAGATTGAGAGTTAACAATACCTGAAAGGCCTGAAACAGGGCAATGGGGGAGCTGTTAATTTCGAAGTCAAAATTCTCTTTAAACGCTTGCCGCGTTGCATCATTGACGAAATAGTCGAGATAAAGTGTGTCAGTTGAATCGTCAATAAAACTACAAGTAGCACAGCGCCTTAAGCGACTAACAATTTTATCTGATTTCTCATCGCCTTCCAACAACTCCATCAAATTAACACAATAACGTAGTGGACCATCATCAGTTATAGTCTCAAATACTGAAGAATTGCTACTGATAATTTCCTCGACAGTCTCCAGTTTGCTTTCATCTTTGCTACCAAATTGAAGGACTTGGCTCTCATCGATCTCTATGCTGCGTTTGATAATGATACGAAATTCTTTCAGCGCCTCAATGCCAACGTCTTCACGGAAAGGTTTAAGCGCTTCGGTGTTTTGGAACAGCAGGTTACAGAGTAGAATCGCTTGACTAAAACTACTGTCGAGATAGACTAACCGGGATTCCGGTCGTCCGGGATAGGATAACTGTTCCTTAAGCGTCTGCCAGTATTCGTCGAACTGGATAAAGCGCATCTTAAAAAAAGGCAGACTGAGGATTTCGTTCTCGCCGGAAGAATAGCCAAGGATGTAGGCCGGCAGCAATTGTCGTGCGACGGTCTGTCCGACTTTAAGTTCGACGGGTCCATCACGCTCGGCATCATTAAGCAGAATCCATGTAGGAGCTTTCTTGGGTTCTTTTGAGATTAGAATACGAGCCAATCCCAAATAGCCCTTGACCTTTAGCACGTCATGAGAACGTATCAGATACTCAATTTCAAACCCGTCCGGAATGCCTTGGTTGCTTCGAAAACCTTTGGTGTTTTCTTCCTCGTCATAACGGAAACTGTCGGGCAGGTTTTCTAGATACATGCACTCCATGTGGTAAAAGATCGCCGCCAGTACCTCCAACAGGTTCGATTTGCCACTTCCATTGGGACCGGCACAGACAAACGGTGCAAATCCATGCTCCTCCTGTAAATCCCATTCGTTGCGGAAGTAATGTTCAAAGCCTGATTGCAGACTGCGAAAACCTTTAGGGTCGGTAATTTTTAGTCGCAGTAACTTCATTCAGTAAACACCGAGCTTACTTTTTTTAAGATGATTTGATTACCAAATTCTTGTTTTCGATCTATTAGAATTTGATTACGAGTTTGCTCGATCCTCCCATCTGACAGCGCTCGGAAAACCCAATTTTTCACCATATCGTAATCCGTTGGGGACAAGTCTAGCAAGGTATCTACATTTCCTTCTGGTTCAAAAAGGCCATCCTGATTTAACTCCCAAAATTTCTTCTGAGCAGCCTCAATAAAGTTCTCTATTGAGAAGCTTGATGATATTTCAATCTGATCAAAATACTCCTGGAACCATTGTTTAAGCGTTTCCACACGAACCTTCGGTTCTGATAGGCCTTTGAGTTGGTCTATATCCGGGGTTGAAAGTTTAATCAGATGCTTAGATTCCTGTTCAGACATAACACCTTGTTCCGTTTCATTTTCCAGGCTAGTCAGTGCTTCAGGTTTAATGGTAACTCGCGACAAATCCAGTTCCCCCTTGAACGCTTTTTGGCTCAGAGCTCCATAAAGGTTCCCCAGTTCGGTTAAGATGTACTGGTATTGTGCTTTAATCCCTTCCACTTTTTCAACGATTGCTGCGAATTGGTTTTGAAGTGGAAGAGGTGGAACCGGAATACTTATACTAATAATTTTTGTTAAGCTTAAAAATGTTCGTACAGTATCTGTTATTTGCTTTTTAAACTGGTTCTGTACATATTTACTATTTATACAATATTCTAGATATGTTGGGTCTATGATCAACGAATCAGGTGTTATTTTATTAAAGTTCTGAGACATAATCATTTTAGGTATGCCTTTTGGGATTTTTAACGCTTGTCCCGAAGAGCCAACTGCAATAATCACTACATCATCAGCTCTCAACTCACTCCTTTTCAACTCAATAGCTTTTTCATTACTAATATACTTCACATCATTTAATTTCAGCTTACCTGAAGATATATTTGTACCTCTCAAAATGATTACACCTGAATTAGTGTAATGTTTCGATGTTAGGTTTGAACCAAATGGTCCGCTAGAAATTGAATACTTCTTTTTTTTGTCTGCAATATTGCCAATAGTATCCCACGCAAATTTGCTAGTATCACTAAACATCTCTAGAAAGATGCTCTTAAGCAAATCATCGAGTTGTTTCAGGTTTTCTTTGCGCCGGACAATCATCCCTTCCACTTTTCTCAGCAAATGGGCAATGCGGATTTGGTCGTCAAAATTCGGTTGCCCGTCTTTAAATGGTATTGGGATCTTTGTTTCTTTTAAAAACTTGAAATGCCGACTGTAGCCCGCGGCTTGAATATTAATAGAACGAAGATAGTAGTAAACATAAAGGGAATTAGCCATCTTCGGATTAACTCTAAGTGCTTTTGCGCCGTCGGCACCCAAAGCTATCGGAGATTCTTCATACTTGAAAATCCGTGTATGATCCCCAAATACTATAACTGGCCGCAACTCAAAATTAACCAAATCAGCTCGGTCTGTATATCCAGCTACAGGTCCCTTTCCTTGATCTATAATTTTGTATTGACCTTCAAGATTGTATTCAGACGCTTTAACTTTACAGAATTTAGAAGTTACGTCTGACACTATTTCTGAAAAAGGATACAACCTCATGCTATAATCCCTCGCAACTCCAGCAATTCCCGAACAATTCCGCTCTGCACGCCAACCAACGCTTTCCCGTCGGCATCACCAACCTCGGCTTTGAGCAGCTTTCCCAGAATCACCTCCGGGCTCTCATACACAACTTCCTCAAACACGTCCAGCTTATATCTGCTCAGGCTCAGGTCATACCCTTCCGCCTCTATCTCGGCACGGGGCACCACAAAACACTTCTGCGTCCGGTCGTTGTTATCCTCAGCATTGCGGGCATGGAATTTGGCGAAAATGTCCAGCAAATCGCCGTAGCCTTCCTGCTTGCTCCGCTTATCATCCAGCGAATAACCATCCGCCACCATTTCATAGAACCAGACCTGTTCGGTGGCCGCTTTGCTGACATTGTCCTTTGCCCCCCAAACCTTTGTAAAGAGCAGAATGGCGGTGCTAACCCCTGCATACGGCTTAAAAACCCCGCTCGGCATGGTAATCACCGCCTTCAGGTCACACCGATCCAACAGCATCTGGCGCAGGTCCTTGAAAGCGCCACCGGAACCGAACAACAAACCTTGCGGTACAATCACGCAGGCGGTGCCCCCCTTCTTCAGCAGGCGATAGATATTCTCCACAAACAGCAGCTCGGTCTTGGTGGTGCCCAGGGTCAGGTTTTCGTTGATGTCACCCTTGTCGATACTGCCGGTAAAGGGCGGGTTGGCCATGACGATGTCGTATACTGCTTCCTCTGTGAAGCTTTTGCTTAGGGTGTCTTTATAATCGATCAACGGTTCATCGATGCCGTGCATCATCAGGTTCATCAGACCCAGACGGACCATAGTGCTATCAATGTCGTAACCGAAGAGAGAATTATTGAGAATAGCCTTAGATTTCTCGTTGAGCCCTGCCGAAACAGAGGTGCGGATAAAACCATCCTCGTCGGGAATCAAGTCTTTTGCGCCATGTTTCAGTGCCAGTTGAGTGACGATGTATTGATAGGCCCCCAACAGGAAACCGCCAGAACCGCAGGCCGGGTCGGCAATGCGATGTCCTAGTTGCGGCTGTACCAACTCGGCCATAAGCTTGATGATATGGCGCGGGGTGCGGAACTGGCCATTTTTACCGGCAGAGGCGATTTCCGAAAGCAGCATTTCATAAACATCACCCTGAATGTCCTGAAATGCCTGGTTATTGACCCGTGAATCTACTTCCATTACCTCAAAGATTTCATCTATGGTTTTAATCGCCTCCACCAGCAACGCCGGTTTGGGGATGATAAATACGGCGTTCTTCATGTGGTGGGTGAAGTTGGATGCAGTACCGTTCAAGTCTTTGAGAAATGGAAAGACTTTGTTCTGCACATGTTGCAGCATCTCTTCGGCTTGCATGCGCTTGAATTCGGTCCAACGCAAAGTGCGCTTTGCTATAGCAAAGGACTTTTGCTCGGCTTCGCTCTTATCGCGGTGCTCCGTCGGAATCCAATCACCTGCAAACCTTGAGGTGTAGCTTTCACCGGTGAATTCGGCATCGGCTTGCTTCTTCTGGTCGAGTTCGTCCAATCGCTTCATAAACAACAAGTAGGTGATCTGCTCAATAGCGGTGAGCGGATTGGAAATGCCGCCACTCCAGAATTTGCTCCAGAGCTGGTCTATTTTGGATTTCAGTTCAGGGTTGTTTTGCAACATGATTGTATTCCTTTGTTACTGGTGCTTTATTAGCCAGCAGAATTAGGCCGCAAGTCTCTCGGTGAGCTGCAGAATTTCGTTAATTTCGGTAGGGCTGAATACACCGCGAATACCTTGAGGATGAATCACTGTGAAGGGTGAATTGATAAGGTCTTTCTTTTCCACCTTTTCGCGTTCTATGATGAAGTTTTTCAGAAGGTTCATGAACTCCAGCTGTCGACTGCTGAGGTTAGTGTGCTGCTGTATGAACTGTTCGAAGGATTCGGCCACGGTTTCGGGAAAGCTTTTCAGGATTTCAATGCCGAGGATATGGCGGATAAACTGGATGAACCGGGCTTTGCGGTTTTTGTAAGCCTGGCGCAATAAGTCCTCAGTAATGTGCGGGTGTTCCGCATGCAGCATGCTTGCTAGTTCATTGGCCTCAATCGGGTTGATATCCTGCCCATCTTTGATCTTTTGCAGAATGGGGTTGTGTTCGGTCAACTCGGTAATCAGCGCCTCGACCATTTCCCGATAACGACTGATACTGACGGCTTCATGTTGCGGGCCGAACTCAACCATTTCCTTATTGTGCAGGATATCAGTCAGGTTGAGGTGAACAGGCCCAGTGCCAGTGGTATTCTGCTCACGGAACTTCATCAAGGGACCGAGTTTGGTGGTCAGGTCGTCCAGAGCATCTTCGTCTGCCTTGGCCCAGTAGTAATTGGTTTGGGCGGCACGGATCAGCGACTCTTCAGTTTTGACAAAATTGACGCTAAGTGGTAGTTCACTGATCTGCTCGACGATACCGTCTTTCAATGTTTCGGCCTGTTCCTTGTTTTCATTCAAACGGGCCAGTGAGAATTCCAACAGATCCCGCTCGAATCGCATGGCTTTAAAGTCTGCATCGGACACGGTGCGGAACAGCGGTTTGATTTCGAAGCGCAGAAATTCCAGCTTCTGATGGCTAACGGTGATCCAGAAGTTTTCTTCCTCAAGCCGGTGAAGAGCGGTAGCCGCCTCTTTAATCACCACTGAGCATTGCGGCAGTTCAGCGATCTGTCTGCGCAGTTTGACGATTTCACGTTCGGCTATATCGATATGGCCGCTGTCCAGCGCCTTTTCTATTTTGTCGAGGCGTAGTCCGACAAGGCGCACCGGCAAGGGGAGCTGCGGTTTTAGCTCTTTTCCATTGGGTTGGAGCTTGAAGTATTCGAAATTGTCCCAGCAATCCAGAATCAGGAACACATCTTTTTCGGTACACCAGGGCTTAGACTTGGCGGCTTCCAGCAAACGGGTACCGCGGCCGATCATCTGCCAAAACTTGGTGTATGAGTAGACCGGCTTGGCAAATACGAGATTGACGATTTCGCGTATGTCTATGCCGGTATCGAGCATATCCACACTGAGGGCAATCCGTGGCATATCGTTGTTGGTGAACTGATCGAGCAGGCCGCCTTTGCCGTAAACTCGCGGATCGTCTGATACCAGCACCTTGGCCAGGTCCCCTTTGTACTGGGGATAGAGCTTGTCGAAGATCTCTTCCATACGTCGGGCATGGGCCTTGGTGGAGCAGAAAAAGATGGTTTTACCGGGGAGCACACCGTTATGGTCTTTGATGCATTCTTCCATGTACTCCTTAACGATCAGAATATTGGTCCCCTTGTTGATGACCTGCTTTTCCAGTTGAGACCCTTCAAAATTGATTTCCTCGATTTCCTTGCCTTCCAGCAGCAACTTCTTCTGATCTTCCAGTGAGATGGTGCGTTTGCTGATGCCCTCCATTTGGAACTTGGTCTGAATTTTCATTACTTGAAAACTGCAGAGGAAGGGCGGCACGTTAGTTACCGCTTCTTCGTAGGTATAAGCGAAGGTCGGCAAACCATCTTCGCAATGAAAGATTTGAAATGTATTGTGGTCAATAATATCGGTCGGCGTGGCCGTAAGACCAAGTGTGATCGCCTTGAAATAGTTGAGTATTTCACCGTAAGTATTGTAGATGGAGCGATGACTCTCATCAATGACGATCAAATCGAAGAAGTGGGGCGAAAGCTGCTGGAACTCGTCTCGAATAACATTGAGCATGGTGGGGTAAGTGGCCACATAGATACGACGATCCTTGGCAATTAACTTTTCCCCGACGTTTGGCCAGCGTGGTTCGTTAGGCAGATACTCTTTGAAGGCAGACAATGCTTGTTCCCTGAGTGCGATGCGATCTACGAGAAAAAGTACTTTCTCCGCGTGGGATGCACGCATCAGGGCGTCCACCATGGCAATGCAGGTGCGGGTTTTCCCTGTGCCGGTAGCCATCACGAGCAAGAAGTCGCGCTTCTTTTGCTCAATTGCCTCTAGCACGGCGCGAATCGCACGAATCTGGTAGTCACGGCCAGCGATAGAGGTATTGATCAGCTCTTGGGTGAGAGGTTTCCGGTTGCGGCGAATGTATTGAAAGCGCTCAAGGTCATCACGGGTTGGGAAACCTACGACTTTTCGAGGCGGGTAATTGTCCAGGTCCCAGAAATATGTTTCAAGGCCATTTGTGTAGAAGCAAAACGGCAGCTCTCCGCCCATTAGCTTTTGAATGTTGAAACAGTATTGTTTAGCCTGTTCGCGGCCTATGGCGGCATCTTTGCCGGCTTTTTTGGCTTCAACAACGGCAAGGGGCTTGGCGTCTTTGCCCAGCAGAACGTAATCACTGAACTGGTGACCTTGATAGGTGGTTTGCGGCTCACTTACCCCTTCAGGCAAATCGACCTCGATATCAAACTCCTCAATCACCTGCGAGCGGTCAGCAACGTTCCACCCTGCAGCAAGAAGTTTCCTGTCGATTATCTCTTTTCGAGTGTGATGTTCAGATCTCATTCGGTCTTCCATGTCAGAGGACTAACAGGTTTATATTGGTTTTGCCAGCGTCAGTGAAAAGTCAAGAGTCGCCTTCAGCATCATCCTGATAATAGCGGCCTTCGTACTCCATCTTTCCCCCGCGTTCGTATCACCTTAACTAGCAGCGACAACACCGCAATATTAGTACACTTTCAGAGTGTTAGTGTCAACGAGAAAGGCCGGCCATACCCTTAATATTGGAGCTCCAAGGGGAGTCATTAATTGAAGATGCGACTTGACATTGAATCTTAGCCTCCCCCCGCTCTCATTTAATTCCTTGGGCCCTGTATTTTGAAGATGGAAGCAGGGTCCTTTAGGCGCTGAACTTTGATCTCAGGGGCAAGAATGGCAGTCTCGACGCTGGAACTCGAATTCCCCCGAGGCGAGAATGGAAAACTCGCCGAGGAAATATTTTTCGGCGCAGAGATTCGAATTCCGGAGCTGAAGAAAACTTTTCCGGCGCAGAGGATTCGAATTTCGGAGCCGATAAAACTTTTCTGGCGGAGAGATTTGAATTTCGGAGCTGAGAATAACTTTTCCGGCGCGGAGATTTGAAATTGGGAGTCGTGGAAAACATTTCCGGCGCATTGATTTGAATTTCGGAGCCGAGGAAAACTTTTCCGGCGCAGAGATTTGAATTCCGGAGCCGAAGAAAACTTTTCCGGAGCAGAAATTCGAATTCCGGAGTCGAGGAAAACTTTCCGGCGCGGAGATTTGAATTTCCGAGCCGAGGAAAACTTTCCCGGCGCAGAGATTTGAATTCCGGAGCCGAGGAAAACTTTTCCGGCGCAGAGATTTGAATTTCCGAGCCGAGGAAAACTTTTCCGGCGCAGAGATTTGAATTTCGGAGCCGAAGAAAACTTTTCCGGCGCAGAGATTTGAATTCCGGAGCCGGGGAAAACTTTTCCGGCGCAGAGATTTGAATTCCGGAGCCGAGGAAAACTTTTCCGACACGGAGATTTGAATTTCGGAGCCGAAGAAAACTTTTCCGGCGCAGAGATTCGAATTCCAGAGCCGAAGAAAACTTTTCGGTCGCAGAGATTTGAATTCCGGAGACGAGGAAAACTTTTCCAGCACAGAGATTCGAATTCGGGAGCCGAGGAATCTTTTCCAGCGCGCAGAGATTCGAATTCGGGAGCCGAGGAGTACTTCTTCGGGGTATAGATTGGAATTCCTAAGAAATCAAAAAGTTTCTGGGCCGATAGATGATTTCGGAGGCGATGAAGATTCTTCGCGTGCCGACTTTTGAAGTTTCTAGGAGGCCAGGATGGTGCTGATGGGATTTTAGAACTTCGGAGGGGGTAAGGCTGAACTTAGGGCAACTGCTGCCGTGGTTTAAGAGCTTGGTATTGAAAGTACGAACCTTGGAACGCCAACGCGGCTGCATCATGTGATGCAGCCGCGTTGTTATCTGCTTCCGTCGAGACCCACCTTCCTGTCTCGTTGGGAGTGATCATACAGATGCTTAGAGTATGACCAAGGTGATGGTTGCTGACCATGGGCTGGTAGAGTTGCCGTTGCGATACCGGGCCCTGAAGTGATATCTCGATACCGACTCCAGGTCCATCAGCTCAATGCGGCACTTCAACTGGTCCCGCAGACTCTTCCAGGAGGATTCGTCAGAGGGATCTCCGTTGGTGTACTGCAGTTCAATACTTGCTACACCTTGCGGCCGGCTTACCGTGATAATTGCCGTCCCTGGGTCTGCTCCATTTTTGCCGGTGATTTTCGAGGGAGCGGCCGACGTGCTGCTGGTTTGGCTTTTGGCGTAGGCTTTATGCTGCTTACGGTCGAAGCCGGTGTCATGCAGCAGGGAGAGATCTTTCTTGAAGATGGCGACCATGATCAAGTGCAGCCCGGTTATCGCGGTCTGCTGCTCTGCCTCTGCGCGAAACGCCTTCATTTCCGCGACTTTCACCACGTCCCGATTCGACGCGGCGTCATCCAGCTTCTTCATCTGCTCCACGATTTCCCTTAACCGATCCGGACCAGCCACGTGCTCCGGATATGCTTTGAAGAAGTGATGCACCTCCAGCTTGTCGGAAATGTGGGTTACTTTGAAGATAAACTCCGCGGTGCTGAGATCGCTGAAGTTGAGGTTCAAAATATCCATGATCATAATTGCCCCCCGTTGCTCGGTTCCCGTAGTATTTGCGCGCGCTAAAGTTAACAGGCTCTAAGATATCAGGCTTTAAGATGGGTGCAAGGAGCAATATAATTATTTCTTCGGGCTGGCACGAATCTAGGGAGGATCAAGACCGGTAAAGTCGCTAAAAGGTGAGCTTTTCAGGCACAGCGGAAAAGAAAATATAATTTCAGTGAACCAAGCATTCCTGCTTAACGTTGCCGAATAACGTCGGAGTTGAAACTAAAGAGCCCTCTGACCTTGTCGGACCAGAGGGCTCCTTTTAGCGTGTCAGAAAGGGAGAAGTCCGGCTTTGTAAAAAGAAAAGGCACCGACTGACACTGCGTGTCTGAGTTGGAAAAGAGTGAAGTCCGCCTTCGTATAACGCCTGCTGGCGCAGGCTACTTCGGCGGACATCCTTCGCCAAAGGAAAAGGCCCCGACTGACACGAAGTGTCTGAGCTGGAAAAGTGGGAAGTCCGCCTTCGTAAAACGCCTGCTGACGCAGGCTACTTCGGCGGACATCCTTCGCCAAAAGAAAAGGCCCCGACTGACACGAAGTGTCTGTCGGGGCCTTGGCGAAGGATGGTGGCGGTTCAGGGACTCGAACCCCGGACCTAGCGAATATGAGTCGCTTGCTCTAGCCAGCTGAGCTAAACCGCCTAATCGATATCCTGCTTTCGTTGTTCATACAAATGATGCGCCAAACTTGCGCCGCCTCAAATGTTGCAAACTATGAACCCTCTGGCCGTTAAGCCAGAGGGTTCTTTAAATGGTGGCGGTTCAGGGACTCGAACCCCGGACCTAGCGAATATGAGTCGCTTGCTCTAGCCAGCTGAGCTAAACCGCCTAAATCATAAATCGTGTTGCCAACTCTTACCACTTCTGAAACGCTCTGCTGCAGCGCCTCAAGAGTTTTCCTTTATAGTGCTTTGCCTCTATTTTGTCAATAAAAATGTCGTGAGTTTTCCTTCACTGAGTTCCCCGTACCTAACGGCTTATATGGCGGTGCTACTTGGCGACCTCAAGAAGCTCTACTTCGAAGACCAGGGTGGCGTTGGCGGGGATGAGACCTGAGCCTTGCGCGCCGTAGGCAAGTTCCGGCGGACAGATGAGCCGCGCCTTGCCGCCGGCCTTCATCAGCTGCACTCCTTCGGTCCAGCAGGGTATGACTTTGTTCAACTCAAACTCGGCTGGCTGGCCTGCTGCGTAGCTGCTGTCAAACTCTTTGCCATCGATAAGGGTGCCGCGATAGTGCACTTTCACTTTTTGGGTCGCAGCGGGCTTCGCCCCACTCCCCTCTTTAAGCGACTGGTACACCATGCCGGATGCGGTCTTGACGGCGCCCTTTTCCTTGACGGCCTTTTCTATATACTCCTTGGATTGGGCGGCGAGCTTCTGACCCTGGGCATCGCGACGACTAAGCGCCAGCGCCTGGATCTTGGTCTGGTAATCGTTCAGGTTTACCTGCGGCGTCTTGCCGGTCACGCCGTCGGTGATCCCCAGCTTCACCATCTCCAGTTCGTTCGGATTAAGGTCGAAGACTGCAAGTTGACGCGCGATGACGAGTCCCACTGAATAAAAAGCTTTCTGGTCCTCGGTCTTCGGCTCCTCCACAGCAAATGCCGGCACTGCAATGAAACTGATAAGTGCTGCCACTAAGACTCTGCGCATAAGACTGCCTCCAGTTCGGGATTTTAACAAAGCGAAACTATAACAGTAACAAGTGAGTGGGTAAAGTATCGATGGGGTTTATAGCTGTAAAAACTCGGCTGGCGCTTCATCTCACTCCCAGGCTGGGGGTGCATCTATCCTTATCTCATTCCCAAGCTGGAGCTTGGGAACGTAAATGGTACCGGAAGCTCCGCTTCCAACGACTCAAAGCTGGAGCTTTGCCAGCGATTGCGTTCCCAAGCTGGAGCTTGGGAACGAGAAATTGCTTGCGAACGAACAAAGCACCTCAGATGAATGAGGTGCTTTGTTGCTTCAACTTATATTCTGCAATTGCTCTGCAACTAGACCGCCTGCTTCTTGGCTTTCGGTGCGGCCTTAGGCTTAGCTGCTTTGGGAGCCTTGACCGCCGGGGCTTTTGCTGCCTTCGGGGGCCTGCCGGGGCCGGGCTTTACTGCTACCACAACCTTTTTGGCCTCAATGTTTGCCATACGGACTTCTCTCGCCTTGGCTAGATTGTCGGCTAATCCTCTGTCCTGGGCCATCTTCCTTCTTGCTTCGGAGTAGCTCTTGGCGGAAAGGGCCTGACTGCTGGCAATGCCGAACTGCTTCTTGTAGGCGCCGGGCTTGAGGCCATGGGCTGTGCTCAGATGACGAGCTAAGGTCTTAAAGCCACCTTTGCCACAAACAAGGCAGACAACTTCGTTCTTCTTGAAGGCCTCTTTCAGTGTCAGGGCCGGTTTAGCTTCTTCAGCTCCTTCCAGGGTCTCTCCAGCTTCTAAACTTTTCAGCGCTGCATGAACCTTACTTATTTCTGCCAAAAGCTCATCCGAAGTCATCGGTGTGCTGGAAGCGTGCGATGAAACGAGTTGCGCCGCTATTTCTACTAAAGTCGCCATCAATCATCCTCCTTTATATATATGCTTTGTCTGATTAATAGCAGAGAGAGAAAAATTGTCAATAATAAAGTATAAACGAGTCTGAGTCATGACAACCGCTGAATGAAAACTGAATCAAGCTGTGAAACATGCTGGATCTTTACTTTTTTTAGTCACAGTATTAATGCGGCAGCATGAACGCAGCTCTGGCTGCTCCAAGCAGAGCGGTCCGTTCGTTAAGTATTAAGTGTACGGGAATGCTTTGAACCAATGAACTAAGCCTTCCCTTGGTGGTAAATGCCACCATGAAGGCTGCTCCTTTCAGTTTTTCGATGATACGCGGCGGAATCCCTCCACCCAGATAGACGCCACCGGTTGCCATAAAACGCAGTGCCGCGTTTCCGGACTCGGCTCCATATACTGCGATGAAGATGTCCAGCGCCTTACTGCACATGAGACAGCTCTGCTCCAGGGCGGCCCGCGTTATCACTGCCGGCGGGTCCCCCAGGTTCATGGCGGCGATGATGTCGGGATGCTCCGGGAAATAGTGCTTGTCCCGCAGGAAACGGTAGATGTCCAGCAGCCCCGGCCCTGAGACTACCCGTTCGTAACTCACCCGCCCGTGTTTGGCCTGCAGATAAAGCAATAGCTCTGCCTCCAGGTCGTTGCGAGCGGCGAAATCAGCGTGCCCCGCTTCACTTGGCAGCGGCCTGTGAGTGGCACCATCCCAATAGGCCAGCGACTCACCTAAGCCCGTCCCGGCCGAAACGACGGCTATGGTTCCGGTAGGGTCCGGTTTTCCGGGGTTGAGGGTAAAGAGGTCGTCTCCCTTGAGGGCGGCGATGCCGTAGGTGTTGGCCTCAAGATCATTGATCAGTTGCACCTGCGGAAGTCCGAGCAGCCCGGCGAGCTCGCTGCTTTCGATATGCCACGGCAGGTTCGGCGTCCTCACCCTCCCCTCCAGGACCGGCCCGGCAATTCCGAAGCAGGCCCTCTTGGCGCTCAGGCGGTGCTCTGCTGCGAAGCGCTGCACGATGTCGATCAGGCTGCCGTGCTCCCTGCTTGGGTAATGCCCTTCAGCCAGGGCGACCAGTCCCCCGGCATCACCCTCGAAATAGGCCAGTCGCGTTGTGGTCCCGCCCACATCTCCCGCGAGAATTAACATATCTCCTTCCTCCACTAACCGTTCAGTTGGTGAAACCCGAATCTATTTCATTTTTTCCTATCTCACTGTACCAGTTGCCTGATCAATCTGGCAATGTACCGGTCCTACGAAAAAGGAGCCACACAGGCTCCTTCAGGTACCAACAAAGTTATAGAGGTGCGACTGCCGATAGTCAACTGCTCTTCTCTATCTGTCAATAGGCTTTCTGCTGTCTTGTGATGGGCACTCCAAGCAAGAAAGCTTCGGTCAAATTCTTTAACGCGGAGACGCGGAGGCGCAGGGAGAAGCTGAAACAAGACTCTAAGCAAAACAGAAGAAACTTAAATCCCTAACCGAGACGCAGGGTAAAAACGGGATTCAGGAGTGAATAACCTTTTGTTTTGCTGCACAAACCCCCACTGCTAGCTGCAAGCAAAACCAAGCTTTCAAATTCTTTAACGCGGAGACGCGGAGGCGCAGGGAGAAGCTGAAACAAGACTCTAAGCAAACCAGAAGAAACTTAAATCCCTAACCGAGACGCAGGGTAAAAACGGGATTCAGGAGTGAATAACCTTTTATTTCGCTGCACAAACCCCCACTGCTAGCTGCAAGCGAAACCAAGCTTTCAAATTCTTTAACGCGGAGGCACGGAGGCGCAGGGAGAACCTGAAACAAGACTCGGAGCAAAACCGAAGAAACTTGAATCCCTAACCGAGATGCAGGGTAGAACCGGAAGACAGGAGTGAATAACCTTTTGGTACGCTGCAGAAGCCCCCTCCCATAAAGGGAGGGGGAGAAGTGGGATGAAGTTGAAGTGGGATGAGGTGAGGCGGAATAGGTAGAAGTGGATGGAAGCGAAGAGAGTCAGCGGGCTGTGGCTTCCTCTGCACGGATCGCTTTGGCAAGCTCTGCGCTGACGCTTACCAGGGCACGGCTGCAGGCGAGCACCAGAGCGTCGTATCCTGCGCCCTCTACTTTTTCCCTTACCACGGAGCGGCCGGTCCTTGGGGTACCTCCGGCAGTGCGCCTGATGGTCCAGGCGCTCTCGATGGTGACGGCCTCGCCCGGCACCGATTCCAGACGGACGATGTCGAGCAGCACACGGTAATCGGCCCCGGCTCCCGAATGCTGCTGATAGAACGAGACCCGGCTGGAACCGAGCTGACGTCCCAGGTTCTGGGCGATCAGGCGCGGTATTTCGCTCTTGAGCGGCTCGGCCCAACGGTGCGACTCCAGGATGGCAACCTGGTTGGCGGCAACACGCACCACGAGTTGCGGCCGGTCCACCACCTCGGGTAACGTCACCGGACCGACCGCGACGGCGGGGGTTGAGCGCTCCGGGACCGGCGCCTCGCCCTTTATTCCCGGCGCCAGGGTGTAAAAGGTGACCCGCGGAGATCTGCTGCAGCCGGTTGTGACTAGTGCCAGACATAAAGCTGCCGTGCCGATAACGAAGCTGCGCATCATGGTTTATCCCCCCTCTTGCCTCGGATCAGCGATTCCGGGTGCTGCTCCAGGTAATCGCTCAGCACCCGCAGCGACTGTGCGGCCCGCGACACTTCGCGCATCATGTCGCGCAGATCGGCCTGTACCGGCGCATCGGACGTTAGTACCTCGTTGGCCCCTCCCAGTGTCGTTCGAGCATCTCCCAATGTTTTGCGCACGTCGTCAAGCGACTGCCGTGCCTCTGTCAGGACCGAGCGCACCTCCGGGATTACCGAGCTATCCACGTTCTTCAGCAGTTTGTCTGCGCTATCCAGAGTGGTTTCCAGCTGGCGCAAGGTGTTGCCGGCATCGCGCGCCAGGCTATCAAGAGGCATTTTCTCGATCTTCTGCACGATCTGCATCAGGCTCTTTTGCACCTGCTCCATGGAGCCCGTGATGGTGGGAAACTCGGGAGGCGTCTCGGTCCAATCGATCTTTGCCGGCCGCGCCTTGGGAACGAAGTCCATCGCGATGTAGAGCTGCCCGGTCAGCAGACTGCCGCTCTTAACCTGAGCCCGGAACCCTTTGGCGACCAGGGCATCAAGAATTTCCCGGGTCCTCTGTACCTTTGGCTGCTGGGGCTTCGCGTGCAGTTGCGCGCGCAACCGCCCGGGGTAGAACTGGATCTGGACCGGGAGGGCGATCTCGGCACGCTGGGCATCGAGAGCCACGTCAATTTTGGTGACCTCGCCTACGGTCACGCCGCGCAGGTCCACCGGTGCACCGACGGCAAGTCCGCGCACCGATTCCTTGAAGACCAGGACGAAGGTCTCCACCGCCTCCACATGTTTCAACGCCTCGTCACGGGTGCCAAAGAGCGGGAAAACGGTCTGAGGGGGGGCAGCCGCTCCGTTGAGATCCTCTTCCGGGCTCTGGAAGGAGATGCCGCCCAAAAGGATGGAGACCAGCGATTCCGTGTTGATCTTGACACCGGCAGTGCTCAGGTTCAGGTCGATGCCGCTGGCATGCCAGAAAAAGGTGTTGGTTTTCACATACTGGTCGAAGGGAGCCCGGATGAATATCTTTATGGTCACCCCTTTTCCCGTTTGGTCCGTCGATAGAATATGGGCGAGGCGGTGTCGAGCGAGCCGGCGTCATCGGCGTGCAGCACGAACTCGCGACCGGGGACATCCATGGAAACAACGGGCGGCGTCTCCAGACCGGCGAACTCGGTGCGCGGTTCCGTCGAGGATCCGACATCGATGCCTATGTAGGAGCCTCCCAAGAGGGTCCCGAGCCCGGAGACGTTCCCCCCGGAGATCCTGGCGCGCACCACCCAGAACCGGGTGTCCTGCACCAGGAGCCGCCTGGCATCCTTGTAGATCTCAGCGGTAACAATGACATGCGAGCGGTCCTCGGAGATGGCAAGCGCCCTGACCTCGCCGATCTGCACATCCTTGTACTTGATCTTGGTCTTGCCCGCTTCCATCCCTTCACCTGTTTTGAAGGTGATGGTGATGATCTCGCCGCGGTCCATGAACGCCTTGACGCCAAGCGACAGGCCGATCAGCGCAGCGATGATAGGGATGATCCAGACCAACTGGACCGCGAAGCGGCGTTTGGGCTCGCTGACGGCATCGGGAATCCCGGAAAAACCGGGATTATCAGGTGAATCAGTCATGAAATTCCTCATTCTGAAGGGGGTCCCAGATCAGGCGTGGGTCGAACTGCTTTGAGGCGAACATGGTCAGGATCACGACGGCGCCAAAGGCTATGGAAGCCGGTCCCGCCTTGACAATGGCCATCGATCCGAGCTGCACCAGCGTAGCCAGGAGCGTCACAACGTAGACATCGAGCATGGACCAGCGGCCCACCAGCTCGATCATCCGGTACAGGCGGGCGCGCTGCCTGGGGTGCCACCCGGAGCGGCGTTGCACCGACACCAGGAGCACGGTGAGTGAAATCAGCTTAAGCAGCGGAATCACCACGCTAGCGGCGAAGACGATAAGGGCGATGATCTCCGAGCCGGTCTTCCAAAGGTGCACGATCCCGCTCATGATGGTGTCCTTGCGATAGCTGATCAGGGACCCGGTCTCCATCATGACCAGGAGATTGGACGGTATATACAATATATAGGCAGCGATGAGCAGCGCCCAGCAGCGCGAAACACTCCCTGGCTGCCGGAAGTGGAGTCTGGTGCCGCAGCGGGGGCAGTGCGCGGCAACTGACGGGCGCTCCAGCCGGGAGACCAGATTACAGACGTGGCAGGAGCAAAGCCCCTGACCTGCAGCGCTCACGGATTGACTCATGAGCTCACCCCTCTTCCGGTGATCCGGTCCAGGCGGGCCCAGACGTCGCGGGCGCTGAAGGAGGAGGCAACCGCAGCAATGAGCAGGGTCAGCATCGCGAAGGACCAGAGTGCCACCCCCGGGATGACCTTGAAGTTATGGGTCAGCTTTACCAGCGAAACCAGCACGCCCAGCAAAAATACCTCCACCATACTCCAGGGCTGCACGTACTGCAGGGTGCGCACGTACAGGGTGTAGCGAAACGGCACCTGATCGAACTCGAGCGGCACCAGGAGAAAGGCCATCGAGCTTAGTTGAATGGCCGGCATGATAATGGTGGTAAGAAGGACCACCACCGAGACAGCTTGAAAGCCCTGGTCCCAGAGCGAGAGCACCGCGCCGTAGAGGGTGATCCCGGCGCGATCCCCACCCATCTCGATGGAGAGGATGGGAAAGAGGTTGGCGATCACGAACAGTATGGAAGCCGCCACCGTGTAGGCCAGGGTGCGGTTGATGCTGTCCGTGGCGTTTCGGTACAAGACGGCGCCGCAACGCCTGCAGGTAGCCGTGCAGCCGGGATTCAGGAAGATCTCGCGCTGGAGCAGGTCGCAGTCGTGGCAGGCGATTAATTGTGCGGGGCGATCAGCCATTTTTAAATGGCTCCTTTTTGCGTTACCTGCGCCCGGGTAAAGCGTCGGGCTTGTGCGGCTCTTCTCGTTTCAGTCAGATAAGATACCATACAATCTGGCGGAAGTGACTGATTTGTTATGGGGTTCACGGGTAACTGTAAAGGTGCCGGCAGAGACCGGCCGCCGAAGAGGGGGGCGAATGATGATTCCCCCCTACGGGTGCGGCAAAAGCGGCAAAGATGCGGAAACGGCGCAGCGCTTCACCCTCCCCCGGCCCCGGCTGCAGTTAAGTCAGCTGATTGCGCCGATCTGCAGCGCCCGTGTTTCAATAACTCTTCCTTCTAGCGCAGGGGCGAACCTTGTGTTCGCCCGGGTCCCGGCGATATTCCGATGGAATGGCGGGCAAAAAATCTGGGCGAACACAAGGTTCGCCCCTACAGATATCAACTAACTTAATGACCGCATCTCCTCCCATAAAGGGAGGGGAAGCGCATAGCCGGCAAACCTCAAGTTAACGGCTTTGCCCCCTCCCCTCGCCTCACCTTACGCTGACTATGTGCCGCAAACGAAAAAACAGCCGCTCGGGAGTTTCCCAAGCGGCTGTTTTTAAATTGGTCGGTGCGACAAGATTCGAACTTGCGACCACTAGACCCCCAGTCTAGTGCGCTACCAGGCTGCGCTACGCACCGATTAAAACCTGATTTTTACAACTGATCCCGTAAGTTTCTTAGTTCCAGTCTCACATCCTCGAGGATGGCTGCAAGTACTGCACTGGAATGTTCTGGCTTTGGGAATCTTTTCTTTATCTCTATACGCTTCTTAGCCCCTTCTATGGTGAGCTTTTCCGCGTACAGCAATTTCTGGATCTCCGTGACCCGCTCTATGTCCTTCTTGGCGTAAAGTCTCTGGCCGGACGAGCTTTTCTTTGGTGCCAGGGAAGTGAACTCCGATTCCCAGTAACGCAGCACCGAAGCGGGAAGCCCCGTCAACTCCGAAACCTCGCCAATCCGAAAATAAAGCTTATCCGGACTAACTGCAGTCACGATTACTGACTGTTGATGGCGCTCTTCAATACCTGGCTCGGCTTGAAGGTCAGAATCTTTCTCGCTACGATGGTGATTTCCTCGCCGGTCTGAGGATTTCTGCCACGACGATCGGACTTCTCTTTCACCACGAAATTACCGAAGCCGGCAATCTTGATCTTGTCACCATCTTCCAAGGTGGTTTTGATCAGGTCGAAGACTGTTTCAACGAGCTCGGCAGATTCTTTTTTGGAAAATCCAACCTTCTCATAAATTTTCTCTACGATATCCGCTTTGGTCATAACCCCCTCAACAGGTTCAGCATTTCATTGTTTTGCGTGCTCTCTACAGCGGCTTAATCTAATACCATAGCGATTCTTTTCTTGCAACCGTTTTTATCTAAACGAAACATTTAATTTTTTTGTCAGCGCGTCAATGACCCGCTGATGCAGACGTGTTACCTCATCATCGGTGAGGGTCCTCTCCCTGGAGCCGTAGCGTACCCGTACGGCGATGCTCTTCTCTCCCTGCGCAATATTGCCGCCTGTGTAGACGTCGAAGATCTCGACCCCTTCAAGCTCGGGAGCCTTGACACCGTTGACGCAGGACAATATGTCGGCTGCGGCAATCTCCTGAGGAAGCAGCATGGCGATGTCGCGGAAGGTGGACGGGAAGCGCGACGGCACCTGCGCGGTCCCCTGCGGTTTCCTGGCGCCGATCAGCGCCTCGAAGTTTAGCTCCAGATAGTAAAGCGGCGCTGCTATGCCGTAATTCTCCTGGACTGTGGGATGCAACTCGCCGAGCGAGCCCAACTGCTTGTTGCCGCAAAGGATCCGGCAGGCCTTGCCGGGATGGAAATACGGGTCAAGCTGGTCGGCCGAATAAGTCACCCCTGTCACGTTGAGATCGGCCAGCAGGTTCTCCAGGATCCCCTTCACATCGAAAAAGTCGATCTCTCCCTTGGGCTGGTTCCACCCCTCCAGGTCCCGGCTGCCGGTTAGCAGCGCGGAGAGGTAGAGCGGCTCGTCGGGAAGCTCCTTCCCCTTGGTCGGGATGTAGATGCGGCGCATCTCGAAGATACGCAGGTTGAGCGTCCTGAAGCTGATGTTCTTTACCGCTGTCTCCAGAAGTCCCGGGAGGAGCGTGGTGCGCATCACCGAGAGCTCGTCGGAGATCGGGTTAAGTAGCGGCACGCCGTTACTTCTGAAATCGTCCGGCGGAAGCAGTATCTTGTCGCAACTGGCCGGCGCTACGAAGCTGTAGTTGATCACCTCGGAAAGCCCCTGGGAGACCACGAGATCCTTGAGGCGCAGCGCGAGTCTTTGTGCCTCGGAGGGAAGATCGGACAAAACGGCTGCCCGCGGCAGTGTGACCGGCACATTCTCGAAACCGTGCACGCGTACCACTTCCTCGACCAGATCTATCTCCCGCTCGATATCGACCCTGAAGAGAGGAACCCGGACCCGGAACAGACCGGCTTCCGTTTCGGTCACCTCGAATTCCAGGCGCTCGAAGATATCCTTCACTTCAGCGGCGCTCAGCGTAAGGCCGCAGATCGCGTTGATGCGGGCAAGCCTTGCCGTGACCACGCGGGGCTCGATCGGCTGCGGATAGACGTCGATGATCCCCTTGGCGATGGAGCCGCCTGCGAGTTCAGCCATCAAAGAGGCGGCGCGATCCAGGGCCCGGGTGAGACCGGCGACGTCGGTGCCGCGCTCGAAGCGGTGCGAGGACTCGGTATGGATGCCCAGGCGCTTGGAGGTCCTTCTGATCGCGGAGGGATCGAAGTAGGCGCTTTCCAGCAGCACCTCGGTGGTCCCCTCCCCTATTTCAGAGTTGCCGCCGCCCATGATGCCGGCCAGAGCCACACCTTTCTCGGCGTCACGGATGGTGAGGTCGCTTGAGGTGAGCTTACGCTCCTGGCCGTCCAGGGTGCCGAAGCTTTCGCCGTCGGCCGCCGCGGCGACGATGATCTTGCCGCCGGCAAGCAGCTTGAAATCGAAGGCGTGCAGCGGGTGGCCGTACTCTAGGAGCACGTAGTTGGTGATGTCGACGACGTTGTTGATGGCGCGGATGCCGGCGGCGCGCAGCCTTTCGACCAGCCAGGCCGGCGACGGCGCCAGCGTGCAGCCCGAGATGTGGCGCGCGGTGTAACGCGGGCAGAGATCTGCGGAATCGATGGTGACGGAGGTGATCCCTTCAATCGGCGCGCCGGTCTCGACAACTTCCAGTCCCGGGTAATGCACCTTCTTCCCCAGTTTGGCGGCGATCTCGCGGGCCACGCCGACCACGCTCAGGCAATCGGCGCGGTTCGGGGTGAGGCCGATTTCGAAGATGGTGTCCTTGGTGCCGAGCGCGTCGAAGAGCGGAGTGCCGAGCTGGAAATGCTCGGGGAGGATCATGATGCCGGCGGATTCGGTGGAAAGAGCCAGCTCCTTCTCGGAGCAGAGCATGCCGAAGGATTCCTCGCCGCGGATCTTGGAGCGCTTGATCTTGAAATCGCCGGGGAGCGTCGCGCCGATCTGGGCCAGCGCCACTTTGTCGCCCGCCTTGAAGTTCTGGGCGCCGCAGACGATGCTGAGGAGTTCCTTGCCGTTGTCCACTTTGCAAAGGGAGAGCTTGTCGGCGTTCGGGTGCTGGGCTTTTTCCACCACCTGGGCCACCACCACGTCGTCCATCCCGCCGCCGATCGCTTCCATGCGCTCGACCTCGAGGCCAAGCATGGTAAGGAGGTGGGAGAGCTCTTCGGCCGGAAGGTCGCAATCGACGAATTCTTTGATCCAGTTATAGGTAACTATCATATAGATTCCACGTATGCTTTCGGGTTTGATTTTTGTTTTAGAACTGCTTCAGGAACCTGAGGTCGTTCTCGAAGAGGAGCCTCATGTCGGCGATGCCGTATTTCAGCATGGCGATCCGCTCGATTCCCATTCCGAAGGCGAATCCGGTGTAGATCTCGGAGTCGTAGCCTACGTGACGG
>Ga0209317_1000512_pt1 | contig 45238 bp, 51 predicted proteins | sample RifGroB2_FD_183994 | JGI IMG/M metagenome (GOLD analysis project Ga0209317, IMG submission 183994) | Soil microbial communities from Rifle, Colorado, USA - Groundwater B2 (SPAdes) (version 2) | ecosystem: Environmental > Terrestrial > Soil > Unclassified | place: Rifle, Colorado | collected... | reverse complement strand
ACTACGACTCACTGCACACCCAAACGCCCTGTTATTTAGCGAAAGACGCTTGCGGCATCGGCACTCTATCCACGTTTAAAAAAACCTGCAACAAATTTCTTGAATTTTTTTTGTGGAAATTGCAACACTCACGAAATCGGTTTTTCCCCGGCATACAACTGCATGATTGTTTCGCGCTCACGCACCGGATAAACAGCGCTGCCATCCACTATCACTTCGGCAGCACGCGGGCGAGTGTTGTAATTGGAGCTCATGCTCATCCCGTAGGCGCCTGCGGAGAGCACAGCCAGCAAGGATTGCGGCGCGATCGACAAGTTGCGCGCATGGCCGATAAAGTCGCTTGTCTCGCAAACCGGGCCGACTATTTCGTAGGTTTGCGCGGCATGGCCTTCGCGTATGGCCGGCAAAATCTCATGGTGCGCATCGTACAAGGCCGGACGCATCAGGTCGTTCATCGCCGCATCCACGATGGCGAAATTTTTTTCTTCGCCGTGCTTGAGGTATTCCACGCGCGTCAGCAACACGCCGGCATTGCCGACCAGCGCGCGCCCGGGTTCAAGGATCAATTTTTCACTGCGTCCGCGCAACACGTCCAGCAACGCGGCCACATAGTCCGCAATCGCCGGCGGCGTTTCATCGCGATAGCGAATGCCCAGGCCGCCGCCCAGATCGAGATGTTCCAGCCGGATGCCTTCGGTGGCCAGCGCATCCGCCAGCGCCAATATTTTTTCCGCTGCGGCGACGAACGGGCTGACCTCGGTGAGTTGCGAGCCGATGTGGCAATCCATGCCGGTGATGCGCAAGTTGGGCAGGTCGCGCGCCTCGCGGTATAGCGCAATCGCTTCGCCGTATGCCACGCCGAATTTGTTTTGCTTGAGTCCGGTGGAAATATAAGGATGGGTCTTCGCATCCACGTCAGGGTTGACGCGCAGGCTGACCGGCGCGACTTTGCCCATGCTTCCTGCGACCTCGTTAAGCCGCTCCAATTCGGCAGCGGATTCGACGTTGAAGCACAGAATGCCCGCCTCCAGCGCCATGCGCATTTCCGCTACGCTTTTGCCCACGCCGGAGAACACCACCTTGCGCGCATCGCCGCCCGCCGCCAGCACGCGCTGTAATTCACCGCCGGACACGATGTCGAAACCCGCGCCTAAACGCGCAAATATATTCAGGATCGCCAGATTGGAATTCGCCTTCACCGCATAGCAGATCAGATGGTCGCGCCCGTGCAAGGCATTGGCAAACTGGCTGTAACTATCGGTCAATGCGGCGCGCGAATACACATAACAGGGCGTGCCGAACCGCGCGGCAATATCCGCCAGCGGCACTTGCTCGACATGCAGCGAGTCGTTTAGATATTCAAAATAATCATTCATGGTTGGCTGCCTTGCTGGGAAGATGGTGGTGCGGAGGCGGGAAGCGTGAGTGGCCCCTTGTGGCCGCAGCCTTGCAACAGCAAAGTGAAAACCAGGATAATGGCCGGACGCATTGCGCACCTCGATAAATTTAATGCATCGGATTATAAAGGCTGACCATGACTGAAAGCGAATTCAATCAACTGGCCGATGCCGTGCTGGCGCGCATCGAAACGGCCATTGACCATTGTGGCGGCGATGTCGAGTGCAATCGCAGCGGCAACGTACTGGAAATCGAGTTCGACAACGGCCAGAAAATCATCATTAACCGGCACGATGTGAATCAGGAAATCTGGGTTGCCGCCAAGTCCGGCGGCTTCCATTACGCATGGCAGGACGGCGCATGGCACAGCCAGCGCGATAGCAGCGAATTATTCAGCAAACTTGCCGAGTTGTTTGCGGGGCAGGACGAGGAGATTGTGTTTTAGGAAGTTTGTGAATTGCAGGAGCACGCCATTACATCGTTCCCACGCTCCGCGTGGGAATGTATCTGGGGACGCTCCGCGTCCCATACCGCTGGAGCGGCACGGCGGCGTTCCCACGCGGAGCGTGGGAACGATACTGGCGAAACGGCTATCGCCCCGTCATGGCATGATTTCAACATACTCGTAGACTTCACAGTCGCGCAGCGTCTTGCGCACATCCAGTGGCGCTGTTGCGTACCAGGCTTGCGGATCGTGGCGGTCAATTTCTTTTCCCAGGAATCTCACCAGATCGCAGATCGGTTCGACGACGTTGTCGCGGTAGCGCTGGTCGCCTTTCACATAGGCGAGATAGAGGTTCTTCATGCAATTGCCACGGCACCACGGCTGCGCCTCGCATTGCTCGCACGGCATGTCGGGGTGCGGTTGCAGCGGGCTGGGCTTGAGCCAGTTCGCGATCACGTCGCCCTGCAGCATCTCGGGCGCGTACATCATGTCGGGGCAGGGGAAAATCTTGCCGTCCGGCATCACGTTGAGGATGTGTGTGGACACCCGGCACTGGGTCTTGCCGTGACACATCTCGGTCGCCCGCGCCGGCAGCACCTTGTTGCGCACGATGCCCATGATCGGGATGATCGGGTACAGCTCGTCGCTGGAAAAAAACTTGTCCACCAGTTGCGTGATCACCGCTTTTTTCTTCTCCATCGCGACGGGTGTGTAAGTGCCTTCCCCGGCGACGAACTGGAAATACACATAATCAAAAGTATTTGCCAGCTCATCCAGTTCCTCGAACGTGGTTTCCTCGCTGCTCCAGGTCACGCGCGCCGTGAAAGTGCCCGCCAGCCGGTCGCGCACTGCCTCGGCATTCCTGACCACCTGGCGATAAATGCCGCGTCCGCGAAAGCCGTCGGTGATCTCCTCGCCGCCATCGATGGAAAGCAGAATGTTGGAAAGATTGGACAGCACGCTGTCCGGCAGGTTATCCAGCAGCGTGCCGTTGGTCTGAAGCTGGAAGCGGAAGGTGGGATAGCGCGCCATGATTTCCTTGATGAAATCAAGATTCAGGGTCGGCTCGCCGCCATAGAAAGTGACATAAACCTCGTGTTCGGAAAGATGCTTTCTGATAAAGGCATCCAGCACGTCAACGGTATAGGAAACCTTGCCCTGCGAACCGACCACCTCGCCCACGCCGAGCGAGCAATAGGTGCATTTCAGATTGCACGTCAGCGTCGTCAGCAGTTGCAGCTCCACCCGGTTGCCTACGATGGGCGATACATGCGGGTCGGTTTCGGTAATCTCGGCGGAACGGGACGGGAGGGACGTGATTGGAGTGGACATAGATAAACTTTGCTTCGAACTTTGGAGTGCTACTCAAAAATGCAATTCAGGATCGCACGGGGCATGGACTGCGCGGGAATCGCAATGTCAGCGGTATCGCCCGATGAACGATTGCAGAAGAATAGCTTGCCCTTGTATTTTTCCGCGCAACCCGTACTGAGAAACGGTGCGGGCGATTATCCCAGATAGCGCATAAAAAATAAACGCCTGCGCTACGTCGGAGAATTTGGAGCAGTGCATGGAAAGGTCAGGGCAGTTTGCCTGCCGTGACCATACGGTTGAATAGGGTGTTGGGTGATAGCCAAATGACAATGTCGTCAAATTCGCCGTTTGCGGCAGCGCTGGGCGTAGGCATATGACTGATAAATACCCGATCATTATTCAAGCTGTTGCGGTTTGGATTTGCGAGCTCATCTATTCCCGTGCCTCCGTATCCGCCATTCCTGCCAGTAGAGTAAACGATAGCCGGTGTTGTGCCCGTTAGCTTGTTGGAAGCAGTTCCGCAATCTGATGCGGTGATGCCAGTTGCACTTGCACATATGTACATCAAGTCTGCGTTGGCAATCTTGTCCATCGTTGCATTCTTCATTCCATCGGTTCTGGTAAATGTATTGGTGACACCGCTTACCGTGTTGCTGGCTACAGCATAGCGGATGCCGTTGTTCCAACCGTCAAGCGCGTACCCTTGATCGTTTACGGGGGAGATGCCAAGGGTTACGGCTGGCACGAAGCCGTTAAAAAAAATCGAGCAAATGCCGTTGCTGGCATCTCCTCCGGCAGCGAAACTTTCCTCACCATTGCTGGATGATGCAGGGCAGGGGAGACGCCCATTGGCGATGGCAAATCCAGTCAGCGCCTGCTGAATTTCTTCCAGCGTCTTGCGTGTCTCGTTCGTGCGCTGTTGTTCGATCTGGCTGCTTATGGCAGGTATCAACCTATCCAGCAACAGCCCGACGATAGCCAGCACAATGGCCATTTCCACGAGGCTAAAACCATCAGTGAGGCAAGGCTTTGCAGGCGTACGTTTCATGGTAGGCACCTTAGTAAATCCATACTCGGATAGTCGGCGTTAAAGGTTGACGCGCCACTGAAATTGCTGCTGGCGGCAATAGGTGTGGCAAAGGCAGCCAGATTCGCTCCTTCGAGATAGTTGGCCGAAGCGGATTTGTCGTCGGCTGTCAGCCGAAGCTGCGCGGCGGTTCTTTGACCGCCGAAAATGAGTATGCGGGTGCAGTCGGCGGTTGTCTCGCTATCTATGGTGATGGGCGACGGTGCAGGTAATTGGGTGAGGAGCAGCATTTCCTTCCAGCTCTTGCAGAATGTTTTGCTGGAGGTGTTGCTGATAGTGTCGCAATTTATATTGCCGGTTCCTTTGACGCCCGAAATTGCGACGGTTTCTAAATGTCCGGTTTCAACCTGCGAGCGGAAATCGCTGTTGTCCATAAGATTGCTGATTTGAGTCTTGAAATCACTACGCCGAATGATCGGTCGGAAGATGTCATCGACGGTAACAAACAGGAAGCGGTCGTTGTAGTGGTCGTTATTCGCCATTACAAACCGCTTATTGCTGGTGTTGGGTGCCAGCAGGTTGTTTGTGCTGCCGGAAAAGTAGTTAACCTCGCCAACGGAGCTGTCGGCGGAATCGTAGGAATCGAGGTAATTGCGGGCATTATAGTTGCCGCCACATTGAGCCAGGGCGGGATCCGCCAGGGTGCGGCCTTGCGAGTCCAGCACTGAACCCGGCGCGACGATCAGCGCGGCAACATTGTTAGTGATGGAATCGCCGTTAGCGTCAATCACGTCGATTTGACCTTGCGTGTCCCAATTGAAGTAGTCGTTCGTCTTTGGACTATTCTTGAAACGGCCGGATACCACATACCAGAGGCATTCTCCTTGGCCGTCACGCAGCGGTGGAATTCCAATGGTTTTCCACGGAACCCTCCCGATCACCGAAATGTCCCTGGCCCCAAGCGTTCCTTCGGAATTGCCCTCAGGGGTCGCTGTCCAGCCAGTATCCGGAACAAGCAGGTATCCCGCTCCGGCTATCGGTGTTTGCGAGCCAGAATATCCGATCAATGCATCCCTTGCCTGCGACAGCACAGCGGCGGTCTTCTTTTGCCGCACAGTTTTCAGTGCAGTCGCGCCAAGCGAACTGGCTAGCGCCACAGCGATTCCCATTACCACGATCACCAGCATTATCAGCAGCACGGCGCCGCGCTGTCTGATTGAGGCTTGATGCCGGGTTCGAACCGGGCGCATGATTGCCTATTTTGCGGTGGCCGCCGGGCTGATTTGCACTTTCTGCCCGACCTTGACCCTGACCGGTTGTGATTGGCCGGGGATGGCGACCGGAACGCTTTCCGGCGCGCGTTCATCGCTTGCGCCAGCGATTTGCGGTACGCCGTTGATCCATACGGTGCGTTCGCCACCATATCTTTGTACGATGCCGCTGACGGTCAGGGAGTCGATGCTGTCTGCCGGGTTATCGGCATTCGGCTGTTGGCCGCGTTCGAGTTGCGCGCGTTGTTGCGGGGTGAAAAACAGGCGGCCAAGTTCCTCCGCGTTAGCTGCGGCTGTGAGCAGCATGCCCGCCAGGGTTATCTTGATTACCGGGCGGATGAGCGTAGCGTTAGCGGCTGTATATGTTATGCCATGCACATTTTTCATCCGCCGCATAAGGTTCAAGAACTCCGCCATAGCGCAGTGGATTAACCTTGTTCCCAGGGTAATCCGGCCACGCGCCATCCGCCCAGCGTATTGCGGTGCCCGTCCGCGCCTTTGTCGCCTTCGAAACCTTCCAGCACATTGTAGCAATCGTTATAACCGGCTTGCGTAGCGAAGGCCGCGGCAGCATTGGAGCGCACTCCGCTACGGCATATGAATATCACCAGCGCCTCCTTGTCTATCTGCTGCTCGAGCTGGGCAATGAAATGCGGATTGGGTTTCATGCCCGGATAGGTTGCCCATTCGATTTCCACGGCGCCGGGCACGCGTCCCACCCAATCCAGCTCGGCGCGGGTACGCACATCCACCAGTTTGGCGCCGGGCGCGGCTTGCAGAATTTCATAAGCCTCGTCGGGATACAGCGCGCCCTCGTAGGACAGGTTCATTTCTTTGGCGCGCTGTTGCGCGGCTTGCAGAATGGCGGTAATTTTGCCCATGTTGCTTTTCCTTTTGAATGCAGAGGCGCGGCAGGCCGCGTCCCTCTCGCACGATGATAAATGTTATGCTGCACGGCGGAGGCACATACTAACTTAATCGACATGAAAAATCACACCCACGCTGCGCGTGACGTCTTTGAGCCTGTCAATACAGAACGCTTTGCCGCTGCGCAAAAATGCACTTGGGTCAGCGTCTGGGTTAACCTGCTGCTGACGCTGCTGCAACTGGTAGTGGGCTACTTCGGAAGATCACAGGCGCTGATTGCGGACGGGCTGCATTCCCTCTCCGATCTGCTGTCAGATTTTCTGGTGCTGTTCGCGAACCGGCAAAGCAACCGCCATGCCGATGCCGAACATCCCTACGGTCACGCGCGCATCGAAACCGCCGCCACGCTACTGCTCGGTTCGGCGTTGACCGCTCTCGGAATCGCGCTGCTGATTGCCGCCGGAATGCGGCTGCAGGATCCACAAAACCTGCAGACCGTCCACCCTGCCACGTTCTGGATAGCGCTGCTTACCCTGACCGCCAAGGAAGGGTTGTTTCGCTATCTGATGAGTGTAGCCAAACGCGTGCGCTCGCAGTTGCTGGCGGCCAATGCGTGGCATTCGCGTTCCGACGCCGCTTCCTCGCTGGTGGTACTGGCGGGCATTGGCGGCAATTTGCTCGGCTTCACCTTTCTGGATTCGATCGCGGCAGCAGTGGTCGGAATGATGATCGCGCACATGGGGGGCAAGCTGGCTCTGCAAGCCATGGCAGAACTCATTGATACCGGCCTGGATGCCGAAGAGGTCGGGGAAATCCGGCAAACCCTGCTCGGCACCCACGGTGTGCGCGGGTTGCACGAACTGCGCACACGCAAGATGGCCGACCATGCGCTGGTTGACGCGCATATCATGGTCGACCCCAAAATCAGCGTGTCGGAAGGGCATTACATTGCCGAATCGGCACGCCAGGCCGTGCTTAACAAACATCATGTCATGGATGTGCTGGTGCACATCGATCCGGAAGATGACATACAAACCAGATCAAACGCACACCTGCCGGATCGCGACAGCCTGCTGGCGCATCTTGCGGAACGACTGGAAAATGCAAGTCTGATAAACGATCATGTGGTGCTGCATTATCTGGATGGCAGAGTGGACGCCGAGATATATCTTTCCGTCAATCGACAATCTGAGGAAGATGCCAGCACATTGCAGGAACGCTGCAATGAACTGGTGCGTGACGATGAATTATTTCGTGCCATTCGTGTTTATCAGGGCTATGCACAAGATTAGTGCGCAATCGGCTGCGGCGCGCCCAATTCTGGTGCAAATATTTTGCGCGCCATCTGATAAGCTTATGGCACAATACCGTTCAGATGCATACGAGAAATTGGCACGTTTCCTGCGTCTCTGGATTCCGGGTTTTGATTGTTCAATTTATTAATTGTTATTTTTGATTTCTGCGGGAGAAAATTATGTCGATGTCGGTAAATGATGTGTTGAAGATGATCAAGGACCACGATGTCAAGTTCGTGGATTTTCGTTTTACCGATACGCGCGGCAAGGAACAGCATGTCGGCGTGCCTGCCAAATATGTCGGCCTGGACAAGTTCGAGGACGGTCACGCGTTCGATGGTTCCTCCATCGCCGGCTGGAAAGGCATCCAGGCTTCGGACATGCTGTTGATGCCGGATCCGGCGACGGCCTACCTCGATCCGTTCATGGACGAAAATACCCTGGTGATTACCTGCGACGTGATCGAGCCGACCGACGGCAAGGGCTATGACCGCGATCCGCGTTCCATCGCGAAGCGCGCCGAAGCCTATCTTAAATCCAGCGGCATCGGCGACACCGCCTACTTCGGCCCGGAACCGGAATTCTTCATTTTCGACTCGGTGAACTGGCATGTCGACATGTCCGGCTGCTCTCTGAAGATCAACTCCGAAGAAGCCGCATGGGCGACCGGCGAAAAATTCGACGGCGGCAACACCGGCCATCGCCCGATGGTGAAAGGCGGCTATTTCCCGGTTCCGCCGGTCGACAGCCTGAACGATATCCGCGCGGCGATGTGCCTGGCGCTGGAAGACATCGGCATCGAAGTCGAAGTGCATCACCACGAAGTGGCGACCGCCGGACAGTGCGAAATCGGCACAAAATTCAACACGCTGGTGCGCCGCGCCGACCAGACGCAAGTGCTGAAATACGTCGTGCACAATGTCGCGCACCAGTACGGCAAGACGGCGACCTTCATGCCCAAGCCCATCGTCGGCGACAACGGCTCGGGCATGCACGTGCACCAGTCGATCTGGAAGGATGGCAAAAATCTGTTCGCGGGTAACGGCTATGCGGGGCTGTCCGAGACCGCGCTGTATTACATCGGCGGCATCATTAAGCACGCCAAGGCGCTGAACGCGATCACCAATCCGGGCACCAACTCCTACAAGCGCCTGGTTCCGCATTACGAAGCGCCGGTCAAACTGGCCTATTCGGCGAAGAACCGCTCCGCTTCGATCCGCATCCCGCATGTGACCAGCGACAAGGCGCGCCGCATCGAGACCCGCTTCCCGGACCCGACCGCGAATCCTTACCTGTGTTTCGCGGCCCTGATGATGGCCGGTCTGGATGGCATCCAGAACAAGATCCACCCCGGCGACCCGGCCGACAAGAACTTGTACGACCTGCCGCCGGAAGAGGACGCAAAAATCCCGACCGTATGTGCCTCGCTGGATGAAGCGCTGGCGCACCTGGACAAGGATCGCGAATTCCTGACGCGCGGCGGCGTGTTCTCCAGCGACTTCATCGACGCCTTCATCACACTGAAGATGGAGGAGGTCAACCGCATCCGCATGACCACGCATCCGGTTGAGTTCGACATGTATTACAGCATCTGATCTCAGCAATACCAGATGGCAAAAACGGGGCGCAAGCCCCGTTTTGTTTTGACGTTACAATTTGGCGCTGCAAGAGTTGCATGTCGGGCTGGCTCTGCATAGCCATTCGACTGATGGAACTATTAGCCATCCGCCAAAAAAACGGCAGCCAAGTCGCTGGTTAAAGCCCGACCTGCGCTCGAATGGATTATCCGGGTTGAACTGTCAATGTTGAACTGCAAATGTTTGTCGGCGTCCGATGCTTGCCCTATACTTGCCCGGGATACTTTGCAGGAGAATAAAAATGAAGCCGGGATACTTGCTTGCGATGATAATCCTCTGCCCGACGCTGGCGCAGGCGGATATCTACAAATCCGTCGATGAAGATGGCCATGTCACTTATTCCAGCACACCAATCAAGGGCGGCAAAAAAATTATTCTGGCGCCGTTGCCCACTATGGTTCCGCCGGCACGCTCGCGTTCTGCCGCTTCGCCCGAGGGTTTCCCGAAAGTAGATGGCGAAACCCAAAGGGGGCGGGATGACACGCGCCGCAAGATTCTGCAGGACGAGTTGAGCACGGAAGAGAAATTGCTTGAGGAAGCCAGGCAAAGCTTGCGGGAAGGCGAAGAAAACCCGGAAGTATTCAGGGGTAAGGAGGGCAAGACCTACCGTAACATGGCGAAATATGAAGAAAAGATCAAAATGTTGAACGAGCGGGTGGAAATGCATCGGAAGAACATTGAAGCGCTCAATACCGAGTTATCAAAACTCAAGTAATCCATCAGGCTGGCATGTTTTCTGCTGCGCAAGAAGGTATGCCTGACTTTCCTCACATCACGCTCGAGTATCTTGCCACAGCGGTCATCCTGCTGGATGACGAGTCGCGCATCGCCTACATCAACCCGGCAGCAGAACATCTGTTCGACGTGAGCGGCAAGAATCTGCTCGGCCATCCGGTGCAGCAGGCCTTTACGGATACCGGGCAATTAACCCATGCGATGCAGCACGCGATCCGGGATAACGCCAATTATATCGAGCACGACCTGACGCTCGGCACCCATGCGCACGGCAAGCTGCATCTGCACTGTGCGGTGACGCCGTTGCAACTTGACGGGCAGTGTCTGCTGCTGGAATTTCACCCGATGGATAGGCCGCTCAAACTGGCGCGCGAAGAGCAGATGCAGGACCAGACGCAGGCCAATCGCCTGCTGTTGCGCAACCTCGCGCACGAAATCAAGAACCCGCTCGGCGGCATTCGCGGCGCGGCGCAACTGCTCGAACAGGAACTGGAAAAACCCGCCTTGCGCGAATACACCCAGGTTATCGTGCAGGAAGCCGACCGGCTGCGTGCGCTGATGGAGAAATTACTGACCCCGCAAAACGCCTCGCACTATAGCGCGCTCAATATCCACGAAGTGCTGGAGCGCGTGCGCAGCGTGGTGCTGGCGGAAATGCCGGAGGGCATGGAAATACAACGCGACTATGACACCAGCCTGCCGGCACTGGTTGGCGACAAGGAACAATTGATCCAGGTCATGCTCAACATCGTGCGCAACGCCGCGCAGGCGATGCATGGCAACGGCATCATCATCCTGCGCACGCGCATCGCCCGGCAGGTGACGCTGGTCAAGCGCCGCCACCGCCTCGCGATAATGGTGCAGGTCATCGACAACGGCCCCGGCATCCCGCCGGAATTGCAGGACAAGATTTTTTACCCGCTGGTATCGGGACGCGCCGATGGCCACGGGCTTGGGCTGACGCTGGCGCAGGACTATGTCAGCCAGCATCATGGCGCGATAGAATTCGACAGCGAGCCAGGGCGCACGTGTTTTACCGTGCTGCTTCCGCTTCCTTAATTCGGACGATCCAGAATCAAATGCAATGTTACTGCCATAGAGGTGAATGAAATGAAATCTGTCTGGATTATCGACGATGACCGCTCGATCCGCTGGGTGCTGGAAAAAGCCCTGGCACGCGAAGACATCGCATTCAAGAGCTTCGCGACGGCAGATGATGCGCTGCGCACACTGAGCCATGATGTACCGCAGGTGGTGGTCAGCGATATCCGCATGCCCGGTAGTTCGGGGCTGGATTTTTTGCAGGCGCTGCATCAGCGCCATCCGCTAGTTCCGGTCATCATCATGACTGCCTATTCCGACCTGGAAAGCGCCGTCTCCGCGTTCCAGGGCGGCGCCTTCGAGTACCTGCCCAAGCCGTTCGATATTAACCATGCAGTCGAGTTGATCCGGCGCGCGCTGGAGCAAAGCCAGCGCAAATCAGGCGATACACAGGAAATTGAAATCGCCGCCGACATCCTCGGCCAGGCGCCCGCAATGCAGGAAGTATTTCGCGCCATCGGCAGATTATCGCAATCGCACGCCACGGTGCTGATCAACGGCGAATCCGGCACCGGCAAGGAACTGGTGGCGCGCGCGCTGCACCGCCACAGCCCGCGCGCCGGCAAGCCGTTCATCGCGATCAACACCGCCGCGATCCCCAAGGATCTGCTCGAATCGGAGTTGTTCGGCCACGAGCGTGGCGCATTTACCGGCGCTGCGGCAACGCGGCACGGCCGTTTCGAACAGGCCGAGGGTGGCACGCTGTTTCTCGACGAGATTGGCGACATGCCCGCCGACTTGCAGACCCGCCTGTTGCGCGTGCTGTCGGACGGCAATTTCTACCGCGTCGGCGGTCATCAGCCGATCAAGGCCAATGTGCGCATCATCACCGCCACCCACCAGAATCTCGACGAACGCGTCAAGCAGGGGTTGTTCCGCGAAGACCTGTTCCATCGGCTGAACGTGATCCGCCTGCGCCTGCCGCCGCTGCGCGAGCGCCGCGAAGACATCCCGCTGCTGGCAAAATATTTTCTGCAAAAGAGCGCGCGCGAACTGGCCGTCGAACAGAAACAATTCGGCGACGCGACACTGCAATATCTCGCCGCGCAGGATTTTCCCGGCAACGTGCGGCAACTGGAAAACCTGTGCCATTGGCTGGCCGTGATGACACCATCGCAGATAGTGGAGGTCGCCGATCTGCCACCTGAGTGGCGCGGCGATACAGCGGCGAGCGTAGCGCACAATGGCGACTGGCGCGCCGCGCTGGCGCAACACGCGGCACAAGCCTTGCAGCGCGGCGATGAGCGCATTATGGATGCACTCACCGCACAATTCGAGCGCGTCCTGATTCTGCAAGCTCTCCATCACACCGGCGGGCGCCGCATCGAAGCCGCGACGCTGCTCGGCATCGGGCGCAATACCCTGACGCGCAAGATTCAGGAGCTGGGGCTGGAGAATCAGGGGGAACTGTAGGAGCGGGCCATGCCCGCGAACTGCCTTATCGCGGGCATGGCCCGCTCTTACATCAGTTTTGCAGCCGGTTCAACAGTTTCTCGTGTATCCCGCCAAACCCGCCGTTGCTCATCACCAGCACATGGTCGCCTAAGCATACGGCGGCGGCGATGGCCTCGACCAGCTCGTTGAGGTCATCACTCACCAAGGCTTTCTCACCCAACGGCGCCAGCGCGCCGCGCGCATCCCAGCCAAGGTTCGCGCCGTAGCAGAACACCAGGTCGGCATCCTTCAGGCTGCCGGGCAGCGCGTCCTTCATCACGCCGAGCTTCATCGTGTTGGAGCGCGGCTCCAGCACGGCCAGTATCCTTGCGGTACCGACCTTGCGGCGCAGTCCGGCGACGGTGGTGTCGATCGCGGTGGGGTGATGCGCGAAGTCGTCGTACACGGTGATGCCGTTGACTGTGCCGCGCACTTCCATGCGCCGCTTCACGTTTTTGAATTCGCTCAATGCTGCCAAACCCTGCGCCACCGGCACACCGGCATGGCGCGCGGCGGCGAGTGCGGCTAATGCGTTCATGCGGTTGTGCTCGCCGAGCAAGTCCCATTTGAGCACGCCTTGCGGTTCGCCGTTCAGCATCACGCGGTTGTCCGCGTCGATGTTCCAGCCCTTCTCATTGCCAAAGGTTTCCACCGGCGTCCAGCAGCCGCGTTGCAGCACGCGCGCCAGCGATCCCTCGCGTCCGTTGCTTACCACCAGTCCGTTGCCGGGCACGGTGCGCACCAGATGGTGGAACTGCGTCTCGATGCTGGCCAAGTCGGGGAAGATGTCGGCGTGGTCGAATTCCAGGTTGTTGAGTATCGCGGTGCGCGGGCGGTAATGCACGAACTTGGAGCGCTTGTCGAAGAAGGCAGTGTCGTATTCGTCGGCTTCGATGACGAAGAAAGCCGAATCGGTGAGCCGCGCCGACACCCCAAAATTCTGTGGCACACCGCCAATCAGAAAGCCGGGATTCAGTCCGGCGTATTCGAGTATCCAGGCCAGCATCGCACTGGTAGTGGTTTTGCCGTGGGTGCCCGCCACGCCCAGCACCCACTTGTCGCGCAACAAGTTATCGGCCAGCCATTGCGGGCCGGAGATGTATGGCAGGTTGCGGTTGAGAATTTCCTCCATCAGCGGATTGCCGCGCGACACCACGTTGCCGATGACGAACACATCCGGCTTGAGCTCGAGCTGCTCGACGCCGAAGCCTTCGGTCAGTGCGATGCCCTGCGCCTCCAGTTGCGTGCTCATCGGCGGATAGACATTGGCGTCGCAGCCGGTGACGCGGTAGCCCGCCTGCTTGGCGATGGCCGCGATGCCTCCCATGAAGGTGCCGCAGATGCCGAGGATATGAATGTGTTGTGGTTGGCTCATCGTCCGTTTATCCGTAGCCGATTGTAGGAGCGCGCCCTGCGCGCGATTGCAAGTGTTCGTGTGCAGGGCGCGCTCCTACAGTCAGAAATTTAAGCCCTGAAAATAAAATACACCGCACCCATCAGGCACAGCGCCGCATACAGATAATCCCATTTCAGCGGCTGGTTCATGTACAGCACCGCGAACGGCACGAACACCGACAGCGTGATGACCTCCTGCATTATCTTCAACTGCCCGAGACTGAGTTCGGTATAGCCGATGCGGTTAGCCGGCACCTGCAGCAGATATTCGAACAGCGCAATGCCCCAGCTCACCAGCGCCGCGATATACCACGGTGAGCTGGCAAGGTTCTTCAGGTGCCCGTACCACGCAAAAGTCATGAACAGGTTGGAGACGGCGAGCATCAGCGCCGTAATCAGCAGCGGATGCGAGATCAGGTTCATCGTTCGCTCCCTCTCCCTTGCAGGGAGATGGTTGGGGTGAGGGTAGAAACCACCGGCATCCGCAACCTCTGGTTAACGAACCCCCATCAATTCCACATCGAATATCAGCGTCGCATTCGGCGGAATCGCCCCCGGAGCGCCTTGCGCGCCGTAGCCGAGATGCGGAGGGATGATCAGTGTGCGTTGCCCGCCCACCTTCATGCCTTCGATGCCCTGTTCCCATCCGTCGATCACCATCCTCGCGCCGAGCGGAAATTCGATCGGCGCGCCGCGGTCGAGAGAGCTGTCGAATTTTTTGCCTTTATTATCTTTGGCAGATACATCGTACAGCCAGCCGGTGTAATGCACGGCCACTTCGCGGCCTGCCGTTGCCTTGTCACCCTTGCCCGGCTTACGGTCGATCTTGACCAGCTTGGTTATGGCGCCCGCTTCCTTTTTTGCGGCAGGCGCTCCGGCATACGCCGCAGTCGAGACTGTGCCCGCGACCAGCAGCAAGGCCAGCGGGAAAAACAAAGTGCGTTTCATCATGTTTACGTTCCTTCAGAAATAAAAATTATCGTACCGCCAGCAACTCCACATCGAACACCAGCGTCGCGTTCGGCGGAATCACCCCGCCCGCGCCGCGTGCGCCGTAACCGAGATGCGCGGGAATGACCAACGTACGCTGCCCGCCCACTTTCATGCCCTCGACCCCCTGATCCCAGCCCTTGATCACACGCCCCGCGCCAAGCGGGAAATCGAAAGGCTCGGCGCGGTCGCGCGAGCTGTCGAACTTTTTGCCCTTGTTCTCCGGGGCAGCTTCGTCATACAGCCAGCCGGTGTAATGCACGGTCACGTGTTGGCCTGCGGTAGCTTCTGCGCCTTCGCCCAGCTTGTTGTCGGTTTTGATCAGTTCGGTCATGGTGTCTGTTTCCTTTTGTGTTTAGACCTGCTCGGAGCAGGCCGTGATTGAAAAATGCCGGCCGTTTTTGTAGGGTGCAATAAGCGTAGTGCATTGCACCATTCATCTATTAAAACATCCGGCGCAATGCCCGTTGGTTATTGCGCCCTACGAGTTCTGTTTCGGGATTCAAGGCGATGAGTCCGCCCTCCTCAGCCTCGGTTAATACGGCAGTCAGTTGCATGGCGGTCTCCTTGAGTGTTCGATGTCAATAGTTTAGCACTGACGCCAGCCACCGCTCCGCCTCTTCCACGCTCCAGCCTTTGCGCTTGGCGTAGTCCGCCATCTGATCCTTGTCCACCTTGCCGGTGGCGAAATACTGCGCCTGCGGGTGCGAAAAGTAGAAGCCGCTGACCGCCGCCGTCGGCAGCATCGCGTAGCTGTCGGTCAGTGTAATGCCCGCGTTGAGCGGCGCTTGCAGCAGCTCGAACAATGCGCCCTTCTCGGTATGCTCCGGGCAGGCGGGGTAGCCGGGGGCGGGGCGGATGCCGCGATATTTCTCGGCAATCATGGCATCGTTATCCAAAGCCTCGCCCGCCGCGTACCCCCAGAATTCCCGACGCACGCGCGCATGCAGCAGTTCGGCGAATGCTTCGGCGAGGCGGTCGGCTAGCGATTTGAGCAGGATGGCATTGTAGTCGTCATTGCGCTTCTCGAATTCGGCGACGCGCGCGTCGATGCCTATGCCGGTGGTGACGGCAAACACGCCGATGTAGTCCTTAATCTTAGTTTCCTTTGGCGCGATGAAATCGGCGAGGCAGTAATTCGGAATGTCGTCCGGCTTTTTGGTTTGCTGGCGCAGGTTATGCCAGGTCATCGCCACCTTCTTGCGCGATTCGTCGGTGTAGATTTCGATGTCATCGCTATTGACGCTGTTCGCCGGAAACAGGCCGAACACCGCATTTGCGGTGAGCCATTTCTCGTCGATGATCTTGTTCAGCATCGCCTGCGCATCGGCAAACAATTTGCGCGCTTCGCTGCCCACCACTTTGTCCTGCAGTATCTTCGGGTAGCGCCCGGACAACTCCCAGGCCTGGAAGAACGGCGACCAGTCGATGTATTCGGCGATTTTGTCGAGCGGGTAGGCTTCGAATTTTTGTACGCCCATGAGGTAGGGCTTGGGCGGAACGTAAATCCCACCCCCCCTCAATCCCCCCTTGTCAGGGGGGAAGCCAGCCTCCTCCCCTGATAAGGGGAGGCCGGGAGGGGTTTGCTTTGCCCAATTCGTCTTCAACCCATGCGCCCGCGCCTCTTTCAGCGTGACATACACGGCCTTGGTTTTTCTGCCTTCATGCTGTGCGCGCGCCTCGGCATAGTCCGCCTTGACGCCCGCAACGTATTCGCCGCGCAGCGTGTCGCTGAGCAGGTTGCTGCACACGCCCACCGCGCGCGACGCATCGGTGGCGTACACCGTGGCGCCGCTCGGGTAGCTCGGTGCGATCTTGACGGCGGTATGCACGCGCGACGTGGTCGCACCGCCGATCAGCAGCGGAATGGTAAAGCCTTGCCGCTGCATCTCTTTCGCGACATGCGCCATTTCTTCCAGCGACGGGGTGATCAGGCCAGATAAGCCAATTATGTCGGCTTTATGTTCGCGCGCGGCATCGAGGATCTGCTGGCACGGCACCATCACGCCCATATTCACCACCTCGAAGTTGTTGCACTGCAATACCACGGTGACGATGTTCTTGCCGATGTCGTGCACGTCGCCCTTGACCGTGGCCATGACGATCTTGCCCTTGGCGCTGGTGTTGCCGCTGCGCAATTTTTCCGCCTCGATGTACGGCACCAGATGCGCCACCGCCTGTTTCATCACGCGTGCCGATTTCACCACTTGCGGCAGGAACATCTTGCCCGCGCCGAACAGGTCGCCGACCACGTTCATGCCGGTCATCAGCGGGCCTTCGATCACCTCGACCGGGAATTGCGCCTGCTGGCGCGCTTCCTCGGTATCCTCGACGATAAAAGTGGTGATGCCGCGCACCAGCGCGTGGGTGATGCGTTCCTGCACCGTGCCGTTGCGCCATTCCAGGTCTTCGACTTGTTCCTTGCCGCCACCCTTGACGGACTCGGCCAGCTTGACCAGTTTTTCGCCCGCGTCGGGGCTGCGGTTCAGCACCACGTCTTCGACCGCGTCGCGCAGGTCTTTGGGGATTTCCTCGTATACGCCGAGCTGTCCGGCGTTGACGATGCCCATGGTCAGCCCCGCCTTGATCGCGTGGTACAGGAATACCGTGTGGATCGCCTCGCGCACCGGCTCGTTGCCACGGAACGAAAAGGATACGTTGGACACGCCGCCGGAAATCTTGGCGAACGGCAGATTCTTTCTGATCCACGCGGTCGCCTCGATGAAGTCCACCGCGTAGTTGTTGTGCTCCTCGATGCCGGTGGCGATCGCGAAAATGTTCGGGTCGAAGATGATGTCTTCCGGCGGGAAGCCAATACCCTCGTCGAACTCCGCCACACTTTCCCCTCCCCCTTCCAGGGGGATAACCAGCGACTTGGCTGCGGTCTTTTGCAGCCTAGTCAAATGGCTAGTTGTTTCACCTAGGGTTAGGGAGGGGGTAGAAGAATCAGCATCTTCACCGTTTCTACCCCCATCCCAGCCTTCCCCCTGCAAGGGGGAAGGAGTGGTGGAGCTGGCGTTACTTATGAATCGCGCAGGGTCGCCTGCAAGCAGCCGATAGGAGCGTTCGCAAATCTCGATTTTGCGCTTGAACGTGTCGGCCTGCCCCTGCTCGTCGAACGCCATCACCACCGCCGCCGCGCCGTAGCGCCGCAGCAACCGAGCATGTTCAAGAAATTTTTCCTCGCCTTCCTTGAGCGAGATCGAGTTGACGATGGGCTTGCCCTGCACGCACTTCAGCCCGGCCTCGATGATGCTCCATTTCGACGAGTCGATCATCAGCGGCACCCTGGAAATGTCCGGCTCGGAGGCGATCAGGTTGAGGAACTTCGCCATCGCGGCCTCGCCGTCCAGCATCGCCTCATCCATGTTGATGTCGATCACTTGCGCGCCGGTTTCCACCTGCTGCTTGGCGACTTCCAGCGCCTCGTCGTAGTTACCTTCGAGGATCAGCCGTTTGAATTTGGCCGAACCGGTGACGTTGGCGCGTTCGCCGACATTGACGAACAACGAGTCGTCGCCGACGTTGAACGGCTCCAGCCCGGACAGGCGCAGCTTCTTCTCGATGGGCGGAATTTTGCGCGGCGGCACATCTTTCAGCGCTTCGGCAATCGCCCTGATGTGCGCGGGCGACGTGCCGCAGCAGCCGCCCGCGATATTGAGAAAGCCGCTGGTGGCGAACTCCTTCACCAGCCGCGCGGTGGTTTCCGGCGTTTCATCGTAGCCGGTTTCCGACAATGGATTGGGCAGTCCGGCATTGGGGTGCGCGCTGACATAACAGCTCGCGACCCGCGACATTTCCTCGACATAAGGACGCATCAGTTCCGCGCCGAGCGCGCAGTTCAGGCCGATGGATAACGGCCTTGCATGTGCGAGCGAGTTGTAAAACGCCTCGGTAGTCTGGCCGGAGAGCGTGCGCCCGGAGGCGTCGGTGATGGTTCCCGAAATCATAATTGGAACACGCACACCTTGCTGCTCGAAATGGCGTTCGATGGCGAACAGCGCTGCTTTGGCGTTGAGCGTGTCGAAAATAGTCTCGACCATCAGCATGTCTACGCCGCCGTCGAGCAGGCCGCGCACCGCCTCGGCGTAGCTTTCCACCAGTTCGTCGAAGCTGACGTTGCGTGCGCCGGGATCGTTCACGTCCGGCGAGATCGACGCGGTGCGCCCGGTCGGCCCGAGCACGCCCGCGACGAAGCGCGGCTTGTCTTTAGTGGAGAACTCATCGCACAGCCCGCGCGCCAGTTTTGCCCCGGCGACGTTCAGCTCGTATGCCAGATGCGCCATTTCGTAATCCGCCATCGACACCGAGGTGGAATTGAAGGTGCAGGTCTCCAATATATCCGCGCCCGCTTCAAGGTACTCGCGATGGATACCGCCGATGATATGCGGCTGCGTCAGCAGCAGCAGGTCGTTGCAGCCTTTCACGTCCACCGGATGGCCGGCGAAAGTCTGGCGCGCGCCGCTGTAATCGCCAAACAATTCCGTGCCGCGATAATGCGCTTCGGTCAGCTTGTAACGCTGGATCATCGTGCCCATCGCGCCGTCGAGGATCAGGATGCGTTGCCGCAGGAATTGCTCAATCGGGTGTGTGTTGCCGGTCATGGTGTGTAGTCTGGAAAAATATGCGCAGATTTTATCATGCAGCAATCATCGGAAAGCGCGCATCCTGCCGTGTCTGGCGCTGGAGCCAGCTTCAACAGCTATGCCAGCACCTCATCCACCGCGAAGAGGCGGCGATGCTCGCGGATGGCATAACGGTCGGTCATGCCGGCGATGTAATCGGCGACCGCGCGGGCGCGCTCCTGCTCCGTCTGACGCTGGAAGGATGGCGGCAGCAGGCGAACGTCCTGCATGAAGACGGCGAACAGATCGCTGATGATGCGTTGCGCCTTGGAGCTCATGCGCATCACGCGATAGTGGCGATACAAATGGGTATGCAGGAAATTTTTAAGCACGCGCTGCTGCTCATTCATCTCCGCGCTGAAGGCAATCATCACCGGCGCGCTGCGCACGTCTTCTATGGCGGATAAACCCTGCGCGCTGATGTTGCGCTCGCTCTGCCGGATCAAATCGGACGCCAGCGTGTTAATCATGCGCCGCACCGTTTCATGCACCGCGCGCCGCTCGGGCAAATCGGGATAGGCGCGGCGCACTTCATTCAGCTGCGTTGCCACCAGCGGCACCACGGCAAGCTGTTCCAGTTCGATCAATCCCGAGCGCAGGCCGTCGTCCACATCATGGTTGTTGTAGGCGATTTCATCGGCAAGATTGGCGATTTGCGCTTCCAGCGAGGGGCGGCGATTGTGCAGGAAGCGTTCGCCCAGCTCCCCCAGCTTTGCGGCGTTGATTGCGGAGCAATGCTTGAGGATGCCTTCGCGCGTTTCAAAACAAAGATTCAATCCGTCAAATTCGGCATAGCGTTCTTCCAGCATATCCACTACGCGCAGCGATTGCAGGTTATGCTCGAAGCCGCCGTAATCCTTCATGCAGGCATTCAGCGCCTCCTGCCCGGCATGGCCGAACGGCGTGTGGCCAAGGTCATGCGCAAGCGCAATTGCTTCGACCAGGTCTTCGTTCAGATGCAAACACCGCGCGATCGAACGGGCAATTTGCGCAACCTCTATGCTGTGTGTAAGACGTGTGCGGAACAGATCACCTTCGTGATTTACAAATACCTGAGTCTTGTATTCCAGACGGCGAAACGCGCCGGAATGAATGATGCGGTCGCGGTCACGCTGGAATTCGCCGCGCGTATTCGGCGCAGCTTCCGCTCTTCTCCGGCCACGCGAATTGGCTTCGCTGACGGCGTATGGCGCAAGCTCAGCCATGTACGCATGCCTCCAGAGTTTGCCGCAATAATTCCGGCGGCACACCGCCATGCACCACGGCGCGCCCGACTTCCTTGAGCAGCACGAAGCGCATCTTGCCGTCTTCGACTTTCTTGTCCAGTCCCATCAACTCAAGATATTTGCCGGTGCCCAGATCGGGGGCAAGGGTGGGCAGCCCGGCGCGTTTGAACAGCCCGCGAATGCGCTCCATATCCTGTGCGCCGATCCAGCCGAGGCGCTGCGACAAGTCAGCCGCCATGATGGTACCTGCCGCCACGCCCTCGCCATGCAGCCAGTTGCCGTAGCCCATGCCCGATTCGATCGCATGCCCGAAGGTGTGCCCCAGATTCAGCAGGGCACGCTCGCCGCTTTCGCGTTCGTCCGCCGCGACGACTTCCGCCTTGTTCTCGCAGCTGCGCGCGATGGCGTATTGCAGCGCTTGCGTGTCGCGCGCCAGCAGCTTGTCCATGTTCTGCTCCAGCCATTCGAAAAACGGCAAGTCGCGGATCAGGCCATATTTGATGATTTCCGCGATGCCCGCCGCAAGTTCGTTGTCCGGCAGGGTATTCAGCGTATCGGTATCGGCCAGCACCAGTTGCGGCTGGTAAAACGCGCCGATCATGTTCTTGCCGAGCGGGTGGTTGATGCCGGTCTTACCCCCCACCGAGGAATCCACCTGCGCGAGCAGTGTGGTCGGTATCTGGATGAACGGCACACCGCGCAGATAGGTTGCGGCGGCGTAACCGGTCATGTCGCCGATCACGCCGCCGCCGAGCGCAATCAGCGGCGTGGTCCGTTCGCAGCGATTGGCCAGCAGCGCGTCGTAAATCGAATTAAGCGTTGCGGTGTTTTTATATTCCTCGCCGTCCGGCAGGATGATAGTCACACTGCTGACGCCGATGCCCTGCAAGGTCTGTTGGAGTTCCCCCAGATAGAGCGGCGCAACCGTCGTATTGGTCACGATGGCGGCTCGCTTGCGCGGCAAATGGTCTATTAATAATTCCGCCTGGCCAAGCAACCCGCTGCCGATATGTATCGGATAGCTGCGTTCCCCCAATCCTACTGTCAGTGTTTGCATAATCTTCCAAAGCCGGATGAGCCGAACATAATGTACGGTTATTTTTTTCTGAATGTCTCTATTTCATCCGCCAACTGGAGCATCAGCGCATGTGCGCTTTGCTTGCCGCTCTGGATGACGATATCCGCGACCTGCTGATACAAGGGGTCGCGCTGCTGGTGCAGCTCTGTCAACTTTGCGCGCGGATCAACGGTTTGCAGCAGCGGACGACTGCGATCATGCCGGGTGCGCTGCCACAAATCATGCACACTCGCCTTCAGGTAAATGACGATGCCATTCTGCTGCAGCATCGCCCGGTTTTGTTCCGCCAGCACCGCGCCGCCCCCCGTCGCCAGAACCATGTTATCGCGCCCAACCAGGTCGCGAATGGCAGCGGTCTCGCGCTGGCGAAAGCCAGCCTCGCCCTCGACATCGAAAATATGCGGAATTGTCACGCCGGTACGCCTTTGTATTTCCTCGTCGCTGTCCACGAACGCCTTGCCCAGATGCCTGGCCAGAGTGCGCCCCATGGTCGTCTTGCCCGAGCCCATCATGCCTACCAGAATCAGGTTGCCGGATTGGAGCTTGCGGTTGGTTTCCTGATGTTGGCTTGCTTGATTGCTCTGCATGTCACGATCCCGGGGTGCTTGGCAGGCTCATTTTACCTTGGAAAAGGTGGAGGAAATATCGACTCTCGCTCGCCCCTTCGCGTCTTCGGGTAATTCGACCCGCTTCACCACGTCCCCTTCCGACAGCAGCACATAGCGCGGATGCACCTCCTTGACCTTTACGCCTGGAGCCACTTCCGAATTGACCCTGACCGCTTGCGCCAGCTTGCCGCCAACCGCCAGAATCGCAACACTTTCGGCTGCATTGCCAGCGACAACCACGCCTTTCAGTTGAAAATTGCCGGCGACGGCGATCGCCGCGCGGCCACCAAACAAGGCCGCTGCCGCATCCAGGCGGGGGGCGGACTGCACCGTCTGCGGCGGCGCCACGACCGGGCGCAACGGCGGCTTGAACAGTTGCATTGCCCAATACGCGGCAGATATGCATAGCGCGATAAACAATACAAAAGTTGCGGCAAGCGGCCAGCGTTTCATTCCGTTCCTTTTAATCGGGATTGTAGGGTGCATTCCATGCACCAATGGCAATGGTGCATGGAATGCACCCTACATAAGTTATTGCTGTTTTTGAAAGATAAATGGAATAACTGCTTTTTCCAAGTTTAACCGGGATGCACCATACACATCCTACCGCACTAGCTGGTTGATTTCGATAATCGGCATCAGCACGGCCAGCACGATCAGCAGCACCACGACCCCCATCGCCAGAATCAGCGCCGGTTCCAGCAATCCGGCAATCGTCATCGCGCGCCGTTCCAGATCCTGCTCCTGCGCGTTGGCGGCGCGCTCCAGCATCGCCGGCAATTCGCCGGTAATCTCTCCGGCACGGATCATGTGGATCAGCATCGGCGGGAAATGTTTATGCGCCGATAGCGCGCGCGCCAAGCCAACGCCTTCGCGCACGCTGGCGGTAGCCGCTTCGACTTGTGCGCGCATGGCAACATTGGTCAAGGTATCGCGGCTGGTTTGCAGCGCGCGCAAAATCGGCACGCCTGAACCGGTGGTAATCGCCAGTGTGCGGGCGAAGCGCGCCGTGTTGAGGCTGCGCTCGAATTTTCCATACAGCGGCGCGGTCAACAGCCAGGTATGCCAGCGCAGCCTGATCGCAGCATCCTGCAATGCGCGCCGCCAGGCAAAAGCCAGCGCTATGGCGGCCAGCAATACCATCCAGCCGTAATGCCGCGCAAAATCCGAAATGCCTAACATCACTACGGTCAGGAACGGCAGCTTCTGTTTGGTATTGGCGAACACTGACACAACTTGCGGCACTACATAGGTCAGCAGAAAAATCACGATCACGAACGCCACCACGGTAACAATCGCCGGATAAGTAAACGCAAGTTTTATTTTCTGCACCAGCGCATTGCGCCGCTCGATATAGTCGGCCAGCCGTGACAGCACCAGCGCCAATTGACCGATCTGCTCGCCGGACGAGACCAACGCGCGATAGATATCGGCAAAGTCGCGCGGGTGACGCGCCAGCGCATCGGACAGCGATGCGCCGCCCATTATTTCCGAGCGGATCGAGCCGATCAAATCGCGCACATAAGTGCGTTCGGCTTGCTCCAGCAACGCGGAAAACGCCTGTTCCAGCGGCAGGCTGGCTTCGAGCAGGCTGGCCAGTTGGCGGGTGAACAGCGCCAATTCCACGGCCGACAGATGATCGCCGAATGCGCGGGTTCTGACATGGCCTGATTCGTCGAGCTGGGTCGCGATCGCATCGACCTTGATCGGCACCAACCCCTGGGCGCGCAGGTCGGCGCGTGCAGCACGGGCACTGTCGGCATTGACTACGCCTTTTTTGGTAGTGCCGTCTGAATCGACGGCTTCATAGCTGAATGCTGGCACGCTATTTATTCCAATTTGAAAATGAAAAGTGCAAAGCAGTTGTCCGCAGATTACGCAGATTTTCGCCGATTAAACAACAAGCAGTCTTGGATTGCCGATCATCCTTTCGGTGATTTAGTCTCCGTCTGGAAATCTGCGTTAATCTGCGTAATCTGCGGATAGAACTGCGGTTTTCAGGTTTATTCCTTGGTGACGCGCAGCAATTCCGCCTGCGCCGTCGTGCCATCGGCCAACCAGCGCTCGCCATCTTCGCGCATGGTGCGCATTCCGTTCTGCTGCGCGATGGAACGGATGTCGGCTTCCGATGCACGATTATGGATTTGCGCGCGAATCTGTTCGGTGGTCAGCAATAATTCATAGATGCCGACCCGGCCCTGATAGCCGGTGTAACCGCATTTGTCGCAACCGGCTGCATGCCATAACCGACCATCATGCTGTCTGCAGTGAACACACAATTTGCGCACCAGACGCTGCGCGACCACGCCGAGCAGCGACGACGAAAGCAGAAAAGGTTCGATGCCCATGTCAAGCAGGCGCGTGACCGCCGCCGCCGCATCGTTGGTATGCAGGGTGGCCAGCACCAGATGACCGGTCAACGATGCCTGCACCGCGATCTGCGCGGTTTCCAAATCGCGTATCTCGCCGATCATGATGATGTCCGGATCCTGCCGCAAAATTGCGCGCAGCGCCTTGGCAAACGTCATGTCGATGCGCGGATTGACCTGGGTCTGTCCAACGCCGTTCAGTTCATATTCGATTGGATCTTCGACCGTCAGGATATTGGTGCTGGCTGTATTCAGCCGTGATAGCGCGGCATATAGCGTGGTGGTCTTCCCTGATCCTGTAGGCCCGGTGACCAGCACGATGCCGTGCGGCTGCGCGATCAGCCTGTCGAATTGTGCCAGCACCTCATCGCTCATGCCCAGATGCTGCAAGTCGAGCTTGCCGGATTCCTTGTCGAGCAGGCGCAATACCGCGCGTTCGCCATGCCCGGTGGGCAAGGTGGAAACCCGCACATCGATTGGCTTGCCGCCGACCCGCAGGGTGATGCGGCCATCCTGCGGCAGGCGCTTTTCGGCGATGTCGAGCTGCGCCATGATCTTGATGCGCGAAATCAGCGCCGCATGAATCGCCTTCTTTGGCCGCACCACATCGCGCAGGCTACCGTCGATGCGGAAGCGCACCACCGAAACCTGTTCGAACGGTTCGATATGGATATCCGACGCGCCTTCGCGCAACGCCTGCGTGAACAGCGCATTGATCATGCGGATCACCGGCGCATCGTCGGTTGACGCCAGCAAGTCTTCAACCGCCGGAATGTCGAGCATCAATTTCGTCAGGTCGAGATCGGACTCATATTCGTCGATGACCTGCGCCGCATCGCCGCCTGAACCCGCATAGGCTTTGGCAATCGCGGCTTCGAGCTCTGCGCGCGGCATCGATTTCAACCTGACACGTCCAAAATTGCGGCTCACTTCCGCAATCGCGCCCGGCGTGGTCGCCTCCGACATCCAGACTTCGACCGGGCTATCCACAGCGCCGCCGCGCTGCGCCAGCAACACGAAGTCACGGGCAAACGCATAAGGCAGAAGACGGGAATCAGTCATGGCTGAAGTATTTCGGCAGCGAGTTACTCGTTCGACGGCGCGACTGCCGGTTCCCGAACAACCTGTTCTTGCGGAAGCGCCTGGCCGTTGGCCGGCCGCGCCTTATTAAACAAGGGGCCGTTGTCCAGCCGGTTGAACAGAAGGCCGCCTGCCATCTGGCCGTCCTGCAGCGGCGGCAACTGCGGCGCCTTCATGTCCGGCAATACCTGCGACGATTCCGGTTGTGCGTTGATTTCCGCATTGCGGATGTAATTGTAGCGATCAGCGGCCAGATTCACGCTCTGCTCATTGCCGCGTATTACGGTTGGCCGCAGGAACACCATCAGGTTGGTTTTGACGCGGCTGCGCTTTTGATACTTGAATAAATTGCCGATGATGGGAATATCGCCGAGTCCCGGCACTTTCTCGACGCCGTCCTGCAGGTTTTCATCGATCAATCCACCCAGCACGATAATCTGCCCATCGTCCACCAGCACGTTGGTGTCGATCGAACGCTTGTTGGTGGTGATGCCGGCAGAGCCTGTCGCATCCAGTACGCTCGATATTTCCTGGTAAATTGCCATCTTGACCGAACCCCCTTCGGAAATTTGCGGCCGCACCCGCAGCGACAGTCCGATATCCTTGCGTTCGATCGTCTGGAACGGATTCACGCCCGCCGCCCCGCCCGATGCCGTCGTGGTGTACTGGCCGGTAAGGAACGGCACATTCTGGCCCACGATGATTTTCGCTTCTTCATTGTCGAGCGTAATCATGTTGGGCATCGACAGAATGTTGGCATTGTTGCCGGATTGAAGCAGGTGGGCCAAGGCGCCCAGGCCAAGCTGGCCTGCGGCCTGCCTGAAAATACCGATGTTCAAGCCGTTGCCTGGCGGCAAAAAGTTTCCCGTCGCTGTCTTGGCGATCGCCTGGTTGGTCAGATTATCGCCTGCCGTGCCGAATCCGGTCATCACCCCGGCCCGATAACTGCTGTTGGCGCCTCCCGACAGGGCAGCCCATTGAACGCCGAATGCGGCCGCTTGCGTATCGGTCACTTCGACAATCAGCGTTTCGATATAAACCTGGGCGCGGCGCGCATCGAGCTGGTCGATGATTGCGCGCAAATTGCGGTAGATCGTCTCGCTGGCGGTGATGATGAGGGTATTGGTCGATGGGTCGGCCTGAATGAATCCGGCCTGGTTGCCGTGCGGTGTCTGCGCCGGCGACGCTCCGGCCGGTGGAGATGGCGTCGCGACCGGCGCGTTAGTATCCGCCGACACGACGGCGCGCAGGGTTTGCGCAAGCTTGGCCGCTTCCGCATTTTTTAAATACACGACATGCACATTGCCCGGCTGCGCGGTTGGCTGATCGAGTTTCGCGATCAGCGATTTCGCCAGATTGGCGCGCGCTTCGGACGACGCGCGCACAATAACCACATTGGTGCGTGAATCCGCCAACAAACTGTTGCGCCCGGCATCTCCAGCGCCTCCCGGCTCCAGCAGCCGATTGACCGTCGCCGCAATATCGCCGGCAACCGCATGGCGGACCGGCACCACATCCAGTGCGCTGCTGGCAGGACCATCCAGCGCCGCGATAATCTTGCCCAAACGCAGCAGGTTGTCGGCGTAATCGGTGATAACCAGCGTATTGTTGCCCGGGTTGGCGTTGATGGTGTTGTTCGGCGAAATCAGCGGACGCAATACTGTCACCAGATTGACCGCAGACTCATGATTCAATCGAAACACCTGTGTCGCGATCTGCTCGCCGCGCACTGTGCCGGTCTGGATCGGCCCCGCCTGCAATTTGGCGTCCGCTTCCGGCACCACTTTGGTGTAACCGTTGCCTGTCACTATCGTGTAACCATGCAGACGCAATACCGACGCCAACAACTGGAATGCCTGAGCCTTGCTGACGGGCTCTTCGGACACCAGATTGATCGTGCCCTTGACGCGCGGATCGATGATGAATGTCGTATTGGTGTAATCGCCGATTGCCGCGATCACCGATTCGATATCGGCGCCGACGAAATTGAGCATGCCCGTGGTTTCATTCGTGCTGCTATCCTGCGCCTGCGCCGGTTGCACACCCGCCATTGCGCACAGCAATACGAACGCAGCGCCCCAACATCGCCATGCTGCCAATCTGTTTTTTATCATTCGAACTCTAGCGCGATAATGTCTTTGCCGCCTTCTCTGCGGCGTTGTCCCAGCAAATTCAGCAAATTCGCCAGCCTCTCTTCCTGCCCTGCTTCAATTTCTGCCTTGCCGGAAAACTGCAAACGCCCGTTGGCAAGCATCCCTGAACCGCTTAACAACAGCGGCCCTTTGGCCGCCGCAAGCGCCACAGAGGCTTGCTGTCCACGCCAATCGAAGGCCAGGTTATATGTCCCCAGCGGCTTGACCGGCGACAGCCGCGACGCAATGTCATTCATCTCCAGGTTCATTGAGCCGATCATCCCGATTTTTCCGCCCTGCCGCACCAACTGTAACGGCTCCCATGATAACCGCATCTGCCCGGACGGCTGTATTGAATTCAGCGGCGCTCCCAAGGCTGCCAGGCGTTCCGCCGGCAATAGAACCTCTGCCGGACTGATTTGCCATTGACGCCAACTGCCGGTCACACTGACTGGCCGCGACAATGCCGCAGTATTTTCCAGTTCGGCATCGACCTGCCCCAGCAACAGCATCGGAGACAGTTTCCAGGAGAACCGTCCGGGCAGTAATGGCGTTACCGGATCGCCGCCGCCCGGCGCGCCGCCGATAAAGGCCGAACCGCGCCACAATGTGCCTTGCGCATCTCCCAGCGTCAAGCGGCCTGCCGCTTGCGTCTCTACTATCGGCGCCATCCAAGTCGCCGGAAAAAATGCCAGCACGGTGAGCGCAACACTGGCAATCCCCGCCAGCAACCATGTCACAGAGCGCCGCATCATTCATTCCTTAAAAATTGCCGCAATGTGAATGTCGCATTAACCATATCGGGTTGAGCCAGCGCGACGATATTGGCATCGACTACCGAAAGCCTCGCGGTTTTTTGCACATCGTCCAGCCACTCCAGCGTGCCGGCAAAAGAGACCCCGGTGAGCTGCACCTTCGCCAGATCGCCTGTCAGCAGCACACTTTGCGGCTTCAATCCCTTGCGTACAAGCGCGGTTTTAATACTTTCCCCGGATATCGCGGTCACCGGCGCAGCGGATTTTCCGGAAAGTGCCGCAGCTTCTTTCGATAATACTTGTAGCTGTGCAGCTTGCTGGCGCAACTCCGGCAGAGTTTTATGCAACTGGTCACGGCCGGTCAAGGCTGGATCGATCAGCAATGCATGGAACAGCCCGAGTGCCGCAGCCCCGGCGGCGGCAGCAAGTATCACACGCTCGCGGGCATTGCGCGCCATCCAGAATTCCGCTAACGATTGGCTGGATTGATTCAACAGGCTGGTCAGATTCATTGCACGCTCCGGATTTGCCATACCACCGCCGCCGACAACGCAGGCACCGGGTCAAGCGACCCCAAGTCAAGAGATAGGCCACGTTCGGCCAGCGCGGTTTTCATCTGTTGCGTCGACACTTCCACGTTGGGTTTCAACCGCACGAACAAGCTGCGCTCGCGATATTCGAATGCGGCAATAGCGGGCACGGTTTTATCCGGGATGACGCTGGCCCAAGCCTCGCCAAAGGCCGTCGAGATTGCCGTAAAATCATCCGGCGCGGCCAGCCCGGAAGCGCGTCTGGCAATAGCGATCTTTTGCCGCATTTGCGCAACAGGATCAAGAATCACCGTCTCCATCGGGTAAGCCGATTTGTATATCCGGATCATGGTCGCGCGCAGCAGATTGGCTTCGCCCTTCATGCGCCACCAGTCGATATTCAGGGCGGCAGCATTAATGACCAGAACTGCGGCAGCCAGCGCCAGCGGCCAGCGCCACGTACGCCAGTCCAGGCTGGAGCCGCTTTCCGCGCCCAGCCCTGTCATCAAATCGAGCGCCGTGCCTTGGGCGCCGGCAATCCAGCGCGGCCAGTTGTCGGCCAATATATTGATGCGTTTATTCGGCGCAGTAACGTGAAGCTCGCGCAGCGATTCGTTTGCCCCTTCCCCCGCAAGCGGGAGAAGGTTGGGATGGGGGGAACGGGTATGGCGGGTTGCATTATCAGTGGCGACATATTTGCCATGCACGTTAGTACGGTCAATTGCTTCCTGGTAAGCGTGCAGCGCCGATTGCGGTACATACAGCGTGATCGGTGCTTCCGGCACCAATGCGCACAAGGTCCGGATCACTTCGCGTGCCGAGGCCTCATGCGGTTCGCACCCTTCGTCCCCTTCGACTACGCTTAGGACAGGCGCAATCGCCAAACCGATGCCGCTCTGTTCCGAGAGGCGCAGCAGCACGTCGATGTCAGCACCCTGCTCGTTGATGGCGGCGGTCACGCCGCCCGGCTGACAGGGCAAACACAATTGTGCCGGCAGTGCCGCGATCCGGCGGGCACCGAACGCGATCAAGGTCTTGGCCAGGAGTTCGAGCCAGGCGCGCTGCACTACCGCAACGGTGCGCAATCCGCCGGATAAGCCGCCCGCAACCACCACGCAGCCGGACGGATCGGCAATCAACTGTTCTTCCACCAAATTGGGCAAGGCTGCCCTCAGTCTGGCAGCCGATAGCGGCGGCACCTGCACGCGCAGCAGGGTTACATCGCTGGCGACCAGCAGCAGCAGCACACGCTGCGTCTTTGCAATCATGCCGGACAAATCCGGCAATGACGCTGTGCCCTCGCGCTCGATTGAACCACCAGGCGACACCAGTGCGAACGGGCAAATCAGTTCAAGCCAGTGCGCTGCGCTGTCGGCGGCGGATCTGGAAGGTAGGCGGATATAAAGTGTACTCAAGGCGCGTCTCGTTCCTTATCAGTATTCCCGAATCCGGATCATTCTGGTATTGCCGCCATTGCGCTCGATCAACGCCTGCACATCCAATTCGGCCCGGCTCATGCGCACTTTACCATCGACCAGAAAATAATTGGTTGTGACCGACGCCTCGTTGGCCGATGCGGCAAACGGCTTGTCCGGCAAACGATGGGTAAAATCGGCCAGATCGCGAAAACTGGCGGTCTTGCGCATTGCCGCAAGCGACGCCGCCTCGTCCGGCGAAAGCGCGTCGAACCTGGCCGTCAACACCTCAGCCGGCGCGGTATTCACGTTGACCGGCGTGGCGCGCGGCAGGAAGATCACAAAATTTTTCAGCTTGCCGAGCATCTCCGGCGAGAAACCCGGCACCGCAAGCAAGTCCTCCAGTTGCGTGAGATTCATCGGTCGCGGACTTGGCTCGCTGCTGCTGTTTGCAGCGTTGGCTGCCGGGGGCTTTTGCGCCGCCGCCATCGCATCGGCGGTTGCCTGCGCCAGCGCCGGATTCATCCGCATGTTATTGAGCAGCCGCTCAAAAACGGCGACTTCGGCAGGTTCAATGGTTCCATTTGCGCACAAATTGGTCAGGTTGTAACGCGCCTGCGCATCGCTGATGCTGCCCGATAATGTCGCATCGCCGACATTATCATCGGCGCGGCCGTTTTCGACATATTGATCGAGCCGCGTTTCCGCGAGCGGCACCGCCCACGGCTCATCCAGATTGTCGACGCTCGAATGCTTCGCATCCTCGCGCAAAATCAGGCTGGCCCAATCGAGCGCGCCGCGCAGAATCCATTGCTTCTGCAATTGCAGCCGCTGGTTTTCGATTGAGCGCACCTGCACCTGCTGCTGCCAGAAAAGGCTGGCGACGATGGTGATTGCCAGCGTGGTCAACAGCAGTGCCGTGATCACCGCGATGCCGCGTTGCCGGTAATATGATGCGAAGCGCGTGTTCATGCCGCCCCGAGCAAAAATATTTTAAGCAGCCTGGTATCGCGCCCCCGCAATTGCAAGGCGACCTCCAATCCGGTTGGCGCCAGAGAACTCGCATTCATGCCGGCGGCCGCAGGCAGCGTATCGGCACCCATGCTCCAACCGCCATTGGCCCATAGCCGCATCGTCAGCGCGGTCACATCCGATTGCAGCACCACCCCTGCCCTGAGCCTGTCGAACGGGAGTTGCGTCGTGTCGATGTCGTTCACGGCAATCCGCCATAGTGCATCCAGCTCGGTCAAATCACGCGTCGCAGCCGATTCACGGCGCGTCAGTACGCCGTCCTTGACCCGGTAAGCAATCACTTGCAGACGTGACGGCTGATGGTCGGCAAACACCGTGCGTACCAACGTGAGCCGGTCCGATCCGGCGGCAAGCGGCATCCGGTCCGGCAGGACGGCAGCATCGGCCAGGTGCGCGCAATCGCTCTGCAACTGGGCAAAGGCAAGCTGCATCCCGCGCGTCCGCTCAAGATCTCCGGTGAGCGCAATGCGCGCACGCACGATGCTATCGAGCCCGCGCCAGCCGAGCACCGCGATGAATGCGAGCACGCTGATGGCAACCAGCAATTCAATCAGGGTCAGGCCCTTGTGCCTGTGTTTGTATCGGACTGGCGACGAAGCGGGGTACGCGCCGCTGCTTGACCTATTGCGCATTGGGCACCACCTGAGCCAGCTTGATAATGCGGCGCCCGGCATTTTGCGTATCCCCGGCATCTTGCATATCAAAGACACTCACTTCGACGCGGCGGAAAAAAGGGTTGGGGGTGGCGAATACATTTTCCTCGCAAGCCAGTTGCAGCTCACCCTGCGCGCAATCAAACCTGCGCTGGCCAAGCGCCGGCCATTCGCGCGCCAAGCGGACTTGCGCCAACCGGTTTTCCGCCGACCAGGTCGCCATCATCGAAGCGCGCAAGTCGCTGCTGTTTTGCGTCAAGCTGCCGATTGCGCGCAGGCTGGCGCCCAATGCGGTACCGACAATGACCAGCGCCACCAGCACCTCGAGCAAGGTGAAGCCTGCGCTGCGATGATTGAATTGCCGCAAGGATTGTCGTTGATTCGGGCGCATCTCATTCCACCACGAAATGCCCGATTCCGTCAGCGTGGATAGCTGCTTGCGCATCGCCGATTGCAAACGTCAAGATAAAAGGCTTGTCGACCGGTTCGCGACCGAAGACGATGCGCAATGGGGCGGCCTGCTCCGACGCTGGCGGGCTGATAGCCAGTGTGACCGGGAACCGTTTGAATTCGCGCTCACGCAATAAATCATCTTGCGCGAGTACCCGCCAGGCATTCCCCTCGCGCAGCAAGAAACGGTATCGTTCTGCCTCAGCCTCGAAGGCAATCGGGCGGTTTCGCACAATCGCCTCATCGCGCGCCAGTTGCAGCAACAGCGCAACCCTTTGCGCGTCGTTCTGCAATGCTTGCTGCCCGTCCGGCATCGCATTGAATGCCACCGTGCCGAGCATGACAGCGGCGATCACCATCACCACCAGCAGTTCAAGCAACGTAAAGCCGCGTACCCCGCCCGGCGCAGCAGAAAATCGCCCGATTACAATTCCCACGATCCGATATCGGCGTCGTTACCGTCGCCGCCCGGCTGGCCATCCGCGCCAAGCGAGAACACATCAATTTCGCCTTTTATTCCAGGCGACAAATATTGATACGGATTACCCCATGGGTCTTTAGGCACTTTTTCGAGATAACCTCCGGTTTTCCAGCCATTGGCGTCCGGCCCGGTCACCGGCTTGGTGATCAGCGCCTGCAAGCCCTGCTCCGTAATCGGGTAGCGTTGATTGTCGAGCCGGTACAGTTTGAGCCCCTGCATGATGGTGGCAATGTCCTGCCTGGCGGCAATCATGCGCGCATCATCGGTGCGCCCCATCAATTTTGGCGCAACCAGCGCGGCCAATATACCCATGATCACGACGACCACCATGATTTCAATCAGGGTAAACCCGCGCTGCGTCATCTGCATGGTCGAGCGGCTGTCTGGGGAAATAAGAGCGTTGAACCCAGATCTGGCAGTCGCCGCTCCGTTCATGGGCCGATGCGCAATACTGTGCATGGTATTAGTGAAACGACTGGCCAACGTAGCGAAGGAGCCGTTTCTTTTAACTGCTGGATTTAGGTTAAACATAAATAGTTGCGTTCGCATATTGTCCATTGTAAACGATAAAAATAGAAGTGGCGCTGGCCGTGAAACCGCGCCCACATCACGAAGGTGCCCGGCAAAGGGCTGCATCCAAGCATCCGGAAAATTTAGCCGTCCGGAGAATTCAGACGCCGCTCGCCGGGGAACAACAAAAAATAATGCCGAGGGATAAGACGGAAGAAGTCGCACCAAAATCATCCATGCCAGACTCAGCAGTGAAAGCTGAAGAAAGCCCCGCCCAGGCAATTGGAGTGGCGTTTCTGTTGGGCTGGAGCAGATAGCCGCCCGGCTTCAGAATAAAGGCACTCCAGACATGCGGGCCGACTATGCCCAGCCACAGCATTCAACGTCTTAATGGCACGGATCGTTTCAAGCGTTACCTTGATCAGCCCCGGTATTTCGCTTCTCCGGGTGCGCGGCAAAAGGCTCTTTGGCGCTTGGAAAACGAGCTGCCAGGGAAAAGATGGCGGGATAGAGGCGCAACAAGCGCCATCCCTCCTGCGCCAGTCCGGCAATGCCTTTGTGGCGCAGTGCCAGAAATGCCGCCACCCCGCCGGCCACCCATGCGGGATGGTTGTGTATGAAACGCACCGCCTTCACCCCTGTGTCAACCAGCGCCAAGGGTTTTTGCCAGCACTGGGAAATTCCGGCCACTTCTATTCGCTGGATCCCAATTTTTTCTATGAGCACCCGGCGGCGGCAGGCAAGGTCGGCAAGTCGTTTTTTCATGGCCGATGCGCAAGCCAATCGCGGTCATTGGCCAATTCGGCCAGGCTGGTAGCAAACAGTTTGGATCTTTCCCTTGCCACGCGGCGCAATGCGTTGTATGCCAAGAGGCCTGCAACGAAAAAAAGCGCAGCAAAGCCACCCAACATCAGCAGACGATGGCTATCCCAAAACAACACCAAAACAAACATGGTCAGCAGCATGATGGCCAAGCCAAAGAACAGCAAGGCAATGCCGCCATAGAGGAACATTCGCCCGATGTGCAGGCGCTCCTCCTCCATTTCGTTGGACAGCAGTTCAATCCTTGTCTGGAAGATGGCGAGCAAAGTGCCCGCCATCCGCTTCAGCGATTCCATCAGTCCTGTCGATTCCGACATGCCTTAGCGCCGCGCAATCAGCATCCCGACAATCACGCCCGCGCAGGCGGAGATGCCAATCGATTGCCAAGGGTTATCGTGAACGTATTGGTCTGTGGCTTTTGCAGCCTGCCGGGCGCGCTCAATCACAACGATTTCGGCCGCAGCCAGTCGCCCCTTAACAACCTGCAGGTTTTCCTGGATGCGTGCACGGGCGGCAACAGCTCCTTCGCCCGCTTGGCTGGCGGTAGCGCGCAGCAGTTCCTCGGCATCCGCCACCACCAAGTGCAAATCTTCCATGAGCTTTTCCTTTGAGGCTGCGGCGCTTGTATTATTAGAATTCATTATTTTTGTGTTCATGTCTTAATTCCTTAGTTAAAAATTGGGTGTTATAGATACGGATATAGCTACTAAGCATCGGGCAGGACGCGAAGGAATTGCGTCTCAGCCGCCACAAATAGCCATCTGCTTATACTGAAAACTATTGCAAGTTGCACGGCTATGCGCTGCGGGCAATGTCACATTCACATTCATTCACATTAGAGACGCGCCCGCAACTGCGTTACTTGCTCCGCATGTCATTCTTGATGGATTTCACACCCTTGACGCTGCGTGTGATTTCGACCGCTTTGTCCATGTCGGCCTTGTACTTAACGAAGCCGCTTAATTGAACTACACCCTTAAAGGTTTCGACGTTGATTTCGGCGGATTTCAGGGTAGGTTCGTTGAATATGGCTGCCTTGACCTTGGTGGTGATAACGCTGTCGTCGACATATTCGCCGGTGCCTTCCTGCGTTGACGTGGATGCGCAACCCAGGGAAAACAGCAACGCAAGAGTCATAAAGAATGCGGAAAAATATTTGAGTTGTTTCATGGTCAATCTCCTTGGATAAATATAAAAATTAAACTTCAAAGTTGCTCATCATCAAGTGTTGCCGCTGAAATTCGCCATTTGTTTTCAGGCAAATTTTATCGAGCACATCACAATCGTCCCAGCAAAAACAGAATGATCAGGATAGTCAATATCAGCCCGACGCCTCCGCTTGGGCCATAACCCCAAGCCCTGCTGTGCGGCCAAGCCGGGATTGCACCGATCAGCATCAACGCCACAATGATCAATAGAATAGTTCCCACTGACATTTCGTTTCTCCTTGTGACATTGCCGAAATAGCTGCCTGGACCTTACTGTGCGAAGCACAGGTTGTCGCAGATGCTAGCGTGGAGCGATGTTGCCTTTGCTGTCGGAGATGATGATTTCCACGCGCCGATTCGATTGACGGCCGGCGGCAGTGTCGTTGCCGCCAACCGGAAATGCCTCGCCATAGCCATGTGTAGTGACACGATCGCTGCTGATTCCCATGTCGATCAAAGCCATCCGTACGGCATTGGCGCGCCGGTCGGAGAGCTCCTGGTTGTAGCTGTCACTGCCTGTGCTGTCGGTGAAGCCTTCAACCAATACCTTGTGTTGCGGGTATTGCTTGAGAAAATCGGCCAGTTTTTGCACGTTGCGCATACCGCCCGATTCCAGCCGTGCCTTGTCGGTACGGAACAATACGTCGCCTAGCGTGATCACCATGCCGCGTTCCGTTTTCTTGGCATTCAATTCCTTGAGCTGCCGTTCCTGTTGCTCGATGAGTGCCTGGTCACGCTGCGCCTGGGCGTCGGCAGCTGCCAATTCGGCATCTGCTGCTGCCAGGTCTGCCGCTTGCAATTCAGCATTTTCCTTTGCGGTCGCCACCTGGCGCTTGGCCGCATCGGCTTCCTGTTTGGCCGCATCGGCTTCCTGCTTGGCCGCATCGGCTTCCTGTTTGGCCATATCGGCCTTCTGTTTGGCCGCATCTGCTTCAGCCGTTCTCGCTTCGAGTCGAACTTCAGTGCGTTTGGCGCCGGCATTGGCGACCGCTAATTCAGCCGTTTTTCGCTTGGCGGTTTCCTGCGCGATGCCTACTTGTTGATTGGCTATGTAGGCCAGATGATCAACTGCGGCAGTACCTTGACCTTTGCTAAAGGCGTCATCCGCCTTGCTCAGGGTATCACCGGCTTCTTTCAATTCAAGCGCGGCCAGATTGGTGACCTGAGGGTTGCTTCGTGCGCTATCGTAACTGCTATGCGCTGCTGTGAGAGATGGGTTTTGTGGTGGCGCGGATGTGGCACACCCTGACAGAACCGCGACAGCGATCATGGTCATGGTCATGGTCATGGTCATGGTCATGGTCATGGTCATGGTCATGGTCATGGGGAAGTATAGATTTTTTTTCATGATGAACTCCATTGATGATTATTTGGTTTTACGGTCAATTTCTTTGCGCAGCACACGATTATCTTCTTGCAATGCCTCCGCAGCTTTTCGTGCTTTGGCCGAGCGCGCAGCCGCTTCCGCCAGCTTGGCATCAACTAGAGCTTCTTCTGCCAAGAGCTTGGCACGTGCATAATTCTTTTCACCCATGGCGCGTTCGGCCGCGTCCATCTTTTCCATCGCAGACTTGAACTCTAGAGGTGCGAACTCATTGCCCCCGGCGCTGCTCGCATTGTTTACCGCAGCCCTGGAAACAGCCATTTGTTCTGTGGGCGCAGGAACGGACGGAGTGCTTGCGCAACCCGCCATAAAGAGGGCAAATGCTACGGTTGCGCCAATCCTGTGCATTTGATACGACTTGGGGCGGTTAAATTTTTTCATCATTTTTATCCTTTGAGTTAAATATCGAACACAATTGTTGCAATGAATAGTTAATGTGATTGCAACGATTTCCAATTGAATTACCCTACCCGCTACCCGCAGTTGCATCGAAATTTGGATGGCACTATTGGAAAATAACCGGTTCTGGGAACCATCCGGATTATTAGACTCCTCACCGCAGACGCGCACCGTGCGCTAACACACATAAACGCGACACAGAGAGAAATCGAATAATGCTCGACCTGCAGGGACGGTTTTCAATCTGTCGGCGAGAAGACGAAACTCAAGCTGATATTATTTTTTGGCGTCTTTTGCCGCATCCTCAATTTTTTCTCCGGCCTTCTCGATTTGTTGCCCGGTTTTCTCTACCGCCTTGTCGACTTCCTTGCCGGCGCGCTCCGCCGGACCTTCCTGTTTTTGGCAGCCGGATAGCATTGCAACCAAGATGCCAATCGCCAAGGTTGTGGCGGCATTTTTGTTAAATTTCATCATGTGTATCTCCTGAGTCCAGATGTTTTATACCCAAAGGGTATGAGAACCTCTTTCGAGGTAAATTTGTGCGAGGATCAAGCCGGATTTTGCGAGTTGGGCGATAAAACCGCCCATCCCTGCTTACCCCGATTGCGAGTTGGGCGGTAAGGCCGCCCATCCCTGTCTCACACATTTTATGGATAGGGCCGCTTTACAAAGCAACCACACGCCGCGTCATCCATTAATCACTCTCAGCAAGACAACCACGATAGCGATCACCAGCAGAATGTGAATAAAACCACCCATGGTGTTAGAAGTAATCAGTCCCAGCAGCCACAAGATGAGCATAACGACAGCAATGGTATAAAGCATGATTCGACCTTTCTATTTCATGGCCTATGCATACAGATACGCTTATTAAGCGGGCGTATCTGTTGCATAGGTGACTACGATGTTATTTTTTGATCTCGTGGCCAATGACGCCGCCAACCGCCGCGCCACCTACCGTGCCGACGGCGCTGCCGCCGGTCAGGATGGAGCCGCCCACGGCGCCGACACCTGCACCGACCGCAGTATTTTTATCCTGCGTCGACATGCCGGCACAACCCGCCAATCCGAACAGCATGCTTGCCGCCATTACATTCGCTGTTAATCTTTGTATCGTGTTCATTTTGAATACCTCCCCGTTAAACATTTATTGTTAAAAAATATCTGCACATGAAAGCGCTTTATTAATGAGCGCATCATCTCTCGAGCTCCAGACTTTTTCTGTGCGCTAGTGCACAGAGAGTAATTGTGGCCGCCATCGCCGCCCTGATGAAACCTATGACTACTAGTATCGCGTCACAGAATTAACGAAACATGTTCAAAACTTGTAGGGCGGAAAACGAGCGCAGCGAAGTTTCGGGCTTGCGGCCAAAGCGCAGCGCCTTCCGCCGCATGACAACCCCATTCGGCGGATGGCTTTGCATGGCCGATCCAGAAGCGATCGCTAAGTCATTGGTTAGCTTTGCATAGCCATCTGACTAAGCGATCAAGAAACGATCGCTAAGTCATTGGTTAACGCCTGCGGCTCATCCGCCCTACGAGAATGCGGGTAGGTTCAGAATGATGTTTTGTAATTTACGATTTGCAACACTAGTTGAAGCGTCCAATAGCATCAATAGAGCTCTTTGCGCCATACAACCTGAAACGAGTGGCGCCGCGGTTTGACCTCGATCCGTTCTCCTGCCAACTCGAAGCGCAGCAGATGTGACAATGAAACGCGGCCGCTATCGCGAGCAATTTGCCAGCGTGCGTTCGTTGGCCAAGCGATTTCTTTTTTCGGATTGGCGACGGGGTGTAACCGTGGTGTGTAGCTGAGCCCTGCCCCGATAGGCGCGCTATCCATTGAGTGGGTAAGCGCGAAGCTCATGCTGATACGGTAAGGGCGCAGCCAGTCAGCGTCGGGGCGCACCGGTTGAATTGTTAATATCTCCAGATCGGCTGCCAAAGAACTCTCCTCAGACTGTGCTGTATGTGCCGCAACAGCCAATCCAACGAACACCAACCCGAAGCACATGCGAAGCATGGCCGCCTGAAAATAACAAGAACCAGGAATAGAACTGAACATGTTGCTCTCCTTTTTGAAATACGGCAGAAGCGTAGAGCCTGATCGAAAACCCGGGCCGGCCCGCTACCGTTTATTCAATTCCCTGTATCTGAACCGCTCAGAGACTGCGTCTATACGTTATGCAATTGTTTTCCATTGGCCACAACCATGCCGTGCGGTGACGCACATAGCCAGTTAATTTGTTATCTGCCGTGAGTGTGCCGCCCCGCTCAAATGCGGCCCCCCAGGTTTTTCAAGAAATTCTTTTGTGCACTAGCGCACAGAATGCTTTGAATGAAAGTGGGATAAATACAACCAGTGCGGCAAATTATCCTGGCTCCGGTTGATCTGATTTTGAATTGGAGCAAGTCTGACTAAGGCTCGTACATAACTAAGTACCAGTAGTTTCACCAGTCGCGAAACATGCCAACAGCGAATATTGACGACGCACGCCATGATTATGTAACAGCAGGGGATAGGCCGATTGCACCGATGTTTTTTAGAAATCAGATTAAAGTTAAGGAGAAGAAAATGAACAAATTCGAGTATGTCGCTAGTGGAGCTGCCGGCTATTCCACCAGATTGTCAAATGACGGCAATCAAGTAGCTGGCTATAAACCACTGAAATGGCTTATGTCGTTGCTGCTGGCCGCCTTGGTGACGGGATGCGGCGGTGGCGATGGTATTGGCGCAGTCCCGGCAGACACCACCGCACCCACCATAAGCTCCACCGCTATTGTTCCTGCGGATGCGGCAACCGGTATCGCGCTTAACGCGAACATCACCGCCAGCTTTAACGAGGCGATGGATGCTGCAACAATCACCACCGGGACCTTCACCTTGACACAGGGGGGCGCGCCGGTCGCAGGTGCGGTGACTTACGTGGGTACGACTGCGATTTTCAATCCGACCAGCGACTTTGCAGCCAGCACCGTCTACACGGCTACGGTTACCACCGGGGTCAAGGATGTCGCCGGCAATGCCCTGGCTGCCGCCAAAACATGGAGCTTTACAACAGGCACTACAGCGGACGCCACCGCACCCACCGTGAATTCCACCGTCCCTGCGGATACGGCTGCAGGTGTGGCGGTCAACGCGGACATCACCGCCACTTTTAGCGAAGTCATGGACCCTTCAACAATCACCACCGCCACCTTCACATTGGCGCAAGGGGTCACGCCAATTGCAGGTGCGGTGACCTACGTGGGTACAACTGCGATTTTCAATCCGACCAGCGACCTTGCAGCCGGCACCGCCTATACCGCCACGATTACCACCGGGGTCAAAGACTTGGCTGGCATTGCACTGGTTGCCGCCAAAACATGGAGCTTTACAACGGGCACGGCGGTAGCGGCAGGCCCAGCGCCGGTAGTCCTTGGAACAGCCGGAAATTATGCGATTCTGGCGGAGACGTTGATTTCAACCACGGCAGGAACTGCAGTGACTGGAGATATTGGAATCAGCCCTGCCGCTGCGTCTTTCATCACGGGATTTTCACTGACATTGGATCCGTCGGGCTGTTTTTCGACGCCGACCCCGGCAACTCTGGTGGTCGGTAAAGTTTATGCCGCCGACTACAGCACGGGAGGGTGTCCAACGCCTGCCAATTTGACCACGGCTGTAGGCGATATGATGGTTGCATACACCGATGCCGCCGGAAGAACATTACCCGATTTCACCGAACTGGGCGCCGGAGATATTAGCGGGATGACACTGGCTCCTGGCCTCTACAAATGGGGTACGGGGGTGTTGATAAATTCGAATGTTACGCTCAACGGTGGCCCTAATGATGTTTGGATATTCCAGATAGCGGGAGATCTCACCATGGCGAGCGCTACGAGCATGTTGCTGGCTGGCGGCGCACTGCCAAAAAATATCTTTTGGCAGATCGCCGGTGGTACGGGCGTGGCGATTGGAACGACCGCGCACTTTGAGGGTGTGATACTGGCCACAAAAGCAATCACGTTGAATACAGGCGCATCGGGGAACGGCAGATTGTTGGCACAGACCGCCGTCACTTTGGATAGCAATGCGGTTACCCAACCTGTTCCGTAAGGCCCGTGTCTTTGGGATGCAAAACAGTTTTTTAGGCTTCCCACAAAAAAATTCTTTATGTGTGCTAACGCACGGAGCATCGTGGGCAAAAGTGTGAAACTGCCACCAGTGTGGTGGATTTCCTTGGTTTCAATAGTTCTGAAGTTGAATCGCAGTAGGCTGGATTGTGGTTTTGCATAGTCACAGAGCGTGTCAGCATTGAATATTGACGTAAGGCTTGATGCATCAAAGTTCAATTAACCGTAACTTCCGGAGAAAACCATGAAATTATCAAGAACCCAGTTGGCAAAAACATCAGGAACATTGGGGCTGGCAGCACTCGCCGTATTCATCAGCCCACTCACAATGGCGGATGATGCAGGCTGGTATATCGGGGGCAATGTTGGCCAGTCGAGAGCGAAAATCGACGATGCGCGAATCACCAGCAACCTGCTGGGAGGAGGTTTTACCACAACATCGATTGCCGATGACAACCGCGACAACGGGTATAAACTTTTTGGCGGGTACCAGTACAACAAGAATTTTGCCGTTGAAGCGGGCTATTTCGATCTGGGACAATTCGGCTATACGGCAACCGTGGTGCCGGCAGGAACGCTGACTGGCACTATCAAGCTTGAAGGCCTGAATCTCGACGCGGTCGGTACGTTGCCTCTCACTGAAAAGTTTTCGGTGCTAGGTCGGCTCGGCTTGAACTACGCTCAAGCCAGAGACACTTTCAATGGAACCGGCGCAGTTACTGTGCTCAACCCCAACCCCAGCAAGAATCAAGTTAACTACAAGTTGGGCGCCGGGCTTCAGTACGATTTCACTCCCTCTCTCGGCATGCGCATCGAGGCGGAACGCTATCGGATCAACGATGCCGTCGGAAATCGTGGCGATGTCGATATGTATTCGCTCGGCTTGGTCTACCGCTTCGGCGTGGAAAAACCGGCTCCCGCCCCGAAAGCGGTGGAGTCCGAACCGGTTGCGGTCGCACCTGCACCTGCACCCAAGCCGGTAGTCGTAGCGCCACCGCCGCCAGCACCGAAAAGGAAGGTGACGTTCTCCGCTGATTCATCTACAGATGCTCTTTTCGGTTTCGGCAAGTTCGATGTAAAACCTTCCGGCAAAGATGCCCTCGACAAGTTCGCTGCCGAACTAAAGGGCGCCGACTATGAGGTCATTACTGTAACGGGACACACCGACCGGATCGGCACGCACAAATACAACATGAAGCTTTCGACACAGCGCGCCGAAGCAGTCAAGGCCTACCTGGTCGAATCAGCAGGGATACCGGCCGATAAGATCGAGGCCAGAGGCGTGGATGGAGCAGAACCCGTGACGAAGCCCGGTGAGTGCAAAGGCAAGAAAGCAACCAAGGCACTGATCGCCTGTCTGGCTCCGGATCGCCGCGTGGAAGTAGAGGTTTCCGCTACGCGAACATCCAAATAGTTATCGTATCGGACTTGGAAAATCATTTAATTTAACCAAGATTTACCCTATACAAGGAGCACTATCATGAAATTTACCATCAAGCGTTTCGCTACTTTCTTTTTCGCTCTGGCGCTGGCGTCTATACTCGGATGCGCATCGACCTCTACTCAGGAGGGCACCGGAGAGTATGTTGACGATACCGTCATTACCACCAAGGTGAAAGCGGCGATCTTTGGCGAACCTACGCTGAAATCGACCGAGATCAAAGTCGAAACTTTCAAAGGTGTTGTTCAGTTGAGCGGCTTTGTCAGTTCCGCTGCCGCCGAAAACAAAGCAGTCGAACTCGCACGCAGCGTCAAGGGCGTGAAGTCGGTCAAGGATGACATGCGAATTAAGTAACCGCAGGACAACTCTAAAAATTTGGAGTCCATCACACCGGCCTGCACCGGCGTGATGGACTTTTAGAGTTACTCTTTTTTTTTGCAATATGAATCAAGCTTAAAAAGGAAAACAAAATGAAGGCGTTAAAAAATTTAAAATTAATTGGTATTTCGTCGCTATTAGTGGTTGGTCTTAGCGCATGCGAAAAGCCGGGGCCTGCCGAGACAGCGGGTAAGAAGATAGACCAGACGGTTGAAGAAGCCGGCAAGAAAATGGGTGAAGCGACCGATAAAGTCGCTGTAAAAATGGCCGAGCGAAGCGAAAAAGCCGGGGTGGTCATCGATGACGCCGAGATTACGGCCAAGGTCAAAGCCGCCATTTTTGCCGAGCCCGGCCTCAAGACACTGCAAATCAGTGTTGATACCGTGAACGGCGTGGTGGCATTAACCGGATCGGTCGATTCTCAGGCGAATAGCGATAGAGCAGAAGCGCTTGCCGGAGCGGTTGCCGGTGTCAGTCGGGTTGAAAACCGGTTAGCGCTGAAACTGGTGCTGAAATAAGCTGGGCAAGATTGAGTTATCGCACGCCATACAAGGAGCAGGCCATGGAAATCCAGGAAGCATATAAACAAAAAATGTCGGCCCAACTGAAAGAATGGGATGCCCAAATTAATTTATTGGAAGCCAAAATGGAGAATGTTGGAGCCGATATAAGAGTCAAGCGTGCCCAGGAGCTACATGAGTTACATGCCAAACAACGCGCAGCATCCGAAAAGATGCATGAGCTGGGGAAGGCCAGCGGCGAAGCATGGGAGCAGGTCAAGGAGACGGCTGACAAGCTTTGGGATGATCTCAAGACGGGCGTGGCCGATGCTCATGCAAAATTCAAGTGAAATGAAGCCACTTCATCCACTGGCAAAATGTAGAGGCTTTTACAGCTGGCTTGAGAGGATGCTTGAAAAATGAGCCAAAGATTAGCCCTGGTGTTGATTCTCTCCGGCTTCGCGCTGATATTCATGGTGCAGAATTTCGCTGTGGTCGAAATCAGCTTTCTGTATTGGAGAGTCTCGACATCGAGTGCGTTGCTGATATTTTTTACATTGATAATCGGGTTTGTCTTGGGTTGGCTCTTTCATAGTCACCAGCTGCATCAAAAAAACAGGAGTAGGTCGGTTTATTTTCACTGAAGCAACCCAATGAATGCCGGCACATCCTGATTTGCCGGAATCCATTTGCGTTTCAATCGGCGCACTAGTGGCGCCACATTCGGCTTAATCGCCAAAATATCGACAGGAGAAATAAAATGAACTCACACTTTATGCGCATGACCAGCCGCTTGCTGATTGTCAGTGTTTTGAGCATTGGCTTGCCACTTCAATCGGCTTATGCCGGCATAGTGGGAACAGACAGGGTGGCAGCCTCTGCCCAGGCACAATCCGAGCGCGAGCGTGTCCGCACTTTCCTTGACCGCGAAGATGTGCGCAAGGAATTGCAGGCTCAAGGAATTGACGCAGACGCCGCCAAGGCGCGTGTGGCTGTGCTGACCGACGAAGAGGTGCAAAAAGTTGCCGGCAAGCTGGATAGTAGTCCGTTCCAGCAATAACATTACAAATATGATATATAATAGCCATGGTTTTTTTGCAGCTCTTAACGGAGGCAATCATGGCGGGAAAGACAAAA
>Ga0209317_1000511_pt1 | contig 45338 bp, 37 predicted proteins | sample RifGroB2_FD_183994 | JGI IMG/M metagenome (GOLD analysis project Ga0209317, IMG submission 183994) | Soil microbial communities from Rifle, Colorado, USA - Groundwater B2 (SPAdes) (version 2) | ecosystem: Environmental > Terrestrial > Soil > Unclassified | place: Rifle, Colorado | collected... | reverse complement strand
ATCGCGGTACAAAGACCACTCGATTTGAGCGGGAATAACTCAGTGGTAGAGTGTCAGCTTCCCAAGCTGAAGGTCGCGGGTTCGAATCCCGTTTCCCGCTCCAAAAAAAAACATCAGGTTAGCCGATTCTGGCTAGCCTTTTTTTATTTTCAAGTTCAGTCTGCGACCTCTGGAGCCGTGCCCCGGAGAGTTCGGCATGGGTGGCAACGGCAAGTGCCAGGGAAGGTCACCAGGTTCAAATCGTATCCCCCCTAACCATAAAATCAAAAATGGGATTAGCCAATGATGGCTGATCCCATTTTATTCCCGTGACCCCAGTAGCCTCCCATTAAAAGAGCATCGCACCTACACCGCCCAGAACCGCAACTCCGAATGCAATCACTCCCAATACAATGGCGGCGATGCTCAAGAGTCCGCCGCCCACCCGGGGGGATGCTGCCATTAATACGCCTATGATCCCGAGGGGGATGGATATGAGGGCGCTGATGAACCCCCAGACTGCATGTCCAGCAAAAGTTAGAATGAAACTCAGAACTGCCGCGATTATTGCCCCTGTTGCCAGGGCGCCCGTCTTCTGTTCCGTGCCAACCATACGTTTCCTCCTCTTGGTGTTGGTTAAGAGGGTGATTAAGCACCTTTCGGCTTACCCTTATCGCCAGTATCAAAGGGCGCGAGAAATGGGGTGACAGGTAGAAGGGCCGGGGTTCCGGGGACACCATGGAGTTCCGTGTCAATCGGCTTCCAATAATGACCCACTATCGGCGCCCAAAGATGACCCAGCTGCAATGAAAATCAAACTGTTACGATCAGCTGGTGGGTCTCAACAATGCCGATGGTGTGTTAAAGTTGCACGCCGGTCAACTAGCCCTGTCAAACCAGACATTGTCCTATACGAACTTCAGCTGCCTTGCGACGGCTTTAAAAAAGTCTGCGGACCAGATATCAAGAACGCGGGGATCTCGTAAAAAGGGGAAGACATCTTTTTTAGCTTGCTCCACGTCTAGCCGCTCGATAGCGTCGGTGACCATCTCCTTAAACGCGGCCTCGGTCAAAGGCTCATCTTCCTTCCAGTGCTCGGTCTGCCGCATGCGTTGCTCGAGATGGGCCAAGTGGAGTTCGGGGTGGTTTGCGGCGTACCAGATGAAGTCGTACCAGTCGCGCCCCTTGACTCTGTTCTTCCACTTTCTAAAGAGCAGGGCGTGCATCTTGCCGGCAAAGAGGTTAGGCAGGGTGTAGCACCGGACAGCGAAGGGGACCGGGTTCAGTAGGTATTTCGTTTCGGTCTGGAAGCCGAGAGGCGGTTCCGTATCGACCTCCAGCTTAATCCTCAGGACCTTGGCGGCGGGGATTAGCTTGGCAAGCTCCTCTCCAGTCTCGATCACCAGCAACTCGTTGCGGGTGTTGGCCTTGAGGAAGGCTGACTGAACGGCGGTTTCGATAGCCTTGTCGACCTTCTCGACGTTGACGGTGAACCCGAACGAACCAAGCTCCTCTTCGAGGGACTGTGTGTATTTCACGAGATCGAAGGTGTCATTTGGTGCCAGCAAGGAAAAGTCGAGGTCCCCGGAAAATCGGTCGAGACCGTAGAGGATTCGCAGTGCGGTCCCTCCATAGAAGGCGGCGTGCTCAAAGAACTTTGCCCGCCACAATCCCAGCAGCGCCAACTCTTGGATGATCTCCCGTAGTGCCTGTACTGCATCGTCAGCCGTCTTGGGGTCGTATTTCTGAAGCATCTTCGATATTGCCGGATTCAAAAAACACCTCTCCTGTGTCTTAGATTTGAAAGCAGATCCGCCAGCAGTTTCACCCGCCGAGATCGGTATTTCGTTGCTATCTCAGCGAGAGCAGATGGGTCAAGCTCGATTAACCCGTTGGGGTCTATCCTCATATCCTCCAGGAGGTGGGTGTAGAGTTCCTTTTGCGAGGTGATTCCCGCACCCCGATCTGCGACCAAGACGTCAGCCAATGCCTTCTCCGGCGTGGCGATCAGGTATCCCCTTCCATCTTCGAGCTCGACCCGATCAATCCCTATGCTAAAAGCCGTCATTGAGATCATCTTATAGGTGAAGGTGCCAACCGGGGTGCTGAACACCCGTGTCCGCCCTGTGGTGACGGAGGTGATGACAGGTACCAGTTCAGGCGTCAACCCATAATGCTGTAGGGCAGACTCCAGAGAGATGTAGGATGGGCCATAGATGAGGTTTGCCAGTATCTCACGCGAGTAGGTGCGGCGGCGCTGGGACTCCCCCATGACATATATTCCCTTCTTCACCCGGACGATCGCGCCTTGTGCCAACAGACGTGATATCTTCTGGCGCGGCTGTGAGTAATGCCGCACGGCGTCCAGAAGGGTCTGGTAGTCGAATTCCTCGTATGGGATTGTGCCCAGCAGGGTGGTCTTCATGTCGCACCTGTCGCAAATTTCATATAACATAGCATAGTAAGTACTGATAAAGCAAACATACTATGTAGTATAATGCTGTTCAACGCAGCGACCGGGCCAATGCAGAATTAAATCGGGCCGGATCTGCTGAGTCGCGGACCATCCCGATGCGGTAAAAGAGACTGCGACTACTGTTGATTTAGAGGCTGGTAAAGCGCAAGCGCCCTACGTCGTCCTTGTTCTGGTGCTTGATGACGGGGCAGGGAGATTCCGGGGTCTTTGCGCCACATGATTTGCCGTGGCATCGAATGTAGAGACATTTTCTGCGATGATGTGGGAAGCTAGCGGGACGTAATGGCGCTACTTCAAGGCGTTAGTTGCCGTCGAACTCCCCGTTGGGACCGGAAAGCTCGACGGCGTGTGACAGGAGGACCCTTTCCTGTTTCAATTGGGTGCCGAAATGCGCAGCTTAATGGTGTGCTACCCGTGCTGGGATTTTACGCCAGACTATGGGTTTCGCCGGTGGTGAGCTGATTCCTGCGCTTGATGCCGATGAGCCCTATGATACCGGACCCTAAGAGCCAGGCGGCTGCAGGGATCGGGGTCGCTGCTATTTCGGTTTGGTCGTAGAGATGGCCGGATGTTGTTAGCCCGGTCGCGTCGGTTGTCGCCCCCATAAAATAGAACAAGCTATCCGTGATTTGATCATTGCCGACTTTCCATTCAAGGTAGTGGTTCGTCTGGTCGTCCACCTGACTGAACTCTTTCACGGCGATCGAATCGCCCAACATCGTGAAGCCGTATCCCGGGCTGGTTTTGGAATATTTCCACTTAAACATGCTGTCGATAACGTAGTCTGACGGCGGTGAGGAAGTACCAAGGAAGACATTGTAAATAGTGCCGGCATCATTATCGCCGTCGGGCGCTGCTGATAGGTACATACGGAAGATGTACTCGATGTTATTGTTGGTGTCGATGTCACTGCCTACGCCAACCTTCAATATGTCCTTTCCTGACGTGATGGCGTCACCAGTGACATCCAAAGCCCAGGTGACACCAGTGCCGGAGTCCCAGTCGAGGGCGGCATGGGCTGGCACAAAGGTGAATGTTAACAGTAAAGCTGTCAGAATGCTGCAGACCATCAGTTTTTTTGCATTCATGGCGATTTCTCCAATGGTGTCACAGAACCAGGAAAAAGAAAGGCCCGCGGTAGGCGTATCTCTGTCGCCTTTGCTCAGTGGCATTCTCGCTGGTTCATCATTGCTATTTTAAGCAAGGTAAGGTTGCACTGCTGTGGATTGAGCCGATCCGCACTCACTCCCCTAGCAAAGCCCGCCAGGGCTTATTAATCCCAACCCTGCCGGGTCAATCCGGGTCCTCCGGATCCTGCCGTTTCCGCAGCTGAAATGATCGGATCAATGTTTTGCCTGCCACTTGCGCCGATCAGGTTGTCCTGCTTTGATCTTGTCCGTATTTACTGCGCGATTCCCAGGTTGGCACCAAAGGCGGATATCTGATTCCTTTTTATCTGTGGCTTGCTCCCTCCATAACATCCAGACTTCCTAAAAGATTTCCGTAAAGTCGCTCTCACCCCCTTTTCATGGATTGATACCTTACAAGTACCCTCGGAGCCGCTTCTCTCACCTCCTCGCTTGCCAAAAATGACTGCCTCTCCCGTTGAGTACATGATCGGTGCCAATATTAAAAAATGATAATTAGCTGATATGCCGGTGTTTCGCTGATGGATTTTTTGCACACCTCCATGCTTTGATCAGATTGCAATCAACTGGTGTGCAAAAAGTGAGCTGTCCCTGCGCCAGGAGATCTTCGCATTTGCAGTGCCGAGCAAAAATTAAACTAGCCCTGTTCCGCGGCCAAAGTGACAGGTTTAAGGCCGGCCGTGTCCGGGGCCTGGACAAAAAAATTTTCCTGTTTAAGGGGAGAGCGTGGGGTTCGACGGGATAGGGAGCGGGGAGCTGTTAGAAAGCTATAGCAGTGGGTCGCCGCCCTGGAGAGTTTGCCAAGGTAAAGCGAAAGCGTCTCGGCTGCCCTGCCTTGACAATGGGTGAGGGTGGGGTAAATATAGTACGGCAACTTTAAGAGGTATTAATCTTTAGCAATAAGTGAGCCAACTTGGCCGAGGTTCATAGTGGAGAAATTGCCCGCATGGTTCGCTTTGCATGTGAAACCTCGCCACGAATTCCTGGTGCAAACCGAGATGGCACGAAATGGCATGGAGGTTTACCTGCCAGCGGTAAAAAAGGTGAGCCAATGGAAGGACAGAAAAAAGCGGATAGATTTTCCCCTCTTCCCCGGATACCTTTTTGCCCGAGTGCTGCCCATATCGGATCATTTTCTGGGGTTAGTCAAGATAAGGGGTGTGATGAAGATCCTTTCTGCTGTTCCTGGCCATCCCACCCCGGTCCCCGATGCAGAGATTATTACCCTGAAGACGTTAATGACGAGTGACAAAGAGATGGATGTCCATCCCGAACTGCAGGCAGGGAAACCCGTCAGGATAAAGAGGGGTGCTTTCCAGAATGTAGAAGGCGTCGTATCGAAAAAAGGTGAGCAATATCTCCTTCACGTGAATATATCGATGTTGGGAAGGTGCGTAACGGTAAAGATGTTCGCCGACGATGTAGAACTCGCTTAGGAGCAGCCAGCACTTGGCATAGACTAAATCGGTTTTTCGGCTCTGCCGAATGTAACTGAAGTGGCGAAGCTATCACTTGAATTTTAGCCTAACCTTCATTTAAGACTCTCTCATTTGCAAGCACTCTCCGCAGGTTCAGAATCAGAGAAACAGATATCGGAATGTCCTCCTGCCCCCTTCCTGTTCCAAGCCACATTGCCGTCGACCCCCCCAGCAGTAGCTGTGGAGTTCGACGGCGTGTGGTGGGGGATCGAATTGCCTTTCCTACTATCCGTCGATCATGTGCAAAGGCCCGCTATGTCTTACCCGTGCACAATTTGCAGATTCACCCCTTCTGATTCCTGCGCTTGATGCCGATGAGCCCGATGATGCCGGAGCCCAGGAGCCAAGCGGCAGCAGGGATCGGGGTGGCAGACATGGTGTCGATCACTTCATTCTCGACTCTCGTAGTGGCGTACCAAAGAATACTCGTACCTAGGTCGGATTTTACATTCCAAGTAAGTGTTTTTTTGTCGTTGCTGAGGGCTTGGCCAAAATAAGTGGATTCTAAAAAACTGCCGTCATTCCACTCATACATCTTTGTAGTGTTGCCCTTGCTAACAAGATAATAGTCGATACCGTTCTGGTCGTTGTATTCTCCGCCACCGGCCGTGTTATCAATAAGCAGGCTGTAAAAAGTGTTATTGTGTATATTATTTTTTAATGAAATTGAAAAATATTGATTAGCAGATGAATCATAATAGTGCCGTCCTACCAGGATGTCACGATACGTGTCGCTAATGGCGGGAGAGTCGTTATCTGTGAAAACTTGGTCATAGGTGAATTCTGCTGAAGCAGCGCCTGCAAGAGCCAGGGTTAAGGCCGAAGATGCGAGCATGATCTTCGCCATTTTTTTAAAACTCTCAGTGGGCGATCTAGTTGTCTTTTTCATGATATATCTCCTGTGTAAAGTTGACCTTCCGATAGGTCCTGCTTTCTCACCTCCTTCGTTTTTCAACATCGATCTCCCTTGGCTTGAGGCACGATCCGGGTCTCATTCGTAAAAAGCCAGAACGACCATCCATGGCAGCATCAACATTGGAGTTCCGATTCACTTCGAGCCCTGTTTTTCTCACCTCCTCTTTAACCCTAGGAATACCCGTCTCCCCTTAACTACACGATCGATGCCAATGTTAGTGTTCGATAATATGTTGAAATGCTTAGATTCATGGGCCTGAAATCCCAGGATCGTCCTTGAAAGGTTCATGTTATCAACAGTTAATGTATGAAAAGTGAACATTCGCGAAGCCGATCCTCTTGATTGTCGAAAGGTTGAGTAGCACCTTGGGATAAGCGGCAAACTCGACGTCAGCCAGTAGCGTCCGCAAGTTTAGCGAGTTGGATGAAGATCCTTTGCGCGGCAGTTCAGCGTTCACTCGTGATCCAGTCCTTCGTGAACTCGTGCGGGACAGACCTCTTTATAATGGGAAATGGCCAATGGACGGAGCGTCTATAAAAATCATGCACCACGGCGGTCGATTCGGCGTCACCGGCTCTTGCCATGAGCTGCAGATGAGCTGCAATGCGTCGCTCCTTATAGACTGCGGTCTCTGCCAGGGGGTTGAAATCTCGGTCCGGGGGGGGAAGGAGCAGGGGCTTCGCATTGACTTTCCCATCGACTCGGTGAAAGCGGTGGTGCTCACCCATATCCACGTCGATCACTGCGGCCGTCTCCCCTATCTTTTCGGGGCGGGCTATCGTGGTCCCATTTTCTGCACCGAGTCATCCGCGCGCCTGCTCCCCTTGGTGCTGGAGGACGCGCTGAAGCTGGGCATTACCCGGGATGAGGATCTCGTGCAGCGGGTAATCGTCGCCCTTAAAAAGCGGCTGGTTGCGCTGCGGTACGGCGAGTGGCGGGAGGTCGGAACCTGGGATGGCATCACCACCCGAATCCGCTTTCAGCAGGCGGGGCATATAATGGGTTCGGCGTACGTGGAAGTTGAAACGAGTGCTGGTCCTGGCGAGGCAGCATCTCCTGGGAAGGGGACGAGGAGTGGAAAAGCGGAAGTCGAGGCAAGAAGGGTAATCTTCTCGGGCGACCTCGGGGCGCCGGGTACGCCGCTGCTGCCGGATCCGGTAATCCCTCGGCGAGCCGATGTCCTAGTGCTGGAATCAACCTATGGCAACCGGCTGCACGAAGACCGTCACACTCGCAAGGAGCGCCTGAAGAAGATCGTAGTGAAGGCGCTGAAAAACCGCGGAGCCTTGCTGATCCCAGCCTTCAGCATCGGCCGGACCCAGGAACTGCTTTACGAGTTGGAGTCCATCATCGCGGCGCACCGGGACGAAGAGGCCGCAGCCGGGATGCCGTGGGATGATCTGGAAGTGGTGGTCGACTCCCCCATGGCGAGCAGGATCACCGAGGCATACCTGGAACTCCAGCCGCTATGGGATGCCGAGGCAAAGCAGATCGTTTCCGCAGGTCGTCATCCGCTCTCCTTCGAGCAGATGACCGTCATCGACTCCCATCGTGAGCACCTGCAGACCGTCGCATACCTGAGAAAAACCGCCCGTCCCCGCATCGTCATAGCCGCCGCGGGTATGTGTTCCGGAGGGCGCATCGTCAACTACCTGAAGGCGCTTCTGGGCGATGATCGGACCGACGTCCTGTTTGTCGGCTACCAGGCGGCAGGCACAGCGGGAAGAGATATCCAGGAGCAGGGCACCGGTGGCATCGTCAATCTTGACGGAAAATCGTGCCGCATCAGGGCGGGAGTTTACACCATAAGCGGCTATTCCGCCCATGCCGATCAGCGCAACCTCGTCGATTTCGTGAAGGGCATCACGGAAAAACCAAGTTTAGTGAGGCTTGTCCACGGCGAGCCCCAAGCGCGCCGAGCCCTCGCGGTGAGACTGCGGGAAGAGCTTGGGGTAACGGTGGAGGAGTAAGGGGACTGGCTCCGCCAGGTGCCAGTCCCCTTAGAACCGTCGAGGACAAGGGAGCATCATGCCACGCAACGCGAGAACGGCTATCGACGGAGGTATCTATCACATCCTAAATCGCGGCAATGGCCGGCAAAGGGTGTTTCACAAGGACGGGGATTATCTTGCCTTTACTGCCCTGCTCAGGCAGATGCACGAACATTTCGCCGTTGAACTATACGCCTACTGTCTCATGCCCAATCATTTTCACCTGTTGGTGAAAGTAGGCACGGGAGAAGATCTGAGTCGTGGTATGCAGTGGTTCATGACCACCCACGTCAGGCGCTACCACCAGCATTACCATAGCAGCGGTCACCTCTGGCAGGGGCGGTACAAAAGTTTTGGCATTTGTGATAACGATCACCTTTTGACTGTGGTCCGTTACGTTGAGGGTAACCCGGTCCGGGCAGGGCTGGTAAAGACGGCGGCGGACTGGGTGTGGTCGTCTCACCGAGAGCACTGCGGACAGGAGAGAGAGAATCTGACCGTTCAGTTACCCGTTTCCGTCGGTACAAACTGGGCGGAGTACGTAGATACACCGCTGACGGGGGCGGAGCTAACCAAGATGAAAAGAAATATGGAGCGACAGACGAAAGCAAAGGGACTGGCTCCGCAGGTGCCAGTCCCTCTCCAAGCAAGTGAAGGTCATGCCAGGCGTGATAAGTAGCTTCATGAAAAGGTGCCTGTCCCCCTCGGTGGTGTTCATGCTAATTGTCAAAGTAATTGACAATATCCATAGGATGGGCTTGGTATGGATAGGGTAAGATCGGTGGTTATGGTCTGAGGATCGGTGGATTTATCACTTGGAATTACTGTGACTCTGTGGCTTTACAGACGTCGAAAGCTTCAAAACGGAGTATAGGCGGTGCCCTTGGCAAGACGGCAACCTTCATCGGGAGAGCTGCTGGACGGAGAGTGTAGCCGTTGGCAGCCTGAGTTTTGTCGAAGAGACCGAGGCGCACCTCGGAATAAAGGCGACGGGAGAAGAATCCAAGACCTGCGGGAGGCCCGGTTTGTGTTGCGGGAGGGGGCTGCGTCGTACAATACCTGTTTCGACCATGAAAAGGTGTGTTTAAGCCTGGAAAACGCCCATCACTGGGAGGTTTTCTGAGTAATGTCTGCATGTTAGGTTGGTCCGACCCCGATCCGTACCGATCCGTAAGCGCAGATCCGCCAGCCTCGTCATGACAGGCGTGATAAGTAGCTTAATGAAAAGGTGCCTGTCCCCCTCGGCGGTCCCTCAGAACCGGATTGGTCCACTCAAAATAAGAGAAAATGAAATCTGAATCAACAGTTCATAGCGATCTATGCATCGGTTGCGGCATATGCTCCGGAATTTGTCCTGCAAAGAAAATCAGCATTGCTGAAAATGGACTCGGAGAGTACAGGCCATTCAAATCCGCAACCGGGTGCCATGAAAACTGCGGTTTGTGCGTGCGGGTATGTCCATTTTCAATTGGCATTGAGAATGAGGATACAATTGCTGAGGAACTGTACGGCAGCGATGTAAATGTTAAACATCGCTATGAAACGGGCTATTACCGTGAATCGTTTGTGGGACATTCTGATGATAAAAGTCATAGAGAAAATGGTGCATCCGGAGGATTAGCCACATGGGCGCTGGAAAAGATTCTTGAAGAAGGGGGTGTCGACAAGGTCGTCTGTGTTGGTGGCGCCGGTAATGTTGGGAGGTTATATGACTTCACTACATGCGTTAAGCCGGAAGAGGTGCGCAACTGCGCTGGGTCTTGCTATTATCCGGTGGAACTGTCCGAATGCCTGAAACAGATCATCGCGTGCGATAAGACATATGCAATAATTGCCTTACCCTGTTTTGTAAAGGGGCTTAGATTGGCAATGAAAGCGCTCCCCGTACTCGCAAAGCGGATCAAGTATCTTTTAGGTTTAACCTGTGGCCAATACAAAAGTAAACTTTATGCTGAATATATATGCGTGCTTGGCGGAAGCTACCCTACTGCGCTGAAGAGCATGCATTTCAGAAAAAAGACGCCCGGCAGACAATCCATAGATTACGCCATACATTTCAGCTGTGAAAACGAACCGGCAGGGACAGAACACAAAATGAACATGTCCGATGGTCCGGGGAGGATGTGGTCGAAAAGATATTTCACGCCACTTGCATGCAACTTCTGTGATGACACCTTTGCTGAACTTGCCGACGTCACATTTATGGATGCTTGGTTGCCTGAGTGTCTGAAAGATTATCGTGGCAGCAGTATTGTAATCTGCCGGAACAAAGAGATTCACCAGTTGTTTGTCTCACACTTGAATGACAAAACCCTCAACATCTCACCGTTGGAGATCGGGAAAGTCATTCAAAGCCAGGTATCCCTGGTCAGGTACAAAAGAGTTCTCATATCCGAAAGACTGAACGCAGCGTCGGCATTTATGCTGCGTCTGCCTGTCAAACGCCGGATTCAGGTAAAGGCAAAGGCGTTTGTCACGGAAAAAATTTATGCCAGATCCGTTTGGCAGATTCAGCAGCAAAGTCCGGAGGCATGGGTACAATCCGGAAAATCACTGGCAACTTTTCGCGCACTCATGACTGCATCAGAAAGGAAAGTCGAATTCGCGAGAAAGTTGAACACGTTGTTCCTGAAGACATTGAAACTGTTCAAAATGATGAATTCTGACCGTTAAAGGGGCATGACAATTTCAAAAACCTCTACAATAAACAATTACATTGGCAAACTCTCAACGCCAGGAGAATTTGCAGCCAATGTTATTAGAATGCTATCCGGCAATTTTTTCGCCCAGATAATAGCTTTCTGCGCTGCTCCGATAATTTCCCGGTTGTATACTCCCGACGATTTCGGCGCCATGACGCTGATTCTGACATGTATAAGCGTTACCTCCATATTGGCCTCATTAAGATACGAACAGGCAATTGTTTTACCCAAAGAAGACAGCGACGGCAAAAATCTCGTTATTCTCTCCATGCTGTTATGCCTTACCATTTCCACATCCCTCGCAGGGACACTTTTGTTTATCGGGAAAGACATCAGCCGATATGTTACACAATTTCATGGCCGGGAAGATTTGATTTTAATGATTCCTCTCGGCATCTGCGTATATGGTTTTCTTCAGTGCTTTACCTTCTGGCAAGCAAGGAAGAAGAATTTTTCTGCGATTTCATGGAATCAGATTCTTATTCAGGTCCCTGGCGCCGGCACAAAAATAGTTGCTGCCGGATTTATCGGTTCAACTGCCGTATGGCTTGTGGCTGGAAATATTATAGGGCAGTTGATTGCCGTAGCAGTATTGGCATCTATCTCATTTAGCCAGATATTTAATACAAAGACTAAAACAGGAATAGGTCATCTCATGGATGTTGCTAGTAAATATTCTGACTTTCCAAGATTCCGAGCTATGAACGGCTTTGTGAACGAACTGTCCCAGAATCTGCCAGTTTTCATGCTGGCGTATTTTTTTTCGAACAGAGTAGTCGGCTATTTCGGACTTGCCAACTCAGTTCTAAAAAAGCCCGTCGAACTTTTTTCTCAGTCCATGACGAACGTTTTTTTGCAGAAAATCGCCGAATCAAATGCAAATGGACGGGGATTAAAGCGATCATTGCAGAAAGCCACCTATGGCCTTGCGGCAGTAGGCATTGTACCTTTTGCCATATTGATGATATCCGGCAAATTCCTTTGTGTTTTGATTTTTGGAAATTCCTGGGCTACCTCGGGACTGTACATGCAAATACTCGTTCCCTGGCTCTTCACCCTTTTTATTAATCCTCCCTCAACCCAAGTAATCCTTGTGAAAAGAAAACTGAAATTCAATCTGTATTTTGATGTTGTAACAATAGTTTTGAGAGCCGTAGCTCTTTACGTCGGCGCTTGGCTTACAACCGAACCATGGGTTGCAATACTCTTGTTTTCTATAACGAGCATGCTGTCAAACCTGTTTTACATCAGATATGCCTTCAAGATTTCGGAGAGTGATATTTGAGCCCAGTTAGAATACTTTTTCTGGGAGATGTCTTAACGGACAGGCTATATGATTCGATTGTAGACCCGGTCGCCCCTTTTATATGCAATTTGGAAGGGCCTCTTGCTGACTCGGGAACTCCGATACAGGGCAAGATCAATATCAGAAGCAAAAAAGAACTGTTCTACGCCAATTTCAAGTCGCTTCCTTTAGCAGTATGTCTGGCCAACAATCACATAATGGATTATGGCGACGATGGTTTTCTCGAAACAACGGATTTCCTTAGGTCGTATAACATACTTTTTTTTGGGGCTGGTGACAGCGATAACAACTACAACAATCCCCTCGTGGTCAATATGGGCGGCGTAACTGTTGGAATAGGTGGATATTGTCAGATTCCGTATTCCGAAAGGCCCGAACATGTGAGCCATCTCAACTTTCGGCCCGCCCCAGCTGATCCAGACAGAGTTTCATCGGATATTCGGGAGATGAAACGTAAAGGCAGTGAACGGATTATCCTGAATTTTCACTGGGGAAGGGAGGAAAGTAGCCTTCCCATAACCGAACAGATCATATTAGCAAGAAAATGTATAGACATGGGGGCCGATCTGATAATCGGGCACCATTCACACACGGTTCAACCCATAGAAGAGTATAAAAGCAAGAAGATATTTTACAGTCTCGGCAACTATCTTTTTCCGTCCTTAGATCTGATGTGTGATTTTAGCGAAAACGGGGCTCCGCAAAAGCGTGCAAATAAAATTCTGTGTCCATGGAACAAATCATCTATAGGAGCAACCATAGATATAGAGACGTTGGGACATGAAATCACGTATTTCAAGTCTGATGATTATGGAGTTGCCGAGAAAAAAAGCCCCTATCATCGATATCTGAGCTGCAATCTGGAAAAGGATATCGATGTATTGGATCAAATAACCCAACAACACCGTAAGGTGAGAAGATTGCTGCGTGTCGGCTACTTGTTTTGGAAGTCACCTCGCATACCGAAAATGGGGACCGTAATTAATCTTTTGAAAACAATCACCGGCAGGTTAGCGTAATCATGCAAAAACTCCATGCAACCAGGAGCGTTCATGAGAAAGTTAGGCATAACAACGTATTTCGACAGTTTTAACGAAGGAACAATGCTCCAGTCGTACAGCGTCAAAACATTGCTGGAAGCACAGTTTCCGGATGATGATGTCGAACTTGTCAAGTACAGATTCAGAAAAAAACCGCTCCCCAAATATCTGTTGGATATCCGCAAGCCAAAAAGAAATTACTTCAGACTTGCACGACAGCTTGAATCGATCAAGTTTGTCCGGGAACATCTAAATCCGGAAGGCGGTGTGCTCGAGAGTCCCTCATACGCTGCCGCTACGAACCTTGTCAAAGGGAAATACGATATTCTGGCTACCGGGAGTGACACGGTCTGGCAGATACTAGATGACCCATCTGTTCCTTCATTTCCCAATATTTATTGGCTCCCCCGTGAACTGAAAGCGATAAAGATTTCCATGGCGGTTTCTGCAAACCGAACACGGTTCTCCGACCTGAGTGAAAGCCAGAGGCAGTGGATCGCTGCTGTCCTGCACGATTACAGCTTCATCAGTGTTCGTGATGACATTACCGAGCAACTCGTGGCCGATATTTGTCCGGAGTTGACCGGCAGAACAATGCGGGTACCTGATCCGACCTTTGGCTTGGATTTTCCTGAAACTTGCGTGAAGGAAAAAATGATAAAGGCGGGGTTTGATTTCAACAGGCCTATTATCGGGTTCAATCTCCCTGATACTGGGCCCATCAGGGAATTGTTCAGCCATTATGGAAAGCAAGAATATCAGTTTTTGCCGTTAGCCGGATACAACGACCTCATGTATCTCCCAAACGTCAAGTGCATGACAATGTCCCCATTCGAATGGGCGGAGGTATATAAATACCTGGCTCTGAGTATAACGGAACGTTTCCATGGCACGGTCTTCTCTCTGAAAAGAAGATGCCCAGTAATGGTTCTTGATTTTGATGAGGCTTATAGAGGACTCACCAGCAAAACCATGTCGGTACTCAAGGAATTCAGTCTCGAAGACAGACATTTGATCATGTATGACAAGAAAATAAGCGGTGCTCAGCTTATCGAACTTGCCGCCCACTGTTTAATCAAACTCAATGCCGAGAAAATACAAACCGTGCTTAATGGAAATAAACTTAATTGGGACTGTGCGTTCAAGCAGTTGAAAACGAATATTTCAGACCACTCGACATGAATCAAATACCACTGAAAATAAAACATAAAGTGAGTACCCTTCGCAATATAGTCAAAGGGTTTAGGTCAAAAAACAGGTATTTGGTAATAGAAAGTGATGATTGGGGTTCGATCAGGACAAGCTCTCAAGAGGCATTCCAGCATATGCAATTCATGGGATGGCCGATGGAAATATCGCCCTATAATCTAGATGCGCTTGAAGATGAGGATGATCTCCGCGCATTGGCAGGGGCGCTCGCCTCAGTTCGCGATGCAGACGGCAACCCGGCATGTCTGACGGCCAATATGGTTCTGGCAAATCCGGACTTCGATAAAATCAGGGGCTCAGATTTCCGGGAATATCATTACACGCCGGTTTGCGAGGCAATATCTGGCGATGTCAAGCGCAGGGACAACATTGAGATATGGCTGCGCGGGATTGAAGACAGGGTTTTTCAGCCTGAATTCCACGCACGGGAGCATGTCTGCTGGTGGCGTTGGCTAAAAGACCTTAGGGATGGCAAGGATGAAGCAAGAGTCACTTTTGATTTGGGGATGTGCGGGTTGCCTCTGGCATCCTCCAGAGAGAATATCAGCTACTTTACGCCGCTTTACGTACCCGGTGAGGAATTGCAATCGTTTGGCGTCGATCTTAAGCCCATGATTGTTGAAGGGGTTAACCTGTTCGGAAAAACCTTTGGGACTAAGCCGTTAAGCACCGTTCCTCCTAACCATCACTGGACTGACGAGGCTGAAGAGGTCTGGTCAGAACATGGGATCAGGTACATTCAAGGAGTTGTGTGGCAGAACAGCGGATCAGGAAGAATCGGCTCGCGACCCTGTCTGATTGATCATTATACCGGCGAAATAAGCAGATTCGGGGGGATCTACCTGGTTCGGAACGTCCAGTTCGAGCCATCTATAAATCCTGGCCTTGACTGGATCGGCTCCACGTTGAGACAGATCCGGTTTTCTTTTTTAGTCAATCAGCCTGTAATAGTCAACTCACACCGAGTCAATTACATTGGATGTATCAATAAAACCAATCGAGAGAATAATCTGGCATTGCTGACTAAATTGTTAAAACTGGTAATTAAGATATGGCCTGATGTAAGATTCCTGTCGACAAGGGATCTGGGCAGAATTATAGATGCAACGTAGAATATCGATAGGTGAGGCATGTTATCCATAAGTACCCTTTGTTTGTACATATTCAGTATTATTGCCTTTTCAGGCTATGCACAATACACGTTTATTCCAAAAATAATGGGAATTTTATTTGTAATTTCGCACGTCATCGATTCAGTTGTCGCAAAGAAAAAGATAATAGAGGTATCGACTATTCATTATATGTTCTTGGCGTGGCTGCTGATATCGCTGATATCAGGAATCATTTCCGGCGCATCAAACAGCATAGACCGATCATTGACTGTTATTTCACTGTTTGTTGTCGGGGTCATTTTGTATGGCACGGTTGTTCATGCACGCGCCATTCATTTAATATGTGCTTCTTATGTCGCAAGCCTGATACTCTCATCCGCAGCGGTCGATGCTAATCTTTTGCCTCGCGGCAATATTGCTTTACAGGACACACTCGACTTTCTGAGGTACAGCGGCACTTTCAATAATTGTAATGCCTACGGCTTTGCTTGCGTTACCGCGATTATCATGACCATCTTTCTTGGTAAAATTTATCGGAGCAAAATCATAAAACTGTTTCTTGTTCTTGTCGTTATCTACCTTGCCTGCAAAACAAATGAAACAGGTTCGAGGAAAGCAATCTTAGGCCTGCTGGGCATTGTCGGTATCGAGTATTTTTCTTTTATGATCGTGAAAGCAAAAAGTGCATTCCATAGCTTCTTAAGAATATTCATATCTTCATCGCTTGCCGGAGTTGCAATTGTCGCAATAGTGTTGACTGTTGCAAGCACGGAACAAAGTTCTTCAAGGTTTAAGAACATTTCCCATTATTTGAGGGGAGAGAGTATGGAAGGTGGAGAGCATAGCCTCCAGCACCGTTTCACACTTGCAAAGACTGGGCTTGACATTTTTTGGGAGAATCCGGCATTCGGCACGGGTCTGGCGAGTTTTTCCGAGGCACGGATGGAAAATAAATTCCAAGCGATCGGAACATACGCTCACTCCAATATCATTGAAGTGCTTGTCTCATCCGGAATGATCGGTTTTACCCTGTATTATGGGATGTACGTCATCATGTTTTACAGTATGAATATGGTTGCAAAAAAAAATCAGAACATCTCTGAGAACCCATTGATGATGATGACGGTATCGTTATTTTCGTTCATTTTATATTTTGATTTTTTTGCAGTCACCTATTATGAAAAAACCTTTTTTATTACACTGAACCTCCTCTTGGCTTCAATATATTCGCTAACTCATGAACGGTGCGGGAGTCGGGATGAGAAGATCGTTTACTAAATACCTATTTGAGCCTGCTATTTGGAAAATCAAACGGATGCCGGTTTTGGAACAGTATCACCAGTATTCACTACTTCAGTTCTCTAGCGCGCAGGAACTACATAAACGTCAGGATGAGCAGTTAGCAACTCTTCTCGAACATGTCATTTCTAATGTCTATTTTTTTAGAAAACTGCGCAGTGTGGAATTGAGCAGGCTGATTCACAGGCAGCCACGCGCTGCATTGAATTCAATGCCTGTGTTGAATAAAGAAGATCTGAAAAATTGCTTGCCAGAACTGTTGTTCGAAATGGGGCGGGGCACTTTCGCCAACCATTCGGGAGGTTCCACTGGGTTGCCGACAAAGTTTTTTCAGGACAAGTTCTATCAGATACGCTCATTGGCTTCGGCGTTATTGTTTTATCAATGGGCCGGGAAGGAGATTGGTGACAGTCATGCGCTTATCTGGGGGGCTGAAAGGGACCTCGTCAAGGGGGCTCTTGGGATTCGCCAGAATACAGCCGATTTCATCGGCAACAGAATCACTTTGAACGCCTTTCGCATGACGCCTGTGCGTATGCGCGATTACTGCCGTAAGATCAACAGATTCAAGCCGCGATGCATTGAAGGGTACGCCGAGACCCTTTACGAATTTGCCCTTTTTTTGGAAAGAAACAACCTGGAGGTTTTTTCGCCGGCATCGATTGTAAGTTCTGCGGGCACCCTTTATCCGGAGATGAGAGCGAAAATTGAAAAAGTTTTTACATCTAAGGTGTTTAACCGCTATGGTTCTCGCGAAGCCGGAGCCATTGCTGGTGAATGCGAATATCATGACGGTCTTCATGTTTTCGGCGAAACGACCATTGCTGAAGTTGTCGGCGCAGATGGATACGAAGTTGGTGAGGGTGAGGAAGGGGAGATTCTGATAACGAATCTTACCAATTTCACAATGCCGCTTATCCGGTACAGGATTGGCGACAGGGCGATAAAAGGGGGCGAATCCTGCCCATGCAGTCGCCCTTACACGAAACTGCAGAAAGTTACCGGGAGAACCGGGAGCAGTTTCGAAACAGTCGATGGTGGCGTTGTATCGCCGGAGTTTTTTATTCATTTGATTGGCGTCATGCACAATGACGGACGAATCGGCAAATTCCAGGTAGTTCAGAAAGCGCCAGATCACATTGTTGTCCGTATCGTTCCCGTTGATAACGTGTGTTTTGAACCGTGGAACCGGAAGGAAACGGTAATTCGGCTTATACGAACCGCAATGGGTGGTACGTGCAGGGTCGACATTCTCATTGAAGAGTATATTGAGCCGACTCCTTCGGGCAAACATCTGTATACGGTCAAACAAATGTCCGGAGAAGACAGATGAAGAAAATATTTTTTTTAATAGATTCCCTTGTTATGGGTGGCGCACAGCGGCAGCTGGTAGAACTGGCCATAAATCTTGACCGGACTCTATTTGCCCCCGCGGTGGTTATCTATTTTGATATTCAGCAACTGCGCTCCGACCTTGAAGAAGCCGGCATTCCGGTATACCTAATCGAGAAGAAATCAAAATTCGATGTCTGCTTTTTGTTTAGACTGATTCGTTTTCTGAAGATAGAAAAACCCGATATCCTCCAGTCCTATCTGAATACCGCAAATTTCTGGGCAAGAATTGCCGGGTGGTTTGCCGGGGTCAGGCATGTAATAATTTCCGAACGTAGCGGCGATGTTGGTGCTTCACGCTCCTTTGCAAAGACCAGAATTATGCTTGAGAAAATGCTTCAGTATTTCTGCAGCAGAACGGTGTGCAACTCCGAATATGTGAAGAGCAGGCTGATTCATTGTGCAGGGGTCAATCCGAAAAAAATTCACGTCATATACAATGGAGTTGATGTACGGAAATTCAATAATTCGACTCCAGGCCAGATTGAAGAGTTGAGAGCCACATATGGCATTACGACGAGTGATTTCGTGATTGCTCTGGTAGGCAGAATAGCAGCTGAAAAAAACCATGCCTGTTTAATTCGCGCAATTTCCAAACTGGGTGAATTGGGTAAAAATGTCAGGGTGTTGTTTGTTGGTAATGAGCTTGATATTGAGCTGAAAAATTCGTTGCGCAACGAGATAGCCATAAATAATCTCGAAAAACAAATTATATTCGCAGGAGCTCATACGAACATGGCAGCCATATACGCTGTCACGAATGTAGTGGTACTCCCTTCTATCTGGGAGAGTTTCCCCAATGTTATCTTAGAGGCGATGGCTGCGGGAAGGCCGGTAGTGGCATCGGATATCTCGGATAACCGGTTTGTTGTTCAACATCGAATTACCGGTTATTTGTTCGAGAACGGAAATAGTGAGCAATTGGCAACATGCCTGAGGAAACTTATATGTATGGATGCGCAGCAACTGAGAGTAATGGGTGAAACAGGAAAAGCACTGGCGAGGTACAAGTATTCTAACGATATAATGGTTGGTAAGTTTAAAGACATATATGTAACTCTCAGCTGAAAGATAATAAGAGAGGATGATAATCGTAAAAATTTTTATATGAAAAAAACTACGCCCGCCGCAAGCAGCGGGGTATTGGTGGAGTTTAGAACAGCTCAAGCTGCCGATCGACATGGATCTTTTGGTAGGTCTGCCCTTGTTTTTTCACGTAGGCCCCTATCTTATCCTCGTTCCCATGCTTGCCAACAGTGCTGGCAAAGTATCCGTCGGTCCAGAACTCACCGCCCAAGAGTTTCTTCTTAACTTGCGGGCACCATTTTAAGATCTCCCGTGCTGTCAGGCTCTTTATCGTGGTCACGATTTTAGTGACCGAGTAGGTAGGCACTGATTGCACCAAGAAATGGACATGATCAGCATCGGTCCCGATTTCAATGAACCTGATTTGGTACCGGCGCTCAATATCGAGACACACTTCTTTGAGAACGCCATCAACATCGTCATCGAAGACAACACGCCTGTACTTTGCAGGAAACACCAGGTGATACAGCAAAACAGTCACGTCGTGGCTTTTGTGTATGTAATCGCTCATGCAGCCAAACTACCAAAAACCAAGCGACGCCGCAAGCGGCGGCGAATTTACCCGAAGGGATTGAATATGCTGACTCCTGTTGCGTTTTATAGAGTTGGCAATATGCTGCATCGATAGGGAATACCGGTTTTGCAAAATGTTATCTTATTTTAACCGGTTTGTTTTTGCTGTCTGGCTTGTCAGCAAGTCTTTGAAAAAATGTGATGCTTGGTTATGGAGGTTTGGGTATTGTCATTCATGGGCAGGCAATATCCGGAAATCAGCTATTGATGCCCAGAACTTCACCATTGCAGGCAAGAATGGCGAAATTCTCGTCATCGAAGATAATATATATATCTGGGTGCAGGCGCAAAAATACTGGGAGCAGTTCGTGTGGGGAGCGGTAGCATTGTCGGAGCAAATGCCGTGGTGGTGAAAGATGAGATGTCCCTCCACGTTGCATTGTCGGCGGAGTCCCTGCGAAAATTTTGAAAATATAGAAATCTTGAAATACGAAAAGTCTGATAATTCAGAGCATATTTACACCAGGAGGTATCGCCCTATCGTATGGTGGAGCTCACTTTACATGAACGTCGCAAGGTAGCAGTCAAAAAAATACTCTCTCTGGGTTTTTCCGCCGTTTGTGGTTTTGGCCTTGCCCGGCGTTTTGCAAAGCCTGCGGTGACAATAGTCGTTTATCACAGGATTATTTCTGATGGCCATTCCGGAGTGTGCCCGTATATATCTGTTACTGAAACAAATTTGAGGGATCAGATCCGGTTTTTTAAGAAACATTATCAGCTAATCACACTCGAAAAAGCCGTTGATTTGCTGAGCGCCGGTTATCTTGATAAGCAGTATCTGGTTGTGACGTTTGATGATGGGTATGAGGATAACTATACGCTGGGGATGCGGATTTTCGCTGAAGAAGCGATAAGGCCAACAGTGTTTGTCACTACTGATTGTGTTGCCCGTGGCAAAACTCTTTGGCCGGATCGGTTACGTCACATTATTTATTCAGCTGTAGTTATTCAACCCATTGTTATTATAAAATCCAACTGTCTGATTGGAAAGAGTCTGACTGAACGGATAACTGCATTAAAATATTTGATTGCGCATGGTAAAGGGCTTTCTATGATTGAACGCGAGGTTTTTATTCAGGAACTTGCAAATAAATTTAAAGTTACTGAGCAATGCCCACCTCAGATGCTCGATAGTGAACAGGTCAAATTACTTACTGAACATGGTGTTTCCATTGGCGCGCACACCGTTAACCATCCGGTTTTATCAAAGGTTTCTGCTGAAATTGCTGAACGTGAAATTAAAGAATCCAAGCGAGCACTGGAGAAGTGGACTGGCAGGGATATTGTCACGTTTGCCTATCCAAACGGCAAGTCCGAGGACTTTACCGAGTTGACCGTCGGACAGTTGCAGTCTGCGGGGTATGTTGCTGCCGTTACGACAATGCGCGGAGTCAACAAGCATGGGTGCGACCTGTTCCGTTTGCGGCGAACGGGCATATATCTAACCGATTCCTTGGCGGTGATCAAAATGAAACTCGCAATAGAATCATTGCTGTAAGTAGAAACCAGCCATGCCTCAGTATTCATCCGATATCAGTATACTAATGGTCGGCCCGCTACCCCCACCGTATGGTGGACAGTCTGTGCTTGTACAGAATATACTGAAAAGCAAACTTGCTGACCGCTTCAATTTCAGACTGCTTAATATTTCCCACAACAATCCGGCATTGCTGCGCAGATTGCTGCTCATGATCTGTTTTGTTACTCGATTCCTCGTTACCCTGTTGCAGAGCCCGGATATAGGTATGATACACATTCACACTTCAGCCGGGCGTGCCTTTTGGGATAAATCTCTATTCATCATGTTCGGGAAACTTTTGGGCAAAAAAGTACTCCTCCATATACATGGTGGCCGCCTTGCTACGTTTTGGAATGAGGCAGGCACGTTCAAGAAATCAATTATCAGAAAGATATTGAACGTCTGTGACGCTGTAATCGTTTTAAGTGCCGGAGGGAAAACCTTTGTCAAACAGGAGATCGGTTCATCCACGCGGGTAGTGACACTGCCCAATGCTGTAGAATCTCTCAGCGGGCAGGCCACGGTCAGTGGTGAACAGATAACATTCCTGTATGTCGGTCATTTGAAGCCTGAAAAAGGGCTTATTGATCTGTTGAATGCTTTTATTATGTGTTGCAATAGTACTTCCCGCCCGATAAGGTTGAAGATTATGGGTAGTGGGGATACAGAAGCGAATGAGAAGATCATCAAAGAGGCTTATTCTGAATCAGGATTGGCCGGGATTTCTTTTGTCGGAGTTTTGACCGGAACTGATAAGTGGCGCGAATTTTTTTCCTCCGATGTTTTTGTTCTCCCCTCACATAGCGAAGATATGCCGATGACCATCTTGGAAGCTATGGCCTGTGGCCTTCCGGTCATCGCGACGACTGTGGGTTCAATCCCGGAAGTTATTGAAAATGGAGTCAATGGATATCTTGTCAAACCGTGTGACATTTCTGCTCTTGCAGAAAAAATCCTACAAATGGCGGAAAACCCTCCTCTGAGAAAAGCCTTTAGTATTGCTAACAGGCATAAAGTCCTAGAGTGTTTTTCGTTTTCAAATTACGAGAACAGACTTGAAGGAATTTATTGTAATATTCTTCATAAATAAACCTACTACAGGATTTTGATGCTTGTTTGCTTTATAGGCTGTTGTGAGCCTAAATGTGCGGTTGAGTGGAGTCGGCATTGTTTCTTACTTTGAGTCGGTACTAGAAGATGGCTTTTCCTCCATTTCCCTAGAAGAAGCAACATAAGTAAGCTTTGTCATTGTCGAGGCCCTTGTAAAATAATGATCGATAAGCGACTTCATATATACCTGCGCACCCTCACGCATATCAAACTATGCCAGTTTGCCCACTTCGCCTTCCGGCTCATATTTCCTGTTGTAAACGTTGCCCCGATAGACGATGCAATTGCACTACGGCGTACCGTGGGCATTATTCCCTGTGTTCCACGCACCGGTTTTGCTGAATCCCAAAACGAGTTCAGATTCCTCAATAGTACCAAACTTTTCGACTTGAACCGGATGGACTGGTCCTGCCGGGAAATGCCGAAGCTCTGGCGCTACAATCTGCATTACTTCGATTACATCCATGAGCCTTACCGTTCTCCGCAAACGATCCCCAAACTCATAACCAGCTGGATCGATCTAAATCCTCCCGGCGTAGAAGACGCATGGGAGCCTTTCACAGTTTCCCTTCGGATTGTCAATTGGATCAAATTATTCCTGCAGCCGGAATATCACGGCAGGGTGGAGCAAGGGTGGTCGCAGAGCCTTTATCACCAAGCCCTATGGTTGGAGAAAAATATTGAGAACCACCTGCTGGCAAATCACTACTTCAAGAACGGGAAGGCTCTCATCTTTGCCGGGACGTTTTTTGACGGTGCTGATGCCGAAAGGTGGCTGAATAAAGGTCTGGAGATCCTTTGCTCAGAGCTCAACGAGCAGATTCTCCCCGATGGCGGTCATTACGAGCGTAGCCCTATGTATCATGCCATGATTCTGGAAGACTGCCTTGATCTATTGAATCTGGGACTCGGCTCACCGGCATCAGTACTGGGAGCTTGGGACTCGGAACTGCTCGATAAGTTGAAACAGACGGGCTGGTCGATGATTCAGTTCCTGCTGGGGATGAGTCATCCCGATGGACAAATATCCTTGTTCAACGATGCGGCCTACGGCATCGAGCCGACTCCGGCAGTGTTGATCTCCTATTTTGAACGTCTGACCGGTGAGAAAGTGGCAGCGCCTTATGGTGACTACTTGGAATTTCAAGATTCAGGCTACTTCGTCATGTCGCCTCGTGCAGGTGACCGGATGATCATTGATTGCGGTCCGGTGGGACCTGAATATCAGCCCGGTCATTCCCATTGCGATATGCTCAGCTTCGAGTTGTCTCTAAAGGGGCACAGGGTAATCGTCGATTCGGGCTGCTGCCAGTACGTTGATGGTGACATCCGCCGCTACAACCGTGGCAATGCGGGGCATAACACGGTGACCGTCGACGGCGAAAACCAGTCGGAGGTGTGGGGCGCACACCGCTGTGCCCGCCGGGCACGCCCCCTGTACGGCCGGCTGGAAAAGCTGGAAGACGGGACGCTTCTCTTTGCGGGCGCCCATGACGGCTACCGGCGGCTCAAGGGGAAACCGGTCCATCACCGCACCATCACCTGGTCCGCTGAAACCTGCCTGATAGAGGATCGCGTGGAAGGGGCAGGGAGTCACACCCTGGAGTCGCGGCTTCACATAAACCCGGCCCTCTCGGTGCAAGTTGCCGATGGATGCGCGGTAATAAGGGGAGGAGTTGAACTGTTGGCAACCATATCTGCCCGTGCAGGAGGGAGGATCGAAACAGCCGACGGTTGGTATTGCCCCGAATTCGGCATGCAGCAACCATGCACCGTGATCACTACCAGATTCAGTTTGACCCGGTTGCCGTTTCTCGGCGGTTGGGTCATCAAGACAGGTAATCGACATGCGCATTCTGTTCCTGACCCACTACTTCCCTCCTGAAGTCAACGCCCCGGCCTCCCGCACCTACGAGAATGCCAAACGCTGGGTGCAGGCCGGCCATGATGTCACCGTGATCACCTGTGCACCGAATCATCCCAACGGCGTTGTGTATCCCGGTTTCAGGAACCGCTGCTGGCAATGGGAAGAGATGGACTGCCTCAAGGTTCTGCGGGTGAAGACCTGCCTGAGTCCGAACAAGGAGACGGTGAGGCGCATCATGAATTACCTTTCGTACCTGGTGGCGGCAACGCTCCTGTCGCCGCTGACCGGCAAAGCGGATGTGGTGGTGTCCACCTCTCCCCAGTTTTTCTGCGGTTTGGCCGGGGCCGGTGTGTCACGTCTGAAGGGAGCGCCGTGGGTGCTGGAAATCCGGGATCTCTGGCCCGAGTCGATTGCTGCGGTGGAAGCGATTTCCAACCCGCGCATTATCGGAGCGCTCAGCAAGGTCGAGACCTGGATGTACCGGAATTCCCAGCGCATCGTCTCGGTTACCGATTCGTTCGTGCCCCATTTCGTCAAACGCGGCATCCCACGCGACAGGGTAAGCGTTATCAAGAACGGGGCGGATATCACCCGTTTCTCACCTGCTGGGAGAGAGAACCGTTTCCGGCTCGATCATGGACTGCAGGGGAAGTTTGTGGCGTCCTACGTGGGAACTCACGGGATGGCTCATGGCCTCGACACGATCTTCATCGCTGCGCAGAGGCTTAAGGAGGATGACCGGATCAGGTTCCTCCTCGTAGGCGATGGCGCTGAACGGGAAGATCTGATCCGGAAGAAGGATCATCTTCACTTGGGCAACGTGATCATGCTTCCGCAGATGCCCAAGGAGATGATGCCGGAAATACTCGCCGCGTCCGATGCCAGTCTGGTGCTCCTCAGGAAGGCCGAGCTGTTCAAGGCGGTCATCCCCTCCAAGATATTCGAGGCGATGGCGATGGAGCGGCCGATCGTTCTTGGGGTCGAGGGCGAAAGCAAGCGGATCATTGAAAAAGGTAGATGCGGGCTCTGTATCGAGCCGGAAAACCCGGAAGCGTTGGCGGAGGCCATTCTCCGTCTGGCAGACGATCAGTGCCTTGTAGAGGAGCTTGGGCAAAATGGCAGAAAATATGTCTCGGAGTTCTTCAACCGGGACATCCTGGCAGCAAACTATCTTGCCGTGCTTGCCGCCACGGCAAATTCACATCGCTCGTTGCCCAGAGCGGGTCACCCCCGGCAGCATTATCCATGAAACTATCGGACAATGACCCGATACGGCTCTGACTCGTCACACGTAATGAATAGGTGACTGATTGAGAACTGGTTACGCCGAAAAAACTGCAGGGCTGGCTGCGGTTCTTGCGTATGCGCTGCTCGGAGCGGTGCTGTACTATACCTCGATACCTCACCTCGTCGGGATGTGGCAGAGGGAGGATTTCACCTATTGTTGGTTCCTGCTCCCCATCGTGATTTACCTGATCTGGGAGCGGCGGGAGCGGCTGGCGGTTTTGCCAGTGCGACGTTCGTGGATGTTCCTGGTTCCCCTAGTAACAGGGGTCGCTCTGTACTGGCTCGGTGAATTGGGGGGGGAGTACACGGCACTTTTTTTCTCCTTTTGGTTTCTTGCCGTGGCGCTCTGCTGGCTCCACCTTGGCTGGCCCAGGCTGAAGGTGATCGGCTTTCCGCTCTGCTTCAGCCTGGCCATGATTCCTCCGCCTAATTTCCTCTACAACAGCGCCTCCCTCAAATTGAAACTGATCTCTTCATGGGTAGGTGTCCGGATGCTGCAGCTGATGGGGACAACTGCCTACCGCGAAGGGAACCTGATCGACCTCGGCTTCACCCAACTCCAAGTGGTGGACGCCTGCAGCGGGCTGCGCTACTTAATGCCGCTCCTGGTCCTCGGCGCTTTGCTCGCCTTTTACTCGCGCCTCTCGTTCTGGAAGCGGGTGCTTCTCGTTGCCTCTGCGATTCCGCTTTCCATTGCGACAAACAGCCTCCGGATCGCGTCGGTGGGGCTGCTGTATCCGGTGCTGGGAGCCAAGGCCTCGGAGGGGCTCTTTCACGATTTATCGGGGTGGCTGGTCTTCATGATCAGTCTGGCGCTGCTTCTGCTGGAATTCTGGGCGCTGAACCGGTTCCTGCCGGAAAACCCGGGGACCTTCAAGGAGATGGGAAAGGTAAAGGTTCAAAGAATAGTCGATTCCTCCTCTGCCGAGAGTGACGCCTCCGGGCAAGCAGCTGCTAGTTACACGAGCTTCTTCCCCGATCCCCGTTTTGTGGTTGCGGTTGCCGTTCTCGTTACGACCGTTCTCCTAACCCACGGTGTGGAGTTCCGGGAGCGGGTGCCGCTCCGCAGGGCGCTGGCGGAATTCCCCCTGGCGGTGGTTGAGTGGCGGGGGATCCGCGGGACCCTGGAGACCGAAGTGCTGGACGCGCTCAAGCTGAGCGACTATATGCTCGTCGATTACACCAACCTAAGCGGAGAGACCATCAATTTCTACGTGGCGTACAACGATACCCAGCGCAAGGGGGAGGCGACCCACTCTCCTTCATCGTGCCTGCCGGGAAGCGGCTGGGTCTTCAAGGAATCCGGCCAGATCGATCTGCCGGTGCGCCAAGTCGACGGAAGCCCGATGCGGGTCTGCCGCGCCTACATGGAAAAAAGCGGCAGCCGGTTGCTGACCTACTACTGGTTTCCGCAACGAGGAAGGGTGCTCACTTCCCTCTATCAGATCAAACTCTATAACTTCTGGGACGCCCTAACGAGGCACCGGACAGATGGCGCCCTGGTACGAATTATCACCCCGGTACACACTGCCGAAACACCGGAAACGGCAGAGAAGAGACTGCAGGAAGTCGTGAAGCTTATGGTGCCGCGACTTGCCGGGTTCTTGCCGGATTAACCAGGGATTGAGGACTGAGATAGCTTTAAGTTAAGGATCGACCTTGCAAGAGCGGCATTCCCGCCGCGATGGAAAGTCCCCCTTTAACAAAGGGGGATTTAGGGGGATTTGCCTTCAGGCGAACCCCGGTGCAGAGTCCACACCTTGGGCCAAATCCCCCCCACCCCCTTTGTTAAAGGGTGAGTTGTCGCAGCAGATATCGCGGTAGGAATGCTGCTCCAGAGATTCTCCAGCTAGCGATCGTCTTAACTTAACGGCAGTGGCCTCTAGCCTCTAGCCTCTGATCTTCCCCCCATCGGAGAAAACTTGATCTTCCTCTCGACCCTCCTCATATCAATCCTGATCCCTATCGCGCTGATCCCAGTCTTTGGCAGCCTTGCGCTGCGGTTGCAACTGGTGGACCTGCCGAACGAGCGCAAGGTCCATAGCCAACCCATCCCGCGCATCGGCGGGATCGCCATCGCTATCGGTGCCTTCATACCTATCGTGCTCTGGTGCCGGGAGGGGAGCTTCGTTAGCAGCTATCTCCCGGCAGCCCTGGTGATCGTCGCCTTCGGGGTCGTGGATGACCTAAGGGAGCTCTCTGCCAGGTGGAAGCTATCGGGGCAGTTCGCTGCGGCACTGATCGTCGTGTTTCTCGGGGAGCTGAAAATCACCCACCTGGGGGGGCTCCTCCCTGATGGGTATCTCCTGCCGGACGGGATAGCCATCCCCCTGACGCTCCTGGTCATCGTCGGAGTGACCAACGCCATCAACCTCTCCGACGGCCTGGACGGGCTCGCCGGAGGGATCTGCCTGCTGTTCTTCTCCTGCATCGGCTACCTCGCCTACCTGGAGGGGGACACGGTCCTCGGTCTGGTCGCGCTCGCCCTGTTCGGCGCGGTCTTCGGCTTTCTCCGCTTCAATACCCATCCGGCGTCGGTCTTCATGGGGGATACCGGGAGCCAGTTGCTCGGTTTCTCCGCGATTACGCTCGCGCTTGATCTCACCCAGGGGAATACCCCGCTAAGCCCGGTGCTCCCCCTGATCCTGCTGGGCTTTCCGGTGCTCGATACGCTGACGGTGATGACGGTACGGATCGCTCAGGGCCGCTCCCCCTTCTCGGCGGACAGGAACCATTTTCACCACAACCTGATGAAACTGGGGCTGCATCACAACGAGTCGGTACTCGTGATCTATGTGATCCAAATGCTGCTGATACTGGTAGCCTATCGTTTCCGGTTTTATTCGGATTGGCTCCTCCTGTCGGGATACCTCGTCTTCTCAGCCGGGATCATTGCGCTCTTCATCGCGCCAACCAGGACCGCCTGGCGGCCGCAGCGCTCTGCGCTCCTCATTCAGATAAAGCTGACCATGAAACGGATGCAAAACAAGAGGTGGGTCATACGGGGGATTTTCCGATCGCTCCATTTCGGATTGCCACTGCTCCTCGCCTTCACCTTGCTGCTTCCCAAGGTTATTCCCCATTACATAAACGTCGCCTTCCTGGTGTTTTCGGCTCTCATCTTCTACTGCATGTACTACAAGAAGACGTGGCTCGGGGATCTTCTGCGGCTGACCCTTTACTTGGTAATCCCTTTTGCCGTCTACCAGGCTGACACTGCGCCTGCTGATTTCATGGCTGGAATGGGTTTCCCTTTTCACAACGTCCTGATCGGCATCTTTGCCGTCTTTAATATCCTTGTCTCCAGGCTGTCGCGGCGGCGGAAGGGATTCCGGAGCACGCCGCTCGACTTCCTGGTCCTTTTCCTTGCGGTCGTTGTCCCCAATCTTCCGGACCAGAACCTCCAGGCCTACCATCTCGGGCTGGTGGCGGCGAAGGTGGTCATCCTCTACTACAGTTGCGAGGTTCTGCTGGCGGAGTTGAGAGGGAAATATGACCGCTTTGCCTGGGGGATTGTAACGGTACTGGCAGGGGTCGGCTGCTGGGGAGTGATGAGGTGAATCAGGGACTGAGGGCTGGTTGCCGTTAAGCTAAGTTATCAACCCTCGTAGGGGCGGTTCGTGAACCGCCCGTTTTTAAATTTTGGGTGAGCAGCAGTCTTTTCCCGTTTGCAGCGGTGGTTGGGCGGTTCGCGAACCGCCCCTACGTTGTGTGCATCTGCGGAGCAATTGTTAACTTTTTGACAATGAGATTGGGGGGTGGGGGCTAGGATGAAAGAGGTTCTTATTATGTATCACGTGAGGATAATAGTTCTTGTCGGCGCGCTGTTATCTGCCTGCAGCGGATGCAGCGGCCCCGATGAAAAGAAGATGAAGTTCTTCTCCCGGGGAAAGACCCTCTACGATAAGGGGGCCTTTGTGAAGGCCGGCCTGGAGTTCAAGAACGCGGTCCAGATCGATCCGCAGTTCGCTGAGGCGCACTACATGCTGGGGATGGCGGAACTGAAACGGGGCAATCTGTCTGGCGCCTATGGCAGTTTTTCCCGGGCTGTCGGGATCGACCCGGGGCACCTGAAGGCGCAGACCCAGCTGGGGAGACTCCATGTCGTAAAGGGTGAACCGCAGGAAGCACTGGCAGCAGCGGAACTGGTGCTCAGGGAGGACAGTCGCGACCTGGAGGCGTTACTTGTCAAGGGCGCGGCTTTTCTCGCCATGAAGCAAAGCGGGAAGGCGCGCAGACACTTCGAGAGCATGCTCAAAGAAGGAACAACAGGGGCTGACGTCTTTCTGCTCCTCGCATCGGCTTATCTGGAGGATAAGGATTTTGGTGGTGCCGAGGAGGTGCTGCTCAGGGGGGAGCGGGCGTACCCGGACTCGGTACAACTAAACCGTGCACTCGCCAGCCTGCTCTTCGAAAGCGGGCGCTCCGATCAGGCGGCTGTCCGGGTCGAGAGGGTGATTGCGCTGGAGCCCGGCAACTTCAGCAACAGGATCACCCTGGCGGGACTCTACTGGGATACGGGACGGGAAGAGCAGGCGAGGACGGTTCTCGGGAAACTGATGGAGGTGAACCCGAACCGCGAGCAATGCCGGCTGGAAATCGCCGCGTTCCTGGTCTCCCGGAAAAGGCCTGCCGAAGCTGAGAAGGAACTGCAGGCGGGGATCAGGGAGAACGCCAAAACCTTCAAGCTCCGCTTTGCACTTGGTGAGCTTTACGGTGATCTTGGCAGGAGCGCGCAGGCCGTTGGCATCCTCAAAGAGTGCCTCCTCCTCGAGAAGGACCAGGCCAGCCCGGAACTGATCCAGGCCAAGAATCTCCTGGCGCGGGTCCACCTGAACCGGCGGGAGGTCGAGGAAGCGAGAAGATATGCAAACGAGGTGATCAAGAACAGTCCGAAAAATGTGGAAGGGCATTTCATCAAGGGGAGCATCGATCTGGCAACACGCCAGTGGAGCGCGGCGGTGACTGAATTCCGCACGGTAATCGGTGAAAAGCCCCAGATTGCCGACGGATACCTTCTTTTGGCCGATGCGCACCTCATGAAGGGGGAGACGAGCCTGGCGCTCGATACCCTGCAACGGGCGCAAAGGATCGACCCGGCATCACGCAAGGTGCAAAGGGCGCTGGGACGCTTTCATGCGACCCGGAAGGAGTACGGCAAGGCAGAACAGTATCTGGCCGGGGTGCTGGAAGAGGTTCCTGACAATGTCGAGGTCATGGCCGAGCTGGGTGATTTGTTCGCGGCCGCTGGGGACTTCGGGAAAGCGCAGGCCCAGTTTGCCGATATCAAGCGGAGGGCGCCGAAGCTCCCGCTGGGGTACGTGAAGCTCGCGGAACAGTATATGGGACAGGGAAAAGGGGAGAGGGCGATCGAGGAATTGGAGGAGGCCGCCAGGGTCACCCCTCACTCCGATGGGTTGCTGGTGACGCTCGTGCAACTCTACCTGAAAGAGAAACAGCCGCGGGCCGCTATCGCCTTGTGCGAGAAGCATATCAGGGACGACGACAAGGATGTTCTCGCCTGTAACCTGCTGGGCCAGGTGCACGGTGGCCTGAAAGAATACGGCAAAGCGGAGGATGCCTTCCAAAAGGCGCTGCAACTGGAGCCTGACAACGTCGCGCCTTACCTCTCTCTCGGGAGGATCTACACCGAGGGGAAGGAATACCGAAAGGCGAAACGGAGCTACCAAATGGCCCTCGATAAGCAGCCTGAGCTCTGGGTGGCAGCCAACGATCTGGCATATTTGCTCTGCGAACATCCGGAGTCCGAGAAAGACCTGGATTCGGCCGTAACCTTGGCGCAGAAGGCGCAGAAGGCTCGCCCCGAGGACGGCAACGTACTCGACACGCTGGGGTGGGCCTTTTACAGGAAAGGGGAGATTCCCAAGGCAATCGACTTCCTGAGCCGTGCCAGGAAAAAGGCGCCCGACGCCCCTATGGTCAACTACCACCTGGGGATGGCGCTCCACAAGGCGGGGAAGAGTGAGGAGGCGAAGGCCTGTCTGGGGAAATCGATCGTTTCGGGGCGGGATTTTTCCGGCAGGGGCGAGGCAGTGAAGCTGTTAAAGACGCTGTGAAGGGAGGTAATCGTGTCCAATAACGGTACTGCAGTCCTCTTTTTCTTTATGGTGCTGTCGTCGTTGCCGGTATGGGGGGAGTCCGGGAAGAGTTCGGCGCAATCGATGGCCGCCGCTGAGGAGATCTTAACCACGTATGTCATCGGACCCGGCGATGTACTCGGCATCGAGGTCTGGAAAGACCCGGCCCTGACCCGCACGGTGGTGGTTCTTCCTGACGGCAGGATTTCCATGCCTCTGATCGGCGAACTCGTGGGGGGAGGCAAGACGGTGGCGCAGCTGAAAAAGGAGATCGAAGATAAGATATCCCGCTACGTTCCCGAGCCGGTACTGACCCTCGAGGTGAAACAGTCCAACAGCCTGTTCATCTACGTGCTCGGCCGGGTGAATAACCCGGGGCGCTCCCTGCTGACCGCCAATATCACCGTGCTGCAGGCCCTGGCCATGGCGGGGGGTGTGAATCCCTTCGCAAGGAAGGACAAGACCAAGGTCTTCCGCAGGGAAGGGGGCATCACGAAGATCTATCCCTTTACCTACAGCGAGGTGACCGAGGGTAAACGCCTTGAGGAGAACATCGAACTCAAGCGCGGTGACGTGATCTTTGTCCCGTGAGATGCCGCTATTCAACTTGCGTGTTGCTGCTCTTCGCGCTTTTCTCCGCCCGAACCGTTGCAGGTGAGGAGGTCCGGCTGGTCCCGTCGCTGACCTTACAGGAGGAGTACAACGACAACATCTTCTTTACTGCTACCGGTGAAAAACGGGCTTTCATCTCGTCGATTTCTCCGGCAGTCGGCCTCTCCGGCAGGAGCGAGCGCTTGGATGCCCGCCTCACTGCCCGTCTGGACGGTTTGCTCTATGAGGGAAACGGCAGCTTGAATTCCATCGATCAAGCATATAGCGGGAGGCTCGGCTATCGTCTCACCGAGATGGTGCAGGTCGGCATGGACGGGCGTTTCACCCGGGAATCGCGCCCCGACCGCAGCATCGAGTCGACCGGGCTGGTGGAGGCGATAAAGAGCAGCAGGCAGTTCTATGGCATCTCCGGCGAATCGGTCTGGAGCGAAAAGACCATGAGCTCCGCTGCCTACTCCTTCGAAAGGGTCGACTACGACGACCGTGAAGACCTCGACAGTCAGAGTCACACAGCCACTCTCGGACTGGTCCATCAGCTGGGCTTCCATCTCCCCGGTCTGAACGGAAGGGGAAACCTCGGCTTCAACCGGAACCTTTTCAGCACTACCACGGTGGACAGCTTCTCCGCAACCATCGGAGCAAGCTATGCGCTGCACGAACTGTGGTCGGCCACGGCCGACCTGGGTGGGCGCTACACAAGGAGCGAGGTCCGCGTGGCCCGGCTCTCTCCCCAGGGGATCGAAAACGAGGAGCAGACGACCAACGACACGGGATGGCTGGCCAACGTGGCCCTCTCCTATCGGGGAGAGCTCTCCAGCGGCAACCTCGTTTTCCTGAGAAACGTCACGGTAGCTTCGGGGTTTGGGGGCGCCGCCGAAAGGACCGCCTTGGTGCTTGGGCTGAATCGCAGGCTCAGCTTCGAGCTTTCGGCAAGGATCTCGGCTGGGTACTACCTGAACCAGTCGGAGCAGGGGGAATTCTCGAATCAAGCCATAGACGAAACCACTTTTCGCATCAACCCTTCCCTCAGGTATGAATTTTCCCCGGAGCTGGCAGTTGAGGCATCCTATCAGTACACACGTATCAGCTACAGCCTGTCGGACAGGGAGGCGGGGCAGAACCGTTTTTTAATCCGCTGCTTCGCCTCTCTGCCGCTTTTTGAGTAACGGGGAGTGCTGGGAGGGGGCTGCGTGGCAAACGGAGATTTTGCGGTATGTGGTATCCCTAAATCAACCTGTCTGAATGTGAGGGTGCTATGGAATCGGAAGTAAAGACAGTCACCGATCTGCTCAGGATAGTCCGGAGGCGCAAATGGGAGATTGCTGCACCGGCGGTTGGTATTTTTCTGACCGCTGCGGCAGTCGCTTTTTCCCTGCCGAAGGTCTACCGCTCCACCTCGACGATCCTGATAGAGGCCCAGGAAATCCCCAGGGAATACGTGGCCGCCAATGTCACGAGCTACGCGGACCAGCGGTTGCAGTCCATTAACCAGAGGATCATGGGAACGACGAAGCTTCTGGAGATCATCAACAGGTTCGATCTGTATGCGGAGCTTAAGAGCAGCAAGGCGGTCGAAGACATAGTTGCAAAGATGCGAAAGGACATTAAATTTTCCACCATCAGCGCGGATGTAGTCGATCCCCGTACCGGGAGGCCCGCCCAGGCGACCATCGCTTTTTCCGTCTCCTATCAAAGCGAAAACCCGACCGTGGTGCATCAGGTGGCCAATGAGCTGACCTCGATCTATCTGGAAGAGAATCTCAAGTCACGGGAGAAGCAGTCGCTGGAGACCTCCAGATTCATGGAGGATGAGATGAAGTCGGGCCAGGCAAAGCTCGCGCAGGTTGAGGCGAAGATCGCCGGTTACAAGGAGAAGCACATCACCTCCCTGCCGGAGCTCTCCCAGGTGAATCTCCAGGGACTCGACATGGTGGAGCGCGATATCAGCGCGATGAAGGACCAACTCAGGACTCTTCATGAAAAGGAGGGGTATCTCCAGGCGCAGCTGGCCAGCATCCCCTCGGAAACGGTGAGCCAGGAGAAGGCTGCCCTGAAAGAGCTGCGGGTGCTCCTGGTGGACCTCAGGAGTCGCTTCTCCGATGAATACCCGGACGTGGTTAAGACCAAGGCCGCCATTTCCGATCTGGAGAAACATCTGAATTCAGAGCGGGCGCTCCCGGAGGATGTACCGGACAATCCCGCCTATGTTGCCCTCTCCTCGCAACTTGCGGGCGTCCGGGTGGATATCGAGTCGGCCAAACGGCAGTTGAGCGAGCTCCCCAAAAAGAGGGATAGCTTCCGGGGGCGTATCGAGGCGACTCCGCGCGTCGAGGAAGGATACAAAAACCTCGCGGCGGAACGCAACAACCTGCAGGCCAAGTACGACGAGCTGACCAAGAAGTCCATGGATGCCAACGTCGCCCACGGCCTGGAAACGGGGAAACTAGGCGAACAGTTCTCCGTCGTTGACCCGGCACGACTTCCGGAGAAACCCGTGAGCCCGAATGTCCCAGCCATCCTCCTCATCGGGCTGATACTTGGCTGTGGCAGTGGCATCGGCTTGGCCGCGGTGAAGGAGAGCGGCGACCAATCGGTCCGAGGCACCGAGGAACTTGCACGAGCCACCTCGTTTCCGGTCCTGGCCAGTATTCCCGAGATCGCCACGAGACGCGATGTTGACTGGCGGAAAAGGCGCTGCAAGCTGGCCGCGGCCGGTTTAGCGCTGGCCGGGGTGGTGGGGGTGCTACTGTTCAATTATTTCATCATGGATCTGGACGTGGTCTGGGCCAAGGCGCTGAGGCGGTTTCTCCCCTGAAAGGCGACGGTGGCCTCTTGGTTGACCGGTGAAGGAGTGCGACGATGAGTGACGAGATGCCTGTAAGTGCAGAGATAACAAGTGGGGAGGCGGTGCTGACTGACGAGTTGAAATACAGCACATCGCCCGGAAAAGAGGCAGACGGTGCAAAGCCGCAGGCCGCATTGGGAGCATTGGGGATATCGCCGGTGTACCTCAAGTCGTCAGCGGTACAGCTCGATCCCGATACCCTGGAAAATAACCGCTGCGTCGCCTTTTCCGGTGATGCCCCGGAGATCGAATCGTTCCGCCTGATCCGTACCCAGATACTCCAGCGTACCGAGGGGAGGGGGGGAGTGACGGTCATGGTCACCAGCGCCCTCCCCGGAGAGGGAAAGACCCTGATTGCCGTCAACCTCGCCCTGACCTTTGCCAAGGAATACAACCAGACGGCGCTCCTGGTCGATTGCGATCTCCGGCAGCAAGGCGTCCACCTCGCGCTGGGGTATGCCGGCGAAAAGGGGCTGGTCGACTACCTGATCCGTGACCGTCCCATTTCCGAGCTTATGGTCTGGCCCGGCATCGAAAAACTCACCGTCATCTCCGGAGGAAGGACGCTGACCGGGAGCAGTGAACTCCTCGGCTCGCCGCGGATGCGGGACCTGGTGGCCGACATGAAGAAACGCTACCCTGAGAGGTATGTCTTCTTCGACGTTCCCTCCGTGCTGACAAGCGCCGACCCCCTTGCCTTTGCTCCGCTGGTCGATTACATCGTTGTTGTGGTCCAGGCCGGGAAAACTGCCGTTCCCAGCATAAACAGGGCTCTAAGGATGCTGCCTCGGGAAAAGATAGTGGGGCTGGTTTTGAACAGACACGGCAATCTTGAAGCAGGGTGAAACTCACTCCTCGCTGTCTGAGCTCCTTCCTGCATGCCCAGACCGTGCCGACTCTTGGATTCGTCTAAAGGTTACAGAGATGGTCGGCACTGGCCAGGATCGAAAACCGCCGGCACGCCCTGCGCGTTGACACCCTCTTCAAGATACTGACAGCTCTTGACTACGAGATGTTGATCCAGCCGCGCGAGGACGAGTGCTCTGCTGAATTCCATGCTCTGAAGAGCGGAAACCTTTCGTTTACTGGTCAGCCTGCAGGGGCAAGTCATGGATCCGACAATGGCAAAGGTAAGGGCAAGGGACACGGCAAAGGGCATAATAAGTAGAAGCACGGATTGGTGGCAACAATGTTGGTTCAGGGACTTAGCTCGACGGGCTAGGTCCCTTCCTTTTGCATATGCCACTGATCCTTGTTTCATCGTCGATTAAGACAGATCGATTCCTCGCACTACCCCCTCAGATTCCCAATACCATACGTTGACTGTCAATCGGGTTGAAGATGCAAAATTGTCGCTTCATGCGTACACTGCCAACGCTGACGAGACGAAACAAGAAGGATTATTGCGGGGATCATCGCGCAAAACTCCAAAAGCTTGCCTTTGCAGGCGAGGGATGCGATTTCAGGGTTGTATTACCGACTAACGTTGTTTTGAATCTCATCGGAAGTCGGGAGGCAGGCGTGCGGAATCCCCTTGGATTATAAGGCTTTCAAGGATTACCAGGAGAAGGTTTATTCGTTGAAACATGGGTCTAGATGGAAATATGGTGATTTTAAGTTTAAAATACTATATAACTTCAGGCAGATGCGTTGGCCCTGCATGGCTGACGGAATCATTCACCAAAGTCTGTTGGATTATGAAGGCGCTTCCCCTGTTGCCCAAACATCGTATTGATTATGATCAAGAGGAGGCCGTCCCTGCAAAAATCCTTCAGTAAATGGTCGGCTTGAGGTCATAAATGCGGAAATATCTCTCACAAGCTCTCATAACCTTACTGGTGCTGATATGCCCGCTCACATTTTCAACTGACAGGGTTCCCGACTTTAAGACCGCATGCGTTGTAGAGTCGCCCCTCAGTAAAAAGAATGTGGTGACCATCGCAGCCGTCAGTTGTTCCGGCGGGTTGTCCTCCCGCATTTTATCCGGCGCTCTTCCCCTGCAGCGTAGCTCCTATATCCCCGCTCCTTCTTCACCACCCATCGGCTGGTTCCAACTTTCCAACCACGGCAGAGCCTCTCCCGTTTCCCGCGCTCTTATTAGCTAAACAAGCACCACAGTACTTACATTTTCTTGTTGCGGTAACCGCTCTAACTGTTCCGGTTTTGGCGTTTTTTGCCGTACCATGCGTTTTTTGGCTCGTATGTTCCCCATTTATGCTCAGGGATGATGCGCAAATAATCTGATGGTACAGCTAATGGAGGAGTTGACGGAAATCGTGAACATTTAACCCTGGATTTGGCTTGAGGCTCGAAAGCGTCTCAATCTCAAAACCTGAAGCGCATTCGATTAGGGATGTTAGGGGGAAAGTTATGATCGAAGTTCTGAAACAATGGCTGCAAAGCGCAGTGACGGGCAGGAAGAAGCAGGAGACCAGATGCTTGTGTTGCGGGGACTGCTGCAGAGCATTCGGAGGACACCTGAACGCCTCCCGAACCGACTTGGAGCGGTGGCGAAGCCAAGGGCGCACTGACCTTCTGGATCGGGTCAATCGTCTCGGCTGGATCTGGGTCGATCCGGAGACAAAGCAGCTTCAGGACTGCCCCTTCTTAGAGCGGACGGGACCAAAAACGGTATGCTGCGGCATTTACGAGACACGGCCGGCTATTTGCCGCGATTATCCCACGCTGGCACACGGACGACGTTGCCTGCACGGAGTTTTCCTGAAATAGCAGCTACAATTCGATTTCTTCTATTTCTCTGAAAAGGCGGCCGCCGGTCTCTTCGATGAAAAACAGGAGTTGGAGGTTGAGGGGGAGGCCCGGAAGATCGCCCATGTCGCGAAAGTCTGTCCTCAGTCCGAAACATCTCTTCCCGATCCCGGCGCCGAAGCCTATCTCGGATACGGTGCCGCTATCGGGCTCCGCGCCGTCAAGCACGGCCAGCACCACGTCCGACGAGCGCAGGCCGGAGGCGTTAACCGCACCGGTAAAGGCAGCCGCTTCCCTGATGGCCTTTAAGCGCAGAAGGCTGTCTTCCATCGCCAGCGCTTCCCCGAAGCGCCGGGTAACTTCCGGTTGCTCCCATGGATCGAAGACGGTGCAGTCCAAAAGACGCAGGCGCTCCTTGATCCTCTCGCGGTAGTGGTTGTTCTCAAGACTGAACCCCAGCGGCGAGGCCAGGTACACCTTCAGCTGCTTCTTGCTCATAAAATCTCCCGCAATGATTTCATTTGAAAGGCAAAGGCCTGATTTCTCAGGCCTTTGCCGGTCCTTAGCCGCCTTCTGGTCGATCACTTCACAGCTCGATTTGCGCGCCTTTATCAGCCACCTGCTTATATTCGGCGTCCGCTGAAAGTATGTGGGTAGATAACCAGCCGGCTAGAAAGGTGAGGATTTCGAGAGGAACATTGTGTCTGTCGTTCACAAAGTCTTTTTGCATCTCCGTTATTCGTCTTGTGAAACGGTTATGCATTTCCAGATGCTCGTCAAACTTTGCATACCCGTTCTCCTTCATCCAGCTTTCCTCTGCATTGAAGTGATAGGTGGCATAATCAACCAGTTCATCGAGCATGGGACCGGCGGTCTCGGCAGGAATTCCGGAAACGAAGTTATCATAGGCGGTGTTGAGCAGCATGACCAGATGTTGATGGTGAGCATCGAAGGGTGCGATTCCCAAATTGAATTTGTCCTGCCACTCCAATAACGGCATATGGGGTCTCCTGTTTTCTTAATTAACATTTCACCCGGGCATTATAAAGCGAAGGAGGGGGTGTGGCAACCGGCGAATTTTTTTTGGGGTTGTCTGAACTTGGGTTGATGGACCCAAGGGAAGATGCCGCTAGTAGTGGAAGCGGCAGGCAAGAACTATGATTCATTTCCCCGCAAACCTTCAACCTTCCTCCGGGAAGGGCTCACCTGCTCCGACTCCAACCGTCGCTCCTCCACTAAACGTCTCCTAGAACGCTTTTCGGTTCACGTGCGATTTATCGTAAGTAAAACATTTTACCCAAAGTGAAATTTATGTTGACTTTTTATGCAAACTGAAAGATTTTAATAGCGATAAAAAAACAACCGAACATCGTTCTAGAGAGGTTCAAGGATGTGTGAGTACAACATCGGGTCCCGCATTAAAAAACTCCGTTTGGCGCGGAGGCTGACCCTCCAGGCGGTCGCCACGGAGACCGGTTTCTCGACGGCGCTGATCTCTCAGATCGAAAACGACAATGTTTCTCCTCCCATAGCCACGCTCTCCAAGATAGCCAGATTCTTCGACGTGAAAATGACCCAGTTCTTCGCGGAAGAGGAGGAGGATCGCAAGTTTGAAGTGGTCCGTGCACATGAGCGCTCCACCATCCCAAAGGTGATCTCAAAGGACGGCTCAAACCAGGGGTACTTTTACGAGTCGCTCTCCTTCTATAAGCAGAATAAAAAGATGGACGCCTTCATGGTCACGGTGACGGAAAAAGCCCTGGAAGAGAACACCTACAGCCATGATGGAGAGGAATTTATTTTCGTCATGAGCGGAACGGCCGATTTCCGGCTGGAAGATCAGACCCTGACCCTTTACCGGGGGGACTCGCTCTACTTCGACGCGACCTTGGGGCACCGGCTCCTCACCCACGACGGCAAGGAGGTGAAGGTTCTGGTGGTCGTGACCAAGTAGCCTTGCCGTTGGCTTCACGAGCAGGGAATTGGCGGGAGCGAGGGCTGCGCCGTCCAAATCATCTTCATGACGCAAAGGGCGTCTTTTGATAACCGTTGCTGGAAAAACCAATAACCGGAAGGAGGGAGAACATGTCCAGGCAGGCGATTTTACCCATACTGAAAAACCCGCTCAAACCAGCCTCAAAGGTCGATTTTAACATTCCTGGGGAGATTTCGCGCGCCACAGGAGGCTATGAGGTGGCGATGCAGGAGGGTCACGACCTGATCCAGCGCCCGATCAAATCGGTCAAGATCGAGCAGGTCGAGAAGCAGCACTTCAAGAACCGGATGACCGTTTGGGAAAGGATAAAGGTCCTCACGGATGCGGAACCCAACATCCTGTTCCAGAACTGGGGGAAGAACCTTGACGGCGCCTCGCTGGTCACCGGCATCCTGAACGTGCATGGGCGGGATGTGGCTGTTTACGGGCATGATTTCACCGTGCGCGCGGGTTCCATGGACGCCACCAACGGCAGGAAGCTGGCCCTGCTGTTCCAGATGGCGGGTGAGAACGGTATTCCGCTGATCGGCATGAACGATAGCGCTGGCGCTTTCGTGCCTGCCGGTGTGGGCGGCCTGGACGGCTATGCCGAGGCCTTTACCGCCTTGCGCAAGATCAGCGGCGTGGTTCCCAGCATCATGTGCATGTTCGGCTACAACGCCGGGGGGGGGAGCTACTTGCCGCGCCAGGGAAGCTTCGTGGTGCAGCCCCAAAACACCTTTTTCGGTCTCACCGGACCGGGAGTCGTCAAGTCGGTGCTGGGGGAGGACATCACGGCGGAGGAGTTGGGCGGTCCCAACGTGCACGGCAAGTCGGGGGTGGCGGATCTCACAGTAGAGGACGAAGTCGCGGCCCTGCGCACCACCTTGCAGTTGCTGAACTACCTCCCGAGCAACAACGGCGTCATGGCGCCCTATCAGAAAACCAGCGACCCGCTGGACAGAAAGACCTGGGAGATCAACACGCTGCTCAAGAAGGCGTTCAACTCTCCCACCGGTTTCAACACCCCTTTCGACGTCTCCATCATCATCCAGCAGATCTGCGACCATGGTGATTATTTCGAAATGCAGCGCGAGCGGGCCAGGAACGTGATCACCGCGTTCGGCCGCCTGGACGGAAACGTGGTCGGCTTCGTGGCCAACAACAGCGCCGTAGACTCGGGGCAGATCGATTGCGACGCCGCCTACAAGATCGCCCGCTTCAACCGCTTCTGCAACATCTACAACATCCCCATGATCTTCATGGAGGACACCACGGGGTTCCTCCCGGGACGCGATCAGGAAGCCCGAGGTATCGTGCAGGCGGGGCGCGCCATGCTCGATTCCATCGTCGACATCAGGACCCCCCGTATCCTGCTGATCCTGCGCAACGCCTACGGCGGCGCCTATGCCTCTTACAACAACTACCCGACCGGCGCCAACCTGGTACTGGCACTGCCGACCACGCGCCTGGCGGTAATGGGGCCTGCCGGAAAGGAGTTCGTCTACAAGGACCAGCTCCGCAAGTTGCGCTCCTCGGTCGCGGCGCGCGTGAAACTTGGCGTCGAGCAGCGCATGGAAGCTGGGGCCGGCGCGGAGATTGCCCGCCTGGATGCGGAGAGGGAGGCCGCCGACTGGCTCAAGGGCGAAGATGCGGCATTGAACCTCATGTACGAAAAAGAGCTGATGAATCCCAAGGAAGCCTTGAGCCTCGGGTCGATCTCTTCCCTGGTGATGCCGACCGACCTGCGCAAGGTGCTCGGCGAGAACATGAATTTCTTCCTCAGGCATTACAAGGCCTCGCCGATGCAGGCCGTGCACCGCGAGTTCTATTAGACCTTTTGAAACCAACCAGGCCCGGCCGCAGAGGTTTGCAGCCATAGACCTCGAAGCCGGCTTGCTACGACTATTTTAATTGGGGAGAGATACCATGACGCCAGCTTCCGATTACTACATGAACAACCCGCTGATCCATAAGGATCGCCGTCTCACCGCTTCAACCTCCGCGTGGGTGCGCTCTTTTGCCTGCGGGGACCTGAAACCGCTCATCGTCTGCCGCGGCCCGATCCGCAAGGAGGCCATGGACGTCTACGCCGAGATGGGGATCACCCATTTTGGGATACTGCTCTCGGAAAAGGACTCCATCGTCTACCCTCAGGCGCTGGCTCCCGAGCTGCGCACCCTGACCGACTCCCGGCGCGTGCACCGGGTGCCCGATTACAGCGGCGCCAGCAAGGAGGAGCGCGTCGAGCGGATCAACCAGATCATCGGGATCGCCAAGGACAACGGTTACGACCATCTTCGCAGGCTACGGGTTCATGGCTGAGGACGACGAGTTCGTGGCCGCCCTCGAAACGGCGGGGCTCAACTTCATCGGCCCCTGTTCGGCCACCCAGGCCGGCGCAGGCAAGAAGGACGAGGCGAAGCGGACGGCCCTCAACGTCAATGTCAGCGTCACCCCCGGCATCAACAACGTGACTGCCCGCACCCTGGTGAAGAAGTATCCCGACATGGAGAAGCTGCTCGACCTCGCCGCGTCGAAGGGGCTCAACCTGGATGACGCCGTGCTCAAGGAGGCCTCGCTCTCCCTCGAGGGGCTGGCCGATCAGATCCTTTACGCCGGGTACTCCGCGGGGATGGACCTTATCTCGGTTGAGGAACTGTGCGCCCAGGTCCAGGAGGAAGTGGTCGCCATGTTCGCGAAATACCCGAGAAGCCGGGTGCGTCTCAAGGCGATCGGCGGCGGCGGGGGGAAAGGACAGCGCATCCTCGGCGCGGCGCTGCTCACGGCCCCGACGCTGGACGACAACACGATCAGCCTGGCCGCCGCCGAGGCGCCGGGAATGGTGCGCGAAATCCTGAACGAGGTCAAGGCCAACGGCGTCGGCGACAACAAGAACATCCTGGTCGAGTTGAACATCGAGCAGACCCGGCATAACGAGATCCAGTTGCTGGGCAACGGCGAGTGGTGCATCGCCCTTGGCGGCCGCGACTGCTCGCTCCAGATGCACGAACAAAAGCTCCTGGAGGTGTCGGTAACCCGGGAGGGGCTCCTGGCCGCCATCGCCAAGGCGGAGGCCAAGGGGAAAAAGGCCGAGGCGAGGGCGCTTGAGAGCGACCTGAAGGTGCTTCAGCGCATGGAGGAGGAGTCGGAGCGTTTCGGCAAGGCGGTCGGTCTCGATTCCGCTTCCACCTTCGAGTGCATCGTGGACCGGGAAAACCATTTCTTCATGGAGGTGAACACCCGAATCCAGGTCGAGCACCGCGTCACCGAGCTTTGCTACAGCCTGAAATTCGTCAACCCGCAGGATGGCGACGACTTCTTCGTGGTGGAGTCACTGGTGGAGGCGATGGCGCTTCTGGCGCGCCACAAAAAACGCCTGCCGCGCCCGGAGCGCCAGGTGCGCTTCAACGCCTCGGTGGAGGCGCGTCTGAATGCTACCGACGCCTCCCTCTCCCCCAACGCAGGGGGGGTGATCCGCTACTGGTCCAAGCCGATCCAGGGCGAGGTGCGCGACGACCAGGGGATCAGCATGTTGAACCCGGACACCGGCCAGTTCATGAAATACAACGTGGCAGGCGCCTACGATTCCAACATCGCCCTTCTGATCAGCACCGGGAACGACCGGCTGGACAGCTACGAGCGCCTCTCCGAGGTGATCCGCAGCACCACCATCAACGGCACCAACCTGGCCACCAACCTCGAGTTTCACTTCGGCCTGGTGAACTGGTTCCTCGGCAGGAACGTGAACGCCAAGCCGACCACCCGCTTCGTGGTCCCCTATCTGACGCTGGTGGGAACGCTCAAGGAGGAGGCCGACAAGCTCGATCCGGTCCACGCCTTCATTCAGATGAAGAAGCACTACGCGAAGCAGATGGAGGCGAGCTTCCCCGGATACCCCCAGGCGGCAAAGGCGATGTCCGACGCCCTCGACCGCAAGGGGACCTTGATCGTACGTCCCATGCAGCGGTTGCTGGCCGATCCGCACCTGCTTTCCGGCTGGCTCAGCATGAACAGCAAAAACTTCCGCATCGACCAAGGGCAGGTGGTTTGGCTCAGGAACCCGCTCGGCGTTCTCGAAGAGACCTACGAGATTCTGCACATGTCCTACCGTCCCAACAAGCCCGCCGCGGACGTGATCTGGAGCGGCGACAACGAGCTGCTCCAGGAGTCGCTGGAGTTCTACCGGACCTTGCGCCTGAAGTTCGGGCTGTCAAAGGATGAGTACTTCCGGCTGAACGAGTTGCTCCGCAGCGAGCGCCCCCTGGGCGATTTCGACGACAAAACCTGGTCCGAGATCCGTTCCGCGCATTTCGGGTACGAGGCCGGCATCGAGCTGCTCGGCATGTTGTTCCTGATCGGTGAAAAGGTGAAGTTCTGGGACCTGCGCGTCGAGGAAGACCTGGAAATCACCATCCCCGAGTATCTCACCGACCCGGAATTGCAGGCGCGCATGAAAAAGGTGCTGGCGCCGCCGCCTGCGACCAAGGCCGACGAAATAGTCGCGGCCTGCGGGGGGATGTACTATGCCCAGGAAGCCCCCAACCTGCCGGCTTTCGTATCGGAAGGGATGCACTTCGAGAAGGGGCAGCCGCTCTACATCATCGAGGTCATGAAGATGTTCAACAAGATCATTGCCCCCTTCGCCGGCACCATCGACAGGATCCTGATCCAGGGAGGGGACGGGGTGATCGTCCAGAAGGGGCAGCCGTTGTTCAAGGTCACCCCGGACGAGAAATTCGTGGATGTCGATCCTGTCGAGGTCGAGCGGATCAAGCGCAAGATGACGGCGGAGTATCTCAAGGCGGTGCTGCCCGTGCCGCGGACGGAAGCCAAACGGCAGGAGAAGCAGGGAGAAGATCTTGAAGCGGCGGCGTTCGTTTTCAAACAGCCGGTTCCCGCAGGGGCGAGCGAATTTTCGCCGGCATAGGTTTATGCCGTGTTGCGCCCACTCAAACGGCGCAACACGGTAGCGGAGAACGCACCCATGGCGAGATACAAAAAAAATCCCCGATATCACGTGATATCGATACGCGTGAGCGATCTGGAGCTTGAAGCCCTGGAGAGATTGTCCCGGGAAGCGAACACGAGCGTTGCCAACATGATGCGGGAGGCTCTGCTGATCGCGGACGTCCCCCAAACAAACGAATCACAGGAGAATTATCCCAATGAGCAAGAAATTAGGAGCGCTTGAATACCACTCAAGCGGCAGAAAAGGGAAGATCGAAGTCGTATCGACCAAGCCGTGCCAGACGGCGGCGGACCTGTCGCTCGCTTACTCTCCGGGGGTCGCCGAGCCGTGCCTGGCAATCCAGAAGAACCCGGAAGACGCCTACAAATATACGGCCAAGGGGAACCTGGTCGCCGTGGTCTCCAACGGCACCGCCGTCCTTGGCCTGGGCAACCTCGGGGCGCTCGCGGGGAAGCCGGTCATGGAAGGAAAAGGGATCCTATTCAAGCGCTTCGCGGACATAGACGTCTTCGACATTGAGCTCGACACCGAGGATCCGGACGAGATCATCAAGGCGTGCCAGCTCCTGGAGCCTACCTTCGGCGGCATCAACCTGGAGGACATCAAGGCCCCCGAGTGCTTCTACATCGAGGAGACC
>Ga0209317_1000510_pt1 | contig 45413 bp, 42 predicted proteins | sample RifGroB2_FD_183994 | JGI IMG/M metagenome (GOLD analysis project Ga0209317, IMG submission 183994) | Soil microbial communities from Rifle, Colorado, USA - Groundwater B2 (SPAdes) (version 2) | ecosystem: Environmental > Terrestrial > Soil > Unclassified | place: Rifle, Colorado | collected... | reverse complement strand
GGGCCGACAGTCGCCACCAGGGCGCTATTGGCGTTCGGGGCGTCGCGCCGGTAACCGCTCATCCCGTTCACCGCCACCCCATTGGCCTCCGAGGCGGCCGCGACCACCACACCCCCGGGACACATGCAAAAGGAATAGGCGGAACGCCCGGTCTGTTCGTTGTTGTAGGCCTGGGCGTACTCCGCCGGCGGCAACCCGGGGTGCGCACCGGTTCCGTACTGGATCTGGTTGATCAGCGCCTGCGGGTGCTCCACCCGAAGGCCTACCGCAAAAGGCTTTTGCTCGAGGGCGACTCCGCAGTCGTGCAGCATGGCGTAGGTGTCGCGCGCGCTGTGGCCGGGCGCCAGTACCAGCGTGTCGCAGGCGCGCTCCGCAAGGCCGTTCACCACCACGGCGCTTACCCTGCCGCCGCGCGCGCTGATGCCGCTTAGCCTGCTCTCGAAGAGAACTTCGAAACCCGCGTTGATGAGCCTCCCCCTGATCCCCTTCACCACGGCGCGCAGGCGGTCGGTGCCGATGTGCGGCTTGGCCGCGTAAACGATCTCGGGCGGAGCGCCAAAGCCTACCAACTGCTGCAGCACCCAGGCGCAGTTAGCGTCCTTCACCCGCGTGGTCAGCTTGCCGTCCGAAAAGGTTCCGGCTCCCCCTTCCCCGAACTGCACGTTGCTCTCGCACGAGAGCTCGCCGTCGCGCCAGAAGTGCGCGACATCCGCCGCGCGCCGGTCCACGTCGCGGCCGCGCTCCAGAAGTAGCGCCGTCAACCCGTACTCGGCAAGCCTCAGAGCCGCAAAGAGGCCGGCGGGTCCCATGCCGACGATGACGATATCGCCGGCCTTGGAGATTTTCGGAAAGCGGGGCGCCTTGGGGGGCTCAACCCGCGACAGGTCGCCGCCAATCGGGAGCTTCGACTCGTCCCTCAGGGCGAACTGCACCGTGTACACCAGCTTGATCCCCCCCTTCTTCCTGGCGTCCACCCCTTTTCGCACCAGGGTGAGGGAGGTGATCTCCGACTCGCGGATCCCGAGCTTTGCCGCAACCAGCGGGCGAAGCGAACTCTCCTCGTCTCCGGGGTTCAGTGTAAGGTTTCGTAGCAAAAATGGCATGGGGATTTCCGTCAGAGTACGCTGTTGCCGCGCCTCTTTCTTTCCAGGAGCTGTTCGACGATGATGACGATATCCAGCGGTGAGGTGGATTTCGAGATGTGCACCTTGGCGCCCATCTCGGGGATCGGGTGTTCGTGCGGGGCGCCCTGGAACATGGAGGTTAAAAGAATGATGACGGGGTCGGGTTCCGTGGCCAGACGGGCGATCTCCAGACAGGCGCTTACCCCTCCCATCCGGGGCATGACCAGATCCAGTATGACGGCGTCTGGCGCCTCCGCGGCGTAGGCCTGCACCCCGGACACGCCGTCCTCGGCCGTCACCACTCCGAAACCCGCATCCGCGAAGGCGTCCGACAGCACCTTCAAAAAGAACTTGTCGTCGTCTACCAGGAGGATCTTTCTCCTGCCGTCTGCTGCCATTTCGACCTCAAAGCGTGATGGAATGCGCCATCATACAAAAACGCGGTCGAAAAGGGAAGGGGAAAGCGGTTCTGAGGCTACCTGGGAGCGTTGAGCGGCAGACGGACGGAAAAGGTCGTCCCGGTGGGGCCGCTTTTCTCCACCTCGATCTTTCCCTTGTAGGTCTTGACGATCCTAAGAACGACGGAGAGGCCAAGGCCGGTGCCGCGGCTATTGGTGGTGAAGAAGGGATCGAAGATGTTGGGCAGGTTTTCCGGCGGTATGCCGGGGCCGGTGTCGGAGACCTTGAGGTTTATGTATTCCTCGTCCCGGTCCAGCTCCACGCTGAGGGTCCCCTCTTCCGGCATGACATGGATGGAATTTAGAAAAAGGTTGGTGAAAATCTGCTCGATCTCCATCGAATCCGCATTGATGGCCGGCGGAACGCTCCTGATATCCGTCACCACCTTGATTCTCTTTTGGCGCAACTGCGGGGTGAACGCCTCCAGGGTATGCTCCAGTATCCGATCCACCCGGACCTCGCTGATCTCGAACTTGGGGCGTTTTGAGGCATCCAAGAGTTTCCCGAGGATGCTGTCGATCCGGTACACCTCCTTCAGGATCTTGTCCACGTAGTCGAGGCGCTCCGGCTCGTCCAGGCCGCTCTTGATGAGTTGCACGAACAATGCGATGGAATTAAGCGGGTTTCTGATCTCATGGGCCATTCCGGCCGAGAGATAACCGAGGGAGGCGAGCTTTTCGGACTGGACCACCTCGGCCTGGGCACGTTTTAGCGCCTCGCTCTTTTCCTGCACGCGCGCCTCAAGCTCCCGGTTCCAATCGGCGATCTCGGCCAGGAGCCGCTCGCGCTCGCTCAAAAGCGCCCGGTTCTGCAGCTCGATCGCGCGCAGCTTGAGAACGCTCTCGATCCGCTCCACCAAATCCTGGTTGTTGAAAGGCTTCAGTATGTAGTCGGACGCCCCCGCCTTCATCAGCTCGACGGCGATCTCCTCGCTCCCCTTCCCGGTGAACATGATGACGTAGGTCTCTTGGTAGCGCCGCCTGATCTCCTTAAGCGCTGTCAAGCCGTCCATGTTCGGCATCATGTAGTCCAAAAGGACCAACTCGGGACGCTCCCTCTCGATGGCGTCCAGCCCTTCCTGCGCGCTGAGAGCGGTGAACACCTGGTAACCGCGGTTCTTGAGGATTATGGCGGTGAGGTCAAGTATGACCTTCTCATCGTCGACTATCAGCACACGGCCGCGCGACTGTTTTTCCATATTGGTCATGGCGAAGATCCTGTTCTTATCCATTTGAGATTAATCCGAGGGTTCAAAAAAAAAGGGCAGCAAAAGCTGCCCCGCCTACTTTTCATGAGGGGTGCCGTCAGGGTAGCCTGACCGTCACCACAGGACAGCTAGCCTTTCTCACCACGCGCTCGGCGGTGCTCCCGAATAGCAGGTGGTCGATGCCGCTTCTCCCCTGGGTCCCGAGGACGATGCAGGATACCCGGTCCCCCTCGGCCCGTTTCAGTATCTCCTCCCATGGGACCCCGGTGACGATGGAGGTCTGGTAATCTGTGAAGCCGGACAGATGGCTGGCGCAAAATTTGGCCATCATCTTCTGCGCCCCCTCCTCGATCTCCTTCTCGAGATTATCAAAGGAGACGTGCGGCACGTAGAAGCCGCGCAGGTCGACTGGCTCATTAATGACGTGCATTATGATCAGGTGGCTTTTGAACTGCTGCGCCAGGGAGAGAGCGTACTCAAAGGCATGGTCGGAGCTCTCGGAAAAATCGTTAGCGAAGAGAATCTTGTCAAAGTTTGGCATCTGCCCCTCCCGCGTTTGCAGCGATTTGAGTCAATGACTGGTTTCTTTGAAGATTTTTTTCAGTATCGATTTTAGTTCATCGATCTTCACCGGCTTGTTGATGTACTCGAATGCACCCAGGTTCATCGCCTCGATATACGACTCCACTCCGCCATAGGCCGTAATCATGATGACATTGCTGGCCGGATAGCTCCTGTTCAGTTCCTTCAGGAAGGTGATGCCGTTCATCTCCGGCATGTTGATGTCGGTGACGATCAGGTTCACCTCCTGCTCGCGCAGGTAATTCAACGCCTCGAACCCGTTTGCCACACTGTCGACAAGGAATCCTTCCTTGGCCAGCAACCGGGAAAGACCGATGCGCGCATTTTCCTCGTCATCTACCACCAGTATTCGCTTAGGCTGCTTTGGCAAGATCGGGCTCCATTCAACTTAATTAAAAAAGCAGCTTTGATTCTAGCACTCAACCAACCGGTGTCAAGCCTGGCTGAGGGGTCCGGGTTGCGAATCTTTTCCGGAGCTTAACGGCACTCAGGATCAGGTTGGCGATGATGGAAACGAAGTAGATTTCGTCCTCGGTAAAGGTTTTCATCGTGGTGCTGTTCACGTTGATTACGCCATGCACTTCGTGCTTGTCGGCGACCGGGAAGGAGAGCATGGAATTGTACTCTGTCAAGGACCTGGCTGTTCGCTCTTCAACTCCACGTGCGCCGGCTTTCCCGGTTCGCCCAGCGCCTGGAGCGGCCGTCCGTTGAATTCCGCCTCGACTGCGCCGCCGTCTCCCAGGTCGAGCACGAAAAGCCGCGACCCCTTCCACTCGATGATGTCGCCGGCCTTGAGGTCGTAGCGTTGCGAGATGCTGTCGTCGATAGTGATGCTGAGCCAACTGTCCTGGTTGAAGCGGAGCCGCAAAACGATCCCGCCGCGTTTTCCGGCCGGGAGCGGCACCTGGGCGGTCACGGTCGGTTTCTCTGTGATCTCCGTTTCCAGGCGCGCTGAACTGAACGGCTGCTGAACAGGTGCCGTGATTGGCGCGAATACCGGCGGTGCCACGACCGGTGCCTGCCGTGCCGGTTCGGGGGGTAACCGCTTTTCCTCCTCCTCGGATAAGAAAAGGGCTGCCAGTATCACTAAGATCAAAAGCAGCGTTGGTATAACCCAGCGGCCGTGCCCGCCAAGCTTCGCCTTCTCCATGAGCTCCAATTCCGGTCGCCGCCGGATGGGTTCTGCCTGTGGGCGCGGCGCAGCAGGAAGATCACGCTCATATCTGGCTACCACGTCGTCCCCGGATAGCGACAGAAACCCGGCGTACAGCCTGATAAAACCTTTAATATAGGCGGCGTTGGGCAGTTTCTCGAACTCCCCCTCCTCGATGGCGACCAGATAGGCCTTGCTTATCTTGGTGACCCGCGACGCCTCCTCCAACTTGAGAGCTCTCGATTGTCGCACGCTACGCAGGTACTGCCCTACCGGCACCTCTGCGCCGTTATCCATATCTGCCTCTGGCACGCTACCTCACTTGAGCAGATCCAGGTGTTCCCTGGAGAGCTGCCCGATCTCCGAATCGGGAGCTACGCGGATGACCTCTCTGAAGGCGCCTCTGGCCGCCTCGGAATCCTTCACCTTCACCTGTGCCAACCCCATATGGTAGTGGGCGCTTGCATAGGAATTGTTTAGCTGCAGGGCCTTTTGGTATTCCTCTATGGCCAGTTCGGTCCTGTCGAGGGCGAAGTAGACTCGCCCCAGGTGCAGCCTGGTGCGCGGGTCGCGGCCGTTTCTCCCTATTGCGCCGCGCAGCACCGTTAGGGCCTGCTGGTAATCCCTCTTGCCGAAATAGGAGAGTCCCAAGTTGATGACGGCGTCATCCTGCCCCTGATAAAAGATGTCGTCCTGCACCAACTTGAACTGCACCAGGGCGTCGTCCCAGCGCTTCATCTCCAGGTAGTTCACCCCAAGGTTGTTGCGGGCCTCTGAATAGTCGGGGCGATATTTGAGCGCCCTCAGGTACTTTTCCTCGGCGAGATCGAAGCGGTCCTTGCGGAAGTAGGTGAGTCCCAGGAGGTTCAGCAGCTCCGGGTCGTTCGGCGTCAGTTTCTCCGCTTCGCTCAATTCGATCAGCGCGCCGGTGAAGTTGCGTTCGGCGTAGAAGGACTGCCCCATCTGGTAGTGATAGATGGACCTGTTCCTCTCAGCTTTGCTCAGGGCGCATCCGGAGGCGAATAAAAGGACGACGGCGAGCATGGACGTTATAGAACGGAACATAAACCTCACTTAGGGAAACTGCCGTAAATGCACCTGGAAAAATTAACAGATATCCAGATCGTTGTCAATGAGGAGACCTTTAGCAGCGCCCCGCAATCGTATCAACAGGTTAAAGCTCGCCCACCCCCTCGAAATGGGTCATCTTCTTGAAGCTGCGGTAGCGAGACTCGATCTCCTGATAGCTCAGAGACTTAAGCCGGTCAAGACTGAACGCCTCGACGTTGAAGGAAGCCATGACGGAACCGAAGATGATCGCCTGCCGGATACCCTCGTCCGAGAGATTGCCGGTGTTGGCGAGGTATCCCATGAAGCCTCCTGCGAAGGTGTCGCCTGCGCCGGTCGGATCAAACACCTCCTCCAGGGGGAAAGCCGGGGCGGCGAACATGGAATGACCGTTGAACATGAGTACGCCGTACTCTCCACGCTTCACGATCAGGTTCTTGACCCCCATCCCGATGATCGCCTTCGCGGCGCGCACAAGGTTCGCCTCGCCGGAGAGCTGGCGCGCCTCGCCTTCGTTGATGATGAAGAAATCGACCCGGCTGATCACCTTTTTCAACGCCTCGGGCTTTGAGGAGATCCAGAAATTCATGGTGTCGCACGCCACGACCTTCGGGCTTTTAACCTGATTCAGTACCTCCATCTGCAGCTCGGGGTCGATGTTGGCCAGGATCAGGTACTCCGCGTCGGCATAGGCCTGCGGAATCACCGGCTTGAAGGTCTCGAAGACGTTTAGGTGCGTCTCCAGGGTCTGCGCCTCGTTCAGGTCGTAGCCGTATCGCCCCTTCCAGCGGAAGGTTTCCCCCGGTACGCGCGAGAGCCCCGTGAGGTCGATGTTCCTGGAAGCGAGGAACCGGGTATGCTCCTCGGGGAAATCCTCCCCCACGACGGCAACCAGGTTGACATCGGTGAAGAAACTAGCCGAGGTGGAAAAGTAGGTGGCCGAACCGCCAAGCACGCGGTCCCTCTCCCCGAAAGGGGTTTGCACCGAATCAAGGGCTACGGAACCTACTACGAGTATGCTCATGAATCCTCCCGGACCAGATTAAGATTAAGATAAAGGTTGAGATTGAACCTTCCTTGCGCGGCAACCGGCGAAAGAGAGGCGTCAAGCCAATGTTACAGGTACTTGCCGAGGATCAGGTCCAGGTTTTCCCTGGTTTCCACCGGTATCACCGAGGTGTCGCTTATGACAGCGTACTTGAGCGCTTCGCCGCAGGCGCAACCGCGCGCCGCCGATACCTGGGCCACGGCTTGCCGTATGATCCTTTTTGCGGTCGCAACGTTCGCCTTGATGATGGCGATGATCGCCTCCACCGAAACGTCCTCGTGGGCATCGTGCCAGCAGTCATAGTCGGTTGAAAGCGCGATGACGCCGTAGCAGATCTCGGCCTCGCGGGCCAGTTTGGCCTCGGTAAGGTTGGTCATGCCGATTATGGATGCGCCGAAGGAGCGGTACATGTGAGACTCGGCACGGGTGGAGAAGGCGGGTCCTTCCATGCAGATGTAACAGCCGCCCCGGTGCACGGTGGCCCCGACCTCGCAGGCCGCGGCGAAAAGGGTGGCCGACAGCTCGGCGCATACCGGGTCGGCGAACTGGACGTGCCCCACCACCCCGTTGCCGAAAAAGGTGTCCTTGCGAAAGCCGCGGGTACGGTCGATAAACTGGTCCGGAATCACGATGTGCCCGGGAACTATCTCCTCGCGCAGGCTTCCCACGGCCGACACCGAGATGATCCGCGTCACCCCGAGTTTCTTCATGCCGTAGATGTTGGCCCTGTAGTTCACCTCGCTCGGCGTGAAGCGGTGACCCTTGCCGTGACGCGGCAGGAATACCATTTGAACCCCGTCCAGCGTACCGGTGACGTATTCGTCGCTGGGCCTGCCGAAAGGGGTGTCGACCGTCACCTGGGTCACTCCGGTCATCCCCTCCATCTCGTACAGCCCGCTTCCCCCGATAATCCCTATTGTCTCGTTCGCCATCTGAACCCTCCCGGCTCTTATTGAATGTCAATCGGAACTGCAGCGCTTTCCTCGTGCTTTTGATCCAGCCTCCCCTTCAACTGCCCACATGCAGCGGAAATGTCGCTGCCGCGGCTGGACCTGGTGATCACGGTCACGTTCTTGTCCAAAAGGTACTTGTGGAACCTGTCGATGGCATCCTGCCCCGGGCTTTTGAAGCTGCAACTGTCGTGCTCGTTGAACGGGATCAGGTTTACCTTGGAGGGGATATTGCTGATCAGCCGGACCAGTCTCTTTGCGTCTTCCAGCGAGTCGTTCAAGTCCCTGATCAGGACGTACTCGATGGTGATCCAGCGCCGGGACGGAAGCGGAAATGCCTTGCAGGCGGCGAGCAACTCGCCAAGAGGGTAGCGGCGATTCACCGGCATGATCTGTGAGCGGACATGGTCGGTGGTCGCGTTCAGCGACACGGCGAGGTTCACCGTGACCCGCCGGCCGAGTTCCGCCATCTCCGGGACCAGTCCGGAGGTGGAGACGGTCACCTTTCTCGTGGAGAACTGGAAACCGTCGGGGTCGGTCAAGATCTGCACGGCGGGAATGACGGCCGACAGGTTGGCAAGAGGCTCCCCCATGCCCATGAAGACGATGTTACGCACCGGCTGGTCGCGCTTGACCGCGCAGACCTGGTTCACGATCTCCGCCGTGGTCAGGTTTCGGGAAAGGCCGAAGCTGCCGGTCAGGCAGAAGGCGCACCCCATGGCGCAGCCGACCTGGCTCGAAATACAAAGGGTGTTGCGCCCGTCGTCGGGAATCAGGACGCTCTCCACGGCGCTGCCGTCCCCAAGGCGAAACAGGTACTTCTTGGTACCGTCTTCGGATTCTTCCACGACCTCCGGCACCAGGTTGCTGATCTCGGCCCCCTGACCAAGGACGTTCCTGAATTCCTTGGAGACGTTGGTCATCTGCTCGAAGCTGGTGGCGTCCATCTGATAGAGCCACTTGAAGATCTGCTTGGCGCGGAAACGCTCCTTGCCGAGCCCGGAGATGTAGGTCTCAAGTCCCTGAAGCGTCAAATTTTTAATGTCTGTTTTTTGCATATATTTGGATATAAAAAAGCCCTTCTAGTGAAGGGCTTTTTGTGCCTCGACCTTTAGCGGATTATACCAGCTCAAGCTGGCTGAAGAAATAGGGAATTTCAAAGGCAGCGGACTCCGGGGAGTCGGAGCCGTGCACCGTGTTCTCCTCAATGCTGACGCCGAGCGCCTTGCGTATGGTCCCGTCCTCGGCGTTTGCGGGGTTGGTGGCGCCCATCAGGCCGCGCCAGGACAAGATGGCGTCGTCCTTCTCAAGCACGAGCACGATGACCGGTCCGCGGGACATGAAAGAGCAGAGGTCGCCAAAGAACGGGCGCTCACTGTGTACGTAGTAAAATCCTTCCACCTGCCCCTTGGAGAGGTGAATCTTCTTCATGCCGACGATGTTGAAGCCGGCTGCCTCTATCATTTCCAGGACCTTGCCCGTCACCTTTCTCTCGACTGCATCAGGTTTTATGATTGCAAATGTTCTTTCCATTTCTTCCTCCAGACTTATTATAGTAGACGACCGTTTTAATTAGCATTTCCGCTCTCCCCTTGTCAACCTCAATCGATCGGGAAGAGACGAAAAAAAGCCCGCAGATCGCTCTGTGGGCTTTTTTCAAACAGGGCGGACCCGGTTTAGGAATTACTTCTGGTCAGCGGGTGCTGCCGGAGCTGCGGGCTCTACCGGAGCGGTAGCCGAGGTCATCGGCGCCATTACGGGTTCTGCCGGAGCAGCAGGAGCAGTCTGCTCAGCGGCCGGAGCCGGAGCTTCTTCTTTCTTTTTGCAGCCAGCGGCGAAGGACAGAGCAAGACCCAGGCAAAGTGCTAAAGAGATCAGTTTTTTCATTGAAGATATCACCTCATTTCTTTTGGATTGACCAATGACGCAGAGCGCATGGTTTTTTTGTGACGCAACAGAGGCCGAATATACTAGCATTCTTGCAAATGTCAACAGTTTTTAAATGGTAAAAAAAAAGAAGTTTTTCAGCGCATTCTCCTTAGGAGTTTAGCTGCAAAAACAGCCCCTCACGCGCCCCGCGACCGGGACAATTTCATGACAGCCATCCGAGCCAATCAGCTGTTGTATAAGGCGTTTGCACCCACTGAGCCGGCAGGCTGCCGAGGCCTTCGCACAACCGCAATACACTGGGGACCCTTTTCCCTTAGCGCTGGATTCTTCCGATGCCGTGAGTGCGCTCAAAAGGGCGCGCCGGGTTTTTCTTTGAACGGGGAAGGCGCCCAGGTGCGGTTACCGCTTGTAAACGGCCCGCAAATATATTATTTTGACTACATTAATTTTCGGCACCTGGGAAACTACGCCATCAAGGGGGACTCGTGCACCAAACGCTAAATTCTTCAGACAGAAAACTCCTTTTTCAGTTGGCCAGAGAGGCCATAACCTCAGCAGTTAAAACCGGAAAGGTGACGGTGCGCGAAGTAACCCAGGTGCATCTTCTAGGTCCACATGGGTGTTTTGTCACCATCAAGCGCCATGGCGCCCTTAGAGGGTGCATAGGCAACTTCAGCACGGACAAACCGCTCTACCTGCTGGTGCAAGAAATGGCGGCGTCGGCGGCTACCAAGGACCCACGTTTTTACCCGATGAAAGAGGAAGACCTGGCTGAGTTCGAACTGGAGATATCGGTGCTCTCACCGCTCAACAAGATATCCACTCCCGAGGAGGTAGTGGTAGGAAAGCATGGCCTGTACCTGGAGAAAAACTTCTCCAGAGGGGTCTTGCTCCCGCAGGTGGCGGTGGAGCATGGCTGGGACAGGGAAACCTTCCTGAACCAGACCGCGCTAAAGGCGGGGCTGAAAAAGGAGGATTGGAAAGAAGGAGCGGACATCTACCTGTTCACCGCCGATGTGTTCTGCGAACCCAACCGTTAAGCCGACAAGCGTCCACACCCCCGGTCGTCGCTCGTCTTTGGCCTGATCCCCTCGCATGAGGCATGTCGGAAGCCTGACATCACAAAAAAACTCCCACTCTCCTAAAGACAGGATGGTGGGAGTTTTTGTTTAGCTTGAGGCACTGGTACCGGTAAAGATACTCCCCGGGGCCGCAGGAGCTGGGGGAGTATGAATGGCATATTCTTGTACCTTAAGGTGATTCTTTTGGCTTGCCGAACTTCAGGTAAAGAGAAGGGAGCACCACCATGTTCAGGATGGTGGAGCTTATCAGCCCTCCCAGTATGACGATGGCCAGCGGCGAGAGGATCTCGTTACCCGGCTTGTCGGCGGCAAGGGCGAAGGGGACCAGCGCCAGACCCGCCGCGAGCGCGGTCATGATTACCGGGCGCAGCCGCTCCCGGGATCCCTGGATGACCGCCTCCCTCAGTTCCTTCCCTTCATGCTCCATCAGGTGCTGGTAGTGCGAAACCAGCAGTATGCCGTTTCTGGTGGCGATGCCGAAAAGGGTGATGAAGCCGACCAGCGAGGCGACGCTGATCACCTTGCTGGTCAAATACACGGCGATGATGCCGCCGATGAAGGCGAGCGGCAGGTTGACCATGACCAGGAAGGCGGTCCGGAAGGACCGGAATTCGGCATAAAGGATCACCACGATGAAGAGCAGCGAGACCAGGCTCAAAAGCCCGATGGTCCGGGTCGCCTCCGACTCGCTCTCGAACTGGCCGCCGTACTCGATGAAATAGCCGGCCGGCAGTTTCACGTTGCGATCCACCCTCTCCTTCACGTCCTCGAAAACGCTGCGCAGGTCGCGTCCCGCCACGTTGGCCTGAACCACGATCTTTCTCTGCACGTTTTCGCGGCTGATGCTGTTGGGTCCCTTGGCCGAAACGACGTCCGCCACCGCGGCCAGCGGCACCTTTACCCCGGTCGGGGTATCGATCAGCACCCGGCCTATGGAGCCTGTGTCCTGCCTGGCTTCATCCGGAAACCGAACCACGATGTCGAAGCCGCGATCTCCCTCAAGCGTCCGGGATACCGTCTTCCCCGCCATGGCTACCTCGACCGCTTCGGCGACCGCGTTGACGGAGAGGTTGTATCTGGCAAGCTCGCTCCTTCTCGGGGTGATCCGTATCTGGGAGATGTCAGCCTGCTGCTCCACCGACAGGTCGGCTATGCCGGAAACGCCCGCCATCTGAGCCTTGATCTCTTCGGCGATGGTGCGGTTGCGAAACAGCTCCGGACCATAAACCTTGATGGCGAGGTTTGCCATGGTGCCGGAGAGCATGTGGTCGATACGGTGGCTGATCGGCTGGCCGAAGGTGACCATCAGCCCGGGTACGGCGCCGACCTGATCGCGCAACTCCTCTAGCACTTCGGAAAGCCTGCGATCTTGCATATCCAGGGTCGCCTCTATTTCCGAGGCGTTGGGGAATTTGCCGTGTTCATCCATCTCCCCGCGCCCGGATTTCCGAGCGGTCTTGCTGATATTCGGGTGATCGAAAAGGATCTTTTCCACCCTGCCCGCGGCCTCGGCCGATTTTTCCAGGGAAGTCCCGGGCTCGGTGGCCACCATTACGGTGAGCGACCCTTCGTTGAAGGCGGGCAGAAAGGACCGCCCGGTATGGGAGAGCGGGATCATCGCCAGGGCGAAGGCGATTGCCGATCCCGCTATTACCGGTATGGGGCGCGACACGGAGAGCTCCAGCATGGGACGATAAATCCGCTGCAACCAACCCATGACCGGACCGTCCCCCTCGTTGGACATGAACTTGGCGCGCGGCAGCAGGTAGGAGCACATGGCCGGAGTCACCGTTAGGGCCACCACTAGAGAAGCCGCGATGGAGACCATGTAGGAGATGCCGAGCGGCTTTAAAAGCTTCCCTTCCACCCCGGAGAGAAAGAAGAGCGGGATGAAAACCAGCAGGATTATCATGGTGGCGTTGACGATGGAGGAGCGGATCTCCTTGGACGCCTCGAAGATGACCTTCAAGTCAGGGTGACGCGAGCCAGGCGGCTTGCGGGCATTCTCCTTGAGGCGGCGAAAGACGTTTTCCACGTCGATGATGGCGTCATCGACGATGACGCCGATGGCGATGGCCATCCCCCCAAGCGTCATGGTATTGATCGATATGTCGAAGATCCGCATCACGAATATGGCGCAGATCAAGGAGAGCGGCATGGCGGTGATGGAGATCAGGGTGGTGCGCAGGTTGCCCAGAAACAGGAGCAGGATGATGGCGACCAGCGCGGCCCCCTCCCAAAGCACCCGCTGGATGTTCTTGAGAGCCATCTCTATGAAGTTGGATTGACGAAAGATGTCCTTGTCTATGGTCATTCCCGGCGGCAGGGTTTTCTCCAACTCCTCGAGTTGGCCGACGAGCCGCTTGGTCAGTTCCATGGTGTTGGCTTCAGGATGTTTCTGAACGGCGACCAGTATCGCGGGCTTCAGGTTCACCGTGGCGTCTCCGACCCGGAAGGCGGCTCCCACCTTGACCTGCGCCACGTCCCGAACCATGATCGGTATGCCGTTGCGCGTCGCCACCACGGCGCCCTCCAGATCAGCTGGGGACTGCACCCGCCCTACCCCGCGGATCATGTAGTCCTGGCCGCGCTGCTTCATTACACCTGCGGCGAAGTTCTCGTTGTTCGACTTGACGGCCTCCAGAACTTCGCCGACCGACACGCCGAAGGACGCAAGCTTTTGGGGATCGGCCTCGACGACGTACTGCTTGGTCTCGCCGCCGATCGGCACCACCTGGGAGACCCCCGCCACGGTCATGAGCCGTTTCCTTATCACGAAATCGGCGGTTTCCTTCAGCTCTTTCAAGTCGTGGCGGTCGCTGGTGAGAGCGAGGTACATGATCTCCCCCATGATGGAGGAGATGGGCGCCAACATGGGAAGCGTCCCGGCAGGGAGAGAACCGCCGACCATCTGCAGTTTTTCGTTCACCACCTGGCGGGCTCGATAGATGTCGGTCCCCCAGGTGAACTCCACCCAGACGGTGGACAGGCCGGGCGTAGAGACGGAACGGACCCGGCGCACGCCGGTCGCGCCGTTCAGGTTGCTCTCTATGGGAAAGGTGATCAGGGTTTCCACCTCTTCCGGCGCCATCCCCTTCGCGTCGGTGAGTATGGTGACGGTCGGCGCCGTCAGGTCGGGGAGCACGTCGACCGGCATTTTTAAGGCGACGTAGCTGCCGGCCAGCAGGATAATCAGTGAAGCTATAACGACTATGAGCCTGTTTTCCAGGGCCAGCCGTATGATCTTGTCAAGCATGAAGGTCTCCTTGGGCGTTGTTAATGGCCGTGACCGGCATGGGGATCCGCCGCTTTGCCCGCGGTCGCCGCAAGTTTCACATAGTAGGCGCCTTTGACGACCACCCGCTCATCGTCCTTCAACCCCGCGGTGATTTGAACCTGCCCCTTGTCCTTGGCGCCTACCTTCACCTCGCGGCGGTCGAAGGTCTCTCCCGCCGTCTGGATGAAAAGGAACCAGCGCCCCTCGTCCTCGACCAGCGCGTCCTCCGGCACGGCCAGTGCGTTTGGCGCCGCGCCGGTGCGGATGGAGACGTCGGCGAACATGCCGACCTTGAGGCGGCCGGCGGGATTGGGTACCTCGAAGATAACGGAGAGGGTCCGCGTTTGCGGATCGAGCATGTCGTTGACCGTCACGAGGCGCGAGGGGCGGAATTCCCCCTCCAGTCCCGTCACGGTAAAGGTGGCGCCGGAGGCCAAGGCAGCCTTGCCCGCGTCTGCCGCAGGCAGGCTCGCCTTGAGCCAGAGCGTCCCGGTGTTGATGATGCGCAGGATCGGCGCGCCCGCCTCAACCCCTTTGCCGTTGGCGGCGGCGATCTCAACCACGGTGCCGCTGACCGGCGCCCGCACTGCTATCCGGCCGCTTCCGGCTTCCGCCTTGACGCTCTGCAGAGCCCTTTGCAACGGCTCCAACGCGGCCTTGGCGCTGGAGAGCGCCAACTCCGCTTCTTCAACCCGCTTCAACGGGGCTATCTTCGCCTCATGAAGACGCTTGGCACGGGCATATTCGTTCAGGGCCAGGGTGACCCGGTTTTTGGCTTCGGCATAACCTGCCGTCAGCTGCCCGATCCCTCCCTCTTGAGTAAAGGGGGGTTCGATGAAGGCCACGACTTCGCCCTTGGCTACCTTTTTACCTATAAATGGGAGCGGCTTGGCTCCGGAAATGACGCCGGCAAGTGGCGCTGAAACCGTCGCCTCTCGATTGGATACCGGAACCAGCTCCCCCGCGGTCTTGAAATATGACCCGAGGTTAATGCGCTGCGCCTGACGGCTCATGAACTCGGTGTTCCACTGCTGTGCCTTGGGAAAGGAGATGCTGCCGCCTCCGGAGCCGTAGATGACACCGCGAACCTCGTCATGATCGGCCTCACCGTGATGATCTTCTTCGTCATGGTGATCGGCTTCTCCGTGATGATCATTTTCGTCATTATGATCTGCTCCGGCCTGGTCGGCCTGATGATCCACCTCGGCGTGCTCGCCCTTTTCATCAGGCCCGTGCGCGCCCTCCTTCTCGTCATGATGTGCCGGCTCTTTAGCGTCATGCGCGCCGTGGCCCTTTTCCTCATCGTGCCCGCCAGCCCCCTTTTTCTCGTCATGCGCGGGCTCTTTTTCGTGGGCATGCTCCTTGTGGGAGGCGCCCTTGAGAACCACATGCAGTTCAGGGATCTCGATCCGGTCGGCGTACCCTTTCCCCTCGGGTATGACGGCCAGGGCATACTCGCCCGCCTTAGCCAGGGTCAGTTCGGTCTGATAAACCCCGGGCCGGACCGGCGCAGCTACGGTAAAGGAGACCGCCGCCCCCGTTGCCGGAGTGAATATCAGCCTGAGCGCCCCCTCGGCCACCGGTTGCCAGTCGCTCAAGCGGGTCAGGTGGATCAGGAATGGGGTCTTCTCCTCGGCCACCGGCTCGTTGAATTCCATGAACAGCTCGGTTTTATCGGAATAGACCGTGATCTGAATCAACTCGGCCTTCTCATCTGCATGGTCATCCTTCTTTTTACTGCATCCGAGCGCCAGGGTTGCCAGCATCAGCATCAGCGTCAGGCATTTCAGGGTATTTTTCCAATTATTCATGGCCGGCCTCCGTCGATTCGGTCAATTCAATGCCAAGCGCCGCTTCCAGTCTCGCCAGGGCGGTTTGCCTTTGGTGCAGGACTAAAAGATGGCTCTGGTTTACTTCAAGAAACTTCTTCTGCTCCTCGATTACGTCCTGCACCCCGATCTCGCCATAATCGTAGGCCTGCCGGATCAGATCCAGATTCTCCGTCAGTTGCGGGATGATCTCTTCCGCGTACAGCTTCAGGGATGCATCCGAAGCAGCCAGTTGGGCGCGCGCCGCCTCAACCTCCCGTTCGACCCGCTGCCGGGCATGGGAATGACGCATCTCGTACCCGCTTTTCCTCGACCTTGCCTCCGCGACTCCTGCCTTGTTGCGATCGAAGAGCGGAATCGGGACAGACAGCTTCAGGCCGACCAGGTATTCGGTGTCCTTCTCCTGGAACCCTCCCAGGGAGGTCCTGGTACTTTCGCGGATAAATGCCGCCCCGGCTGTCAGGTTAGGCAGACGCTCGGCGTGGGCTAGGATCAACTCCGACTCTCCTTTGGCTAGCTCCGATTGCATCGCCTGCAGATCGGGACGCTTTTGCAGTGCCAGGGCCTTCAGTACGGCCAACTTTGCGGAGACAGGCTGGGGCTTGGGTGCATCGGCAGGCTTCAGGGTCTGCGAAGCGGGCGCCCCCATCAGGGAAAGCAGCCGCAAGCCGGCAGGAAGCATCTCGCGCTCCGCCTCGATTTTAGCCACCGCGCTGCGGGCGGTTTCCACCTTGGCCAAATTCATGTCAAGCTCCGCGATATCCCCTGCCTCGAGGCGCTCCCTGGTAACCAGCAACAGGCGCCGGTTCAGTTCGTGAAACTTATGCGCCAGATCGGCCCGCCCTTGGGCCAGAAGGAGGTCGGAAAACCCGAGTTTCACCTCCAGCACCAACAGGCGTTCCGCGTCCTCGATGCGCCGCTCATAAGTGAGCAGTTCGGAATCGGCCACGGCAATCCGTTTACCTCTCTTCCCCCCCGTTAAGAATTCCTGCGACACCCCTATGGAGATCAGGTTCTCGGAAGCGCTTCCGGTAAAGGCACCGGTTTCCGTCTCCAGGTCGAGCACCGGGTTGGCATGGAGAGCGGCCCTGATACGGCCGGCCTCTCCCACCCCCCTCTCCTCCCGAAGGGCCTTGATGTCCCCGTTATGCTCCTTGGCTAAAGTCATCGCCTCCTGAAGAGTTATCACCCTATCATCTGCCCGGAGAGCCCGGGGATTCGAAAACGTCGCCGACGACATTGCCGCGAGTATTAACAACGACCTACAAACAGTCTGTTTCAATTGCTCCTCCTCGTATCATTTGAACTGCATGCTTCGATGCATGAACCGGTTTGGTTGGCTCCCCCGATTCATCCTAATTGTCGTTCCCATGCTCCAGCGCGGGAACAAGCCTTGACGGTCGGGCGGCCTGCAACGGCAAAACCGGGACGCGGGAGCGTCCCGGGATGCATTCCAACGCTGGAGCGTTGGAACGAAGAGACGACGAAATCCGGCTACTCCGCCCGGCCGGCCCCTTTAGAGAGCGGTTCATGCGGCACTAATTTAGGATTGTTTGTTGCTTAGGACGTAAGTGTGGCGTGCAGGCTTTAAACGAGGTTCTGCGGGGGGATGAATTTATCAAGAAAGACTTCGGGAATGGAACTGCAAGGTTCGCGCGCCTGGAGAGAGCCAAGCCGAGGCGTATGCTTGAAACTGCTCACCTGATGGTGAATTGAGGCGTGAGAATGACTTTCACAGCAGGACTTATCGTCACAGTTACCTTGCGCTCCCCGATCGTTACCGGGACCGATAGCTGCAACCAGGGGACAGGCACCGGAGGCATGGTCATGAGCGGAGAGCGATGCCTTGGCCTTGTGGTCATGACCCATCTCCGCAACAAGATGTGTGCTGTACAGCAGCACATTGCCGGAGAACAGGAAAAAGAACAAGAATATCGCACTGACATATCTTTTATGGTGCAACAGAGATTTCATCTATGATCTCGCGTAGGACAAAGATAAAGCCCGGCAAACTTAGGGGATTGCTGTGCAACTGTCAAGGCTTTTGTTCACCGCCGAAGCGTCCACTGCAGAGCAAAAACCGGGACGCTGGCGCGTCCCGGTATGCGTTCCCACGCTGGAGCGTGGGAACGATGATAATTCTCATTCAACGGTAGCGCCAGCACCTATGTCCCTCTTCCGTGGGACGAGGGGAAGCAGAAACGGCGCCACAGCCGGTTGCTGCAAGGCTCGCGGCGAGCGCAACCTTGAACCTCTCCTTAAACCAGTGCAGCAGGTTCCTGGCCCAGACGTATTCGGTGGAGAGTATGCCCAATCCGATCGGGATGACGAGCAGCGCCGGTCCCGGCAGCACTATCATCGCGATGCCGATGCCAAAAAGGGCGAGGCCTGCAACCGTCACCATCACCCGTTTGGCGTGCTTCAGCGCCCAGGCTGCCGGTGACTGAACGCTCCCGATTCCGACGCCTGCCGCTTCGGCGACGGCATCTTTCATCCCTCCTCCATAATCTGCCTTTGCAACTCGGCCGATCTTGCGAGCAGCTCCTCGCGCGTTTTCAGGCGGAATTCCTCCAGTTTGCCCGCCAGATCCGGATATTTTATCGATAGAATCGAGCAGGCGAGATAGGCGGCATTTTTGGCGCCATCGACCGCAACCGTGGCCACAGGGATTCCCGGGGGCATCTGAACCGTCGCATAGAGCGCATCGACGCCGTTGAGAGGCCCGGACGCAAGCGGCACGCCGATGACCGGGAGGGTGGTGTGCGAAGCAACCACTCCGGCGAGATGCGCCGCCATCCCCGCCCCTGCAATCAGCACTTCGATGCCCCTCTCCCTGGCGCTGCGGGCATATGCCGCGGTTCTGTCCGGGAGACGGTGCGCCGAGGAGATGTCGATCTCGAAGCTTACCCCCAGATCCCTGAACACCTCAGCGGCCTTGCGCATGACCTTCAAATCGCTGTCGCTTCCCATCAAAATGCCTACCAACGGTTTTTCCATTTTCGTTTCTCCTCGTGGGTTTGTGATTCGTCTATATTTCAGCGCGATGCGCCGTATCGGGCAGTTGTGCGGGGTGATGAAGCTGTTCCAGCCAGCCGCAGTAGCTATGCAGGCCGGAGAGTAGCATGTTCAACAAGAGATAGCAGACGCTGCAATGAATATGGCGGACAGCTGGAATCTGCACTTCGGGCCTGCGGACTAAATGGAGGAATTAACTTTCGGGGGGAACGAAGATAGAGAGAAAGACGTCAGGAACGTAGCCGGAGACGACGGTGCTGAAGATTTGCGGCGAGGAGATCTTGATGCCGTGGTCGCATAAAGCAAAAGTTTCCGCTGCATCGGGGGCACATTCGCCGCCGTCGCAGCAATCGGTCGCGTTGTTATGCGGGGTGCCGCTGCCCGACCGGTCACTGCTTCCGTCCGCGTCGGCGCATTCTGCAAGCGATAGTTCGCAAGCTTGCTTCGTTGCACCTTGTATCACACCATCGGCCATGGAACCTGACGGCAAGATCAGCACGATAACGAGCAGCAGCAGAGCCGTCAGCCGTTTGCGAATGAAGAAAACCATGAACATGTATTCTGTCGGTCCTCGAATGTCAAAAACAGGGGGCGCCTGAGCACCCCCTGCAGGTGCGACCTATTAGTCGAACAACTCTTCCAGAAACGATTTTTTCCTGTACGGTTTCTGCTTGTGGGATTGCCCGTGATTGTAACCGGGAGCCTGACCGTTGCCATACGCATTCGGTTGCGGCGCGTATTGCTGCTGCGGTGCGTACTGCGGTGGCGGCGCATATTGCTGCTGCGGTGCTTGCTGGACCTGCTGAGGGGTAGGCGATTCCTGCTGGGCTGCCCGCTCGATGATCTTGTCGAGCTCGCCCCGATCAAGCCAGACGCCCCGGCAGTCAGGGCAGTAATCAATCTCCACTCCCTGGCGCTCGGACATAACTAGGTTCACTGTGGTGCATACTGGACATCTCATTTGGTTATCCTTTTTATCGATACCGGTTTCAGTACGGGTCGTTTTCGCCTGGCCGGATGTTAGAACGGCTGGACCAATACGACATCCGCCGCCTGTGACTGTACTGCCCAGACGAATGCCATCAGGGCCAGTCCCATAATCAATCTCTTCATCAAGCATCTCCTGTTTCAGCCTTGTGGAGGCCGTATTACAAACAGGCCTCGGTGACTATGATAAATCTCCTTCTCCCCCCGATCCGGGGGGAGAAGGATTTACGACTACTGCGCCATCCGCTTCAAGACCTGCTCCAGCTTGCGCAATTCCTCGCCATAGCCGGACCAGTCCCCCTGGCGTTGCATGTTGTTGGCACGCTCGAATATGCTCATCGCTTCCTTGGCGAGCGACGCCTTCGATGCCGCAGAATCGGCAGCAGGGGCGCCGGCTGCGCTTTCCACTGCAGGCGCGCCGGCACGGGTAGCCGCCTTTTTGGCACCGAAAAGCCGCTGCAATGCGAGCTCCAGGTTCTCCTCCATGACCACCTCGTCCCCGAAGGCGACGATGACCCTCTTCAACTCGGGAAGGCCAGCCTTGTCGGCGGCGAGAAAGAGCGGCTGCACGTAAAGCAGCGACTTCTCAATCGGTATCACCAGCAGACTACCCCTGATCACCTCTGAGCCGCGCTGGCTCCAGAGCGTCAATTGCTGGGATATGAAGGAGTCCTGGTTGATCCTGGCATCGATCTGCTTGGGACCGTAGATCAGCCTGTCGCGCGGGAAGGTGTATGCCAGGATCTTCCCGTAGTTCTCCCCGTCGCAACGTGCCGTGAGCCAGGCGGCGAGATTGTCGCGCTTGGATGGGGTGAAGGGAAGCAGCAGGATATACTCCTCAACCTTCTCTCCCGGGAGCTTCATGATGGTGTAATAAGGCTCCATAGGCTGATCGCCCAGCGCCGGAACCTGCCAGAGGTTTTCCTTGTTGTAGAAAACCTTCGGGTCGGTCATGTGGTAGGCGGCGAACATCGCGGCCTGCACACGCAGCAACTGATGCGGATATCTGACGTGCGTGCGCAGGTCGGCGGGCATGGCCGAGATCGGCTGGAAAAGCCCCGGGAAGATGCGCGAGTACACCTTGATCATGACATCCTGCGGATCGCTGACATAAAAGGCCACGGATCCGTCATAGGCGTCGACCACCGCCTTCACCGAGTTGCGCAGGTAGTTCATGCCCCCCTTGACCGGTTTGGAATAAGGAAGCCTGTCCGTGAAGGTATAGGCGTCTATCATCCATTTGAGCCTGCCGCCTGCCTCCACCACCATGTAAGGGTCGGAGTCGAAGCTGAGAAAGGGTGCGATGGTCTTGACCCGCTCGCTTATGTTCCTGTTGTAGATGATGCGGCTCTCGGAGGTGATGTCGGAGGAGAGCAGGATCTTCTCCGTCTTGAACTTGGCGGCGAAGAGCGATTTTCTCAGCAGCGAATCGATCGGAACCCCCCCCTCCCCGGCATAGGTGGTATTGATGTTGCCGGTGGCGGTGGGGTAACTGAACTCGGGAACCTTGGTCTTGACGACGACGTAGTCGTTGGAGAGTTCGCCGTAGTAGATCTCGGGCCTGGTCACCTTGATGTCGGCCAGACTTACCGCCGGGATGTCCTTGACGAAGAATTCAGGGAGCCCCTCCTTGCTGATGCGGCTGACCGGGCCGAAGGTGATGCCGTTACCGTGGGTGAAGATGAGTCGCTCGTTGATCCAGTTCTTGCTGGGGAGGTCCGCGTAGGAAAGCTCGCGCGGCGACAGCATGACCTGGGTGTACTCGCCGTTCACAATGTAGCGATCGTTGTCCACGTCGTTGAACTTGTAATAGGTCCTGATCTGCTGCAACTGGCTGTAGGTCTTCAAAAGCGGCGCGTGATCCCAGAGCCGGATGTTCTTGATGGTGGCGTCGTTGTTCGCTATGTCGGTTGCGGTGAGCCTGGAATCGACGTCGAAGGGCACCGTCTCGATCTTGTCGATGTCGTAGCCGAAGCGGGTGAACTTGAGGTGATTCTCCAGGTAAGGCATCTCAAGGCTCAGCTCGTTGGGGGCGACCTTGAATTTATGGAGCACGCCGGGATAAACACGCACGCCTACCAGGTACAGCACTCCGACTATGATGGGGGGAATCACGGCTATGCGCCAGTTGCCTTTCCAGAGGCCGAGCGCCAGCAAACCGCCGGCCAGCGGCGTCAGGAAGGTCAGTACCTTGTAGGTAAGCAGCCGTGAATGAACGTCGACATATCCGGCGCCGGTAAAGGGACCGTTGTCGGAGTAGAGCAGCTTGAAGCTGTCGAGGTAAAACCCCGCCGCCACGACCAGGGCGAAGGCGCCGGCCAGAAGGGCCAGATGCCGGCGCACCTTCTGATCGATGGTGACCCCGCGCTCATCGAAAACAATCCCGCCTTTCACGTAGTAAACTGCTGCGGAAACCAGCAGCGCAGCCATCACCATGAAGCTTGCGAACGACTTCAGCATGCCGATAAAGGGGAGGCTGAAAAGATAGAATCCGACATCCTTGCCAAGGACCGGGTCGGCCATGCCCACGGCCATCCTGTTGGCGAACAGCAGCAGATCCTCCCAGCGGAAGGCTCCCCAGTTGCCGGCCAGCAGCGCCAGGATGAGGGAGACGATGAGACCCGCAGGCCCCACCATGCGGATAGCCTCACTCCTGTTGATGCGCAGGTCGCCCCCAACGAGGTAGATGCCCGATACGGGGTAGTGCCCTTTGCCCGCGAAGTAAAGGTTCAGTTGCAGGAAAGCGAAGAGCAGTACCCCGAAGAGCACCCCCGCTCCCAGCTTCGCATACACGGTCGTGGTGAAAACGGAAGAAAATCCGGTTTCCGCGAAGAACAACCAGTCGGTGTAGAAGTTGAGCAGGTAACTGACAAACGGCAAAATCACCGTCAGGGCAATTACGATGAGAATCATCTTGTTTTTAAACATTTTTCACCCTTTAGGAATCGATACGGCTTCGTACCGTGCAAGTGATGCCGTTAACGCTTCGATGGACGGAGATGCAAGCTGGATGAATACCTTCCCTGCTAAGGCTAGCCCCGACTTTTTTTCATCATCCGGTAGATGAAGTATCCCCCACCGGCCAGAAGGATGATCCCGAAAGGGCCGATGCCACCGCCGCCCGTGCCGTCGCCCGTGCCGCCGGCGCCGGCAATGCCGCCGAACAGCATGCTGCCGAGCATCCCCCCCGCCATTCCGCCCGCCATGCTCCTCATGAACCCGCCCCCTTGCTGAGGTGCTCCGGGGGTCGTCGCCTGACGAGCCTGGCTCTGCGCGGGAGCCGACATACGGGAAGGGCTGCGCATGCCGCCGGATGAACGGCGTCCTCCCGCCCTGGCCTCGGCGGTAAGCTCCAGCACGGTCAGGCTCAAAAAGACGACCGCCGCCATAATGGTAAAACCCTTGAGAAGGTGTCGCTTCATGTTGCAGTCTCCTTTTTTGTATCGTCGCTGGTCCGGGCCGGCAGTCGATTCTTTCATTTTTCTTCAGAGTCCAGATGCGGTCCGTGCAGCTTTACCGGCGTGCCCCGCCTGAGTTTCAGGTTGAGCATCTCCACCAGCACCGAGAAGGCCATGGCGAAGTAGATGTACCCCTTCGGTATGTGCATGTCGAAGCCGTCGCCGATAAGCGATACGCCGATCAAAAGCAGAAAACTCAGGGCAAGCATCTTGATGGTGGGGTGCTTTTCCACGAAGGCGCTGATCTTGCCGGAAAAAAGCATCATGAAACCGACTGCGATGACGACTGCGGTAACCATGACGAAGAGTTGATTGGCCATGCCGAGCGCGGTGATGATCGAGTCCAGGGAGAACACGATGTCAAGCAGCAGGATCTGCACGATGACGGAACCGAAGGTCACCCCTACGCGAGCCGAGGAGACGTGTTCTTCCCCTTCAAGCTTCTCGTGGATCTCCATGGTGCTTTTCCAGAGCAGGAACAGACCGCCGGAAATGAGGATCAGGTCGCGGCCGGAGATATCGTTGCCTAAAACCGAAAAAAGTGGAGCGGTGAGCCCCATGAGCCAGGTAAGCGAGAAGAGCAGCGCCAGGCGGATGAACATCGCCAGGCCAAGCCCCACCAGTCTCGCTTTTTCCTGCTGATGGGCAGGGAGCTTGCTCGCCTGAATGGAAATGAAGATTATGTTGTCTATGCCCAGCACAATCTCAAGTGCCGTCAATGTTACCAGTGCCATCCAGACTTGCGGATCGGTCATCCATTCCATCAAGAAAAATCCCCCGAATTAATATGTGAGAGTCATGACTAGCTATTGAAAAATCCCTCGCCCTCTGGCCGCGCCCGGCCGCCGCAGCCAAGGCTGCCTTGGCGGAGGAGGCCTGTAACGCTTCGGCGCGCAAGCGGGAGAGGACTAGGGTGAGGGCGGTGCCCCCGGTTTGAAAACTCGACTACCTAAAATACTCTGTCCGGCAGATTTACTCAAGCTACATCCCTCACCCCGAGCCTCTCCCGAAGGGCGGTGGTGGGCTGGTTTGCGGGACGGCGGAAGCCGTCACCGGCAGATTACCTGCGGGAGAGTGCCTCCAGCCTAGCAATGCGCTCTTCCATGGGGGGATGGGTGGAGAAGAGATCCATCATCTTGCCGCCGATGAGCGGGTTGACGATAAACATGTGCGCGGTGGCGGGTCTTGCCTCATGCATCGGCAGGGAGTGGGAAGCCATCTGCAGTTTACGCAGAGCCCCGGCAAGCGCCAGGGGACGGCCGCAGATTTCGGCTCCGGAGGCGTCCGCAAGGTATTCCCGCGAACGCGATACTGCCATCTGGATCAGCATGGCGGCGATGGGAGCGATGATGGCCAAGGCGAGGGAACCGATCAACCCGCCGATCCCGCCCCCCTCCTCGTCGTCGCCGCGGCCGCCCCCCAGGATGGCGCCCCACTGCAGCATGCTGCCGATCATGGAGATGGCGCCTGCGAAGGTGGCGGCAATGGTGCCGATCAGGATGTCGCGGTTTTTGACGTGGGCAAGTTCGTGCGCCATGACGCCTTCCAGCTCCTCGGGGGAGAGGATGCGCAGGACTCCCTGGGTGGCGGCGACGGCGGCATGTTCCGGATTTCGGCCGGTGGCGAAGGCGTTGGGGCTTTCTGAGGGGATGATGTAGACCTTGGGCATCGGCAGCCCGGCTCTCACGGAAAGCCGGCGCACCATGTTGTAGAAGACGGGATGGTCGTGCTCCCCGATCTCCTGCGCGCCGTACATTTTCAGCACGATCTTGTCGGAAAACCAGTAGGAGAAGAAGTTCATCCCGAGAGCCATGACAAACGCCATGACCATGCCTGATCTGCCGCCGAGGGCGCTCCCCATGGCGACCATGAGAACAGTGAGTAAGGATAGAAGGAAGGTGGTTTTGAGTGTTTGCATGAATTTACTCCTTGGATTTCTCAGTCCGCCAGGAACCGGTATGCGCCGAGGGTAAATAAAAAAAACCTTTACCCTCAGCGCGATTGCTTGGATAAAGGTCTTGTTGACAGGTTAACTGCCCCGGCTCCGGGTCTTGCGACCGTATTGACGAAAACCGGGTCGGCCCTTTCTCAGGCCGATAACTACTCCCCTCTAATGGAATGGAATATAATAACTCCCGCACCGGTTGTCAAGACAAAACGGAACCGGCTGCCACAGAGAACATCTGATAATGTCTGACTGGATAACAGGCTAGCGTCAATCTTTACTCTGTCTGAAAATCCTCAACTCATAAAATTCAAGTCCGACATTGCGGACAGTCTCAAGATGCCAGCCCGCCTGCCAACCACTGACTAATTTGCAGTTGCAGCCGGCTTAAGTGCATGCTAGCTTGAAATACCGCAACTTGCACAGGAGGGATCTATGACTGCGATACGAGGGATCGAAGAGAAACGGCTCAGACACCATTTCGCGAGCGACAATTACGCGGGGATCTGCAAAGAGGCATGGGCTGCGATGGAGGAGGCCAACCGGGGCCTTGCCAGTTCCTACGGCGACGACGTCTGGACGGCCAAGGCATGCGAGCGGATCAGGGAACTTTTCGAGACCGATTGCGAGGTGTTCTTCGTCTTCAACGGGACCGCCGCCAACTCCTTAGCGCTTGCCTCCTTGTGCAAATCGTACCATTCCGTCATCTGCCACGAGATGGCCCACATAGAAACAGACGAGTGCGGCGCCTCGGAGTTCTTCTCCAACGGCACCAAGGTGCTGCTGGTCCCGGGTACAAACGGCAAGGTGGACCTGAACGCGGTCGAGCACACCATCTCCAAAAGAAGCGACATCCACTACCCGAAACCCCGGGCGCTAAGCGTTACCCAGGCGACGGAACTGGGGACCGTATACAGCGTGGCCGAGATGGAGGCGATAGGAGAGTTGGCGAAGAGGCACTCGCTGCACGTGCACATGGATGGAGCCCGGTTCTCGAATGCGGTGGCGTCTCTGAACGCGGCGCCCAAGGAGATCACTTGGCAGGCGGGGGTGGACGTACTGACCTTTGGAGGGACCAAAAACGGTTTCGCCATCGGCGAGGCGGTGGTGTTCTTCAATAAGGAACTTGCCTTCGAGTTCGACTACCGGTGCAAGCAGGCCGGACAGCTTGCCTCGAAGATGCGTTTTTTGACCGCACCCTGGATCGGCATGCTGGATAGCGGCGCCTGGCTCAGGAACGCGACCCATGCCAACAACTGTGCGCGGCTGCTGGAGAGCGAGGTGAGGAAGATTCCTGGGATCCGGGTCATGTTCGAGTGCCAGGCGAACTCGGTATTCCTGGAGATGGCGCCCGATGCGCTGGAGGCGCTGCGCGGGCGCGGCTGGCATTTTTACACCTTCATCGGTTCCGGCGGCGCCAGGTTCATGTGCTCCTGGGAGACCAAGATCCAGGAGATAGCGGAGCTGGTGGCGGATGTTAAAGAAGCAATTGACAATTGACAATGGATAATTGACGATGAGACCAATTGAATTTTCATCGTCAATTGTCAATCGTACATTGTCAATTGCCTATTCGATTTTCATCGTCAATTGTCAATCTTACATTGTCAATTGCCTATTCGATTTTCATCGTCAATCGTCAATTGTCAATTGTCAATTGCCTTCCAACTGATGGGCCTTGCTGAAGTAATGCCGGTATCCCTGCAGCAGTATGAGATATGCAGTAATGGCGACCGCGCCGGTAATGGCGCACATGATGGCGATCTGGTACCGGACGGCGATGATCGGCTCGGTGCCAGACAAAATCTGCCCGGTCATCATCCCCGGAAGAGAGACGATTCCCATGGCGGCCATGGTGTTCACCGTCGGCATCAGCGCCGCGCGAAAGGCGTTCCGTACCGCAGCCTCGGAGGCCTGTCGTCCGCTCGCGCCAAGACAAAGTGCCGTCTCTATCTCGTCCCTGCGCTCGCGCATCTCGGCGGCAAGGCGCTCCGCCGCAAGGCTTGCGCCGTTCATGGAGTTGCCTATGATCATGCCGGCCAGCGGTATCAAATAGCGCGGGTCATACCAGGGTGAATAATTCACCACCAAGGCGCAGAACAAGAAGGTGACCCCGCCGCAACCGATGAAGAGCGCGGTCCCGACGACCCGGTAAAAATGCGGCATCCTGCGCTTGATGCGCGCCCCCATTACCTGCAGGGCGAAAGCGCCCATGACTAGCAGTACGGCCACCACCAGCAACGGGCTTCTTACGGCGAAAAGGAAATGCAGCAGGTATCCCACCGCAAAAAGCTGCAGCACCATGCGCACCGAAGCCCACAGCATCTGCCCTTCCTGCCCGATCCGGCTCAGGCGCGCCAGTGCTATCGCCAGGAGAACCAGTCCATACGCCAGGGAGAGATCGAGCAGTTCAAGGTTCACCAGCGTCCCGTCATTCACTTTTCACTCCCCCTTTGCTGACGGCTCGGCGAGGAACCTGCGCAGTTCGGCGCATTTCGGATGGCCGAGTAGGTCCTCGACACTCCCCTGTTCCAAGATACGTCCGGCCTCCAGATAGAGGCAATAATCCGCCACCCTCGCGGCCAGCCGCAAGTCGTGTGTCACCAGGATCACCGTCAATCCTTGTGAACGGCAGATCTCCTGGAAGGTGGCGGCAAGCGAATCTGCGGTTCTGCGATCAAGCGCGCTGGTAGGTTCATCGAGCAGCAGCACGCGGGGGCGCGTGATCAGCGCCCGCGCGAGACTAACCCGCTGCTGTTCGCCCAGGGAAAGGGAGCGGGCGTCCCTTTGCACCATCGCGTGATCGAATCGGGCCAGGGTTAGCGCGTGCCGCACCTCTTCGCTCCCGGCGCCGGGCGGCGCCTCTTTCCGGTAAAGGAAGGAGCGCTGCAGGTTGTCGAGAACCGAGCCCTCGAACATGAAAGGCTTTTGCGGCACCAACGCCACCATCCGCCGAAGCTGCAGGGGATCGATCCCGGCAATGTCCCTCCCCTCGATCAGCACCGAACCGGAGCCGGGCTCGGCCAATCGGTTGATCAGGCGAATCAGCGTGCTCTTCCCCCCGCCCGAGGGACCTATTACCGCAGTGATCTTCCCGCTTTGGGCGGAGAAGGAAATGTCGTCCAGGAGCAGAAGCTGCGCGCCGTCGTTTCCGTCTCGCGTAACTGATATCTTCTCGAGGCGCAGCATCGTCTTTTCATCACCCTCGGTTACCGCCATGTAAGACTCCCAAAGCCGGTAGAGCTGTCACGAATGCGGGCATTTATATCACATCTTAAAGCATCACTACTGCTTAAACTTGATCACCCGATGTTGGCCAGCTCCAGCCTCCCGCCCCAGCGCACCATCAATTCGCCGCGCAATCGCTCGTTCCCCTCACATGACAGTTCAGGATCCCGCTCGACCAGGTCAAAGGCCTCCCGGCGCGCCTGCTCAAGAATCCCCCCGTCCCGCAATATGTCCGCAACCTTCAGCTCGGGAAGCCCGGCCTGCCTGGTACCGAGAAAATCTCCGGGACCCCGGATCTGAAGATCGGCCTCGGCGATGACGAAACCGTCCGAACTCCGCACCATGACCTCAAGCCGCCTGGCGCCGTCCTCGGATCGCTTGTCACCGGTCAAAAGGATGCAGCGCGAGCGCTCGCTGCCGCGCCCTACCCTGCCCCGCAACTGATGCAGCTGGGACAGACCGAACCTCTCGGCGTGCTCGATCACCATGACGGTGGCGTTGGGGACGTCGATGCCGACCTCGATGACGGTGGTGGCGACCAGCACGTCAATCTCCCCCGCCTTGAAGGAGGTCATCACCCCCTCCTTTTCGGCGGCGCTCATCCTGCCGTGAAGCACGCCGACCCGCAGCTCGGCGAACACCTCACGGGTCAGATGCTCCGCCATCTGCACCGCCGCCTTCAGGTCGCTCTTTTCCGTCTCCTCGACCAGCGGATAGATGACGTACGCCTGCCTGCCCTTCTTAACCTCCTCGCGCACCACAGCGTACACCTCGCTCCGGCGCGACTCGCGCGCAATGCGGGTCTCGATGGGGGTCCTCCCCGGGGGAAGCTCGTCGATGACGGAGAGAGAGAGATCTCCGAATACGGTCATGGAGAGGGTGCGCGGAATCGGCGTCGCGGTCATGACCAGGATGTCGGGGTTGTTTCCCTTGCGCTTCAAAAGCGCGCGCTGCACGACGCCGAAGCGGTGCTGCTCGTCGATGACGCCCAGCCCCAGACGCTTGAACTCCACCTTTTCCTGGATCACGGCATGGGTGCCGACCACGATGCCGATCTCGCCGGAGGCGATCCGCTCCAGCGTGCCGCTCTTTCCCTTGACGCTCGCCGTGAGCAGCGCGACGCTGATGCCGAGACGCTCGCAGTAGCCGTGGATATTGAGGTAGTGCTGTTCGGCGAGAAGCTCGGTGGGAGCCATGATCGCCACCTGGTAGTCGTTCTCGACGCAGATGAGCGCCGCCAGGAGGGCGACCAGGGTCTTGCCGCAGCCGACGTCCCCCTGCACCAGCCGGTGCATCGGGTGCGGCGAGATCATGTCCTCCTTGATCTCGGAGAGAACCCGCCTTTGGGCGCCGGTAAGGCTGAAGGGGAGCAGTTTCAGGAGTTCCTTGGTGTAGCGGTGCGTGACGTTGAAACTGATGCCGTTCTCAAGGGCAACCCCGCGCCTCTTCATGGCAAGCCCCAGTTGCAGGAAGAACAGCTCGTCGAAAGCGAGCGAGCGGTGCGCCTCCCCTTTCCCCGCGTTCAGTTCAGCGACGTTGCTGGAGGGGTCCGGCGCATGCGCCTCCCTGAGTGCCGCGGGAAGCGTCATCAGCCCGTGGCGGCGCACCAGCTCCTCGGGGAGCGAGCCGGTGACGCGACGGCTGAACTGCTGCACGGTGTCCCGCATGATGCGACGCATCACCTTCTGGCTCACCCCTTCGGTCAGGGGGTACACGGGGAGGATCCTGCCGAAGTTGTCGGGGTCCCGCGCCATTACCTGGCTCAAGTCCTCGCCCTCCGCCGCCCATTCCACTTCGGGATGGTGCATCTCGCGCTGGAAGCCGAACTGTGCCACGTCGCCGATGAATATGCCGCGCCTGCCGGGCTGCAAGTTCTTCTTCATGTAAGTGGGGTGAAAATGAAACCACTTGAGCGGCAGGCTCCCGGTCTCGTCCCGCACGATCGCCTCGAAATAGCGCCTTCCCCCCTTGGTGGTCAGCGCTTCGGCGGAGACAACGGTGGCGAAAAAGGCCTCGGTGTTTCCGGGACGCAGCTCGGCGATCCGCTTCAGCTCGCGACGGTCCTCGTAGCGGTTGGGGAGCAGGTACAGGGCATCCTCGACCGTGACGATCCCTTTTTTGGCGAGAGCTTCGGCAAGCTTCGGCCCGATTCCCTTGATGCAGGTGATAGGGGTCTTCAGCTCGTCGCGCAGGGGGACAGACGCGGACTTTGCCGCAGGAACTCCATTTTGTTTTTTGGCTGGCTGGGTTTCGGTCTGCTGCTTTGATATGCGGAGGGTGCCGTCGACGATCTCGACCCGGACCAGATCGCCCGGTTTCAGCGCCAGTGAGGCCCGGAGCTGTTCAGGAAGCGGGATCGACCCGTCTGGCGCAAGCGGAATGATCGGCATGGGGAGAGAGGCGAGAGCGCCGGGCACGGAAATCCGTACCCGGCGGCAAACGGTCCGTCTAGAAAAGCGCGTTGATGTCGGTGAGGATCTCTTCGACGTTGATGCCGTGAGCGGCGCAACCCTGCTCCAGGGACTCGTTCTGAGCTCCCATGCAGCCGACGCAGCCGAGGTTGTACTTGCCGAGCACCTTGACTACGTCCGGGTGCATTCTCATCACTGTTGCAAAAGTCATATCCTTAGTTACCTGAGACATGTAAAACCTCCTGTTACGCGTTGGCGTTTTCGAGTTTGAGTTTTGAGTAAGGCGCAAGCCATACCCTTTTTCTGCCTGGGCTACCTGTTTCCGCGCCGCGCGAAGGCGAGACGCAAAACCATATCTTTATTCGTACCTGATTTCCATGATCTCGTACTCTTTGGTGCCGGCGGGGACGGTCACCTTGACGGTGTCGTCCAGCTTGTGCCCGATCAGGGCCTTGCCTACCGGCGAGGTGCAGGAGATCTTGCCGAGCTTTATGTCGGCCTCGTCCTCGCCGACTATCTTGTAGGTCAATTCTTCCTCGGTCGCCGTGTCGTAGACCGTCACCGTGGCTCCGAACACTACCTTGTCCGGCCTCAGGTTGGAAAGGTCGACCACGTAGGCCCGTGCCAGCTTATCCCCCAGTTCCAGGATGCGTCCTTCGATGAACCCCTGACGGTTTTTTGCCGCGTCGTACTCGGCATTCTCCGAAAGATCGCCGTGCGCTCTGGCTTCGGCGATATCCTGAATGACCTTCGGGCGCTCTTCCTTGATCAGGCGCTTAAGGTCCTCCTGGAGGAACTCGTAACTTTCCTTTGTCAACGGAACGGTCTGAGACATTGGCTTTCTACTCCTTGGTGAACTTGTAGGGGGGCCTGAAGGCCCCCCCGTAGATCTGGTGTTTTGGATTTAAGGAAGGGGAGCGTCGGTTGACGCTCCCCAATCGTTCAACTATTTAAGGTATTCCTGGATCGACTTGACTTCCAGCTTCGACTGCGAGGTGGCGATGATCCCGTCCACCGCGGCCCGTGCGCCTGAGGCGGTCGTGTAATAGGCCACGTTGTTGACCAGGGTGTTCCTGCGTATCGAGTAGGAGTCCGCCACGGCCTGGGCGCCGAGGGTGGTGTTTATCACCATGCAGATCTCGTTGTTCTTGATCGAGTCGACGATGTGAGGACGACCTTCAAGCACCTTATTCACCACCTGAACGGCTATCCCCTTCTCCTGAAGGTAACTCGCCGTGCCGCGCGTGGCGACCAATTCGAAGCCCTGATCATACAGCCTTTTTGCGGTGCTGACAATATGTTTTTTGTCAGAATCCTTGACGCTTATGAACACTTTGCCGCTGGCCGGAAGCTTGACTCCGGCGCCCAACTGCGCCTTGGCGTAGGCCTTGGCGAAGGTCTCGCCGATTCCCATCACCTCGCCGGTAGACTTCATCTCCGGTCCGAGAATGGTGTCGACGCCGGGGAACTTGGCGAAGGGGAACACCGATTCCTTGACCGAGATATGGGTCGGGATGATCTCGTCCACGATCCCGAGTTCGGCCAGGGTCTTTCCGGCCATGACCCTTGCCGCGATCTTGGCCAGCGGCCGGCCGGTCGCCTTGGAGACGAAGGGCGAGGTGCGCGAGGCGCGCGGGTTGACCTCGATGATGTAGATGTCCTCCCCCTTGACCGCGAACTGCACGTTCATGAGTCCCTTCACGTTCAACTCCAGCGCCATGACCTTGGTCTGGCGCCTGATCTCGTCGGCGATCTCCTTGGAGATGGAGTAAGGGGGGAGCGAGCAGGCGGAGTCGCCGGAGTGGATGCCGGCCTCCTCTATGTGCTCCATGATGCCGCCGATGACGGCGACCTCACCGTCGCAAAGGGCGTCCACGTCGATCTCGATGGCCTCGTCCAGGAACTTGTCGATCAGGATCGGATGCTCGGGCGAAGCGAGCACCGCCGTATGCATGTAGCGGCGCAGGTTGTCGACGTCGTAGACGATCTCCATGGCGCGACCGCCGAGCACGTAGGAGGGGCGCACCACCACGGGGTAGCTGATGCGATCGGCTACGGCCTCCGCCTCCTCGAAGGAGCGTGCGGTGCCGTTTTCGGGCTGGCGCAGCGAGAGCTTTTGCAGCATCTCCTGGAAGCGTTCCCGGTCCTCGGCGCGGTCGATGGCGTCGGGCGAGGTGCCGATGATAGGCACCCCTGCCTTTTCCAGGGCGACGGCGAGCTTCAGAGGTGTCTGGCCGCCGAACTGCACGATGACCCCGAAAGGCTTCTCGACGTCGACGATGTTCAGCACGTCTTCCAGGGTGAGCGGCTCGAAGTAGAGACGATCCGAGGTGTCGTAGTCGGTCGATACCGTCTCGGGGTTGCAGTTCACCATGATGGTCTCGTAGCCGTCCTCGGCCAGGGCGAAGACACCGTGCACGCAGCAGTAGTCGAACTCGATCCCCTGCCCGATCCGGTTCGGTCCGCCGCCCAGGATGATGATCTTTTTCTTGTCGGTCGGCTCCGCCTCGCATTCCTCCTCGTAGGTCGAGTAGAGGTAAGGCGTGTGGGCCACGAATTCGGCGGCGCAGGTGTCGACCCGCTTGAACACGGGCTTGACGCCGACGGACAGGCGCAGCTCGCGCACCTCGCCCTCCGGGAGATTCCAGAGCATGCCGAGGTACTTGTCGGCGAAACCGTAGCGTTTCGCGTCCCAAAGGATGTCGTGCAGCTTTTCCTTGGTCTGCTCCTTAACGTTGACCTGTTTCAACTCCTCTTCCATCTCGATGATCTGGCGGATGTTGTGCAGGAACCAGGGGTCGATGGCGGTGAGGGCGTAGATCTCCTCTACGGTCATGCCGCAGCGAAAGGCGTCGCCAACGTACCAGAGGCGGTCGCAGTTGGGGGTTCTCAACCTGTCGAGAAGCAGCGCCCGCTCCTTCTCGGTCAGGGCGCGACGCGTATCGCCCCCGACGCCGAAAAAGCGCGATTCGAAGCCGCAGGAGCCGATCTCCAGCGAGCGGAGCGCTTTCTGGAAAGACTCCTTGAAAGTCCTGCCGATCGACATGACCTCGCCCACCGATTTCATCTGGGTGGTGAGGGTCGCGTCCGCATCCGGAAACTTCTCGAAGGTGAAGCGGGGAATCTTGGTCACCACGTAGTCGATGGTCGGCTCGAAGCAGGCCGGCGTCTCCTTGGTGATGTCGTTGGTGATCTCGTCCAGCGTGTACCCCACGGCGAGCTTCGCCGCGATCTTCGCGATGGGGAAGCCGGTCGCCTTGGAGGCGAGGGCCGAGGAGCGGGAGACGCGCGGGTTCATCTCGATGACGATGAGCCGGCCGTTCTTCGGGTTGATGCCGAACTGGATGTTGGAGCCCCCCGTGTCGACGCCGATCTCGCGGATGATCTTCAGGGAGGCGTCGCGCAGGATCTGGTATTCCTTGTCGGTCAGGGTCTGCGCCGGGGCGACAGTGATCGAGTCGCCGGTATGCACGCCCATGGCGTCGAAGTTCTCGATGGAGCAGATGATAACCACGTTGTCCGCCGTGTCCCTCATCACCTCCAGTTCGTACTCCTTCCAGCCGATGAGCGACTCCTCGACCAGGATCTCGTCCGTGGGAGAAGCCTCGATGCCGGCCATCGACATCCGCTCGTACTCCTCCATGTTGTAGGCGATGCCGCCGCCGGTCCCGCCCAGCGTGAAGGAGGGACGGATGATGGCGGGGAAGCCGACCTTCTTGATCACCTCCATCGACTCGACGTAGTTGTGTGCCAGACCCGACCTCGGCACCGCCAGGTTGATGCGCTGCATCGCCTCCTTGAACAGGGTCCGGTCCTCGGCCATCTTGATGGCGGGGAGCTTGGCGCCGATCAGCTCGACCCCGAATTTCTCCAGGGTGCCGTTCTCCGCCACGGCAACCGCCGTATTCAGCGCCGTCTGGCCTCCCAGGGTCGGCAACACCGCGTCCGGGCGCTCCTTCTCTATGATGGCGGCAAGGATTTCGGGGGTAACCGGTTCGATATAGGTGAAGTCGGCGAAATCCGGATCGGTCATGATGGTAGCCGGGTTCGAGTTGAGAAGAACGACCTCATACCCCTCTTCCTTGAGCGCCTTGCAGGCCTGGGTGCCGGAGTAGTCGAACTCGCACGCCTGCCCGATGACGATCGGGCCGGCGCCGATGATGAGGATCTTCTTGATGTCAGTACGTTTAGGCATTGAAACTATCTCCTTCGTTAGGGCGACGCTGCGCCTCTCTATATGATCGTTCTCTGTAATTTAATCCGCCGGGGGCTCATCCTGCACCCAGCCGTTTTCCAGTTCGCACTCTTCCAGCGCGTCGACCGCTTCGGCGTACTCCTCGACCGTGATCCTTCTCCCTATCCCGGGCGTCTCCGGGGCGACATGGGCCGGGAAGTACTGGCTCATCAGCGCGACGTGGGTCCCGGTGCCGAGGTTCCCGGCGATCCAGGCAAGCGTCTCGGCGCTCCCCGCCCTCCCCTCCGGCAGGACCAGGTGCCTGACGATCAACCCTTTGACGGCTATCCCGTCCTCGTCGCACTCCAGATGTCCAACCTGCCTGAGCATCTCTGACAGCGCCAGGCGGTTCACCTCGGTATATCCCGCGGCGCCCGAGAGGCTTACGGCCTCTTGGTCCTTGCAGTACTTCATGTCGGGCAGATATACATCCACCACGCCGTCCAAAAGGCGCAGCGTGTCGAGCCGCTCGTAACCGCTCGTATTCCAGACGATCGGCAACCCGAACCCCTTGCGGACGGCAAGGTAGAGAGAGGCCAGGATCTGCGGCGTGAAGTGGCTCGGCGTGACGAAGTTTATGTTGTGGGCGCCCTTTTTCTGCAGCGCGAGCATCTTATCGGCCAGCTGCCCGGAGGAAAGATCCGTGCCGTTGCGCAGTTGGCTTATGGGAAAGTTCTGGCAGAACCGGCAATTGAGCGTGCACCCCGAAAGAAAGACAGTGCCCGAACCGCGGCTGCCGGATATGGGCGGTTCCTCGCCGCGATGTATGGCGGCAGAGGCGATGCGAGGCGACCTGCCGCCGCCGCAAAGTCCGACCTCTCCCGAAAGCCGGTTCACCCCGCAGGCGTGAGGGCAGATGTCGCAGCAGGCGAGGCGGGCGTAGCCCGCCTTGACGCGCCGGATCAACTCTCCGCTATGGTAAAGATCGAGGTAGTTCATAAAAACAGGTCGAGGTCAAGGCTGAGGTCAAGGGGGGAAATCTTCAGGCCAAGCCTGAAAACTCGAACCTGATCTCAAACTCAATCTAGTTTTTCTCAGCCTCCATCATCTCCACGAACCTGCCGAAAAGGTAGTGCGAATCGTGCGGACCGGGCGAGGCTTCCGGATGGTGCTGCACGGAAAAGATGGGGAGCTTCTTGTGACGCATCCCCTCGACGGTCTGGTCGTTCAGGTTCTCGTGCGCCAGTTCGCTGGCATGGGACAGCGACAGGATGTCGACGGAAAAGCCGTGGTTCTGCGCGGTGATCTCGACCTTGCCGGTCGCCATGTCCATGACCGGGAGGTTGGAGCCGTGATTGCCGAACTTGAGCTTCATGGTGCGCCCGCCCAGGGCCAGTCCCAGGAGCTGATGCCCGAGGCAGATGCCGAAGACCGGCTTCTTGCCGACGAAGGCCTTGATGTTCTCGATGACCTCCTTCATCGGCTCCGGATCGCCCGGGCCGTTGGAGAGGAAGATGCCGTCCGGCGCCATGGCGAGCGCGGATTCGGCCGGAAAGGTGGCCGGCACGACGGTCACGTCGCAACCTGCGGAAACCAGGCAGCGCAGGATGTTCAGCTTGATGCCGAAGTCGTAGGCGACGACCTTGTACTTGAGGTCCTTCCGGTCCACCTGCGGATAACCGGTCTCCAGGTCCCAAAGCCCCTCGGTCCAGTGATAGGGGGCCTTGCAACTGACGCCGGAAGCCAGATCGAGCCCGCTCATGGTGGGGATGGAGCGCGCCTTTTTGACCAGGCTCTCCGCATCGAAATCGATGGTGGAAATGATGCCGTTTTGCGCCCCCTTGTCGCGCAGATGCCGGGTCAGCGCGCGGGTGTCGATTCCCTGGATGCCGACGATGCCGTTTTCCTTCAGGTAGGCGTCGAGGCTCATGGTGGCGCGATAGTTGGAGTAGCAATCCATGTATTCCCTGACGATGAAACCGGACAGGTAGAGCTGGTTGCTTTCCACGTCTTCGGGATTCACGCCGGTGTTCCCGATCTGGGTGTAGGTCATGGTGACCATCTGCCCCTTGTACGAGGGATCGGTGAGCACCTCCTGGTAACCCGACATCGCGGTGTTGAACACCACCTCGCCCGTTGTTTCGCCCGATGCGCCGAAGGCCTTGCCCGTGAAAATCCGGCCGTCCGCCAGTGCCAGTACTGCTTTCATGTATCTTCTCCCGAATCCGTTTATATTGCTGCGCCGCGCCTTCCGGCGCTGAAAAATGAACATGTTACCCCTGCTACGCCGAATGCACCACCTGACCCTTGACGATGGTGTAAGCGGCCGCCCCCTTCACCCGCCAGCCGAGGAAAGGGGAGTTCTTCGACTTCGACTCCAGCTTGTCCGCGTCCACCTGCCACTCTTTGGCAGGGTCGATGATGGTGACATCGGCTACGGCCCCGACCTTCAAGGTGCCGCGCTCGATCCCGAGAATTTTGGCCGGGTTGCAGGACATAAGCGAGACCAGGGCGTTGAGGTCCAGAACCCCTTCCTCGACCAGCTTTAGCGAGAGAGGGAGCGAGGTTTCCAACCCGACGATGCCGTTCAGCGCGATGTTGAACTCGACATCCTTCTCGTCGGGATGATGCGGCGCATGATCCGTGGCGATGGCGTCGATGGTGCCGTCGGCAAGGGCGGCCTTCATGGCTGACACGTCCCCGGCGCCTCTCAGAGGCGGATTCATCTTGGCGTTGGTGTTGTATCCCAGGACCGCTTCGTCTGTCAGGGTGAAGTAGTGCGGAGCGGTCTCGCAGGTGACCTTCACGCCGCGCGCCTTGGCGTTGCGGATGATGCGTGCGGCACCTGCCGTCGAGATATGGGCGATATGCACCGGCGCGCCGGTGAATTCAGCCAGGTACACCTCGCGAGCGACCGCGACGTCCTCGGCGGCCCAGGGAATTCCCTTGAGCCCGAGCTCCGTGGAGACATACCCCTCGTTCATCACGCCGTCGCCCACCAGGGAAAGCTCCTCTGAATGAGAGATGACCGTGATGCCGACCCCCTTGGCGTATTCCAGCGCCCGGCGCATCAGCTCGGCGCTGGTCACGGGCCTGCCGTCGTCGGAGACCGCGACGCATCCGGCCTCCTTCAACTCGCCCATCTCGGCCAGGCTTTCGCCCTTCCCCCCCTTGGTGATGCAGCCGACCGGGAACACGTTCACCACCGCCTCGTTTCTCGCCTTGTTGACGATATAGGAGGTGATCGCCTTGCTGTCGATGACAGGTGAGGTATTAGGCATGCAGGCGATGGAGGTGAACCCACCTGCCGCCGCCGAGCGGCTGCCGGTTGCGATATCTTCCTTGTACTCCAGGCCGGGATCGCGCAGATGAACATGCATGTCTATGAGACCCGGAGTGACGATGAGTCCGGAAGCATCGATGGTCTGCGTCCCTTCCGGTGCCGCGAGACCCTGGCCCAGCTCGTGAACCACGCCGTCCGCGATCAAGATATCCATGGATCCGTCTATCCCTTGCGAGGGATCAATCAAGCGCCCGCCCTTTATCAACAGATTCATCTCAGCACCTCTTTAAGACAGATTAAGGTTAAGGTTGAGGTTAAGGAAGAACCTCGAAACCGAAGATTAAGATTAAGATTAAGATTAAGATTAAGATTAAGATTAAGATACAGTTAAAACCTGAACCAGATCAAGATCGAGCCGCAAGCTACTTCATCCAATCGTCCAGCTTTCAACCCTGAACTTAGAACGTAGAACGTTGAACGGTTTTCTAAACCTCTTCCGCCGGTTCGCCGCCGCAGACGTGGTAAAGCATAGCCATCCTGATGGCGACGCCGTTTTCCACCTGCTTCAATATGTAAGACTGGGGACCGTCCGCGACTGCCGAGGAAAGTTCCACTCCCCGGTTGATCGGTCCCGGATGCATGACCATGGCGTCTTTCTTCGCCAGCGCCAGCACCTCGGGGTTGAGTCCGAAATAACGGGAGTACTCGCGCATGCTGGGTAGTAGGGTCTTGCCCTGACGCTCCAACTGGATCCTGAGCATCATGACCACATCGGCCTGATCCACCGCCTCCCGCATGTCCTTGCAAACCGTCACGTTGCCCAACCGCTCGATGCCGATCGGCATCATGGTCGGAGGCCCGGCAAGAAAGACCTGCGACCCCATGGTGGTGAGACCGTAGATGTTGGAACGGGCCACCCTGCTGTGAGTGATATCACCAACGATGGCCACCTTCAGTCCCGCCAGTGTTCCGAACCTCTGGCGCATGGTCAGCATGTCCAAAAGTCCTTGAGAGGGGTGTTCGTGAGCACCGTCGCCGGCGTTGATCACGGAGCAGGAGACCCGCTTGGAAAGGTACTCGTGCGCCCCGGAAACCGCATGACGCATGACGATGATGTCCGGCTTCATGGCAAGGACGTTGAGGGCGGTATCTGAGAGGGTCTCACCCTTGGTCACCGAGCTTGAGGACGCCGTAATGTTGACCGTGTCGGCCGAGAGCCTTTTCGCCGCGATTTCGAAGGAGGTGCGGGTCCTGGTGGAAGCCTCGTAAAAGAGGTTCACCACGGTCTTGCCGCGCAGGGTCGGTACCTTCTTGATGTCGCGACGGTTGATCTCGTCGAGGCTGTCCGCCGTGTTGAGGAGCAGCTCGATTTCCTCTTTGGTCAGATCCTTTAGGGCGATGATGTCTTTATGCCTGAACCCCATGATTCCCCCCCGAAAACTAGGTTTGCGTCGCGCTAGCGCGTGCGCGTTAGAAAATTACTATTTCTGCAGGATCACTTCGTTCGGCAGGTTGTCGGCGTCGAAGGCGACTACGATATTCTCGCTCCTGCTGGTGGGGACGTTGCGCCCCACGAAGTCGGCCCGGATCGGCAGATCACGGTGACCGCGGTCAACCAGGACCGCGAGTTGTATGCTGGAGGGGCGACCCTGATCCATGAGGGCGTCCATGGCGGCCCGGATGGTCCTCCCGGTAAACAGCACGTCGTCCACCAGCACGATCCTTTTCCCCTCCACGGAGAAAGGAAGTTCCGTCTTGCCGACCGGCAGGTGTTCCGAATGCCCTTTGATGTCGTCGCGGTACATGGTGATGTCGACCGCGCCGACCGGCACCTCTACCCCCTCGATCTCGAATAGACGCGTCGCGAGTTCGTGGGCAAGATGCACGCCGCCGGTCCTGATGCCGACCAGCACGAGTTCCTCGACACCCTTGTTCTTCTCCAGAACCTCGTGCGCTATCCGCGTCAGCGCCCTTTTCACGCCGGTGCCGTCCAAAATTACCGTATTTTCAGCCATGACAACCCCCTGATATATCGGCTAACCAACTGTTTCCGAAAGATTACGCTTCCTAAAACTTTCCCGCAAGACCGATCGCTTTCAGCAAATTAAAAAGAGCCCTTCCGCGCAAATGGCGAAAAGGCTCTTCAATAATTAAAAAAAGAGTGCTTTATGCTTCACCTTTGCTAACCTCACGGGGCTAAATTAAAAGGCAACCGATAATTTGGGCTAAATTAACACCGGGGTCAGCGAGAGTCAAGCAAACAGATCGAGATTGAAATTAAGATTCATTAAATGGATTAACCTTATCTCCATCTCAGTCTGCCTGCCGGCTACCTCGGCATCTGGCAGTACATGTTGCCGTAGGGGCGCTTGCTTTTGGGCAGCACCTTGACGAACGGCTCCTTCATCATTTCCTCTACGTCCGGGCTCCAAAAGGTATACATAAACAGGCGTAGAAAAGGTTCTCAGGAGTGAGCACTGCGGCTACTCAGCGCCGCAGCCAAACGCTGCACCCTTGCCATAGCATCTGCAAAGTGCTATAAAGCACGCACCATTTAAGAAACTAACGGACTTTTTGCAGGAACCTGCGGCGTTTTTCGACGCGACGGAAGATGCAAAGGCACAAAGGAAGAAGTACATGTTGACAGGAAAGCAGAAAAGATTTCTCCGCGCGCTCGGACACGCACTGAAACCGGTGGTTCACGTAGGCAAGGGGGATGTGAGCGAGGCGCTGATCAAGGAAACGAGCGAGGCGCTGGCAACCCATGAATTAATCAAGGTGAAGATACTGGAGAGTTGCCTGATGGACCGCCATGCGGTGGCCGAAGAGATGAGCGCCGGGTGCCGGGCTGATGTGGCGCAGGTCCTGGGGAGGACGCTGCTGCTATACAAGGCGGCCAAGGAGCCGAGGCTGGAGCTTCCCAAGGAGTCGAAGGCAGGCAAGGAAGCCAAGGCGAAGAAGTAGTCGCAGGGAAAGTAAAGAAGAAAACATAAAAAAAGGCGGGGTAAGCTACCCCCGCCTTTTTTCTTTCACACCCTCTCATAAGGCTCGAAGAGCCTCTTGAACTCGTCGAGCGCGAAACGATCGGTCATGCCGGCGATATAGTCGCAAATAACCCGCTCCCTCCCCTCTCGCTCCATCTTAATCTGGTGCTTCATCGGCAAAAGCGTCGGGTGCTTGATATACACCTCGAAAAGTTCGGCCAGATAGCGCTCGGCCTTGACGCGCATCCTTTCAACCTTGTAGTGCCGGTACAGATTCTGGAACAAAAACCGCTTCAACTCGACGTTCCTCTCGGCCATGGCCGGGCTGAAGGCGACCACCTGCAGGTTCACTTTCCTCAGATCATCCTGGGTCCCTATTTTCAGGCGCTCCAGGTTGGCCGCGGTGGTGGCGACCAGATCGCCGATCAGCACGCCGATCAGCGCGCTCACGGTCTGGCACACCCCCCGCTCGACATCGATCTTCGGATACTTGCGCAGGATACCCTCGTGCACCTCGTCCCAGAGCGCCACGCTTTTGAGCTGTGCCAGGTTTATATAGCCGGATTTGAGACCATCGTCTATGTCATGGTTGTTGTAGGCAATCTCGTCGGCGAAGTTGATGAGTTGCCCCTCGATGCTGGGGACGGTCCCCGGGAGAAACTCCGAATGGATACCGACAGGGGTGTCGTACTGGGAGGAGTGCTTGACGATTCCCTCCCGCACCTCCCAGGAAAGGTTCAGCCCGTTGAAGTTCGGATAGCGCTCCTCCAACTCGTCCACCACCCGAAGCGACTGCAGGTTGTGCTCAAATCCCCCCGCCCCCTCCATCAGCCTGTTCAGCACCTCCTCGCCGGTGTGACCGAAGGGCGTGTGACCCAGGTCGTGGGCCAAGGCCAGGGTCTCGGTAAGTTCCTCGTTAAGTCCGAGCCGGCGGGCGATTCCCTTTCCTATCTGCGCCACCTCCAGGGAATGGGTGAGCCTGGTCCGGTAATAGTCCCCTTCGTGATTCACGAACACCTGTGTCTTGTATTCCAGGCGCCGGAAAGCGGCGCAATGAATGATGCGGTCGCGGTCCCTCTCGAAGGCAGGTCGGTTGTCCCTGAACTCTTCCTGATACCTGCGCCCCCTGGAACTGTCGCTGGTGGCGGCATAACCCGCCAGATCCGTCCGCTCCATGGCATGCACGTCTCTCATCCGCCCCCCTTGGTCATCGGTTAAAAGTCCTGTAATTTATATACAGCGCCGCAATAGTGTCAACAGCAAAGTTGATTGACGCCATGGAAGCATCGTGCTAATAGAGCTGTTTACAATATATGGGTACCGGTTGCTCCAGACGTCCATTTTCTTAGCAGCTACAAAATTGTACCTTTCACAAGGACTTATTTGCCTGACATGAATCTGACAGATGTTCGGTTGTTACAATGCGGGTGATCGCGGGAGACGCGCGCGGGCGCCAACTGGCGAGCCCGAAGGGCCGGCGGGTACGGCCTACCTCCGATCGGGTCAAGGAAGCACTCTTCAGCATCCTGTTGAGCCGACTGGGCGAGTTCACCGGAATGCGGGTGCTGGACATCTTCGCCGGCACCGGAAACCTCGGAATCGAGGCCCTCAGCAGGGGCGCAGATTATGCCGTCTTCGTCGACTCTCACCGCGAATCGGCAGAGGCGGTCCGCAAGAACCTTGAAATCACCAAATACTCCGATTCAGCCAAGGTTGTCGTGCAGGATGCGGCAGCCGCCTTGAACTGGTTGGCACGCGGTGAGACTCCGTTCCACCTGGTTTTCCTGGATCCCCCCTATGCCGAGGGACACACGGAAAGGTTGCTGGAGATACTTTCCACCTCTCCGCTCATCGATCAAGGATCCACCGTGGTCGCGGAATTCTCTTCAAAAGAGGACATCCCCCGAAGCTTCGGCCGGTTGCAGGAGGCAGAGCGCCGCATCTACGGCGACACCGCCCTCTCTTTTCTAACCATCTCAGACAGAGGTGAAACGTGCCCCTGAAAATCGCAGTGTATCCCGGCTCCTTCGATCCCGTCACCTATGGCCACCTGGACATTATCGACCGCGCCCTCAAGATATTCGATGGCGTCATTGTGGCAGTCGCCAGGAATTCGGAGAAGAACTCACTGTTCAGCGTCAAGGAGAGGGTAAAACTCCTCACCGAGATACTGGAGGATCGCCCGGTGGCCAAGGTCGATACTTTCGAGGGGCTTCTAGTGGATTACGTGCGCCAGTGCGAAGCATCCGTGATCATCCGTGGCTTGCGCGCCGTGTCGGATTTCGAATACGAGTTCCAGTTGGCGCAGATGAACAGAAGCATCACACGGGATGTGGAAACGCTCTTCATGATGACGTCCGTACCTTACAGCTACCTTTCCTCCTCCATAGTAAAGGAGGTGAGCATGCTGAACGGACCGGTGGACAAACTGGTCCCTCCCAAGGTAAAGGCAGCCCTCGATGCCAAGTTTAGAGGCTGAATACATTACCATGAAGCTCCCTTGAACGGTATTTGACATTTGGGGATCGGCATGATGCAGTATCCATTCCCCATTACCCTGAGCAGACTCGGCCTTTCGGGAGGTTCCACGTGATCAAGAAAGAGATGACCATAACGGAGATACTGACGCGCTACCCCGAAACGCTGCCCGTTTTCCAGCGCTACGGGCTCGACTGCTACGACTGCCAGATAGCCGAATTCGAACAGTTGCAGCATGGCGCTTCCGTTCACAAGGTAGACCTGGACACCCTTCTTGCCGAACTGAACAAAAACATCGCCAATTAATCAATCACCTCTGCTACCTAAGCGCCTCGACCGTTCGGACCCGACAAATGGCCCTTATGAAGGCACCAGTTGCCACGCCCGCCACCGCAAATGTTCTATCCAAAAAACAGAATCGGAACCACGGTACCCTTCTTGCCCCTTCTCCAAGGCGGTAAAGGATAACCCGCCATTAGCAGGAGCGGAATCCCTGCTCTATTGTCGCGGCGCAATTCTGGCGGAGCCGATAGCACGATTAAGAATGCGTCATCTTCCAACAAATCCTTTTTTCCCAAAGGCCTAAAGTGTTAATTAACGATCAAAGAAAACATAGGTTTAGAATCCTGAAGATCCTCCCTGTTCAGCAAAACGAGGCCATTTTCACGCAGAAACAGCAGGTTCGTCGGCGACAGATTCTTTACCCAAAATAAAAACTTTTACCACTGCTAAAAATTAAATGTTGACTTTTTACCCAAACTGTTCGATTTTAACAACAGTAAAACACTGGATTGCAGGTTTTACCGAGGTGCTCAATGTCAGAATATAATATCGGATCAAGAATTAAGAAACTTCGTTTGGCGCGCAAGCTGACTCTCCAGGCTGTCGCTACGGAGACAGGTTTCTCCACCGCGCTGATCTCCCAGATCGAAAACGACAACGTTTCTCCTCCCATAGCGACTCTTTCCAAGATAGCCAAATTCTTTGACGTGAAAATGGCGCAATTTTTTTCAGAAGGCGAGGATGACCGGAAGTTCGAGGTGGTTCGTGCTGATCAGCGTAATGTCGTGTCGCGTGTAATCTCCAAAGAAGGCTCCAACCAAGGCTATTTTTACGAGTCCCTTTCGTTTTACAAGCAGAACAAAAAAATGGATGCCTTCATGGTCACCCTTACTGAAAAGGCGCTGGAGGCCAATACCTACAGCCATGACGGCGAAGAATTCATCTATATCATGAGCGGTAGTGCAGATTTTCTGCTGGACGACCAGAAAATCACCCTGCACGAAGGAGATTCCCTTTATTTCGAGTCGACCATCGGACATCGCCTGCTGAGCCACGATGGCAACGAGGTGAAGGTCCTGGTGGTTGTAACGAAGTAACTTCATAAGCTGGACATGCATCTGCGGTGGCTATCAGCCTAACGGCAAGTCAAAGGAGAATTGAATGAGCAAGAAAATGGGGGCGCTTGAATACCACTCAAGCGGCAGAAAAGGGAAGATCGAAGTCGTCGCGACCAAACCGTGCCAGACGGCTGCAGACCTGTCGCTCGCTTACTCTCCGGGAGTCGCCGAGCCGTGCCTGGCAATCCAGAAGAACCCGGAAGACGCCTACAAATATACAGCAAAGGGGAACCTGGTCGCCGTGGTCTCCAACGGCACCGCCGTCCTTGGCCTGGGCAACCTCGGGGCGCTCGCGGGGAAGCCGGTCATGGAAGGGAAGGGGATCCTCTTCAAGCGCTTCGCGGACATAGACGTCTTCGACATTGAGCTCGACACCGAGGA
>Ga0209317_1000508_pt1 | contig 45485 bp, 37 predicted proteins | sample RifGroB2_FD_183994 | JGI IMG/M metagenome (GOLD analysis project Ga0209317, IMG submission 183994) | Soil microbial communities from Rifle, Colorado, USA - Groundwater B2 (SPAdes) (version 2) | ecosystem: Environmental > Terrestrial > Soil > Unclassified | place: Rifle, Colorado | collected... | reverse complement strand
TGAAGCTGTCCGATCCCACCAGCGTCGCGGGATCGGAGCTGAAGGTCAGAGCCGGATCCCCGGCGCCGTAGATCTTGCTCTTCGGGTCGGCCGTAACCGTGATCGGCTTTCCCGAGATCGTCAGGTTCGCCGGGTTGAAGGTCAGGGTGTAGTTGCCGCCAAGCGACAGGGTGCCCTGGGTTATGGCGTGATCCCCCACATTCTCGCCGCTCTCGCGGCCAAGGGCGCCGCTGAAGCTGTCCGATCCCACCAGCGTCGCGGGATCGGAGCTGAAGGTCAGAGCCGGATCCCCGTCGCCGTAGATCTTGCTCTTCGGGTCGGCCGCAACCGTGATCGGCTTTCCCGAGATCGTCAGGTTCGCCGGGTTGAAGGTCAGGGTGTAGTTGCCGCCAAGTGACAGGGTGCCCTGCGTTATGGCGTGAGCCCCCACATTCTCGCCGCTCTCGCGGCCAAGGGCGCCGCTGAAGGTGTCCGATCCCACCAGCGTCGCGGGATCGGAGCTGAAGGTCAGAGGCGGATCGCCGGCGCCGTAGATCTTGCTCTTCGGGTCGGCCGCAACCGTGATCGGCTTTGCGGTGATAGTCAGATTGGCGGGGCTGAAGGCTAGGGTGTAATTGCTGGTGTAGTCGCTGTTGAGCACGAGGGTGCCCTGCAAGATCTGATGAACCCCGACATCCTCGCTCGCAGCGACAAGATCGCCGCTGAAAATGTCCTCACCGGGAATCGCGGGTGAATATGTATAAGTCAGCTCCTCGTTGTCTCCGTAGGTTTTCTCTTTTGCATCCGCCGTCACGGTAATGACGGTTTTTGCCGTCTGTTCCAGATAATAGAGCCGCACCGATTCTACCAGGGAGCCCGCGCTCCCAGTACCACCTGACGTGTATCCCCTGGCCCGTACGTAGCTGTTGGCGTTATAGTCGAACCTTTCCCCAAGGTTTTGTTCTCCGAGTTCCAGGAGGTCCAGCTGCCACCCGCCAGCGACCCTGACCGCATCGCCAAGATGAGTCCAGACCGGGGCGTCAGGATCGTCAGAATGCTCAATGGCAACGGTCCACAGTTCCGGCCCGGTTCCCGAGCGCAGCCAGGTGATCGTAGAGCCGTCGGGGGAGACGGTGAGATCCTCAGATGTCCAACCGTTATTGATCCGAATCAGATAACTCGTCATGATCGAGCTCAACGAATCGAAGTCCCCCCCGAGGAGGATCTTTCCGTCCGTCTGCAGGTTGACGGTTTTCAGGTTGTCGAGCGGCGACTCATACTCAAATCCGCCAAGGTCGAAGCCCGGATCCAGCAGTCCTTCCGAACTGATGCGCGCTATGTTGTCGCGGTACAACTCGGTGCCCATGGCATCCTTGACGTTGTCGAATACCCCGAAGATCAACATGCTCCCATCGGTCTGCAAGGCGATGTTTTCTATGGAACTTGTGTACTCTTCGTTGCTGAATTCTGCCTGGATATTGAAGGTGTTGTCGATCGAACCGTCGGCGTTGAAGCGAAGGATGTTCCTTTCCCAGCTTTCCCCGCCATCAGTGAAAGAACTCGCGAAAGAACCGGTTGCGAGGATGCGCCCGTCGCTTTGCAAGGTAAGCGAGCTGACTTTGTCGTTTAATTCCAATGGAGCGATGGGGAGGCTAAGGTCGAGGTTGCCATGTACGTCGAGCCGTAGGATCTTCCCTGTGGCCGTGCCGACCAGGATCTTGTTATCCTCCTGTATGGCAATGGCGTGAACGGGGCCGTCGACTTCTAAAGAGGGGATAAAACTGAGGTCTCGCGTCCCGTCGCTTTTGAATCTCGACAGGTAAGTGTACGGGGAGTCGACTCCGGTAAAGTCGCCACCGATGTATACCATTCCTGCCTCAAGCCGCTCGTCATCTATGAAGGTATCGCGCGGCGGCAATGCCATCACATACGCCGCCACGGATTCATCCTCCATGAGGGAGCTTATGTTGCTGTTAAAGTCGATCAGCGCCTCCGGGTCGCCGTTCCGGTCGACGCCGACCACCATGTTTTGAGGGTCGCCGTTTATTGCAGTGAAATTCCCGCCGACAAGGAGACTGCCGTCGGAGAGTGGCGCCAGGACATTCGGCGTCAAATCTATGTCGATGGCCTTAAAGTCGGCGTCACCGGCAAGGTTCCAGTCTTCCTTGAGTCTCGCGATACCATACCTTACGAAGTCCTGAACCTCCCAAAACTGCCCCACGATAGTCGTCATGCCGTCCGGTTGCAGGGAGATGGCGGTCACCATCCCGTCAAGATAGAGGTCATCGGGTATTTCCTGGTCCAGTGCCCCCTGCGGATAGAACCGGGCCAGCATGGCGCGGGGTATCCCCCCTGCGTGTGCGAACTCCCCGCCCGCCAGCAACTTGCCGTCGGGCTGCCGGACGATCACGTTGACGGCTGCGTCAAGGCCCGGATTGAACGCGTCGTCGAGGGTGCCGGAGATGTTGAAGCGCGCCAGACGGTTGCGCATAACCGCCGGAGCGCCGACCTCGACAAAATCCCCCGCCACCAGAATCTTGCCGTCGGGCCGCACCAAGATGGTGGACACGTAGGCTTTCGGGTCAGGGTTGAATAAGGTATCGTGGCTCCCGTCGCGGTTCAGCCTCGCGAGGTGGGTAGGCATCGGAGTCCCGTCCCAGGAGACCTCGAATTCCCCTCCGATGAGGATCTTTCCGTCAGCCTGCAGAGCCAGGGAACTGATCGTGCCGGGCGTGTCCGTGATGACGTCGCACTCGAAGTCTTCGTCGAGGCTGCCTTTGTCCGTCAATCGGGCGATCAACAACCGGGGGGCCTGGAAATTTCCGCCCAAAAGGATCGCGCCGTCTTGCAGCAAGATGGCGTTCACTTCGCCGTCAATGCCGTCGGAGTAGCTCCAATCGAGCGCGCCCGGATCGGGGCCGTCGATGGAAATCCTCGCAAGGTTATGACTTGAAACACCTGAAGCTATCTCGAGAAAACTTCCTCCCAAGAGGATACTCATGCCGTCGGGTTGCAGGACTATGGCGTTGATTTTCACCGGCATTTCCGTGGTTGCCGGGTCGAATTCCGGGTCGAGCGACCCATCGGCGCTGTTGAATCTGGCCAGGCCGTTTCGGTCCTCCCCCGCCTCGGTGAAACTCCCTCCCACGATGATGAAACTCAGATCCGGGTCGGCGGGGGTGCCTCGATCCGGCTGAACGGCTATGGCTCCCACCGGACCGTCCAGCAGCGGTGGATTGAAGGTGGTATCCAGGGTTCCGTCCGGGTTCAGCCTGGCCAGATTGGTCCATGTGGTGGCGGTGCCCTCATCGGTGATGGTGAAATCCCCGCCGATGACGATCTTGGCGTTCCAGGGCTGGACGGCAACCGCCCTGATGCCGGTACCGCCGATTACGACATTGCCGGAGCTGTTTATGTTGAAGCCGTCGAGCAGCGAAGTCGCGCCCATGGCCAAATTCGGCGCCTGCATGAGTACCAGAAGGATGAGGATCATCCAACTCTTCACCAGCACCCTGTAAAGAGCCTTGACCGGTGCCGACTGCTCTACCAGGAGGTCGCGCCGCTTCATCATCAGCGCTCCTGTACGTGTATGATCTTTTTCAATGGCCTCAGGCCGCTGTTGGTGATGATCTTCACCCCGCCCGGCTTGCCGGCCATTCGCTGGCTGCGCCTGTCGCCCCTTTCGGTCAGGCCGGAAAGGGAAACTTCGCCGGCACTTCCGTTGGAAAGCGGCACAAGGGCTTTCCCCTGCACCAGGGAGCCGGGGACAGTGCCGCCGGTATCATATTTCACACCCCAAAGGTAGGATTCACCCTGGGAACAGACGTCGCCCGCGGGCTTGAAGGTGGTGAAAAAAACCGCCCCGCTGGTAAGGGAAGCGGGATTGCCTGTGCATCGCTCGCTGCCCAGCGGGCCGGCTGCACTGTCCAGTCCGATCCACCACCCCTTGGAGTCTCCCGGCAAGGCCTCCGGATCCTCCGTCATGTCCTTCAAATCGGCCAGAGCCAGCGGCGCAGCGCCGCATCCGCCGTCGTCCACCAGGGCATCGCCGGCGGTATAGCAAGGTTCTCTAACGCCAAAGATAGCGCGCGGCGCCGTCAAGTCGTCCTGGTTGTGAAAGAACCTGCCAGTCCCGAAGTAGAGCCAGAGCTTGTGGTTCATGCGATCCTGCAGCTTTGAGACACTCCCCGTCACCGGGCCGATGCCGTCGATGACCTTACTGGTCTTCCATTGACGGGGATCCTGGTTCTCCCCGGTCAGAAGTCTCAGCACACCTCCGGTCCAACTCCCGTCCTGCGCCAGGCGGGTATAGCCCAGGTAGAGCGCATCATCCTCATAATGCCCCCGCGCCGATGCATTCCATTTGTCCGTGTCTATGCCGGCACGGTGCATGCTGCCGCCAAAGGCGTTCGATATCCCGGTATCGATAACCCAATAGTTACTCCCCTCGACCAGCGGCGCGGAGGCGTTCAGGTCGACGACGAACAGCTTCAGGGGCTGGTTTGACTTCCCCAGGAACTGGCATGACGCGGGGTCGAGAGGACCGGTCGGCCCTGAAGCGAACACCGCGAACCATCTGCCGTTCTTGTCCAGATCATCCTCGCTCGGGTTGATGCCAGTCGGCGTATTGATCTTGACGATGGCGCCCCCCGAGGTGGCATAGCCTAGCTCGGGATGAGAGAACTCCCAAAGCAGCCTGGGAGCGGTGACGTTCTCGTCATTAACCTGGCCGGTCACGTCCAGTGCGAAATACGAGGAAAGTCCGGCACCGATGTCCGGAGACTTGACGCAGTCCCCTGCAGCGCCCTCTGTGCAAGCATCGCCAGGCGGCCTGCTCGCCCCGCCCAGCCCCATGCCGCCGATCAGCACAGTCCTCCAGTTGGTCCCGGAACTGAAATCTTTCTGGCAGTTCCAGTAACCGTTCGCCGCACAGCTGGCGGGATCGCCGATACTGACATCAGCGATGGCGCTGCCGCCATCCACATAGTAGAGGTGCGGATACTGGATCTCCTTCAGATACCTGAGATAGGGGAGGGCGTTTCTTGGTATGTAGGACCAGATTTCCTCACCGATTCCGGACCCGTGAAGGACGGCCTTCCTGGTGAGGGGCCATTTAGCCTCCGTATCTTCCGGACGCAGCTTGAGGTTTCCGAGTCTGAACGCGTGCAGCATGCCGTCGTTCGCCCCGACATAGACGGTTCCCCTCTTGTTGTATGCGGGCCTGCCCGGCTGCACCCCGGAATCGTTGATGTATTTGCCGTAGGACGCGTCTCCGTATCCCCGGGAAGGAGGAAGATGATAGCTCCCCAAGCTCGTCGGCGTCTGCAGCACCGGGGTCGATGAGATGATGTCTCCCAGCTTCCAGACCCGCTTTTCGCCGCCGCCCGTTACCACCCCCCGATCCCTGGTGGAAGGCACGTCGTCAGTCCCTTGCACGAAGGAAACTATGCTTTCCGCCTCGGATTGACTGCTTGCCTGCAGTAGATCCCGGTTGGAGCTCGCAGAGAGGTCCAGAAGGGGAAAGGCCTTCCCCGTGGAAGCAAGGCCTACCAGGGTCTTGCCGTCTGTCTGGGTATAGATCCTCCTTGTGGCGGGTTCCCTTTTCCAAAGCTGCCATCCGGCGCGCCACAGGCTCTGCACCGCCTCCGGCGAGACGCTCAAGGGATAGCCCGCGGGCTGTGCCGGATCGGCGCTGCCATCGCCGTCGCCATCCAGGTAGAGGTGCGCCCGGGTCTGTTTCAGTACCGGATCGAACACGTACCTGACAACGCGATCCTGCTCCAGGTCAAGGATTTTGGACCCTCCGGTATCTTCCCTGATCGCGCTGGCCCCGCCCCTGCTGCCAATGAAGGGATCTATGAAGTACCACAAACCCTGCATCTCCCCTATCCAGGACGCGGTGGTGGCGCCGCCGTCGAAACTCTTGTTGCGGTAGAACTGCTCCTGAATGAAAAGTGCCCCGTTGCCGTCGCCGGTGGAGAGTATGGAGGCGTCGGTGGCCGATTTGGATCCCGTACCGATCAGCAGCATCATGTTCCTGAGGGCCCCGGCCATGTCTTGGGGTTTTCGCGCGCTGAAGATCCTGCCCCCACCATTGTGCGCCACCAGTTGCATCATCTTCTCAGGGACCCCCTCGTCGCTCGTCCTGCAGGTGCCGGCCGCGTCGTACTCGGCGCAAGGGGGGCCGCTATAGACCACGTAGGTGGAGATATAGTCCTTGTCGTGCAGTATCGGTTTCTCCGGATCGGACGGATCGGCGATGTTTTTATGCCTGGCGATCCAGGCAAGATCGTCCAGGTTGTAGCTCCCCCTGTACAAAGGAGCGGCCGCAGCCGGATTTGTCGTCGTTTGGCTGGAAGGCATGCGCTGCTCGCCGCTGCCCCAGGCACCGACACCCGCCGCTACGAAATCCCCGACCGGCTTCGCACGATCTACAGTCGACATGCCGTCGGTCACCATGAGTATGTTGTTTTTCTGGCAACTGAACCTTGAGGGGGGCCAGGCCGTGTCGAAATCCGCGTCTTGAAGACGAAGGTCGTCTCGATTGGCAAAATAACCCATCGCTTCGTAGAACGACTCGGCCAGAGGAGTCCAGGAATCAGCTCTCACGTTGTCGATGGCCGCGACAAGGCCGGTGCTGTGGTCCCCGACAGGGGTATGGTTCAGGTAGGAGATGATCTTGCCGCCGTCGCTGCGCGACACCACCTCACTGCACGAGCCGGCAGTTTTAACCTTGCAATCGGAATCCTGGTAGCACTGCCTTTGCGGCTGCGGGTCGTTCTTGCACTGTTTGGCGCAGACTATGCCGCTGGTGGGATCGACACATTCCGAGCCGGCGCCGTTGTTGTTGAAAACCATGGCGCCGAAGTTGATATCGTCGCTGAATTCCTGTACCAGCCCGCTCGGCGGAGCAGCCGGAGCGACCCGGGCAAGCATCGTTCCGGAGATCGCTCCAAGGCTGTAAACTCCGGCCTCCAGCACGAAACCCGGGACATTCGCGCCGGTTCCCGCCATGGTGGCGGTGACCGAGGGGTCCGTCAAAGAGGGGTTGGCGATTTCGGAGCAATAATCCGCCGTCTGTATCGGGACACAGATATCGTCCCATCCCTTGCCTCCCACCTTCCAGCACATGCCCAAGTAGCCCCTGCTGAAAGGTTCGCCGTCGTGATATATGATTTTGTGAAGCACGCTCTTGCCGCAGATTTCGTCTCCTTGGCTTTTCAGGATCTTATCCGGTCTGTCCCTGTAAATTTTCAAGATCCTGGTCGAGCAATCTTTCAACAGTTTCGGTGTCACCGTGGCGAGCGCGTCGCTCACCCCCGCCAGATGCGAATAGCAGCCGCTCATGATCTGGATATACACATTCCCCTTGCTTGGCGTGATGCCGTCCGCCTCGAATAGATCATCCATGCAAAAGCCGGTTTGCGTCTTCAGCTCTTCCACATCCCCGTCCCGCCAGGCGGCCAGTGCGGCGAGACACGCCTCCTTGTTGTACTTCTCAGCGTAGATCTCTATCCTCGTCATCCCCCCTTGGCTTTCCTGATAAAGGTAATCGGCATCTTCGGGACCCGGGCCGCGCACCGCAAAGGTGAGGTTGGAGTTTCCCAGCATCTTGATGAACCTTTTACCCTGGCAGCCGCGCATCTCGCCCTGAAGCAGGCCGGTCGACGGGTCGAATTTCCCCCCGGTCAGTGCCATTTTCTCGACGTCGAGCTTGCTCATGGAAAGCCAGTTCAGGAAGTTGCCGCTTGCCTCGAACCTGTTCACCTTGCCGCTGGTGATGTTCACGCAGACATACTGATTACCTTCGGCGTCGACTGCAGCGGCGGCATTGCAACTGCCTGAGGAGGAGATGCTTTGATCCGCCATAGGCGAGAAAAAACCGATTTCGTTCTTTTTGGCATCCAGCTTGAAGGTGTAGCCGTAAAAAGTCTCGGGATCGAAGTATCCCGGGTAGGGCTCGCCGCTCCTGCTGAAAGTGTCGGCGCTGTCATCCAGGCAGTACTTGGAGGGATCCGTGTAGGCAAGGTCATACATGCTGGCCGAGTTGTCGATCATGAGCAGCACATTCGGCTTGACGCCGAAGCCGGGCAGCGGCGGCTGGCTGCAGTAGTTGCGCATCGGTACGGGTTCGCCCAGGGCTCGCAGCGGATTGAGCACGATCATGCTCATGACGCACAACAAAGGGAGAAAAATCTTTCCGGTGCGAAAAAGTGTCCCCGTAGCCATAATGCCACCTCGCCAGTAGTATCTGTTGCGTCCGACAACTCTCCTGCCGCTAATTAGAGTAAGATTTACACCCGTCAAGATATAGCCTCAGGAGCATGCGATGACTCTTCTGCCGCTAATTAGATTAAGATTTTACAATCCGGCAAGTATAGCCTCAGGAGCAGAAAAAAAAAGCCGGACCCACCCCTTTTAACGGGCGAATCCGGCAAATACAGATTCTTGTCTTCCCCTCCAGCAGGGGACGCAGCGCTTGGCTTAAAGGCCAAACCACCGCAATCTCAACGGCTATCCCGCCTCCGGAGCAGTGGCGTTAAGGGGCGAAACTCTCTCCCGGAGCGAGGGCATGCATACCCCTTGGCCCTCCGGGCTGGTTCGATGAGCTTGTTCGACGGGCATTGGCGCCGCGGGAGAAGGTGCCCCTAAGGGGCGGATGAGGGAGTTGCAACAGAAGCGTGCAGGAATCGAATCCGATTCTGGCTGGATCGTGGAGTTTGAGCTTTGGCCGGTTTTGCTCCCGGCGCTTTTACCTGTCCCTCAGCGCATCCAGGATCGCCTGCGGTTCCAAGCGGTTACGGGCATCGCTGTCCGCGTAGGAAACAAGTATGCGCCCGTCCGAGCCGATCACGAAGGTGCCGGCCAGCGGGAGTTCCCAGGAATCATCCGCGTTGAAAGCGGGGAGGTCTACTCCGTAGGATAGATAAAGATCACGCACCCATTCGGGAACCTGGTACACCAGACCGTACTTGCGCGCCACCAGGTTACCCAGGTCGCTCAGCACCTCGTACTGCAGAAAGTTCTTAAGGAGCGTTGCCTGGGATTTGTCTGGGCTCTGAGGGGAGATGGCCAGAAGGGAAGCACCGAGCCGCATGATCTCGGGGAGGATCTTCTGATACGCCTTCAACTGAAGGCTGCAGTAAGGTCACCATATGCCTCGATAAAAGGTGACTACGGCGGGGCCGTGCGCCAGGGCGGCGCTGAGAGCGATCGGTATCCCGACCGCATTGGGCAAGGTGAAATCCGGGGCCGTTTCACCCGGCTTCGGGACCCTCTCGACGATGCCGGATCGGGAAAGCTCCCGCGAGGCCCTCTCCTGAAGTTCCGCCTTCTCCGGCGACATGGGGGGCAAAGATTTCTCCATCGCCTCTATCTGCGATCTGAGATCCCGTTCCATACGAGCCACCTCCGCAAAAGTTGTCTCGTTTCACAGCCACCAATTCTACGCAGATTTGCCAGGAGGTCAATAATCCCCTGCGCAAGCGCCCTTTTCACACCCGGTTAAGCAATCGTACAATTTTGACCGATGTCATAAACATTTCCCCTTGACTGCGATATCTTCAGTTCAACGAAGCGCACAGGAGGAATCACATGGAATTCAAAAACGGCTTGGGAGACATGGCAATTCAGGACGTGATGGTACAAAACCCGGAGATAGGAGAAATCCTCAACCGCTATGAGATCGGCTGCGTCACCTGCAAAGTCGGGATCTGCCTCCTGAAGGACGTCGTTTCGATCCATGGCCTTTCCAAGGAACAGGAAGCGGACATTGAAAAAGAAATCAATGACTATCTGGATCAAAAAGCGGAAAATTAACCCTGCCCGGCCTCCATGCTAACAAACGGGGAACCAGAATCGCCGGGCACCAATCGATACGACAACAACTAACAATAGCGGCTGACAAATCAGCCACAAAGGGAGATCAAAATGGGACATTCAGGATGTGGTTGCCAGGGAAGCATGGCGAGGGTGATCGAGAAGCCGGAAACGACGGAGCAGGAGACTACGGGAAGGGCGGCATCTGAGCTCAGGCAATGGCCGGTGCAACTGCACCTGGTTCCCCCCACCGCCCCCTGGTTCCAGGATAGCGATATCCTGATCGCGGCGGACTGCGTGGCCTTTGCCCTCGGCAGCTTCCACAGTGACCTGTTGAAAGGCAAGGCTGTGGCGATAGCTTGCCCGAAGTTGGACGATACCGCCCCTTACGTCGAGAAACTGGCGGCGATCTTCCGGCAGAACGAGGTAAAGAGCATCACGGTGGCGATTATGGAAGTTCCCTGCTGCCGCGGCCTCGACATGATAGTCAGGCAGGCTCTCGCCCTTTCGGGAAAAGAGATCCCGCTGGAGACCGCGCTGATCGGCGTCAATGGAGAAAGGAGGAGCTAGCTCATGAAACAGGACATCACTCAAAGGCTAAAGGACGAACACCAGCTCATACTCAGGATGCTCACGCTGCTGGAGAAAAACGCAAAGCTGACTGAAGAAGGTTCCTTTCATGATTACCGTTTCTACCTGGACGGCGTCGATTTCATCAGGAACTACGCCGACCGTTTCCACCACGCCAAGGAAGAGGATGTCCTTTTCGAAGCGCTCATTGAAAACGGCATGCCCCGGGAGAACAGCCCGATAGCGGCGATGCTGATGGAGCATGACCAGGGCCGCGCCTTCGTGCGCGGCATGGAGGAGTCCGCCACTCGAGCCTTGAACGGCGAACCGGGGCAAAAGGAGGCGCTCGTCGCCTACGCCCGGGGTTACCTCGATCTGCTGCGCGAGCACATCTCCAAGGAGGACGACATACTCTATCCGCTGGCGGAAAGGGTGCTCCCGGCCGAGATAAGAGACCGCATCGTGGCGGGATACCGGAAAGCCGAGGAGAAAGCGGACCAGGGGTTCGAGGCGCACTACCTGAGCGTCGTGGAGGGGTACGAGGCGAAGGGTGCCAGTTAGGCCGCTCGGGCACCACCCTCACCCCTGCCCCTCTCCCTGTATAGATGTATAGACTGGGGACATGGGTAACAACTGTTCGGGGACATAGGTAACGCTTAGAGGGTTGATTGGCGCAGACGGCTGATAGGGTGCTTCAGTGCTCGTTAAATCGCGGAAAAGCGAAATGAAAAGCTGAAACGGCAGAAGGGCGGGGAATGATCCCCGCCCTTCTTTTTTCATACGCACCATTCATCCAGCGGCTCGATAGCTCACCCACGCCCTCCGGGAGAGGGTGGCCGAAGGCCGGGTAAGGGTTTCGCCCCTGCGCCAAAGCCGCAGGTCGTTGCAACCTAGTCCAGGTTGTCCTCGATCCTGATGAAGTTGCTCTTGGCGCGGATCACCTCGAAATTGTCGATCTCTGCCAGCGCCCGGCGCACATCAGCCTCGCGCGCCTCGTGCGTCATGATGACGATGGGCACGACGTCGCTCTCGCTCTTGGCGCTTTGCAGCATGGAGGCGATGCTGATCCCGCTGGCTCCAAGTGCTCCGGCGATGCGTGCCAGGACCCCGGGGCGGTCCAGCGCCTGAAAGCGTATGTAGTATTTGCTGACGATCTCGCCAATCGGCTTGATCGGCAAGACGGCCACCTTCTCGTCGAGATAGCCAAGGGGCGCGCAGCGGCGGGAAATCCCGGCGCCGATGTTGCGGGAGAGATCGACCACATCGCCGACTACGGCGCTCGCCGTGGCTTCCATCCCGGCTCCCCTGCCGTAGAACATGACCGGACCGATGAAATCACCGGTGAGCCTGATGGCGTTGAAAACGCCGTGCACGTCGGCCAGCGGGTAATCGATGGGGATCATGGTCGGATGCACCCGCGCCTCGATCTGCCCGCCGTCCATTTTACCGATCGCCAAAAGCTTGATGCGGTAGCCAAACGACTTGGCGAAATCGACGTCTTCCGACGAGATGGAGGTGATCCCCTCGGAGTAGATGTCCTTCAGGTCGATCTTGGTGCCGAAACAAAGTGAGAGCAGCAGGCATAGCTTGTGCGCCGTGTCGACCCCCTCGATGTCGAAGGTGGGATCGGCCTCGGCGTAACCCAGTTCCTGGGCGCTCTTCAGCACATCTGCGAAGTTCGCGCCTTCCTGGGTCATCCGGGTCAGGATGTAGTTGCAGGTGCCGTTCACGATGCCAAGCACGGTGGAGAAACGGTTCGCCGCCATGTTCCCCTTGATGGCGGACAGTACCGGTATGCCGCCGCCGACTGCCGCCTCGAAAAGAACCTCGACGCCGTGCTCCTTGGCCGCCGCGTAAATCTCCTCGCCGTGGACCGCCAGCAACGCCTTGTTGGCCGTGATCAGGTGCTTGCCGTGCGCGATAGCCTTCAAGGCGAAACTGCGAGCGGGCTCGTACCCCCCGATCAACTCGATCACCACCGAGATCTCCGGATCGGTCAGCACTTCGTCCGCGTTGCGGGTGAGGTTGATCCCTTCGGTGCCGACCCCGCGGTCCGTGGTGATATCCAGATCGGCGATGCTCTTCAGAGAGATCCTTGTGCCGGTCTTCTCCTCGATGAGGGTGGAGTTCTCCTTGAGAAGCTTGACAACGCCGGCGCCAATGGTGCCAAAACCGAGAAGGCCTATCTTTATCTCTTTCATATTCCCTCGTTCCTCTAGCTGATTCAATATTCAATCAAGGCTGCCGGAATGCATCCCCTTCCCATCCCAGCCTGATATTTGATATTTATTCTTTGTCGGTGACGCCGGAGGCGATCTCGTCCAGGATGCCGTTGACAAAGGAGGCGGAATCATCGGCGCCAAACTTCTTCGCCACCTCGATCGCCTCGTTCATGGTGACGTTCTTCGGGATATCCGGGCGGTACAACAGCTCGAAGACGGCGAGACGCAGGATGTTCAGATCCACCCGCGCCATGCGCGCCATGCTCCAGTGCTTCGACTTTTCCGCGATGCGGGCGTCTATCTCCTGGATATGGCCGATGACGCCGCTCACCAGTTCAGAGGCAAAAGCGTACGCCTTGGAATTAACCTCCAGGGTCGGTTCCTCGCCCTCGCCAAAGCTCTCGATGATCCGCTTCAATGCGGAATTCGCGTCCTGAGCGACCAGGTCCTTGGAGTAAAGCGCCTGCAGCGCCAACTCCCTGCCATCTCTGCGTGTGCTCAATTACCCATCTCCCTGAACAGGTTCGCCGTCTCTATGGCGGTCATCGCCGCGTCGAACCCCTTGTTCCCCGCCTTGGTCCCCGCCCGCTCGATGGCCTGCTCTATGGTATCGGTGGTCAGCACGCCGAAAGCCACCGGCACGCCGGTCTCGAGGGAAGCGTGGGCTATCCCCTTGGAAACCTCGGAAGAGACGTAATCAAAGTGCGGCGTGGACCCGCGGATCACGGCACCCAGGCAGATCAGCGCATCGTAGCTGCCGCTCTTGGCCATCTTCTGTGTGGCAAGCGGTATCTCGAAGGCGCCCGGCACCCGGACCACGGTAATCTGCGAGTCGTCCGCACCATGGCGGATCAGTGCATCCAGAGCCCCCTCAAGGAGTCGCTCCCCGATGAAGCTGTTGAAACGGCCGACGACGATGCCGAACTTCAGACCGTCCGCGTTGAGCTTTCCTTCTATGTACTTTGGCATGTAAAACTCCAGATTAAGATTAGATTGAGATTAAGATTGAGATTAAGTCTTAATCTCAATCTGCTTTTCCTCTGTTTCTCAGATGTTTTCCAGCAAGTGTCCCATCTTATCGCGCTTGGTCTTTAGATACTTGACGTTGCAGGTGGAGGCGGCGATCTCGATCGGCACCCGCTCTACGATGTTGATCCCGTACCCCTGGAGGCCGACCAGCTTCTTCGGGTTATTGGTCAAGAGGCGAATCTTCTTCACCCCCAGGTCCACAAGGATCTGTGCCCCGATGCCGTAATCCCGCAGGTCGGCCTTGAAGCCGAGCGCCAGGTTTGCTTCCACCGTGTCGTGCCCCTCGTCCTGCAGCGCGTACGCCTTCAGCTTGTTGATCAGGCCGATGCCGCGCCCTTCCTGGCGCATGTAGAGGATGACCCCCGTCCCTTCCGCCTCGATCTGCTCCATGGCGCTATGCAGCTGGTCCGCGCAGTCGCATCTGACGCTGCCGAAGACATCGCCCGTGAGGCACTCGGAGTGAACCCGCACGAGGACCGGCTCATCGCCGCGGATGTCGCCCTTGACCAGCGCCAGGTGCTCCATCTTGTCGATGTCGTTCTCGAAGGCGATCGCCCTGAAGCTGCCGAACTGGCTGGGAAGCGCGACTTCCACCGACCGGCGCACCAGCGACTCGTGCTTCAGACGATAGGCGACCAGATCGGCCACGGTGCAGACCTTGATGCCGTGCTCCTTGGCGAATTTCTTCAGCTCGGGCATGCGCGACATGGTGCCGTCGTCGTTCATGATCTCGCAGATCACGCCCGCGGGCTCCAGCCCGGCGAGGCGCGCGAGATCCACCGATCCCTCGGTCTGCCCTGAGCGCACCAGCACGCCGCCGTTTCTGGCGCGCAGCGGAAAGATATGGCCCGGCCTGGCCAGGTCGGCCGCGACGGCGCCGGGGGCTACGGCAGTCAGTATGGTGTGGGCGCGGTCCGCAGCGGAGATCCCGGTAGTGACCCCTTTCTTCGCCTCGATGGAAACGGTGAAAGCTGTGCCGAATGATGAGGTGTTGCTCTGCACCATGGGCGGAAGGTCGAGCCTGTCGCAACGCTCCGCCGTCATGGTAAGGCAGATCAGCCCGCGGCCGAAGCGCGCCATGAAATTTATCGCCTCAGGCGTTACGCACTGAGCCGCCATGGTGAGGTCGCCTTCGTTTTCCCGATCCTCGTCGTCCACCAGGATCACCATCCTGCCGGCCCTGATTTCCTCGATAGCTACCTCTATACTTGCAACTGACATGGTTAACCCCTTTCAACTTTCAATGCAAAGGCTTATTGTTTCAGCATCGTTACCTGCCTTGCTCCGGAAAGAACGTCCGTTGCAACCGGGCGATCCAAAGGGGCAATTTCAGCAATTATGAAATAGACTGTTTAACTGCTCTCCATCCACTTCGCCTGCCCAGGATACGCAAAGGGCGCAGCAAAGAACACAGATCGAAGAACATAACAAAAAAAGGTGCAAAGTAAAAGAAAAAGCCTTACATGAAGCCGCTTTTTGCCAGCAAGTCCAGGGTAAGCCCACCCTCCTTCACTTCCTTCACGGCCAGCAACCGCTCCAGGTATCGGCAGAGCAGATCCGTCTCGATGTTCACCTCGTCCCCCACCCGTTTCGCGAAAAGCGTGGTTTTGGCGGCCGTGTGCGGTATCACGTTGACGCTGAAGCTATCCGGGCCCACGGAGTTGACCGTCAGACTGATGCCGTCAATGGCGACGGACCCCTTGGCAGCCATGTACTTGGCAAAGGGGGCTGGGAACTTAAAGGAGAAGACGATGTTTCCAGCTACCTCGCGACGCTCGCTGACCGTGGCGATGCAGTCAACATGACCCGAGACCAGGTGTCCGTCGAGCCGGTCCGACAGCCGCATGGCACGCTCAAGGTTGACCGGCGCCCCCCCCTTGAGGTTCTTGAAGCCGGTACGGTCGATGGTTTCGGGGGAGACATCGAAGGTAATGGTTCCCCCCCCCTTCCGCACCACCGTAAGGCAGGCGCCGTTCACGGCGATCGAGGCGCCGATGGCGATCTCTTCAAGCGGGAGCGACGACTTCACCGTCAAGCTTCCCGAGGCACCCTTCTTTTCGATGGATACCAATTCGCCGACCGTCTCGATTAAACCTGTGAACATATAACCTCCTGAAAACCGAAAAAACGTTCTACGTTCTACGTTCTGCGTGGGAACGATAACTGCAGTTTTTCCCTTTTGCTTTCAACGTTGAACCTTGAACGTTTCCCGGCTCTCCCTCGATCAGCAAATCGGCCCCTACCCGCCTCACCGTCATCCCTTCCAGACGGATGGCATCTCCCATCAGCGCGACTCCCTCGCCGGCGAAAAGACCGATGCCGGCGCCTCCTATAAGCTTCGGCGCCAAAAAGATCATGCACCTGTCGACAAGCCCCGCACGAAGCGCCGCTCCCGCCAGATGGCTCCCGCCTTCCAATAGGACCGATTGCACCCCGCGCTCGCCCAACCGGGCAAACAGGTCGGCGAGGTCCACCCCCTCCCCGCCATCCTTGCAATGGAGCACCTCGGCGCCGCGCGCGGCAAGGGCGGCGATCCTTTCCGCAGATGCGCTGCAGGTGGCTACCAGGGTCCCGGCGTCGGACTCCACACCCAGGAGCGCCGCATGCAGCGGTATCCTCAGCGTCGAGTCGACCACCACCCGTAACGGGTTCTTCCCGCCCGGCAACCGGCAGGTAAGAAGCGGGTCGTCCTTCAGCACCGTTCCTACCCCGACCATGATGGCGTCCATCCGGCCCCGCAGTCGATGCACCTCGCGGCGCGCCTGGTCGCCTGTGACCCATCGGGAATCGCCGTTGGCGGTGGCGCTCTTGCCGTCCAGGGTGAGGGCGCTCTTCAGTATCACGTAAGGAAGCTTGGTCTGGATCCACTTGATGAAGGGGCGGTTCAGCTCGCGGGAAGGCTGCTCCAGAAGTCCTGTTTCGACCTCGATGCCGGCCCTCCTGAGCATCTCTATTCCCGCGCCCGCAACCAGCGGGTTGGGGTCCACCATGGCGACGAAGACACGGGCGACGCGGGCCTCGATGAGCGCCTTGGCGCAAGGGGGCGTTTTCCCGAAATGGGCGCAAGGCTCAAGGGTGACGTAGACGTCGGCGCCGGCGGCACTCTTCCCCGCCTCGTTAAGTGCGTGGACCTCGGCGTGAGGGGTGCCCGCCTTCTTGTGCCAGCCCCGGCCGACGACGGCGCCATCACGCACGATGACACAGCCGACCGCGGGGTTGGGCGCGGTCTTGCCCACTCCGCGCCTGGCCAGGGAAAGCGCCATCCGCATCATTTTCAGATGTTCCTTTGACATGAGCCCCCGGCTACTTCTTCAACAGGTCCTGCAACTCCACCATGAACTCGCTGATGTCCTTGAAGGAGCGGTACACCGAGGCGAAACGGACATAGGCGACCTGATCTATGCCGTGCAGTTCGGACATGACCCACTCCCCAAGCGTGGTGGTCGGCACCTCTTTCTCGCCACTTTCCTGCATCCGGGTCTCCAGCCGGTCCACCAACTTCTCGATGGTCTCAACCGAAACCGGCCGCTTCTCGCATGCCTTCTGGACGCCGGCGATCAGTTTCATCCGGTCGAAGGGCTCGCGCCTGCCGTCCCTCTTGGTAACCAGCGGCAGCACCTCCTCCACGCGCTCGTGCGTGGTGAAACGCTTGCCGCACGATTCGCACTCGCGCCGGCGCCGGATGGCGGCGCCCCCCTTGTCGGGGCGAGAATCCACCACCTTGCTGTCGGAAAAGGCGCAAAAAGGGCATTTCATGACGAGGTCTCCTCGTACTTCTCGACGATAACCCCGGACTCGCGGATCATCTCTTCGGCCAGTTTGTCCGGGTATCCGGAAAGATAGACCACGCGCTTGATCCCCGCGTTGATGACCATCTTCGAGCAGATGATGCAGGGCATGGTGTTGCAATACAGGGTAGCCCCCTCGATGGAGGTGCCATGTTTCGCCGCCTGGATGATGGCGTTCTGTTCGGCGTGAAGGCCGCGGCAAAGCTCGTGCCTCTCGCCGGACGGGATGCCCATCTTCTCCCTGAGGCAGCCGATATCGAGACAGTGAGAGGTGCCTGAGGGCGAGCCGTTGTAGCCCGTGGCAAGGATATTTTTGTCCTTGACCAGTACCGCCCCCACTTGCCTTCTCAGGCAGGTGGAGCGTTTGGCCACGAGCCGGGTAATCTCGATGAAATACTCATCCCAACTGGGGCGTCCCATAAAAGATCCTCTCATGTGAAATTTGGCCAGAATAACCGATTCCACCGATCCGGTCAAGCGTACCGACACCTTCCAGTTCCTGGCATGGAAAAGGGGATCAGCGCCGGCGAGATGGGACGCAGATCAAACCTGATAAAAGCCGGCCAAAGCTGATTCAGCTACAGGAGAACAGGCTTTTGTTTTACATCCTGCCTTTTCAGATTTGATCTGCGTCCCAAAGCCTCTCCCCCGTCCTGCCGGCATCCGCTTTCCTCGAATTAATGCTTGCCCGAAGTGCGCAATGAGTGTAGGAAGATATCTCTTTTCCAAGGGAGGATTACCACTGATGAGCAGCATTAAAGACAACGCGCAGATACTTGCGACCATCATAGAAGAGAGCGGGCTGCCACGTGCAGGCGTGCTGCAAACCGTGGCGCTTCTGAATGAAGGGGGGACGGTACCTTTCATCGCGCGTTATCGGAAAGAACAGACCGGCGAACTCGACGAGGTGCAGATCAGGCAGATCGAGGACCTGCTTGCCTACCACCGCGAGCTCACCGAGAGAAAGAGCACGGTCCTGAAAAGCATCGAGGAGCAGGGGAAGCTGAGTCCCGAGCTGCGCGACCGGATCGAGGCCTGCCGTAAGAAGACCGAGCTCGAGGACCTCTATCTCCCCTACAAGCCGAAACGGAGAACCAAGGCGACCATCGCCCGGGAACGCGGCCTGGAGCCGCTCGCGGAACTTATCGCCGCCCAGGATCTTGCCGCCGGGTCCCCAACTCGAATCGCCGCACCTTTCGTGAACCCGGAACTCGGGGTTACCGACGCGGATGCGGCCATTGAGGGGGCGGCGCACATCCTCGCGGAGCGCCTTAGCGAGGACGCAGACCTGCGCGGCATGGTGCGCGACCTGACCCGGGACCAGGGGGTGTTCTCCGCCAAGCTTTTAGGCGAAGGGTTGGATCGGGAAGGTAAGTTCAAGATGTACTACGACTACCAGGAGCCCCTCAAATCCATACCGTCGCACCGCATGCTCGCCATGCGTCGAGGCGAGAAGGATGCCGTGTTAAGACTGGTTTTACTGGCGCCGGAGGAAGAGATACTCGGTCGCCTGAAACTTGCCACGATCAAGAGGGAAAGCATTTTCCGGGAGATCCTGGAAGCGGCGGCCGCCGACGCCTACAAGAGGCTGATCGCCCCCTCCATCGAGGTCGAGTTGAGGCTTGAAGCGAAGACCCGGGCGGACGAGGCTGCAATTGCCGTGTTCGCCCAGAACCTGAGAAACCTGCTGCTGCTTCCCCCGGCGGGCGGCAGGCGCGTGCTCGGCATCGACCCCGGACTGCGGACCGGCTGCAAACTGGCGGCGATCAGCGAGACCGGGCGTTTTCTGGAACAAACCACCATCTATCCGCACACGGGCGGCCCCAAGGCGCAGGCAGCCGGCGCCGAACTGGCTCGCCTCGTGGAGCGCCACGACTGCCGCCTGATCGCCATCGGGAACGGCACCGGCGGGCGCGAAACGGAGATCTTCGTGCGACAGGCGCTCAAAGACGCCGGCGTCCAGGCCGAGACGGTGATGGTGAACGAGGCGGGCGCCAGCATCTATTCGGCCTCGGAGATCGCCAGAGAGGAGTTCCCCGAACTCGACCTGACCATACGGGGGGCCATCTCCATCGGGCGCAGGCTGCAGGACCCGCTGGCCGAACTGGTGAAGATAGACCCGAAGAGCATAGGCGTGGGTCAATACCAGCACGACGTGAACCAGGCCCTGCTCAAAAAGGCGCTCGACGCGGTGGTCGAGTCCTGCGTCAACTTCGTCGGCGTCGACCTGAACAGCGCCTCCTGGGCGCTCCTCTCGTATGTCGCGGGGGTCTCAGAGAACCAGGGGCGCGCCATCGTGCGGCACCGCGACGAAAGCGGCGCCTTCCCGACGCGACAGTCTCTCCTCAAGGTGGCGCGCTTTGGCCCCAAGGCCTTCGAGCAGGCCGCCGGCTTCCTGAGGATCAGGGGGGGCGAGAACCCGCTGGACAACACAGCCGTACACCCGGAGAACTACGCGGTAGTCGAGAAGATGGCGGCGGACCTGGGTGTGGATGTCACTCGACTGGTAACCGAGCCGGGGCTTTCGGCGGGGATCAAGATCGAGCGCTATGTGACCGATGCGGTCGGGCTTCCCACCCTGACCGACATACTGAAAGAGTTGAAAAAACCGGGACGCGACCCGCGCGAGCAGTTCCAGAGCGCGAGCTTTCGCGACGACGTGATGACCATCAATGACCTGAAGGAAGGGATGATCCTGCAGGGGGTAGTGACCAACGTGGCCGCCTTCGGCGCCTTCGTGGACATCGGCGTGCACCAGGACGGGCTGGTGCACGTAAGCCAGCTCTCGCACCGCTTCATGAAGGATCCCAACGAAGCGGTGAAAGTAGGCGAGATCGTCAAGGTGAAGGTGCTCTCTGCCGACCCCGAGCGGAAGAGGATCTCGCTCTCCATAAAGCAGGCCGAACCGGAGAAGGTACAGAAAGGGGCGACGGTAAAGAACCAGCCGAACCAGCAAAGGCAGCCGAGGCAACAACAGGCCGAGCCGGAAAAGCCTAGTTGGGAGAAAGCGGGGTTTCGCATCAAGAAGTAGCAAGGAAGGCGGAAGATTCATGATTCGACATCGCTTCCCCGGGACCAACGGATAAAGGGGATGGAAGGAGCAAACCCAAAATCCGGTTTGTGGCCCCTTCTATCCCCTTTATTTATTAAATCCTGACGTCCTACTTCATCTACCGAGGGGTGGCGTCGCCGGTTAGCAGGCGCTTCTTAACAGCTTGCGTCCCGCCTTGAACACGACCTCGATCTTGCCGGACTGGCTGGAGGCGATCATGCCGATCCCGAAGGTGGGGTGCGTGAGGAGAATGTTGGCACGAAACTTCCCTTCCATGCTGTAGGGGACGGCGAGATCCGGGTCGAGCGGCCGGATCATTTCCTCCCAGATCGCCTCGTCCGAGATGGCCGGCGCTTTGACCGCCCTGGCCCGCGGGGTCTTGGCGACCTTTTCGGCCGTGGCTCCCTTGACTGCGGCAACCTTGGGCTCTTTAACAGGACGATGGTTGTGCTCGCTGCCGCAGGTGTTGCACTTGACCCTTTTCACCAGCCCGTCCACCATGGCGATGACTGTGTGGTTCAACAGTGCTTTACAGCGCGTGCATTGCGACTCAACCGAATCTCCTGCCGTTACGACTCGTTTCTCCATAGGGCCTCCCTGACCTGTTTTGCTCATAGAAAAAGGGCTTAACCGTTGGCGGCTAAACCCTTTCCATGCGTTATCTGAACGCGGGTACAAACTGCCCCGCCTCTGTACGTATCGTTGGTTTAAGCGTTTAATCTGGCGTCAATGTGCTGTTGAAATATAGGGGATTTTGGCCGGATATGCAAGGGAAAAAGCGGTAAGGCCGGGGGCGCGACAACCATGGCCAGACGGACGCGACAGTCCCGGGGCGGGGCGTTTAGCTGTTTGCGACACCCGGCAGCGGCGGGTCGCGGAAGAGCAGACGAAAGGCAATCGCCTCAACCAGCACCCCCAGATAGGCTCCCGCTATCACGTCACCTACAAAATGATAGTTGGTAGCCACCAGCGCGGCGGCGAGCAGGGTTCCGGTTGCCAGGCAAAGGGGACGGGTCCTGGGGCAGAAGCGCCAAAACGCGGCCAGCAAGGCGACTATGACCAGCATGTGCCCGGAGGGAAAGGCCTGGCACCCCTCGCGCATCTGGAACCAGTGAAAGCCGTAGAGATCGGGATGTTCCAACCAGTACCGCGTGTTCACCCGCCCGAAAGCGAACTTCAGCACCGTTTTTGTCAGGTAGGAAGCGGGGGCGGCCCAGAGGACCAGTTTGGCCAGTCCGGTGGCGGTATCGTAGATCCCTCTTCCGGAACGGGCAAGGTACACGGACAGCGAGACCAGCATCGAGATCAGCACGACCATAAGCAGCAGGTCCGGCAGGTTGGAGGTCAGCTTGGTCCATTGGGATTTGGAGTAAAGGTGATTCTTGACGTAGAGCGCCACCGGGATATCCAGGTAGCGGACGCAAAGGAAGATCAACGGAGTCAGCAGTAACCCGCTGCCGATCAATTTTTCAAATGAGCTGTATGGGGGGTTCGGCATGCTGATCCTGGCGGAAAAGGGGTGTGATAGAAGTTCCGGATACACCTACCACAAACAGGCTCTAATAAAAAGTTGAAAGTTCCGCCATTTGAAACCGGACTGAAGATCGGGATATCGACATCCACTTTCAATGCGCCGACAAATAAAACGGCAGACCTGCCCGGCCGGCGACACCACCACGGCTCGCCGCGCCTCTTAAGCAGTCGAGCGGGCTGCAACCGGAGGCAAGCTGCAGCGACATGTTACAGCGGCACTCACGATGGTTTTCGGCAAGCTTCAGGCTCTTGGCGGGATCCCCGAATATCTTCCACGGCCCTTGACAGGTAAAGGAGATACGCGCCCAGCCCATGAATCCGACCACATCCTTGAGCGGATATCCCAGAAACACGCCGATCTCGTGCGGAAAACCCTCCCCCCCCACTCTTTGCTCCAGTTCCGAAAGCACTTTATCGAAATCGGCAGGTTCCCGATATCCAGCCTTGCCAAGGATGACATGAACGCTTTTTTGGGCCAGCAGCGAGCCTAGAGCGTCCTGGCAGTAAAGCAGCAAGAGCAGTGAGCTGCCGCGGTCTGCAAGCACCCTCACCTTCAGCCCGCTTTCCTCGAGCAGCGCCGGGCCATGCTCCTTCCAGAGCAGATATAGGTTGCGGCCACAGGACCGGCGCTTGTTGGCAAGGCAGACCAAATTGGCCGGCTTGGCGCCTTGCAGCACCTCCGCCAATTCCAGCACGAGAAACGAGGCAAGACATTCGCGATCCTCGGTGTAGCGCTCCGAGAAATCCTGCCAGCCGGGCCTGATGCCGCGTACCGGCCCTAGCGCGCCCGCACCGGCATGTGAAATTTGCCCCTTTACCGAATCGCCACGAAACGCCATACGTCCCCCTTAACCTTTCCCCGTCGAAAGACGTTTTTCCTCTTTGACAGGAAGCACCATTGACACAAGAAATATCAGTTCCAGAACCGACCATGCCGACACCGTGTTGAAAGTTGACATCACTTATAAGGAAATTGAAATCCAAAGTCAAGAAGGAAAGCGGCGATTTATCTGAAATGCAATGAATTGTCGAGGCCGTGCGACTTAAGATGCCCGGCATGTCGAACAGGGGAATTAAAAGGGGGCCGTTACTCAACTGCCAGTGGTACGCTGCCCCAATATCCCTTAATCGCCGCACCCGCCGCAACCACCCCCTCCTCCGCAGCCACCCCCTCCTCCGCAGCCGCCTCCTCCGCCGCAGCCGCCTGTGCTGCCACTGCACCCGCCGGCACTACTGCCGTGTCCGGAGGTGGAAGCCGCTTGCGGGAAAAGGACGGCGAGATAAGGGAAATAGATCTTCGGAAGAGAGTTGAGCCCGAAGACCGCAGCCAGATAGGTGGCATCGTTGGTCATGCCGCCGGGGCGAATCTCTTCGGCCCGCGCCTTCAGGTTTTTGAACCTGCGGCGCGCGTTGCGCAGGACTTCGTCACCGGCGCCGGTACGTTTTCTCAGCCAGGTGCTTATCCCCCACGCCAAAAAGCCGAAGGTCAGGATGATCAACAAGGCGATATTGTGGCGCTCCCGCGACAGTGCTATGGCGATCTTGGTTGCGGAAACGCCGGCAAGAAGGGACAACGCCGCCAAGGAGGCTTTCATCCTGTCGCCATATACCCTCCTGTCCGCCTTCAGCCCCTCAAGGACCAGCCCCCGGCGATACTCCTCGCACGCTTGCAGGGACGCGCTGTCACGGTAGATCCCCCCAATCCGTCGCGGTTTGGCGAAGAAATCAACCACAGCCTGCTCGACGGGCCGTCTCACCATCTCCCGGGCAAGCGGTTCGGCGGCGACCTTGTCTTCGTGCGCCTTGAGCAGTCCACGGTCGATCAGAGAAAAGATGACGATCCGCAGGGCCTCCCCTGTATCGACCCGAAGGGCAGCCAGTTTGTAGGGATCGCTGCAGATACGCGACCCCGCCGGGCCGGATTTCTCCTTGTGCAGGGTAAGACGGCGCAGCAGAAGGTTCACCGCTATGCCGAGCACCAGGTAAAAGGCGAGGAATTCCGGTCCCCTCATGTCGAACGGGTTAGCCATGGCCGCCACCTGCCTTCCCCCCGGAAACCCGCTGGTACATGAACGCGGCAAAACCCATCAAAGAGCGGATGAGGAGAGCTGCCGCGCCGGGCGGAAGCGTTTTTTTGCGTCGCACCGCGTCGATGAGCCGGATCACCTCGTCTACCCGGGGCTCCCCGGACTCCGTCAGGAGGAGGGCAAGGGCCTCGCGGGGAGACGCCGCAGGTCGCCCTTCCAGAGAGAGGATCGACGCGGCGCAGACCCGCAACGGGGCAGCCACGTCGGCTGCCACGAGGACCAGCTGTTCCTCGCGAAGGCTGACCAGGGCATAGCGTTCCCTCATGCGAAGCATAAGGTTGAGCAGCACCTGGATGGTCCGCTGCCGGACCGACTCGGGCGGGATGACGAGATCGGCGAAAGGGTCCGGTCCGAGCAGGACGCGCCGCCGCATCAGGATGTCGGAAAACTTCAAGGCGAAGGCATCCATGACAGGCCCGATCTCCGATTCCAGGAGGAACATCACGTCAAGGCGCATGGCCGCATGGGCGGCGCGAAAGGCGTCTCTCACCATGTCCGCCCGTTTTGTCTCGAACCGCTTGAGAAGCAGGATGAGATTCACGTCGGAGCTGCTGCGCAGCCTCCCTTCGGCGGCCGATCCGAAGAGCACTGCGGAGATGAGATCGTCACCAAAGGATTCACGCGCGACGGCCACAAACTCGTCCAGTCCCTGTGCTATTTCCGGTGCTAACGGTGCTTTCTGAATCATAAAACCTCCTGGATGGGGGTTGTTGTTGCAGCGCCGGCAGCCAGCCAGCATCCCGGATCCGCCCGAAAGGGGTCTCCGTAGACGGCTGAAGCCAGACACCGGGAACCGCCGCCGCAGGTGCGAGCATAGAAACAGCTTTCACACCCCGTGTTCACCCGGTTGCGGTCGCGCAATTCCCGGAAAAAGCTGCTGTTGCCGTAAATATCCTGCAGAGACTGCCGGAGCATGTTTCCCTCCACTTTTGGCAGGCGCCGGCAGGGACAGACGTCGCCGTTGGGCAGGACGGTGACGAGGGTATCCCCCGCGCTGCACCTGTAGGGAGAAATGCCGCCCGCCGTGAACTGCAGGGAACGATGCAGCACCACCGGCGAAGATCCGAACCAGCCGCGGCGCCTCTCTCGTTCCATGAGGCCGACAAACTCCCGGGTCTGGTCGGGTGTCATGAGCGACTCCTCTGCCCGATGTTCCCGGCCGCAAGGAACCATGCGGTCCGACCAGACACGCGCAACGCCAAGCCGCCTTCCCAGCCGCGCCACGGAAGGGAAATCCCGGTAATTGCAGCGTTGAGCCGTAAAGGAGAGATAGACTGGGATGCCGGCGCCGACCAGCAGCTTCACCCCGGCCACCGCCCGATCATAGCTCGCCTCCCCGCGCATGCGGTCATGGGACTGCCTGTCGCCGTCGATGCTCACCTGCACGAAAGCCGGACGCGACCGCTCCAGGGATCGCACCGCGGCAGGGGTGAGCAGAGTCCCGTTGCTCAACACCGCGAAGGAAAAGAGCGGGCGCGCTTCGGACAACCGCTCCAGCAGCAGTGGGAAATCGTCCCGAAGAAACGGCTCGCCGCCGGTCACGGTGACCTGTACGCGGAAGGATGGGGCGGTACCCGCGGCGCGCCAGCCGGCGATGGCGGATTTGAACCGCTCCAGTATCAGCATGAGCTCTTCCCATGTAGGGTCGGGCGCTGGGGGGCAATCCTGATAACAGTGGCTGCAAGCGAGATTGCAGCGGTCAGTTACGTGCCACTGGAAAAGCATGCTCTTCGGGATATGGGCATCGTGACGGGTCGTATTGAGGGGGGTAGTTTCCATAGCGCGGAGCCTTTCAAGATGCATTCCAAAGGAACGACGGGTGGCGGTGCCCGTAAGGTAGGGGCTGAACCTCAACCTCAACCTGCCGAGCCGGCAGTCTCCCCAGGGCTCGCGGTTATAACAGCTTGCGAATGGCAGTGGCCAGACTGCCGGCGGAGTACGGCTTCATGAGGAACTGGCGCACCCCGGCCTCCCTCGCCTCACCCTCATTGAGGAATTCCGTGAGCCCGGAACACATGATGATCGGGATATCGGGACGAATGGCCAACAGTTCCCGGGCCAGTTCCCTGCCGGTCAGCCCCGGCATGGTCATGTCGCTTATCACAAGGTCGAAGGCGTCGGGCTTGGTGCGAAACATCTCCAGCGCCTTGCTGCTGCTCGTTTCGGTGGTGACATGATAGCCTAAATCCTGGAGCAGTTCCTGCCCTAATTCCACCAGCGCCTGTTCATCGTCCACAAAGAGTATCCGCTCGTTCCCCCCGCGAACCGGTTCGGCCGCTTGGACCTCGTGCCCGTTCTCGGCGGCTATCCTCGGTAAAAAGATGTCGATGGAGGTCCCCTTCCCAAATGCGCTCTGTACGCCGATCGCCCCGCCATGGCTCTTGATGATCCCCTGCACCACCGCCAGTCCCATGCCGGTCCCTTCCCCAACAGGCTTGGTGGTGAAATAGGGATCGAAAATGCGTTCCCTGACGCGCGCTTCCATGCCGTGACCGGTGTCGCTCACCGTAAGCCGCAGGTAGGGGCCCGGGGTCAAATCGGAGTGGAGCGAGATCAGCGCCGCATCGGCATGGACCTCCGACAGTGTGACGCTCAGGACTCCACCGCCGGCACGCATGGCATGGGCCGCGTTGGTGGCGAGGTTCATCAGCACCTGGTGAATCTGCGTCGGATCGGCCTTTATGGTGTCCCCGTTCTTGGAGACGGCAATCTGCTGACGGATCTCGATGGTGGACGGCAGCGTGGAACGCAGCAGCTTGAAGACCTCGCCGATCAGGGGGGCGACCTGCACCGGCCTCCCTTCCTGCTCGCTCATGCGGCTGAAGGTCAGGATCCTCCCCACCAGTTCCTTGGCGCGCAGGCCGGCTTCCTGCACCCTTGCCAGGTCTCGTGCCGCCGCACCGGGTATCGACAGCTTGCTCTGCGCCATATCCGTATAGCCGATGATCGCCATCAGGATATTGTTGAAATCGTGCGCGATGCCGCCGGCAAGGGTGCCGATAGCCTCCATCTTCTGCGACTGGCGCAGTTCCCGCTCAAGCTTTTTGGTCGCCGTGATGTCGCGCCCTTCCGGTATCAGCAGCACCACCTGCCCGCTTTCATCCGTCACCGGCTTCAGCGAAAAGTCGATGTAATGGGTCTTCCCGTCCTCGCCCTGATGGATCGCCTCGAAACGGGCGAACTTGCCCGACGCGGCGGTTGCGACCGCTTCACGCAGCTTGAGCCGAAGTTCCGGGGAATAGGTCCACCAGGGAGTATCCCAGAAGTGGAGCCCCAAAACGGCGGACTCCTCCGCGGCGCAGAAGTCCAGAGCGGTCTGGTTCGCCTCCAGCAATATCCCCTCCGGGGTCAGCAAACCCATAAACTGGAAGGTCTGGTTGAAAATGGCGCGGAACTTCCGCTCGCTTTTCAGCAGGGCATCCTGGGCCATGCGCCGTTCCTCTATCTCCTCCTCCAGTACCGCGGCCTGCTCCTGAAGCATCTCCTGCGCCGCCTGGCGCTCGGCTATTTCCTCCTCCAGTTCGCTGTTTGCAATGGAAAGATCCATGGTACGTTCTACGATGCGCCTTTCCAGGTTTTCATTGGCATCCTGAAGCCTCCTGGTGAGTTCGCTTATCTGCAGATGCACGGCGATGCGCGCCAGCAGCTCTTCGCGCTGGAAGGGTTTGGTAATGTAGTCCACCCCCCCCGCCTCAAGCCCCTTCACCTTATGGCCGATTTCGGCCAGCGCCGTCATGAAGATCACCGGGATCTCCCTGGTGCTTTCCCGGGCCTTTAACCTGCGGCAGGTCTCGTAGCCGTCGATCCCCGGCATCATGATGTCGAGCAGGATGAGGTCCGGTCGGGCATAGTCGGCCCTCAGGACTGCGCTCTCGCCGTCTTCCGCCACCAGCACGGTATAGTCGCACTCAGCCAGGCAGTCGCGCAGGACCGAGAGGTTGTTGGGATCGTCATCGACCGTCAGAATGACAAGTTTCCGCGCCGCCGATTCGTCCGATGCCAAAATGTCTATCGCCATCATCTCCCGCCTCCTCGATACTGCTCCACCAGCGCGACAATCGCCCTGGTCTTGAATCCTCCGGCCAGTTGTCCTCTTCCGCGGAGAAGGTTCCTAGTGACACTACACTCAGAGTTCGCGGCACATACAGGGGTTGGACTATTCCACTTATCGGCAGTATCTTACAAAAAGTTTAAAAACAGGAAAACAGGCAGGACCGCCGCTTCCTCGACCCCTTTACTGATAAACAGCTCTTTCTTTTTCTGTCTTGATTAATTTCAAAAAGCCCATACACTATCTGACTGTCATTCGCCAGCCACCACGTTTGCCAGATCTCACATAAAGCCCTTCACTACTGGCAGAGGGCCCCGGACTCAAACGACAAGAACTTATTCAGCAAAACGAAACCGCTTTTCGGGTTTCACGTTTCGTCCATCTTCAGGAGGGGAGCATGAATCAACAGGAAGGTTACGAGGATGACGTCGTCAAGGGTTTTATCATCTGGAGCATGGTCTGGGGACTGGTCGCGGTGCTCCTGGGGGTGGTGATCTCGTTCCAGATCGCCTTCCCGCAGCTCAATCTCCCTCCCTATCTCACCTACGGACGTCTGCGCCCGATCCACACCAATGCGGGGATTTTCGGCTGGGGCATCGGCAGTTTCATGGCCTTCTTCATCTACATTACCCAACGCCTCACCAAAAGGAGCCTCTGGAGCCCGGCTCTCGCGCGGGTCCAACTCTGGCTCTTCAACGTGGTGATCGCCCTGGCGGCGGTGACGCTCCTGCTCGGCATGAACCGCTCCAAGGAGTACGCGGAACTGGAATGGCCGGTGGCGCTTCTGGTGGTCGTGCTCTGGGTCATCTTCTCGGTCAACATCGTCATGACCGTCGTGAAGCGCCGCGAGGAGCAGATGTACATCTCGCTTTGGTACATACTCGCCACCCTGGTCGGGGTCGCGGTGCTCTACCTGGTCAACAACGCCGCCATCCCGATCTCGCTCACCAAGTCCTATTCGGCCTACGCGGGGGCCAACGACGCCAACGTCCAGTGGTGGTACGGGCACAACGCGGTCGCCATGGTGCTCACCACCCCCCCCTTGGCCATCTTCTACTATTTCCTTCCCAAGTCGACGGGGGTGCCGATCTACAGCCACCGCATGGGGGTGATCGCCTTCTGGAGCCTCATCTTCATGTATCTCTGGACCGGGGCGCACCACCTGCTCTGGACCCCGGTTCCGGACTGGGTACAGACGCTCGCCATGGCCTTCTCCGTCATGCTGATAGCCCCCTCCTGGGCGGCCGTTTTCAACGGCTACTTCTCCATGAACGGCCAGTGGCAGCAGATGCGCGACAACTACCTGGTCAAATTCCTGATCTTCGGCATCACCTTCTACGGCCTGCAGACGCTGCAGGGCCCTTCACAGGCGATCAGGACCTTCTCCGCCTTCATCCACTACACCGACTGGGTGCCGGGGCACGTGCACATGGGGACGCTCGGCTGGGTATCGCTGGTGCTGTTCGCCGCCATCTATTACACGGTCCCCAAGATCTACCGCACCGAGATCCACAGCATACCGATGGCCAACCTGCATTTCTGGCTGGCGGTCACCGGCCAGTTGATGTTCTCCATCTCCATGTGGATCTCCGGAGTGCAGCAGGCCGCCATGCTGAACGCCACCAACCCTGACGGCAGCCTGCACTACAGCTTCATGGAAACCCTGGTTGAGCTTTATCCCTACTGGCACGTAAGGGCCTTGGGGGGCGTGATCTATCTGGCCGGCCTGGTGCTGTTCATCTACAACATCGCGAAGACCATGAGCCGCGGCAATACGCTCGCCGCAGCGCAAAAAGCCTAGAGAGGAGACGTCATGATCGAGAAAAAGCCCATTATATTCCTGCTGCTTGCCACAATGGCCATCCTCGTCGGCACAGTCGTCACCATGGTGGCTCCCTTCAAATGGATCAACGACCCGAAGCTCGCCATCGCCTCGGTGAAACCGTACACGCCGCTGCAGCTCGAGGGGCGCGACATCTACATTAGGGAAGGGTGCAACAACTGCCACACCCAGATGGTGCGGCCCCTTCTTTCCGATACGGAACGCTACGGCGAATACTCGAAGAGCGGCGAGTTCGCCTACGACCAGCCCCACCTCTGGGGCTCCAGGCGCAACGGCCCAGATCTCGCCCGCATCGGCGGCAAGTACCCCGACGCCTGGCACGTGAAGCACATGAAGGATCCGCGCTCCATGGTGCCCCGCTCCAACATGCCGGCCTACGCGTTTCTGGAGCAGCCGCTCGATACCGGCCTCAGCGAAAAGAAGATGAAGGCGCTCAAGTTCCCCTACACCCGGGCCGACCTGGACGAGCTCTCGGGAAAGACCGAGATGGACGCCATGGTCGCCTACATGCAAAAGGTAGGCAACGACATCCCCTGGAGGAAGACCGGCCGCGCCGAGGTCCTGGGCGAGTTGGATAACCCGTTCCAGGACAACATGGCCGTACTCCCGGAAGGGAAGGAGCTTTACCTGCAGCACTGCGCCCAGTGTCACGGGGAGGATCTCAAGGGGGAAGTGGGGCCCGGGCTTGAGGATCTCGACCAGCCCGACTCGGCTGTCTTCAACATCATCTACGTCGGCAGCCCGGAGGCGGGGATGCCCGCCTACGGCGACAGCCTCGGCAAGGAGAGGATCTGGAAGCTGGTCACCTACCTGAAGTCCGTGCACAGGCGCTGACATGGATATCGCGAGCATATACTACCTCGGCGTCACCCTGCTCCTGTTCCTGATCTTTGTGGTCATCGTGGCGCGCACCTACAGCAAGAAGCGGAAGGTCAAGGGCGAGGAACCGAAGTACCGGATGATGGACGACGAACATCCGGCGGAAAAAAAACGCAAAGGAGGACGAGATGTCCGACGATAACAAGGAATATGACGGCATCAGGTACCGTGCCGAAAAGAAATCGCCCGCCGTCTTCAGGATCCTGTTCACCGTGCTCATCGTCTGGGGGGTCGGCTTCATGGGCTACTACCTGTTCAGCGGCTGGAGTTCACAGGGAGAGTACGCGGAGATAAAAGAGGCCAAGGAGGCGCGCCTCGCCGCGCAAAAGCAGACGGAAGTCGGGAGCAAGGCGGTAAGCACCCACGAGGAGATCAGAACTACGGATCTGCTGGAGGAAGGCAAAAAGGAGTATGCCTCCCGCTGCGCCGCCTGCCACGGCGAGGACGGCAAGGGGGGGATCGGACCCGACCTGACCGCCAAGGAGTACAAGTACGGCAAGACGGCTCCCGAGGTGACCGCCAGCATCGTCGACGGCCGCCCCGGCGGCATGCCCGGCTTCAAGAACGACCTGTCGGGTGAAAAGGTTCAGGGGCTCGTGCAGTACCTGCTCTCTCTTTGACAGGCAAGCCCCTGCGATACGGCGAACTTAAAGGTACATTCAAACATGCAGACATCCGCAAGAAACGGCACCAGCCCCTACAAGATCGCCCTCGCGCTCATTTTCGCGGCGTTCCTCATCGGCATGGCCGCCACGCTCACCATCTCCGCCAACCGGGGCACCCGCGTGGTCGATTCGGACTACTACAATAACGGCCTGCACTACGACCAGACCCCGAGCGGAGCGAAGAATCCGGGCCTTGGCTGGTCCATGTCTGCGTCTCTTGCGGACAACGGCCTGCGGGTACTGGTCAACGACGAGAACGGCGCCCCTATCGGCGGCGGAAAGCTTTCCTTCCACCCCAAGCGCGGCGGCGCGGACGAGGCTGGCACACTCCCGCTCACCGAATCGGCCCCAGGCGTATTCAGCGCTCCCCGGCCGGCCTCGCCCCAGGGGGAATTGCACGGTACGCTGCGTTTCACCAAGGGGGAAGCGAGCGCCAGCCAAAAGGTGGTGCTGTTCAATTGAAGCCGGCGGCTACTCCATGCTTTCATTGCGGCGCCCAGATCCCGGCCGGGGTGCTGATCGAGGAGCGCGCAGGCGACGCCGCTCTTTGCTTCTGCTGCCAAGGCTGTCACGGCGCTTACCTGATGATAAGCGGCGCCGGGCTCGACGACTTCTACCGACGCCGCGATTGGCAGGAGACGGGACTCGCGCCCGAGATATTCCAGGGCCGATTCCACGACAGCCACCTTTCCCGCTTTGTCTACCCCGCCCAGGAGGCGAGCGCCATCGACATCATCATCGGCGGCATCCGCTGCGCATCCTGCGTATGGCTTAACGAGAAGATCATCGCCCGTATCCCCGGGGTGCTGGAGGCGCGGGTCAATTACGCGACCGGCCGGGCCCGGGTCCGGTTCGATCCGGCCGAAGTCGCTCCCGCCGCCATCTTCGAGCGCATAGCCCGGATCGGGTACGCCCCGCGCCCCTACACCGAGACGGCGGCGCGCGAAGGCGCCCGGCGCGAGCAGAAGGACCTTTTGTACCGTTTCGGGACCGCCTTCTTTCTCACCATGCAGCTCATGGCTTATTCCTTTGCCCTCTATGCCGGCTACTTCCAGGGGATCGACCCCGAGATGAAAAACTACCTGCAGCTTTTTTCCCTGCTGGTGACCACGCCTGTGGTCTTCTACAGCGGCTGGCCCTTCCTGGCCGGCGCCTGGCGCGGCATAGCCAACCGCTCCCCAAACATGGAGCTCCTGATCGCCATCGGCGCCCTCTCCTCTTACAGCTACAGCGTCTATGCGACTTTTGCCGGGGGCGAGGTCTATTTTGAGACCGCCGCCATGATCGTCACCCTGATCCTCGCCGGCAGGCTATTGGAGAACGCGGCCAAGAGGCGGGCCTCCGGGGGGATCGAGCGGCTGCTAGGTCTCTGCTCCGGCCAGGCGCAAAGGTTCGCGGGGGACATGCTGGAAACGGTCGATTCCCTGGAGCTTCGTCCCGGCGACCTGATTCTGGTCTCCCCCGGCGAGCGTTTCCCGGTGGACGGCAGGATCACGGAGGGGAGCACGGACGTGGACGAGTCCGCCGCGACCGGGGAGGCCGTGCCGCTCGTCAGGTGCGCGGGGGATAGCGTCATCGCCGGGAGCTGCAACCTGACCGGTGCGGTCCGGGTAGCGTGCGAAAGGGAGGCTGCCGACAGCTTCATAGCGCGCGTGGCGCGCCTGGTCGAGGAGGCCCAGAGCCGGCGCGCCCCGATCCAGGGATTGGCGGACCGGGTCAGCGCCTACTTCGTCCCCGCCGTCCTCGCCCTGTCGCTGGCCACCTTCTGCTGGCAATATTTTTCCGGCGGGGAGTTCGGCCCCTGCCTGATGAGCGCGCTTGCCGTCGTAGTCATCGCCTGCCCCTGCGCGCTCGGCCTGGCGACTCCGACGGCGATCCTGGCCGGCACCGGCGCCGCCGCATCCGGCGGGGTGATCTTCAGGGGGGGAGACGTCCTGGAGCAGCTAAGCCGCGTGACCCTTGCCGTTTTCGACAAGACCGGGACGCTCACCTGGGGCAGGCCCGAGCTGGTGGAGGTCAGGCCGGCAGCCGGAACGGATCGGCGCCGACTGCTTGTCCTGGCCGCTTCCATCGAAAGCGGCTCGCTGCATCCGATAGCAAAGGCGATCCGCGACTACGCCGCCCGCAACGGCATCGCCTATCCGACCGGAACCGGATTGCAGGGGATGGCGGGCGGCGGGGTGACGGGGAGAGTGGCAGACGAGCCGGTAGCGCTTGGCAGCGTCTCCTTTCTGGAGGATCTCGGCGTCATCGGGATCCCCGACACCATCGAGTCGCCCGACGGCGGCATGGTCGTATGTGTCGCCCGGGGGGGGAGCTACTGCGGCACACTGCTCCTGAAGGACCGCATGCGCGACGATGCGCCGGGGCTCGTTTCCTATTTCAACAGGGCCGGGATCCGCACCCTGCTTTTGAGCGGAGACCGGCAGGTATCAGCCGAGAAGGCGGCGGCCTGGGCCGGGATAGGGACGGGAATCGGCGGGCTCTCTCCCGCCGGCAAGGCGGCGCAGGTCGACCTGCGGCGCCTTAGTGGGGAGACCGTGCTCATGGTGGGCGACGGCATCAACGACGCCCCGGCGCTCTCGGCCGCGGACGTCGGCTGCGCCGTTGCAGGGGGCACCGACATCGCCATCGAGACCTCGGATCTGGTGCTGGTGAAACCGGATCTGGAGCGGCTGGCCGGAGCCCACCGGATGGCGCGACGCACCATGACCCTGGTCCGGCAGAACCTCGTCTGGGCCTTTCTCTACAACACGATCGGCATCCCCCTTGCCATGGCCGGCAAGCTTACCCCGATCTACGCCGCGGCCGCCATGGCGCTCAGTTCGCTCTGCGTGGTCGGCAACTCGCTCAGGCTCATGAGGATAAGACGTGACTAGTTCGCTCATCGCGCTGATGATACTTTCGCTTTTTCTTGGCTGCGGCTGCTGGCTTTTCTTCCTCTGGGCGGTGAGGAAGGGGGAGTTCGACGACATCGAGCGCCCCAAGCACAGGATGCTGGACGATGACGACGTCCCGCCCGGCCAAGACAGGGCGGATTAGCATCAGGCGGAGTCCGGTGGGAAGCCCGATATTTTCTACTTTCAATGCAAGGATTCAGCGATGCTCGAAATATGGTTCGCTTTTCTCGCCGGGGTGGCCGGCAGTTTTCACTGCATCGGCATGTGCGGGGGGGTCGTCGCGGCGCTTTCCATGAGGGACAGCGGCGGCGCTTTTCGCTTCCGGCTGCAGTCGCAGCTCTACTACAACGTCGGGCGGGTTTTCACCTACACCATGCTCGGCGCGCTGGCCGGGGCGATCGGCTCCTCGCTCGACCTGATGGCCCTTAAATCCGCCTCCTACTGGTTCCTCATCGGGGCGAACCTCTTCGTCATCATCGTCGGCCTCTCCTCGGCCCTAGGCCTCGGCGCGCTGAACCTCTCCACCCTTGAGGGACGCGGCGCCCGCTTCCTCGCCGCACCGCTTAAACGCGCCCTCTGCGCCAAATCCCCATATGCCGCTCTCCCCCTCGGGGTGATGCTCGGCCTGCTCCCCTGCGGGCTGGTTTACACCCCCCTCATCGCCGCTGCGGGAAGCGGCAGCTTGATGCTGGGCGCGGCGACTATGGCGGCCCTGGGTTTTGGCACCATCCCGGTCCTGCTTACCTTCGGGACCGCGTCAAGCGCCATCTCGGTCCGGCTGCGCAGCATCATGCTCCGTCTGGCCGGGGTCGCGGTGGCCCTCATGGGCGCCGCAGGGCTCTGGCGCGCGCTGGGGAGATCGTGTTGCAGCGTTTAGCCGACGGTTCAAAGAGCCTCGCCCCGAAGACGCGGAAGCGGCAAGGACGCAAGGAAAAACTGAACTCTTGAGGTAAGGCCCGGGTGAAACCTGGCCTTGAAAACGCTTTCCTCCCGTACCCCTCAGATATGGTAATAATAAAAGAGGACCCGCAACTCATTAGTTAACCGCGCGGGCCGGGGGAGACGTCATGACAAGGCAGGGAAGCGCGCCGCTGAAAATCGATCGGCTGCAGCCAAAGGTGAAAAAGGGACTGACCGTCGTCATCACCGGCAACGGCAAAGGGAAGACCACCTCGGCGCTCGGCATGGCACTGCGCGCCTTGGGACACGGCATGAGGGTGTGTATCGTACAGTTCATGAAGGGGGATATCTACGCGGGCGAGTGGGACGGCGTCAGGCTTTTGGGCGACAAGGTGGAACTTCATGCCACCGGCAAGGGGTTCTGCGGCATTCGGGGCAATCCCTATCCCTGGGAGGAGCATCGCGCCAACGCCCAGGATGCCGTTCAGCTGGCGCTCCAGAAGATTGCCTCCGGCAGTTTCGACATGCTGATCCTGGACGAGATCAACAACGCCCTAAAACTCAAGCTGGTCGATTTGAAACAGGTGCTGGAGATTCTGCAGCAAAAGCCTCCCCTGATGCACCTGATCCTGACCGGCCGCGACGCTCACCCCGAGGTGGTTGAGATGGCGGACACGGTGAGCGAAATCGTGGAAGTCAAACACGCTTACCGCAAGGGGATCGAACCGCAGCCGGGCGTCGACTACTGAAGCGCGCCCCGTCACGCCCCGTTGATTCACCTCCGTCTTTTTCAAGGTGACGACTGCGCGAAGTCATCTCCTCTAGCGGTGACGCGATTCCTGCCATTTTCCTTGGAGAAGTACAGAGCCCGGTCCGCCTCGCCTATGAGCCAGTCGGCATCCCGCTCATGGGTCACCCGAACCCCCACCACGCCGGCACTGAGAGTGACCACCCCGGGCGGCAGGTTCCCCTCGTGCGGCAACGCCTGTTTGATCAGTTCCCGACAGAGCCGCTCTGCCAGTTGCACTCCGATATCGGAAGGGGTTTCAGGGAGGATGACGGCAAACTCCTCACCTCCATAGCGCGCCGTGAGATCCCCCGCCCTCTTGAAGCACTCGCGCATAACTTCACCTACCATGCTCAGGCATTTGTCCCCCGCCAGGTGCCCGTAAAGGTCGTTGTATTTCTTGAAGTAATCAACGTCGCAAAGTATCAGCGAAAGGTGCTGCCCTGTGCGCTTGGCCCGCTTGATCTCGGCGTCCAGCACCTCGTTGAAGTGCCTGCGATTGGCCAGGCCGGTCAGGGCGTCCTTCCTTGCCAGCACCTCCAGTTCATCGTTTTTCCGGCCCAGTTCCACGGTGAGCTGTTCCAATAGATCGCGGCTGCGTTTCAGCTCCAGGTGGATTTTCACCCGGGCCTTGACGATGACCGGACTGATCGGCTTTGTTATATAGTCGATGGCGCCTGACTCGAATCCCTTGCTCTCATCCTCCTCGCCTCCCATGGCGGTGACGAAAATAACCGGTATCCGGGCTGTCTCCGGATTCCCCTTCAATGCGGCGCACACCTGATAGCCGTCCATTTCGGGCATCATGATGTCCAAAAGGATCAGGTCGGGCGCCTCCCGCTTCACAAGGCGCAATCCGTCCGCCCCGCTTTTGGCGAACAGTACGTCGTAATCACCCTTCAGGATCTTGTACAGGATCTCTATGTTTGCCGGCGTGTCATCGACAACCAGGATCCTCTGCCGTTTGCTCTCTCCTGATGCCCCGTTCTTCAAGAAGACACCTCCAGTTCCCGCATCATGCCGAGGAGTATCAGAGAAGCATCGCTGAAATCAAGAGAATGCAGGGTCGACTCCAGCCGATCCGCAGCCTCCCCCGAAAGCAGTGGCCTCATCTCCTCCCATACGCCGAGTGCGCTCATGTCGTGCGTCTCCAGCAGGCCGCGCAGCTCGGTAGCCAGCTGCGCCACCCGTTGCCGCATTTCAGGGGCTACCCGGATAGCGGCGGCCTGCTCCGGACCGGAGTTTTCATAAGGATCATTATTATAATCATCAGCACGCTCCCCCAGCAGCCGGCAGGAGTCAAGCACCTCGGTCAGCGTTGCTTCGAATTCCGCCAGGGCCCGGCCGGCCGCCTCTTCATCCTCCTCTTTCATGGCGCCCTCAAGGGCCAGGGCCGAGTTGCAGAGGCTGGATGCGCCCAGGTTCCCGCCCACCCCTTTTATGGTGTGCACGATGCGCCGCGCACTTTGCCGATCCCCCGCGGCAAGGGCCTGATGCAGTTGGTCCAGCGCCTCGCCGTTTTCCCTGCCGAAGGTTATCAGCAGCCTTTTCAACAGAGGAGCGCTCTCCACTATCCCCATCGCCCGCTTCATATCGATGCCGGGCAACCGCCTGGGAAGCCCCCCTTGTTCCGCCCAGAAAGCTTCTTCGTCAACCGGTTCCGGTGAACCTGCTCCTTGAGGTCGGGCCCACCGCTTGAGCGTGGCAAAGAGCTCCGTCACATCGATTGGCTTGTTCACCTGGTCGTTCATGCCGGCAGCCATGCAGAGCTTGCGCTCGCGGGAAAGCGCGCTTGCCGTCATGGCGATGATCGGCAGTTTATCCAGTGCGGGGTCGAGACGTATGCGGCGAGTCGCCTCCAGGCCATCCATAACCGGCATATGCACATCCATGAAGACCGCATGGTACGCTGTTCCGAATTCAGCGACCATGTCGACGGCCTGGGCGCCATTTTCCGCCAGATCCACCTGAACTCCACTGCGCTCAAGAATCAGCATGGCGACCTCCTGGTTGATCAGATTATCCTCCACGAGCAGTACCCGCACCCCGGAAAAATTTTCCTTAAGCAAGTTTTCCACTTTCGCTGAAGCGGTTCTCGTCGCGGCAACGATTCCCTGCTCCGCATTTTGGCGCTGGAAACGCCCCGTGAAGCTGAAGGTGCTCCCCTCTCCCGGCACACTGGCTACGGATATCTCCCCTCCCATAAGCCCCACCAACTGCTTGCTGATGGCGAGCCCCAGCCCGGTTCCTCCGTACTTTCTGGTGGTCGAGGTGTCGGCCTGGGTGAAGGCACTGAAAAGCGCCGCCTGTTGCGGCTGCGCCATGCCGATGCCGGTGTCCGCCACCAGGAACCGGAGCGTTACCTCGCCGTTTTGATCCGCCACCAGTCGTACCGTAACCTCCACCCTCCCTTTCTCCGTGAACTTGAAGGCGTTGCTGGTCAGGTTCAACAGCACCTGGGCCAATCGGATCGGGTCGCCTAGCAGAAGATCCGGCACCTGCGGGTCGCTCTCCACCCGCAACTCGATCGGCTTCCCCTGAAGGGTCGCCGTGGCAACGGCATACAGGTCGCTCAATACGGACGCGAGGCTGAAGGGAGCCCTTTCCAGCTCCAGCTTGCCCGCTTCGATCTTGGAAAAATCGAGTATGTCGTTGATCACCCTGAGCAGGACCGCGGAGGCGGTCTGGGCCTTGTCCAGGTAATTTTTCTGCTGCTCTGAGAGCTCGGTCTGCTGTAGCAGGTAGAGCATCCCGAGCGCCGCGTTCATCGGGGTGCGGATCTCGTGGCTCATGTTGGCCAGGAACTGGCTCTTTGCCCGGGTCGCGGCTTGGGCCGCGACGGAAGCGCTGCGCAGTTCCTCCTCGGCGCGCTTTCGTTCGGTGATATCGAAGAAGGTGACCACCCCGCCGACCAGATTGCCGTTGCGCAATTGCGGATAGGACCAGTACTCCACGGCGAAAAAGGTGCCGTCTGCGCGCCAGAAGGTTTCGTCGTCCTGATGCACCCCCTCCTCGCCCCAGAGCACCCGGCAGACCGGACAGGAGTGCATGGGGTAGGGGCTTCCGTCCGGACGGCTGTGATGAATGAGCTCGTGCATGTTCCGGCCCATCAACTGGTCCGTGGTGTCGTACCCGAGCAGCCTGGCGCAGGCCGGGTTGACGAAGGTGCAGTTACCCAGGAGGTCGATGCCGAAGATCGCTTCCGCTGTCGATTCCAGGAGGATGCGTATCTTCTCGTCGCTCCTGATCAGGGCCTCCTCGGCCCGCTTGCGCTCGGTGATATCCTCCTTGACCGCTACGAAATGGCTGATTTCGCCTGAGGGGCCCTTGACCGGGGAGACGGAAGCGGACTCCCAATAGAGCTCCCCGTTCTTCCGCTTGTTGCGCATTTCGCCGCGCCACTCCTTGCCTGAGAGCACCGTGTTCCAGAGGTCGCTGAAGAATTCAGCGGGATGCCAGCCCGACTTGACCAGCAGGTTCGGGTTCTTGCCGATCGCCTCCTCCGCGAGATATCCCGTCACGGTGGTGAAGTTCGGGTTCACGTATTCGATGACCCCTTCCCGATCGGTGATCATGACGGTCACCGGGGTCTGGTAGATGGCAAGCGACAGCTTTCGCAACGACTCCTCGTCCTTTTTGTGCTCGGTGATGTCGCGCAGAGATTCGATCGCCGCCACTATCTTCCCTTGCGCGTTACGTATCGGCGCCGCATCGAAGCAGAGGAAGCGCTCCTTGCCCTTCAGCGCCGGGAACCAGCCCTCGGCGCATAGGCCGTCCGCAACCAGCAGCGACTCGGAGCAAGACCTGTAAAGGGAGTCGGCCTCGCCGAGGCCGGGGTCGAGGACCAGGTCGGCAAGCACGGGGCGCTTCCCGGGATAAAAAGCCTTCCATGCCTGGTCGGTACCGCATACTTCCGAGGCGGGCATGCCGGTCAGCTCTTCGCAGGCCCTGTTCCAGATGATGACCCGGTGCTGGCGATCCAGGACATAAGTGGGGATGGAGGAATTCTGCAGCAGATTCTCGCTGAACTCCTTTTGCTGCTGCGCTGACTCCTTTTGCCTGTGCATCTCGTGCATCATCTGGTTGAAGACCAGGGCCAGGGTCCCTATCTCGTCGCGGGTCTCGATATATACCGGCTCCGGCTCTTGCTCTTGACCGGTGATTCTCTCGACGTGGCGAATGAAGGTAACAAGAGGGGCGGTCAGATGGCGCATGAAGAGCAAGCCCACCATGACGGTGCCGCAAAGTGCCACGACCAGGGCGCCCAGGAGGTACTGCTTGGCCTTTTGCAACGGCGCATAGGCCTCGGACTGCGGGAAATTGGCCGCGAGTATCCACCCTGTCGACTTCACCCGCACGAACGAGCTGAGCATCTGCTGCCCGTGGGCGTTGACGGTCTCGCCGGTTCCCTCGAACCCCTTGATCGCCCTGTCAAAGAGCTTGTCCGCACCGTACGGGAAGCCCGGCTTCAGGATTCTGCTCCGATCCGGATGAACGATGATGGTCCTTTGCTGGTTGGAAAGGTAAAAATACCCGTTTTTCCCGAGCTTTGCGTGGGAAAGTTTGCCGAGGTAGTTGTCCTTCATCAGATCGTTCATCCCGCCCATGAACCCGATGAGGCGGTCTTGGGGGTCGAATATCGGCACCATGAAGGTTATGGTGGGATGCCGGTGCTCTTGGGATGACTGCATTGGTTCGGAGATGACCGGCTTTCCCGTGCGCAGCGCCTTTTGGTAATAGTCCCGGAAGGAATAATTCCTGCCGACCAGCTGCCGCTCCAGCGGGGTCATGGCGAGTAGCGTCCCCTGCGGCGAAAAGAGGAAAACCCCGCTGTCGAATGTCGTAAGGGTGTCCGGGCGGCTCCGCAGGAATTCCTGAGCCAGTTCGGGGCTCCGCATGATCTTTGGCGTGACGGTGCCGGCCAGGGCCACCAGTTGAAGCTGTGTGGTCCGGATCTTGGTATCGATCTCGTCGGCCATAGTCGACACCAGGGTGGACTGCTGCTCGGAAATGGTCGCCCTGAACTGCTTTTCCAGGTACCACGAGGTGCCAAGCGTCATGAAGGAAAGTACCAGGGCCACAAGCAGTGACACCATGAGGCTCATCTTCGTTGTCAGGCTTAAACTGTCCATTTTTGATCCTGGGTTTTTGATCGATAGCCGGGGCTCCCGGTCCTTGCATGCCGTTCTGTTTCTTTTCGGCCTGCGGGGGAAAATCTTTAATGAAGGTGGGAATTAGTGGCGAAAAAAACCCCACCCTTTGGGAAAGGGAGGGGGGTTCATCTTGCTGCGGATCTGCAAGCTGGAGAGCGGGGCGTGATAAAGCCGTTTATGTATTGGCGGTCATGTTGGCGAAATCGGTGGATCGGATCGCCAGCCGCACCTTTTCGGTGAGACTCGCTACGTCAAACGGCTTCTGGATGAACATGACCCCGGGTTCCAGCACGCCGTGGTGCACGATCATGTCGGCCGTGTATCCCGACATGTAGACCACCCCGATGCGGGGGCAGGTCGCCCTGACCGCAGTCGAGAGTTCCACCCCGTTCATCTCCGGCATGACCACGTCAGTCAACAGGCAGTCGATCCGTCCCTGGTTCATGCGGCAGATCTCCAGCGCATCCCCTGGCGACTGCGCCACCAGGACGTCGTAGCCGGCCTTTTCCAGCATCAACTGCACCATACGCCGCACGCACTCCTCGTCCTCGACCAGCAGCACATAGCCCGTGCCGGACACCTCGGCCGGCTGCATGGCGGCGTCTTCATGGCTTTGCAGCGGCAGGCGCGGGAAAAACAGGCTAAAAGAAGCGCCCTGACCAGGCTCGCTGTAGAGCTTCACGAAGCCCCCGTTCTGGCTCATGATGCCGTACACGGTCGAGAGCCCCAGACCTGCTCCTTGACCGACCCCCTTGGTGGTGAAAAAAGGCTCGAAAACCCTCCCCTGCAGCTCCTGATCCATCCCGACCCCGGTGTCGCTCACCGTCACCTGGACATACTCGCCGGCCGACACGCCTGAGATGGCGCAGTTCTGGTTAATGGCGACGTTTCTCGTCTCCACGCTCAGGATCCCCCCTTCCGGCATGGCGTCGCGTGCATTGAGAGCCAGGTTCAGGATGGCCTGCTTCACCTGGGCTGGGTCCATCAGCACAGGCCAGAGACCGTCCGAGGTAATCAGCTTGAGGCGTACCTTGCCGCCGAGCAGGTGCAACAGCGACTTTTCCGTCTGCCTGATCAACTGAACCAGGTCCACGCTGCGGGGGTCAACGATCTCGCTGCAGGAAAAGGCGAGGAGTTGCCGGGTGGTATCACGCGAATGCTCCGCGGCCTTGATGATTTCGTCGAGATACTCATGAAACTTCTGCGTATCGATCGGAACCAGCCTGGCCAACTCGGCATATCCCAGAATGACGCTAAGGCTGTTGTTGAAATCGTGCGCCACCCCTCCTGCCAGCCTCCCTATCGCTTCCATTTTTCGGGCCTGAAGCAGCTTCGCCTCGACAAAACGCTGCTCGGTGACATCACGGTTCAGTCCGATGACCCGCACGGCCCGCCCGGACTTGTCGCGCATCATTATGGCGTCCGCCTTCAGAGTCAGCACCTTGCCGTCCGGATGAACCACCCGGAATTCTTCATTGGCGTACTCCTGATCGCCGCGAAGCGCCGCCTCGGCCGTCGCCAGGGCGCGTTCCAGGTCGTCGGGGTGCAGGGCGCGGCTCCACGCCTCACGGGTGCCGTCAAAGTCCTCCCGGCTGATGCCGTACAGTTCGCACATCCGGTCGTTCCACTCCAGCTTGTCCGTCAAGAGGTCGAACTCCCAGACGCCCAATCCCCCGGATTTTGCCGCAAGTTCCAACCTGAGCTTTGCCTCGGTGATCGACTCGATCGCCCCCTTCAGGGCACTGATGTCCTGGCAATAGGCGAGGACATGCCCGTTGTCGAGCCTGGCTGCGTGTAGCGACACCCAGACAGACCGGCCGTCCTCCCTCAGCAGACGGGCTTCCAGATTCATGCTTCCCGTCTCCTGCAGCAGGGAAAATTCCCTGAGCACCGCCGAGTGCTCCTCTATGGGGTGAACTTCCAGGATGTGCATGCGGGAGAGCGTATCGGCCGGGTATCCAAGAAGTCCGGTGGCAGCGTCATTGAAGTCCACGAAAAGCCCCTCCGTGTCCACCACGAAAACGGCAACCGGCGAATTTTCCACATAGCAGCGAAACCTCGCTTCGCTCTCGTGCAGCGCGGCGGTCGCCCGTTCCCTTTCCGCCGCCAGCTGCATCCGGGTCTCCGCCTGCTCCGACCGTCTCTGGGCCCTGCAGGTCTTTTCCGCCAGCCAGGATACCATCAACCCGCTAAACAGGAAGATAGCCAGGCCGAGCCAGTCGACCAGATCGCGCACGGCGAAAAGGCCAACCGGCTCGACCAGGAAATGGACGGCGAAACAGACGGAGAGGATGGTGACCATTACACCTGCGTAAAGGCCGCCGCAGAGGCTAGCGATTATGAATGCGGGAAAAAAGGTGATGTAAGGGATGCGGGTTCCCAGCAAGTCGAGGTAGGAGAGCCGCAATCCGGCGGCCACGGCGAAGATGGTGGCGGCAATCGAGAGGGATAGCCAGAGACGGCGATTTTCCGGGGAGGGAAGCATGTTGTCCGCCTTATGCTTGCAAGTCTTTTACCGTAGGCACAGCATTAAAATCTGCAGGAAAGAGCGAACCGGCCACAGCAACCGGCTACCATGCGGCAGGCCTTAGTGCGCCACTATAGGTTAGGACGCAGTCCTTTCTTTGTTTTTGGGCGCGTGATAGACGCCGTTGCGGCCCCCTGTCCGGGAGCGCGGGCAACTGCGCCACGTTGGGCGGGATTCCGTCCGAAGGTGCAACAGAGGTAGCAGAAAGTGCGCCTGCGCTGAGGGGAGCCGCTCCAATGATGCGCCGGGCGAAGGGAAAAAACTCGATTAAACGTGTAAGTGAAAGCATGTAGTCTCCTGACGGGGAAAGGACGCCTGCCGGCAACACCCGTGGTTAAGGGCTGCATTCATTAGGCGTGCCAGAACAAAAAACCGGCTAAGCCGGCGAAATGTAGCTTTAGTTCGGGCGCGACCCTTCAGCAGGCGCCGGCAACTGTGCAAACATTGAACAGACGCCTGATGGCGCCCTGCACAGCCGCCACCATTCTATAGCTCCAGGCGGGAGAATTGGGAGAATTGGGAGAATTGGGAGAATTGGGAGAGCGGATTCGCGGGGGAAAAGGTTACAGGGGGCGAGTCTGCCGCCCCCTGTCTGTACAAGACAAAACCTGAAGAAAAGCCCTCTACACCTTGGAACTCATGGCGTATTTGATGTTCGCGGGGACGAAGAGCCACATGACCACGTCCACCACCCGGGCCGCCAGGAGTATCGGCACAAAAACGAGCGCGATGACTTTATCCGCAATACCCTCAAAAGCCCCGCCGAGGTTGATCGTGTCGCAGAAGATCGAAATCGCGATGCAAACCGCTAAGCCTGCAACCATGAACAGAACGATACCCATCAAGAACATCAACAACGACAAAAAACTGGTTACTAACATGTGCTTCCTCCTTTTCGGGGTTATGACAGTATCTTGGGCAGTCGCATTATCTGCCGGCCGATTAACTGTCTGAGTGATAGCTCCATAGTTACCAGCACCGGGAGAATAAAGTCCCGGCAGTCGTTGCAATCCATTAGCGGATTGTCCTGTCTTGTCATTGCCGATTCCTGCTGCCAGAGACGCAAGCAGCAGATACAAAGGAATCCGACATGGCGACATATAATAACAGACCAATTAAAATTTTCAACAAAAAGCGCCGTGATCGGGAGATCGGCTCAAGTTAAAGATCGGCTGAGGGTTCCCCCGCAAGAGGATCTTCCCCCTCCGCCCACCCCTGCAGCACGCGATCGTGCAACTGGAAATGCTCGCCCGGATGCTCGGTGAGAATGACGTAGATATTTTGCGGAGGCACCTTGAAGGAAAACTGCAACTGATTGATGAAAGCCACCGAGAGCGAGCGCTTCTGCTCGCCGGTGCGCCCGCTCCTTATATCGGCATTAACAAAAGCGATGCCGTCCGCCGGGTCGGTGGCGCGGCCGAAGGAGAGATCGTGCGTCCCGTAACAGCGCAAGGTGACCCCGATATGGTCGGTGCCGGTATCCATGACCGCGGCGAAATGCTCCTTGATCCTGGTGGCGAACGCGATTTTCTCGGCATCCGTGATGCTGAAATTCAACTCGAACTGAAGGTGCGGCATGATGATGGTCCTCCTTTTCCGTTGGCGGATACTATGTAAGGCCCCCCTTGGGCATACGCCTTTTCGGGGTATGCTGGACTTTGTGAGAAACCATTCTCCAAAGGAGGCCTTACCATGAAATTT
>Ga0209317_1000505_pt1 | contig 45568 bp, 36 predicted proteins | sample RifGroB2_FD_183994 | JGI IMG/M metagenome (GOLD analysis project Ga0209317, IMG submission 183994) | Soil microbial communities from Rifle, Colorado, USA - Groundwater B2 (SPAdes) (version 2) | ecosystem: Environmental > Terrestrial > Soil > Unclassified | place: Rifle, Colorado | collected... | reverse complement strand
AAAAACCGTATTGGTAGGAGCCGTCTCCCGACGGCGATTGACAATGCACAACGACGTACATGTGCCCGGTCGCCAACAGGAGTTGGCTCCTACCAAAAACATTGAAATTCCTGAACATTAAATTAGGTTGGGTTTTAAAAAACAAAAACCCAACGACTATTCTTTACCCACCCCTCAATCGTTCGACTGAGCTCACGACGAAGTCCCCTCCCAAGAGGGGACTTCTCAAATTCCCCTCTTGAGAGGGGCTAGGGGTGTGTTATTTATTACACAACAAAAAGAGATTGAAATTCCTGCAGATGAAAACAGTCGTGTGGGTTGCGCCGAAACGCAACCCACGCCACCTCTTGCTACTTTACAACCTTCACCGTGACTGTCTCTTTTAACCCTTCACAGTTAAAGGTCACGGTTGCACTTCCTTTTTTCTTGGCCCTAATTTTAAATCTTGCCTGACCGTTTACGTCAGTTGTAACCTTTTGTGATGATATGATTACATACTTTTTACCTGATTTATCTATTTTCGCTGTTACGACATCACCTTCCACAAAACAACCATTGCTACCTGTCACCGTCACGGTTACCTCTTTACTTTTCTTCGTCTTGAGACTCAAATTGTACGATGACAACGATATTGAATCGGCCGTACATTCAGCGGGTGTTGCTGTTCCTACAGGAGTCGGCGCTATCGAAACCGTTGGCGTAGGAAGAGGCGGCGGTGTTGGTGGTGGCGGCGGTAAGGTGGGTACTGTTGTAACCGTTGGTGACGGTGTCGGCGCAGCCGTTGGGGTTGGTGTTGCTGGGGATGCAGGCGTAGCCGTGGGAGTCGTCGTTACAACCGGCGTCGGCGATGCCGCAGGGATTGGTGTAACGGCAGTTAAACTTTCAGTCGTAAAGTCCCAGCTATATGCAGACTCCAATGTCGTGCCTGCGAAATTTGCCGCCGATACCTTGGTCGTAACCGTTGCCGTATATTTTGTGCCGTACGAAAGGCTTAAGGACGGCGTAAAGGTAATCGTTGCGCCATTCGTGACCACAGAGCCGCTCACGCTACCGTCTTCACTGGACAAAGTAAAAGAATCCGTTGTAACAGTAGAGCCATTTATTAACAGGTTAAATGTGGCAGACACCGCCGTGATCACCGATACGCCGGTTGCGCCGCTGGAGGGGCTTGTGGAGCTTACGGTAAGCTTTTCTTTAATAGGTTCCCCGCCGCCTCCTGAGCTTGATGTGGTAAAGGACGTCTCGTCTCCGTACACAAAATTGGTATAGTGCTGATTCGCCAAACGGTAGTAATAGGTCGTGCCTACTGACAAGCCGCTTAGCGCGATACTTACCGCCGTATCGCTTGTGCCGCTTACCGACTGCGTGGACGAGGTGCCTGTGTATGAACCGCTTGTCACGCCGTATTGAAAAAACGCCGTTGTGGGAAGCCCCGTGGCATTTGCCGTGCCGCCGAGTGTAGCCCCGCTTGTGCTAACCCCCGATGCCGCGCCCGTGACTGCCGTATGGGTGGGGTTGACGGCATACTTGAGGTCATCATTTGTGTCATCATAATAGCTGATATATACGGCGCCTGACGTACCCACTGCTATGGAAGTGTGCCCGGCTGTATTACTACTTCCCGAACTATCGACTGCGGTAGTTACCCACGAACCTGAAACATTTGTGGTATACCAGAGGTCTCCAAGATTTGTATTATAATGACTCATATACGAGGCGCCTGACGTACCTACCGCTATGGAACTGTACGCACCAACTTCGTTACCATGAGCATCCGCATCTGATGTCGTCCACACGCCTGAGACGTTGGTTGCATACTTGAGGTTTCCAGAATTCCAATAGAAATACCCAATATACGCAGCTCCTGACGTGCCTACCGCTATCGAGCTATACCACCCCGACGTACCCGTACTGTCCACCGTGGTCGTCCCCCACGTGCCGCTGACGTTCGTGGCGTACATGAGGTCGTCGTTCGTTTCATCAAAATAACTGATATATACCGCGCCGGACGTACCCACCTCTATCGAGCTATACTTCCCCGTATCAGCAGAACTCGTATTATCCACTGTGTACGTCCCCCACGTGCCGCTGACGTTTGTGGCATACATGAGGGCTGTGTTACCAACATCATAATAACTGATATATGCCGCACCGGACGTGCCTACCGCTATGGAGGTATACTGCCCTGTATCACCCGTATTATCCACCGTAGTCGTTCCCCACGTGCCGCTGACGTTCGTGGCATACATAAGGGCGCTGGTCGTACTACCATAATAACTGATATATGCCGCACCGGACGTGCCTACCGCTATGGAGGTATAATACCCCGTATCCCCTGTATTATCCACCGTGGTCGTCCCCCATGCACCGCTGACGTTCGTGGCATACATGAGGGCGGTGTTCGTAACATCCTGATAACTGATATATGCCGCACCGGATGTACCTACTGCTATGGAGGTATACAGCCCTGTATCTGCAGAGCTCGTATTATCCACCGTGGTCGTCCCCCATGCCGCATCTGCCGTATCTGCAAGAAATACAGACGGCATGATAAGGAAGAAAACCAGGCTCAATATCCTGAATGCGCTGCACAACCTGCCAGCCATTTTGTTCAATTCCCCCTTAGAAAAGGGGGATAAAGGGGGTTGTCTGTTGTGTGCGCCTTGCCCTTCGATAGGACTCAGGGCAGGCTTCACCCGGACTACAGATTGAACCAGCCTTGAGCGGCAGGAGGCAACCCCTGCCGCCACGTTACCTATGCCCAACAACCGCAATGCAACCATACAAGCTACTCCTTTCCTTTTCAAATACATGGCGGCCATGCTGCCCTTTGTCGCAATAGTCCACCGCTGGGACGCAGAGAATATTAAAAAGAGGGTGGTTTATCCCCAGCCAAATGCCGACCTCACCTGTCTCCTGCGGGTTCAAATTTGTAATTTGAATCCCGTGTTTTATATTTTTTGAACACGTTATTGCCGATACGACGCCTTTATACTATCAAAATCAGGGGTTCAGGTTGCAAACCTGAACCCGCGAGGAGGTGGCAGGAGGAAACTCCTGCCCCACTGTAACGGAATCCGTAGCGCGGGCGGTTTATCGTTCGACTGAGCGTTCGTCTGAGCTCACGCCGAAGACTCACGACGAAGTCCCCCGCACAAGCCAGCCACAAGGGATCGGCGCTACCTTTTTTAAAGAGCTAAATTGTCACCCGAAAACGGAAAAATGGATTGTAAACATACTATGTTAACCACTTACTTAAATTTGCATGTCTTGTAAATTAATTTTATATTCTTCGATTTTTCTGTAGAAAGTACTTCGGCTCATCCCCAGCAAGCGAGCAGCCTTGGTCCTGCGCCATGCGGTCTTTTTAAGTGCGCGTAAGATTGCCTCCCGTTCATCTGCTTTCATATACTTGAGCGGAAAGGGTTGAATATTGGTAAATTCCTTCAAATTACCCGGGAGATGGTCAACGGTTATAACCTTTTGTTGGCAATGGATAAATGCATGCTCAATTGCATGTTTAAGTTCCCTGACATTGCCAGGCCATGGATAATTCATAAATATTTCCTGAACATCTGCGGAGATGCCAATTACCTCTTTGGAGAATTTTTTGTTGAATTCATTTAAGAAGTGATTTGTTAACAAGGGTATATCTTCTTTTCTTTTCCTCAAAGGCGGCAGGTTTAATTCAACTACTTTAAAACGGTAATAAAGGTCTTGTCTGAATTCACCCCGTTTGACTTTCCTCACGAGATCCTGATTCGTGGCTGCTACGATTCTGACATCTACCCGAATCGGAGTTGAATCTCCCACCCGATCAATCTCCTTTTCCTGCAATACCCTCAATAACTGCAGTTGCATTTTCGGCGTTATATCCCCAATCTCGTCCAAAAATATCGTCCCCCCCTCTGCCATCTGAAACCTCCCGACCCTGTCACTCACCGCACCCGTAAAGGCGCCTTTGACATGCCCAAACAGTTCACTCTCAAGCAAGGTCTCTGATAGAGCAGAACAATTTACTTTGATTAGTGGCCTATTGCTACAATTTCCCGCATAATGCAATGCCTTTACAACCAGCTCCTTGCCCGTTCCGCTCTCTCCGGTAATCAAAACGGTAGTTTGCACTTTGGCAAGATTTTCTATCAGGGTATAAATCCCCTGCATCTGCTTGCTTTTGCCTACAATATTATGGAATTCCAGGCGTTCCCTTGCATCCAGCTCAAAATCAGCCGGAGGTGTCTCATCGCTTACCACTAAAATTGCTCCTGAGGGTACGCTCCCACTATATAAAAGCGGGTATGCGGTAACAGACACAACCTGTTTGGGCCGAAGCCTGTGCTTACATTCGATATGGTATAATTCCACCGGCCGTTTCCCGCTCATCGCCTCTTTGAGGGCTGCAAGACATTCTCTGCTACAATATCCTGGAAGAGAACATATCGATTTCCCCATATCCTCTCGGGATATGTTACAGAGATCACTTGCCGCGTCATTCATTTCCAATATGGACATATTTTTATCCACCGTAGTAATTGCATCCCTTACGCTGTTGAAAATCGCCTCAAGATTTAGACGGTATTTTTCCTTCTCATCTGCCAATGACTTCTGCTGCAAAGCCATTTTTGTAATGTGCAATAAGGCATTCATTTCTATCGGCTTGGAAATATAATCGAAGGCGCCCAATCTGACTGACTCGGAAGCAGTCTCAGTGCTGGGACACCCTGTCATAATTACGACCGGAATACTCAGATTTCTCCTTTTAACCTCACTCAAAATATCAATACCGGTTTTGCCGCCCAGACGTATGTCTGTATATATCAAATCAAAGTCTGAAGCTTCAAGCATCGTCAAAGCCTCGTTGTATTCCCCCGCCGTCGCCACTTCATACCCCTTAGCCTGAAGAATATCTTTGTAGGCAAACCTTACACAATCTTCATCGTCAACTACAAGAATCTTTTCTTTCATACCTGCATCAAGAAGAACTTCATTTGAAGAAGAAAATGACGGGTTAATGGTATGGCTAATGTTCATAAATTTATGTCCAGGAATTTCCCTGTTATTGGTAGGAGCCAACTCCTGTTGGCGAACGGGCGCTTATGCGCTGTCATGCGCCGTCGGGAGACGGCCCCTACCAAAAGTGCCGCCCAGGACATACAACATCTCCCGATAAAAACAAAAACGCCTTACTGCAAAGATATGTTCTCCACACATCTTCGGCAGTAAGGCTATCTTTATATTTTCCTGCTTTTGCGGGAAAATATTTTAAAGACCCTTAAACTTTGCGCCACCCGATCACTCGGGTTTTACCTTTATCGAGATGTCTTACTCTGTTCTCTTAAGTGTATTTTGATTGAATGACAATACTGTCACAAGGTTTGTGCCAGTTAGAGGTGTTTGTGAGAGGATAGCCGTTTTTTACTTGTGTGGTTGCCTAATTTAAGCTGTTGTTTTACAATGAGAAATGATATTTATTATTGCAGAAATATAAAAAATTCTGCGCTTTAGTATGGGATGGGATGTTTTGTATAAAGGTGTCTCATGAAACACTTGTGTTGCGCGAGACAGTATGTCTCGTGTAACACTTTTGAAAATACTATGCTTACACAAATATAACCCTTCCTTCATAAATACCAAATATTTTATAAAAACCAAATAAATGAACCATTTCAGGATGCTTCAGGGATGACAGCCGTTGCGGTCAGGTGAATATGTTTTTATTGATTCGTGGGTAGAAACTTTTTTTAGCAGGTTTTAAAAATTGTGATGAGTGACGAATATATCGGCGCTCGCCACCTGTCATACGTCATCAGACCTCATCTTTTCTTTGGTTGTGTCTCCGTCGAGACAGACGTCTTCTAAATTAATTTTATATTCTTCGATTTTTCTGTAGAAAGTACTTCGGCTCATCCCCAGCAAGCGGGCTGCCTTAGCCCTGTTCCACGACGCCTTTTTAAGCGCCTGAAGTATTGTCTGCAGATCGACAGCGCCACTACCACTGTCGCACAAAGGTTGGATTTCAGTAAGTACTCTCAATACAGACGGAATATCTTCAACGGTAATAATGTCCTTCCGGCAATGGACAAATGCGTACTCGATTACATGCTTTAACTCTCTGACATTTCCTGGCCACGAATGATCCATAAATATCTTCAGTACATCGGTGGACAGAGCGACTATCTTTTTATTGAATTCTTTGTTGTATTCATCTAAAAAATGAGATACCAATAACAATATATCTTCTTTCCTCTCTCTCAAAGGCGGCAGATGTATATTAACCACATTAAGCCGGTAATAGAGGTCTTCCCTGAATTTGCCCTGTTTGATTTTTCTCCTGAGATCCTGATTTGTGGCCGCAACAACCCTGACATCCACCTTGATAGTCGCCGAATCTCCCATCCGATCAATTTCCCTCTCCTGCAGCACCCTCAGCAGCCGCAGTTGCATATCCAGCGTTATATCCCCAATCTCGTCCAACAATATCGTCCCCCCGTCTGCCATCTGAAACCTCCCTATCCTGTCACGCTCCGCACCCGTAAAGGCGCCTTTGACGTGCCCGAAAAGCTCGCTCTCAATCAGCGTCTCCGGTATGGCGGAGCAATTCACTTTGACCAGTGGTCTCTCCCTGCGTTCCCCCGTATAATGCAATGCATCCACCACCAACTCCTTGCCCGTACCGCTCTCCCCGGTAATCAAAACGGTAGTGTTAACTTTTGCAAGATTGTTTATCTGGGTGTAAAGCTCCTGCATCTTTCTGCTCTTGCCTATAATATTGCAAAACCCCTCGCGTTCCCTTACGCCGGGCTCAAATCCAACTACTGGCGTCTCATCATATACCACCAGAACCGAGCCGGTAAATACACCCTCGCGTGATAAAAGCGGGTATGCGGTAACAGACACAACCTGGTCCGGGCGTAACCGGTGCTTACATTCGACATGATATAATTCCACCGGCTGTCTCTTGCTCATTGTTTCTTCAAGGGCGACAAGACACTTCCTTCCGCAATATCCCGGAAGGGAATTTACCGGCATCCCAATGATGTCCCGGGTGAGGTTGCAGATATCACCTGCCGCTTCGTTAATCTCCAGTACCGACATATTTTTATCTACCGTAATAATCGCGTCCTTTACGCTATTGAAAATTGCCTCAAGGTTCATCCGGTATCTCTCCTTCTCATCCACCAGTTCCTTCTGCCGCAGCGCCGTCCTGGTTACCCGCAACAATGCATCTTTTAATATCGGTTTCGGAATGTAGTCAAAGGCTCCTAATCTAACAACCTCGGCGGCAGTTTCAACGCTGGGACACCCCGTAATAATCACAACGGATACATTCAAATCTTTCCTTCTGATTTCCTTCAATAAGTCAATACCAGACCTGCCACCCAGAATAATATCTGCATATATCAAATCGAAATTATATGCGCCAACCTTGGTTAGAGCTTCTTCGTAATTGCCAGCAGTTTCTACTTCATAGCCGTTATCTAAAAGGAAACGTTTAAATATAAATATAATAGATTCTTCATCGTCAACCACAAGAATCTTTTTTTTCATCTCTGACTCTCCAGAATTTTTGCCGGTTATACCACAAAAAGTATTGTATTGTTTCGTTAGGTGAAACTAATCACTAAATTCTTTTAACGTATGCACAGGCAGGATAACAGCTACTGTTGTATATTCTCCCCAGAGGCTGGAAATCTCAAGCTTGCCTTTATATTCACGGATGATATTATTACATATACTCAAACCCAATCCTGATCCCTTTCCTTTAGGTTTGGTCGTGGAAAGGGGTTTAAACACTTCATTAATAATATCTTCCTTCATGCCGATGCCATGGTCGCAAAATCTAACTTTCACGCAAGGCAGATTATCCACGGTGGTTTCATCGCAGGTAATTTCAAGAATTTTATCGTCATGTGTTCCAGGATATTTCTGATTCAGGGCATATATTGCATTATTTATAATATTCAAAAAAACCAGTTTGGTTTGCAGTGGACGAGCAACGATTTTTGGCAGTTGATTGGGAATGTTTAATTTTATTTTTATACCCTCCCTTTGTAACTGTGAGGTAATGAGTGCAAACGCATTGGATAATAAATCTTTTATATCTACTTGGGTCATTTTTTCGTTTTCACTGCCTGCTCTGGAGATAGAAAGGAGCCTGCCAACCATATTTGCTATGCGTTTCCCCTCCTTTATAATTATCGTGATGATTTCCCTGTTTTCATCTCCTTCGGGACTCTTATCTAGCAATAGCTGTGCACAATTGATAACGCCGGTTAATGGATTATTAATTTCATGGGCTAAACAAGAAGCAAGGGTGACAATAGATTCTAGTTTCTGCATATTGCAGAGATGTTCATGCAATTTCTTATATTCCTCTTCCATCTGTCTGCGCCGGGTAATGTCCATCCAGCAACCGATAATTTCCAGCGGTTTACCACTCTCATCCCGCACCACATTCAATTCATCATACATCGTCAGATAGTTTCCATTTCTGTGCAGGAAACGATATTCCAGAACCATGTGATCAACTTCAGGTATGCGTGATATTTCACCAAGAACACGTGGCAAATCTTCAGGGTGGATATGGTCGTACCAAAACTTCAGATCCTGCATAAATTGCCCTGGTTCATACCCAAGTTGTAACCTTACATTATCGCTGATAAAAGTGGTACGGTAATCACCGTAATTTGTTGAATAGATCATTACCGGACTCACCCAGAGCAAAAACTCAAACCGGCTTTTGATTTCCCGCAGATTTTGCTCTAACCGCCTGCTTTCGGTAACATTTCTCGCAATTCCGGCAAATCCAACAACTTTGCCTTTCTCGCCTTTCAACGGAGTATTCTTATGCTCACACAAGATGCCGCTATCTTTGAAACACAGTTCACCCCGGGAACTCTCTCCTTTCAGCGCTCTTGTGTAAGCGTCTATTGCAAGCTTCTGGTCCTCTTCGCCGAAAAGCGATACAAATGGTTTTCCCGCCAACTCACCGGGTTTGTGAACTGTTAATGTCTCGAACATTTTATTTGCAAACAAAATGTTTCCTTTGCTGTCGCAAATATAAGCAAAGTCACTTATTTCTGAAAATAAACTTTCATATTTTCTTAATGCCGCGTCCATTTTCTTATGCTCAATGCCCAAAGCGATGGAATCCGCTACTGATGCCAAAGCCACCAAGGTAGTTTTCGTGAGTGGTTTTCGGGCAAACATTGCCATTACTCCGACAAGACGGTCATCAACAATCAGAGGATAACCAGCAAAAGCGACCATCCCCATCTGCTTTGCCCATTCCTGATCGTGCACCTTCGGATCGCCAACTACTGAATTTGTCAGGTGCGGCTTTCGTTCCTGAGCAATGAGCCCGACCTTAAATGCGCCCATAGGAATACGGCTGTGTTTACCGTCAATATGTGTATATATTCCGGAACTGGCTTGTAATTCTAACGTATTTTCTTGTTCATTAAGCGTCCAGATGCGAGCCAATGCAGCGTTAAGATTACGAACCATTGCCTCCGTACAGCCGTGTAGCGTCTCGTCCAGGGTTTCATTTTTAGTAAGTGAAATGCCAATATCCCTGGCAAACCCTGTCAGACGCATTTGTTCCACAAGCATGGCATCTGATCGTCTTTGTTCTGTAATTTCTCTGATAATACAAACAACTCCGGCAACAGTATCTGCAATATCTTTCAATGGAAGGTTTTTATACTCACAGAATACCCCTGTATCTTTAAAATTAAGTACACACTGTGAAATTTCCCCTTTTAGTGATCTGGTGTAAACATCTAATGCCTTCTTAAGATTTATTTCGTCAAAAAGAGGAGCAAATGGTTTTCCCAAAAAATCATCCTGTTTACGGCCTGTAAGTTTCTCAAATGTTTGATTTAGAAATAGGATATTCCCCTTCGTATCACAAATATAGGCAATGTCCGGTATCTGAGAAAAGAATGCTTCATGCTTTTTTAGTTCAGCCACGGTCTGTTTCTGATCGTTAATCATTTCTTTTTGAGCTGGCGAATGAGTAGTATTGGAAAGTTCGATTGAAGACTCTTTATTGCGATTCTTCAATACGGTATCATCATTTTGTAACATTATCTCTCTCCCTTCCCCGACGACCTGTAATGCTCATGAATGTTTGCAATCAAGTTTCGCGGAAAGACAGCACTTCCATGTGGCTTTTTGGGCGCAATATACCATTGCATGGTAAAAAAACAAACTGTTGGTACATTCTCCAATGCTTCCGTCCAAAACCGTCTCTTCTCTTACTATCAATCAATTAACACACTCTATCAAATAAATGCCTTCTTTTCCACAATTGTATCTTTATTTCCCTATCTTCCTTTTTTTTGTGGGAGGAATGAAAATTGTTTACTATTCGGATGGTGTTGCAGGCATTTTCAGGCAATAGCCAACTCAATAGATTTCTCTTGCTGGACTCAATGCTATTTATAAATAAAGAGATTAAAAAATGTGAAATGGAATTGAATTTCAAAAATACCGGTAAAGGCCGTCGGATAACACAAGCAGACACTGAAAGACGGCTCAACGCTGTTTATGAAAACTTTATAACGCATAGTCAAAATGCAAAATTTGTCTTTGCGAGGAACAGAACTTTTTTAGAAAAGCGGGGCATGTATGATTATTTAAAGAAGATATTTGAAAGCTATTAATTGGAGATAAAAAATGATGATGCAAACGAAGGAGCAACTGCTTGCGCACTACGCAAGGCTAGATAAACCCGCAAGTTTTATTCAATACGATGTTTTTTACCTTGGAAAGAACGCAGGTGACGATGTTCTGACACCAGACAAGGATGGTTTTGCTATTTGCGGAAGCTCTACCCAGGAGTTGATGTCAGGTACCACTAACGTGCGTATACTGATACGTCCCAACTTCGAAAAGAGAAAAGTCCTGAAATCTTTGGAAAAAGTAAAGGAGTTGCTTTTAAAAGATGCGGAATACGTGGTATATGCCAACAAGTTGATAGAAGAAGAAAGTAAATACAGAAAACTACACAATGATTTTAAGAGTCTTCAAAAAATTTTAGCAGAAAACAATTTTAATTTGCAGGATGCTATGGCAGCTTTGAATTTCGGGGTGAAAGAACAAGAACCAGAAGACCCCTTTTCTGACAACTTGTTTTTGTAATAGCGACAATCCACAAGAATTCATAGAAGGGATAAACAATGACAACAGTAACGGCTATTAGATTTGAATGTATGCAGATCGAATGACACGAAACGACTTTGATAAACTTAAAATTTATAACTTAATTTACGATCATGATAAAACAATTCATTTTTCTCGAACTAATAAGATGTTTAACAAAGACTCCAGTCCCGATGATGAATTTATGTTTGACATCGAAGTTGCGGTCGCTAGGAAAATGTCGAACGATATTTCAAGAAAAACAAGAATGGGTATGCTTGAGAAAGCAAAGCAGGGATTATACCCTTCAAGTGCCTCCTTGGGATATAAAAATAATCCAGCAACCGGTTTAATCGAAGAAGACATGAAAACGGCTTCTTACATTAAAGACGCTTCTTATAGCTACTGGTTCTTACTCACTCAGTATGCTTGCTAATAAGCTTTTTAATCACGGATTAATGGGCAAGACAGGTAATCGGATTGGGGAAAGCACTTTTCACCATTTATTAAAAAATCCTTTTTATTATTTTGTTTTTAAATGGAAAGATAAAATGTACCAAGGAAACCATACTCCCCTAATAACAAAAGATCTGTTTGGAAAAGTGCAAAATATTCTAACAGGGAACTTTCGTCCATATTCAAACAGGAAAAATTTCCATTTTAATAATATGATAATTTGTGGAGTGTGCGGTTGTAAAGTTCTCGGTGAAGAAAAACGAAAAAAACGATTGAGCAAATTATGAAGACAAGGCAAAAATCTTAAAATTTATAGCTTCGAACTACACGCTAAATGACGTAAGTCTTTGCCCTAAATACAGAAAGCCCTTCGACATCATTGCCGAAGGGCTTTCTCATACAAATTGGCTCCCCCGGTAGGATTCGAACCTACAACCAACCGGTTAACAGCCGGCTACTCTACCATTGAGCTACAGGGGAACCTGAAGTTTGGATTTCCTTAAGTTGCCTAAAAGTACTCAGAATTTATTATTACGACCTAACTGAACAACTCAGAACAGTAAATGAAAGTTTAAAATGCAAATTGCAAAATTATACTTGCACTTCACAAGTTACATTTTTCGGTTGTTGCAAATAATCAATCAATCTTGACAATTCCTTCTTCATATCCTGCCGATGGACAATCATATCCAGAAAACCATGCTCTAACAAGAATTCAGCTGTCTGGAAACCCTTTGGGAGGGAGCGTCTTATTGTTTCCTGAATAACCCTGGGACCGGCAAAGCCTATCAATGCTTTTGGCTCAGCCATCATAATATCGGCCAGAGAAGCAAAACTTGCCATGACTCCACCCAGAGATGGGTCGGTTAGTATCGATATATATAAACCGCCTGCTTCCTGAAACCGTGCTATGGCTGCGCTTGTCTTTGCCATTTGCATCAGGGAAAAGACACCTTCCTGCATGCGGGCGCCGCCGCCTGAACCAGAAATAATGATTAAAGGCAACCGCAGTTCACGGGCTTTCTCTGCGACTCTGGCAATCTTTTCTCCAACCACAGAGCCCATGCTTCCCATGATGAAGGACGAGTCTGTGATTCCGATCATCACCTCTTTGCCATTAATCTTTCCCTTTCCAACGATTGCGGCTTCTTTTAAACCTGTCTTTTGCTGCTCTGCAGCTACCCTTTCAGGATAGGTTATCCGATCCTTAAAATTTAAAGGATCGCATGGCACCATGTTGTCCCACATCTCCTCGAAACTATTTTCATCGAGCAAGAATTTTAACCGGTCTCTGCTGAATACTCGGAAGTGATAGTTGCATTCGGGGCAAACGTACAACCTTTCTTCAACGATTTTTTTATACACCATGCCCTTACAGCCATCACACCGTGTCCACAGGCCATCGGGCATGTCCTTTTTTTTTCTAAAAAAGACCAATGGCAAATACCTTCAAATAGTTTATAAATTTTTAAATAAAAAACAAGTTATTTTTTACAAAGGGATAGAGTCGCAAAAAATAAGCCGTTTTTGATATTTGCTGCAAAATTCAAGCATTTACTTTATTATGATATTCCTCTCGAATAGCCTGTTCTGCCTTTTGTTTGAGGGTTTTAATTGCATTGCCTGAATCGTTTGTTTTAAAAATTGCCGATGCTGCAACTATGACGTTGGCCCCTTCCCGAACTGCCTGGGAAATGTTTTCTGCTGTAATGCCACCGTCTACTTCTATATCCAGTTCATCCGGAGCCATACTGCGCAGTCTTGCAATCTTCGGCAAGGCATTCGACATAAATCTTTGTCCGGCAAAACCAGGATTTACAGACATAACAAGCACCATATCGACTGTATCGAGGAGGTTTTCGACTGATTCGGTTGGTGTATCCGGATTCAGAGAGACACCGGCTTTTAATCCAGCCTCCTTAATTAATGAAATAACCTCTTTTGGTTCTTTTGTAGTTTCTATATGGAACGTAATCAAATCGCCCTTTCCAGATGCCTCTGCAAATGGTTTCACGTAACGTTCGGGATGTTCAATCATCAGGTGAATATCCAAAGGTATTTTCGTAATGCGTTTTATACCTTCCACGATAAACGGTCCCATAGTGATGTTAGGGACGAAATGGCCGTCCATAACGTCAATATGGATCAAATCAACGCCTGCCATTTCTATCTTCTTGATTTCCTCTTCTAATCGCACAGGGTTGGCGGCGAGTATAGATGCTGCGATCTTAATTCTTGGCTGCATATTGTTATGTTTTTTTATCCAATAATGATGCGACCCCGGGAAGGTCGCCGCCTTCTAATAACTTCAGGAATGCTCCACCGCCTGTGGAAATAAACGATACCTCGTGTGTCTTTCCCGATTTATGAAACGCCATATCTGTATCGCCACCACCTACGATAGTTGAGGCGTGAGAACCGGTAACGACATCCACCATCGCATACGTTCCCCGGCTAAAAGCATCAAATTCGAATGCCCCCATAGGACCGTTCCATAAAATGGTCTTTGCATCCTGGAGCGCCTCGGTAAACAGTTTTGTGGTAGCAGGACCGATATCAAGGGCGATCCACTTTTCTGGAATTTCCTGGAAAGGGACGACCTTCGTTTCGGCACGGCTATCGAATTTTTCTGCAACAACAAAATCAACGGGTAAATATAATTTAGTCCCGTTTCTTTTGGAAATATCCATTAAATTCCTCACCACATCAAGCATACTATCTTCGACAAGTGATTGTCCAACGCTAAAACCTTGTGCCTTGAGGAAGGTAAATGCCATTGCTCCCCCAATAAGGATTTTGTCCATCTTTTTTGCCAGATTTTCAATGATCTTTATCTTATCCGAAACCTTTGCGCCGCCTAACAGGGCAACAACCGGTCGCATAGGATTATTGACGGCCTTTTCAAAGTAATCTATTTCTTTCTTGAGTAAGAACCCCGCCGCGGAAGGAACAAAGCCGTCGACGCCAATCATTGATGCGTGTTTCCTGTGACAGTTACCAAATGCATCCTGTATAAACACGTCACAGAGGCTGGCCAATTCTTTTGCAAAAGAGGGGTCGTTTTTTTCTTCTCCAGGGTAAAATCTCAGATTTTCAAGTACGAGCACATCTCCATATCGCATCTCCTCAATTTGCTTTTTGATCTTCGGACCGATGCAATCATCCGCCATAATTACATTTGCCCTTTCCTTGAGGAAACCTTGCAATCTTCTGGCAACCGGTTTCAAGCTATATTTGGGATTTACTTTGGCCTCCGGCCTGCCCAAATGCGAAGCAATAATTACCTTTGCATCCTCGTCCAACAAATGATTGATGGTTGGCAAGGTTGCCCGTATTCTTGTATCATCGGTAATATTCCCATCCTCATCCAATGGCACATTGTAGTCCGTTCGAACCATGACCCTCTTTTTTCGCACATCAATGTCTTTTATAAATAATTTATTCATATAAATAGGCCCGTTTATAGAAATAAAGGTTATACACGAGCGATCAACTCGATAAGGTCCACCATACGATTCGAGAATCCCCATTCATTGTCATACCAGGAGACCACCTTCACCATTCGTTTATCAATTACATACGTTAACGCCGAGTCAAAGATACTTGAGTGGGTATTTCCGATAATATCTGAAGAGACTATAGGGTCTTCGCAGTATTCCAGAATGCCTTTCAGTTCACCTTCGGCAGCTTTTTTCATGGCATTATTAACAGATTCCACAGTAACATCTTTCGATACCAGTGCAACAAAATCTGTTACAGAACCGTTGGGAATAGGCACGCGCATAGCCAGACCGTCTAATTTCCCTTTCAGTGACGGAATTACTTCGCCGATGGCCTTGGCCGCCCCGGTTGTTGTAGGAATGATATTCATTGCAGCCGCCCTCGCCCTTCTTGGATCTTTATGCATAAAATCAACAATGCATTGGTCATTTGTATATGCGTGGATTGTTGTCATGAGGCCCTTATCAATACCGAAATTGTCATTGATGACCTTGACCAGAGGCGCTAAACAATTTGTTGTGCATGAGGCATTCGATAAAATTTTATGTTCAGGTTTAAGGTCCTTCGTATTAACGCCCACAACAATCGTGGCATCAATTTTGTCTTTTGCGGGCGCTGAAAGTATTACTTTTCTGGCACCTGCATCAAGATGTTTGGCGCAATCTGCTCGTGAAGTGAATATTCCTGTTGATTCAATTACAATATCTGCTCCAAGTGATTTCCATGGCAATTTAGAAGGATCTCTTTCCATGAGTAATTTAACCTCTTTGCCGTTTATTACCAGCGCTTTTTCTTTTGTTTCGATGTTTCCTTCAAATCTCCGATGTACCGAGTCATATTTCAATAATAATGCCAATGATTTTACATCTGCGAGATCGTTGATAGCCACAACGTCTATACCACCTCGCTTGGCAATTACACGAAAGACATTCCTTCCAATCCTTCCAAACCCATTTATACCAACCTTTATAGCCATCGTTGTTCCTTTACTTATACTTGGAGTGAAAACTATATCTCACTTTAGTCACCGATATGATAATAATGTAATGACAAAAAAGACAAGGTATTCTAGCAGACAGCCACAATTTGTCAAGTAATTTAATAGTCCTTAAGTCCATAGCAGTATAGAAAAAAATTTGTCAATATATTGTAATTAATACTTGAAAAGCCATCTATATGTTGTATAATCCAGCAAAATTTTAAGCAGGATAGAGGAAGGTGGTTTGTATGAAAAATTTGATACGAAAATCTGCGCATGTGAAAACAAAGATTAACTCTGTGCGAATTAACAATTATCGGTTCAGGCGTCCGCAGGGGATGTCTGCCACGATTATACAATGGTTTGCACTAGACCTCGAACCTCCGCAGCGAGGGTCGAGTCCGGTGTAACACCACATCAGGAGAGAAACCATTTTACAACTTATTGAAACTAGTCTCTCGCAAACAATAGATGGTAGTAGTAGCCGTAGTAGTATCGAAGAAAAATGTAAGCAGTATGATTTAAATAGATTAAAAATTGAAGACAAAAAACTTTTTGACAGATACGTAATAGAAGAAGGCGTAAATTTATGTGATTATTCTTTTGCAAACAATTATATCTGGAAAGGCTCAATAGAATTATTATGGAAAATAATTAATAACAATTTTTGTCTCTTTGGCGTAACCTCCAAAGGGATGTGTATGATGCTCCCTCCGCTTGGGAAAAACAACATTCACAACACCCTGAATGAATGTTTTTCCATGATGAAAGAAATAAATGACACCCGTGGTTTTGAATCATATATTAATTACGTTTATGAAGGCTTTTTGGATCTTTTAGACAACACTTCCTACCGCATTGTTGAAGGCTATCCCGATTACATATACAAAACAACAGACCTCATAAAACTTGCCGGCAGAAAATACGAAAAGAAGAGAAACGAGATAAATTTTTTCAAAAAACATTACGACGCTTCTTTTGAAAAGTTCTATCCAAAACATATCGCAGACGCCCTTCTGATGATTGACCAGTGGAAGCGAGGGAAAATCCACGAATCGAATGTTTCAAACCACAATGAACCACATTATCAGTACAGCCTCATCCATGAAGCAGAGGCTGCCAAATGCGCGATTATCTTTTCCGAGGAGATGGGATTGCACGGGGCAATTATTGCGATTAATGGTCAGATCGAGGGCATCACGTTAGGAGAACATATTAACTGTAGCACTGCGTCCGTTCTTATAGAAAAGACCGACAACAAATTTAGCGGCATGCCGCAGTTCATCTACCAGCAATTCTGCGCAAGCACCTTTTCGGATATGGAATATATCAACGCAGGCGAAGACTGGGGGATAGAAGGTCTGAGAAGGGCAAAAATGTCTTATCATCCCTGTTTCCTTGCAAAAAAATTTACTATTTACGGAAAATAATCTTTTGGTGAATTATTGCAAGGCAACCCTCCTGGATCTGTTTGCTCTTGAGCAACTGGAAAAGGATTGTTTCCAGGCAGAGGCATTTAGTCGTCGCCTTATAAAAAATTTATTAATCAACACCAAATCCGCTGTTTTTAAGGCGGCAGAGCCAACGGGGAAAATTATTGGCAATATCATCGGTACTACAAAAAAGGAAAATAGCACATCCGTGGGCAGGATATTTTCTCTGTGTGTTCTTGGACAATACAGGAAAATTGGGATCGCTTCTCAGCTTGTGAAAATACTGGAGGAAGAATTTTCTTCACGCGGCATCAAGAAGGTCAAATTAGAAGTTAATACCAATAACACCGATGCCCAACTCTTTTACAAACACTGCGGATATTTGAAGTCCCCTGCCGTTTTGCACAATTATTATCGTGATGGCAGTAATGCCCATGTTATGACCAAAGACTTCTCACGATCATACTTCCCATAAAATGCAGTACAAATTTTCCCCTCTCCCGAGACTTTACCTAAAATAAAATTTTTGCATTTCCCCTGCCACAACGTTTTGTTTTTAGACTGGTTACAAACCGTTTTACCAGCACTGAAATATTTATTATTTATAAATTTTGCTTGTTTCTAACTTCTTACTACAAAATATTTTAAAAAATACTTGCATTTTGCCTTTTTTTTGATATTGTATCCCGCTTATATAGTTTTGGTTTCAATCTTCTCAAAGAAAACAGTACCGCTTTATTTTTGCGAAACGAGGCTTTTCTTATACATGTAAATTTTATTTTTTGCACGCCTGGACAATCCACAAACGATGGCCGAACATATATCACATTTATTTATTATTTCGATAATCCTGTATTTAGCAGGTTCGTTGTTTGCCTTGTGTTTTTATGGATGGCAGCGGGTTGGCAATTACATTGCTCTCATTCTTGCGGCAATTGCGTCGTGTTTTAGTATTGCAACAGCCGTGGTTGCGCTTTCCGCTGGTTCAACGATACGTCTTGATTTCACTATCTATCATGCCATTATTAAATACAATTTCCTGTTAGATCCTGTTTCTGCGTATTTTATCCTCGCCATATCTGTCATCGGTTTTGTCGCTGCCATATACTCAATCGGTTATACGCGGTTATATGTTAACAAACGCGATACCCGATTTTTGGGATTTACATACAATATCTTCCTTGCGTCCATGCTTCTCGTCGTTACGGCTAATAATGCAGTAGTATTTATGATTGTATGGGAATTGATGACGGTCGTGTCGTTCTTTCTGGTAATATACGAGCATGAAAATCCTGCCAACATGAAGGCAGGTTTTATGTATATAATCATGGCGCATATCGGTGCCGTGTTTCTTTCCGTCGCCTTTTTTATAATGTTTGCTTTCACAGGGACGTGGGACTTCGGCTTTGATGATTTTAGGAAGGTCGGTAGTCACATGCCGCTGATATATAAAAATGTTGTGTTCTTTTTGGTAATCATAGGTTTTGGTATTAAGGCAGGAATTTTCCCCTTGCATCTGTGGCTTCCGATGGCGCATCCGGCGGCGCCAAGTAACGTTTCAATGGTTATGTCCGGCGTTATGATTAAAACGGCCATCTATGGTTTCATACGGTTTTATTTCGAATTTTTAACACCTTGTCCACCGTGGTGGGGAGTCGTAGTTCTTATCATTGGCGCCTCTTCCGCTCTGCTGGGGATACTTTATGCCCTTACGGAAAGGGATATAAAGACCTTGCTTGCATACAGTAGTATAGAAAATAATGGCATCATCATTATTGGTATCGGGCTATCAATGATCTTTAAATCCTATAATTTGATGGCATTATCCTCCCTGGCACTGATGGCAGGTTTGTATCACCTGGTTAATCATGCGGTGTTTAAAAGTCTACTCTTTGGTTGTGCCGGAAATATTTATTACGCAACACATACAAAAAATATCGAGGAATTGGGCGGATTAATAAAACGTTTACGGGTTACCGCGCCGCTATTCCTTGTAGGCGCCTTAGCTATTTCGGCAATTCCTCCCTTAAACGGTTTTCTTAGTGAATGGCTTATATTCCAATCAATACTCAATGGGTTTCATATTCCATCAGTAATCATCAAGATAATAACGATTATTTGCGGCGCCGTTGTTGCCTTGACTGGCGCACTCGTTGCTACATGCTTTGTTAAGGCTTTTGGAATTTCATTTCTTGCATTGCCACGTTCCGATCACGCGAAAAAAGCGAAGGAAGTGCCGGTAATTATGCTGGTCAGCATGGGGCTTTTGGCTTCACTGTGTGTGTTTTTAGGTATTTTCCCTGTAAAGGTTATGATGGTAATAAATTCTGTAAATACACATCTTTTGAATACGAATATTTTGCCGGCTATTACTTCTTATGATTGGTTGCATACCAAGTCGGTTCAGACGAATTTTACGGACTTATCACCAACAAGCGCTACCGTTTTGGGATTGATCCTTTTCGCCGTTACCTTTGGAGTTTTAACTTCAATAAAACCCCGCTTTGTTAAGAAAATTTATGAGACATGGACGTGTGGAATATCTCCTGAACCAAGACTAGAATATACAGCGACAGCCTTTACGAGGCCATTTAAAACTATTTTTAGTAATTTATACAGACCTCAGCGTGAAGTTCGCACGGAATATTCTGTCCCTAATTTCTTTGTCAAGTCTATTACCTATGTTGACGAGGTGACACCAATCTTTGAGAAGTATTTTTATAGTCCCGTTTCTCGGGCTGTTTTAAGTATATCTAACAGGGTAAGGTGGGTACATACAGGCAGTATTCATATTTATCTTACCTATATTTTTATAACATTGATAATACTGATTATATTTGTTGGGAAATAATACAATAATAAGGAAATTGTCTTGACTGCAAAAATTATTCTTCCTATTCTTCAAATCCTTGTCATCGTGGGATTTTCACCTCTCGTTAAGGGGTTTATTAACAAGATTGAGGCGCGGTTGCAATGCCGAAGAGGCGCAAGCATATTTCAGCCTTATTACAATCTTATAAAATTGCTCCGTAAAGATGCCGTTGTTTCAGAAACGTCTTCCTGGATTTTCAGGGCAACGCCATACGTAACATTCATCTCAATTTTAATAATCTCATTGCTCGTGCCTGTTTTATCATCGCAAGTCCCCTTGAATTTTACCGGTGATATTATACTTATTATATATTTATTTGCCCTGGCGAGGTTTTTTCTTGTTTTGACTTCGCTAGACACAGGCAGCGCATTCGGCGGTATGGGTGGAAGCAGGGAGATGATGGTGTCTTCTATGGCAGAACCCGCCATGATACTCTCAATTTTTACTGTCGCCTTAACGGTTAATTCAACCAATTTAAGCAATATAACAAATCTTCTGCTTAACAATAGCGTTCTTCTGTTGAATCCTTCGCTCTTTTTGGCATTTCTTGCTTTTGCCATAGTGCTCATTGCTGAAGCAGGCAGAATTCCCGTTGATAATCCGTTTACCCACCTGGAACTGACTATGATTCACGAAGGTATGATGCTTGAGTTTTCCGGTAGATATTTGGCTCTGGTAGAATGGGCATCTTCCATGAAATTGCTTTTGTTACTGACAATATTAGTTAATATATTTTTCCCCTGGGGTATCGCTGGCGGGCTTACCTTTCCCGGTTTAATAATCGCATTTGCCCTTTATGTTGTTAAAATTGGTTTCTTTGCATTTTTGATCGTTATCGTAGAAATGTCTTTTGCAAAGCTCCGGTTATTCCGTATACCAAATTTGTTAGGCACTGCATTCATTTTATCTGTTTTAGCTATTATATCCCTGTATGTGGTAAGGTAATGTGAAATGACACAACAGATTATTGTAAATTCAAGAACAATTGATATCCTGGCAGTGTTAATGCTCATTACCACAATTATTCTCATCGGTACCAGCAGATTGAGGACGTGTATATGGGCTTATGCCTGTCGTTCCTTTATGTTAACACTTGCGAGTGGTTTGATTGCCTATTTTTCCGGTATCCACCATATTTATATTACTACAGGTATTTCTTTGGCGCTCAAAGTTATCGTTATTCCAGGTTTTTTGTTTTATATTGTTAAAAAGATTAACATCAAAAAAGAGGTGGAGTCTTATATTAATTATACGTTGTCTCTTATCCTTGCTTGCGGAATTATTCTTATTGCATATTATTCAACACAAAATATTATCCAGTTTGAAAACACCTTTATGCGGCATTGCTTACCTATTGCGCTATCTATAACCCTTTTGGGATTCTTTGTAATGATAAGCAGGAAGCAGGCTATTACACATATACTAGGACTTATTACTATGGAAGACGGTATGTTTTTCGCCGCACTGTCTACATCGTATGGCATGCCGCTCATCGTAGAGTTAGGGTTATTTTTTGATATTCTGGTGAGCGTAATTATTATGGGAATTTATGTATATAGAATCAAGGAATCATTCGATACCATTGATACGGACTCATTAAGGGAGCTCAGGGAATAGATGATAATATTACTGCTTTTGATTGTACCAGTAATAACTGCCATAGCGTGTGTTTTTACAAAAAAACATGGCATTTCAAAGTACATAAGTATCGCTGGTAGTTTTATAGCCTTAGTCTATAACATATATCTCAACTACAATATTTACACCTATAAGACACTTCAGGGATTTAATTATTTCTTTTATGTAGATGCGTTAACTATTCTCACTACCCAGATTGTTACCATTGTAGCATTTGCAGCGGCGCTTTATTCCGCCGGGTATATGGAGGTCGAACTCCATGATTGCCGAATATCTGAAAAGAAGCTGCAATGGTATTATTTCCTTATGCATATGTTTATTTTCACTATGCTGTTGGTCTGTGTGATAAACAACCTGGGTGTTATGTGGGTTGCTATTGAGGGCACTACATTAGCAACTACGTTTTTAGTAGGTTTTTATAACAAAAAACAGCATCAGGAGGCGGCGTGGAAATACATAATACTTTGTACCGTAGGTATTACGTTGGCTCTGTTTGGCGTTATATTAACCTACCATTCCGCGAAAGGCGTTCTTGGTGAAATTGGATATGCATTGAATTGGTCAGACTTACGAACTGTGGCTGATAAATTTGAACCTCATTTGATGAAACTTGCCTTTCTTTTTATTCTGGTGGGATACGGAACAAAGGCAGGTTTGGCTCCCATGCATACATGGCTTCCTGATGCACATAGCCAGGCGCCCTCACCTATAAGCGCCTTGTTTTCGGGCGTCTTAATTAATTGTTCTATGTACGGCATCATCCGCTATCACATTCTTACATCTAAGTGCGTTGGAAGCGATTACTCATGCACTCTTCTGATGATTTTTGGGCTTGTCTCTGTTATTGTTTCAATACCGTTTATTCTTGTACAAAAAGATTATAAGCGGCTTTTGGCCTTTAGCAGTGTGGAGCATATCGGGTTTATTGCGCTTGGAATAGGTTTTGGAGGCATGTACAGTGTTTACGGCGCAGAGCTCCATACATTTAACCATGCCGTAACAAAATCTCTCCTGTTTTTCTGCGCTGGGAACCTATTCTTAAAATATAAAACTACGGAAATGGAAAATATAAAGGGTGTCATTAAGACGCTTCCTGTTACGGGTACTATTTTGGCTATTGGTGTATTTGCCATTACTGGTACCCCTCCATTTAATATATTTGTTAGTGAATTTCTGGTTCTTGCAGATGGTTTCCATAGCGGGAATCTATTCACTATCGTGTTCACTTGCATACTTATCGTATGTATTACCCTTATTTTTGTAGGATTTATCTATAACATGTACAGGATGATCTTTGGCACACCTACCGGGGATGTCCCAAAGGGTGAAACGAGTAAATTTACTATTGCAGCTATGCTTTTCCTTTTATTCTTTGTTTTGATAATCAGCTTTTATGTGCCGCCTTTGCTCCGTGAAGTACTTCGGAATATATACGATATCGTAAGGAATGCGTAATGAGTATCGATAGACAACCCTATCTCAACAATATAATGAATCGTTTCAAAGCGAATGTTACAGTCGCTAAAGGTTCATTGGAAAATGAGATCTACATCTCCACAAATACGGATAATCTTGAGGATATCTGCACCTATATCCATAAAACATTCCAGGCGCCTCTTTCATCTATGGTTTGTAATGATGAAAGAAGTCTCAATAAAAACTTTACCATTTATTATGTCTTTTCTTTACCGGATAAAGATTTATTTTTTATCGTGTATGTTCCCATAAGTGAACAATCCCCGAACTTTCCATCAATCACTCCTTATATTCCGGCCGCTCACTGGTATGAACGTGAAATAAAGGACATGTTTGGACTTGAACCCGTGGGACATCCGGACCCATACACACTGGTACTACACGGCAATATGCCTGAGAATACATATCCGCTCAGGAAAGATTTTCATACGAATACAAGGCTGCCGCATCTCGAATCTAAACTACCTTTTGCGCGGGTAAATGGCGAAGGTGTTTTTGAAATACCGGTAGGTCCGATACATGCAGGTATCATAGAACCAGGCCACTTCAGATTCAGCGCTGTAGGAGATACCATTCTCTATTTGGACGCAAAATTATTTTTTACGCACAAGGGCACAGAAAAATTATTTGAAGCTATGCCGTATACCAAGGCGTTATTTCTTGCCGAGCGTATCTGCGGTGTTTGTGCTGCTTCACATGCAACCGGTTATTGCCAGGCTATTGAGAAGGTGGCGGATATTGAAATACCACCGCGTGCAAAATTTATAAGAACTATTATTCTTGAATTAGAAAGACTCTACAACCATATAGGCGATGTTGGCAATGTTTGTGTCGGCGCTTCCTTTTTGATGTGCGGCTCACATGGCTTCAGGATTCGCGAGTATTTACAGCAGCTCAATGAAACTATTTGCGGTAATCGTTATTTAAGAGGTATGATCACTATCGGCGGTGTACGTTTCGATATTAATAACGACTTGAAAAGGCATATTTTAGGTCTGCTGAATCGTGTGAAAACGGACTTTAAAGAACTCACCGAAATTATGTCTAAATCGTCCTCTTTCTTAGACCGGGTCGAGACTACCGGAAGACTTTCTTTAGAGCATGCGAGAGGACTTGGTGTCGTTGGTGTGCCTGCAAGGGCCTCGGGAATTTGCAGAGACACCAGAATTAATCACCCCTATGCTGCTTACAGTGAAGTTGATTTTGATATTCCTGTCTATTATGATGAAGGTGATGTGTGGGCAAGGATCAAGGTAAGAATTGACGAGGTTTATCAATCCATTTCTATCATTGAGCAGTGCTTTCATAAAATGCCCGAAGGCTCTTTAAAAACCTCTACGAAGGAACTCCCGCCTTATAAACAGGCATTGAGCTATGTTGAATCGCCCAGAGGTGAAGATATTTACTGGATCATGACCGCCCCGAACAATATGTTATTCAGATATAAGGTGCGTTCCCCTTCTTTCTGTAACTGGCCGTCTATTCCCTATACGATCCCCGGCAACATTGTTCCGGATTTTCCTTTGATTAACAAGAGTTTCGAATTATGTTATTCGTGCACTGATTTATAAATTAGCCCACGAAATACGCGAAAATCACGAAAGGGCGGATATGTCAGGAATCTTATATCCTGATGAAAGTTATAAGATTATTGGGGCTTGCTTTAACGTTTACAAAGCAATGGGATGTGGTTTTCTAGAGAATGTTACCAGGAGTGCCTGGAAATTGAATTTGAGGAGCAAGGGATTCCGTTTGAATCTTACAAAGAAGTAAAACTCAAATACAGAAATAGACAATTGAAGCAAACGTATAAACCAGATTTTGTATGTTATGATAAAATTATCATTGAAATAAAAGCAGTTTCAAATCTTGTGGATGAGCATGAAGCACAAATCATTAACTACTTAAATGCGACTGGTTTTAAGTTAGGTATTCTTGTAAATTTTGGTCATTACCCTAAATTAGAATATAAACGATTTGTGTTAACAGAGAAAGGATCAACAAGGTAATGCATGAATAAAGGCTTACATTATTATTGCAAGTCCTTGCAAAGGCAGTAACATGATTTGATTCGGGGTTTATTATAGTTTATTTTAGCGTTATTTCGTGTGTTTCGTGGGTAAAAATAGAACATGTTTACAAAATTTCAAAAAAGTTTACAAACCGGCGTAGTCACCTCAAAATATCCAAAAGAAAAAGAGCCCGCTCCTTTGCGTTTTCGGGGCAGGATTGAGATTGATAACGAGCGATGCAAACAGTGCAATGTGTGCGTTGAGGTCTGTCCGACAAATGCTTACACATGGATTGAGGACAAGGGGAAGCGATACTTGCAATTGGACCATGCAAAATGCGTATTCTGCGGCATGTGTGAGGAGGCATGTCCTTACAGAGCTATCAGGATTACCAATGACTTCGAACTTGCTGCAACAAACAGGGAAGACCTATTAGTTAAGGCAGGGCTTGGTACAATGGCACCAGTTGGAGAACTCGGGGAAAAACTAAAAGAAAAGATATTTTCTGTGTTCAAACGTTCACTCCACGTTCGCGAAGTGGATGCCGGCTCTTGTAATGGTTGTGAATGGGAGATGGTTGCCTTATACAACAGTCCTATACACGATTTGCAGAGGTTTGGAATCGACATTGTTGCCTCTCCACGTCACGCAGACTGTCTGCTCGTTACGGGACCTCCAACGAGAAATCTTGAAACCGCACTCATAAAGACGTATAATGCTACACCAGAGCCAAGGATGGTTATTGCCTTGGGTACGTGTGCGAGTAGCGGCGGCATTTTCAGTAATTGTTATGCCACAAAAAATGGTATCAATAATGTCGTCCCTGTTGATGCTTACATCCCCGGCTGTCCTCCGCGACCACAGGCTATTATATACGGATTTCTGCTAGCGTTAGACAGGGTGCAAAAGTGAGTATCTTAGGTTGATGGCTTTTTGTCAACCTCGACAACATTCAGACACAAAGTTTAAATTGTCGTTCTAAAGGCGAACGCAAGGTTCGCCTTTACTTTTTAATGCAATACATAAATTCTGCAATCCAAGCCGAAACCTTATTGCTGGATAAGGATAAAAAGATAGAATCTCCAATCTAAAGAACAAGATATTCTTAAAAATGAGAAGTGCTTAACTAGATTCGTGGAAGTAAATTGTTTGTAATGATATTTCAAAATCCATCTTCCTCGCAGAACCTCATTATTACAAAATGCTGTTTGTATTGCAGCCGCCGAAATGAAAAATACATAATTATTTCTTGACATCTGTTTATTTATTTGAGAAAATCGCGCTACTGTCTTAGTTATAAAATTTGATATATGATATACAGTACCTGTTAATTAATATAATGCTATATATTGTATACAACTGAGCAAGGAGTACACGAAGATGCAGTTTTTTTCTCATGTTAAGACCAACTGGAAATCGGGATTTACCATATCACTGGTTTCCATTTTACTTTCCAAATTATTAGCAGAAGCCTCTGATACACCTCCCTGATTGGTATAATCACAGCCATTTGTAGTACAATCCAAACAGACCTCGATGGTTGCTTTGATTTGGTTTAACTTTGGAATATATTTGTTAAGCCAGTTAGAGCTATGTGGTTTCATTGGTAGATTTTCTTGGCTAAGTGGGTCTTTTCGTTTTAAAAGCAGTTTATTGATATTAAATTATTTAAAATTATTAATCTGAAATTTACTTGTTTTCAATTTGTCAGCCAAAAAATATTGAGGAGCACACGAAGATGCAGTTTTTTTCTCATGTCAAGAACAACTGGGAATCGGGTCTTATTGTAACACTGGTTTCTATTTCACTATCTATATCATCCGCGGTAGCCGCCAAATCGCCTCCTTTTCTTAAACGACTCGTACCGAGACGGGTATAATCACCGCCGTTTGTAGCACAATCCAACCAGACCTAAGCCAGTCGCTTTGATTTAGTTTACCTTTGAAATGTATTCTTAAACTAATTACCAGCTATAGAGTTTCATTGGTAGTTTTTTTCAAGGGGAACGGTCTTTAGTTTCAAAGATTATTTATTATAAGTAAACTATTTAATTTTATTAACCTAAGAATCATTTGTACTCAATCTGACAGGTTTATTCTGTCAGCCAGGAAATACCAAGGAGCGCACGAAAATGCAGTTTTTTTCTCATATTAAGAACAACTGGAAATCAGGACTTACCGTATCACTGGTCTCCATTCCACAGCAATTGTCAAATAACCGTGATGATATAAATTGTAATGACTATCTTTTATTTTGGTAAATTTTTAGTAAATGGAGGTGTGTATATGAAATTTTACAAAACAGATTCATACAAGGAGGCTGCCCAAATGGCGGTTGAAGACGTTAAAAAATGGAACGAAGAGGAGCGTCGCCAACTTGGATTGATCGCTAGCAAAGGCCTTGAAAAACATTTAGCGAACGGAGAATTTACTTTGTATCCAGAAACAAAAAGAATTATCAATTTAAGCAGTTCTGAAGATTGCCGAAGTTTTGTCTCTGAAGGAGAAGTTTACCTTTTCCAAAACTCAGCTCAGGGAATCAGTATTTGGAAGCTTCTGCCAACAATGTTGTCTCAATTTAGTGACGAACAACTCGTATATGAACTACGTAGGCGCGGATGGAACTATAATGTCACTGAGATAACGAATCTTGATGCGCTGGAATATCGTAAAATAAGAACCAGTTCGTTGATTTAAAAATGAGGGTTGAATGCAAGTGAAAGGGTTATTGACCTTCATCTTGCATTCAACCAATACAATATAAAAACCTTCCGAGTTAAGCATCTACCTAAATAAAATTCTATCTTATTTTTGTTGAAAATTTACTTAGACTACGGGGTCCACTTCAAGGTCTAAGGATAAACAGTACAAAAATAAAGTGACAAACTTTATCAATTCAGTATAATATTTGATCTAGGTTTTTTGTGTTTTGATGGTGAATAACGCCTGGCAGGAAGGAGAAGAAGAAGCTATGAAAGATAATAACGTTCTCTACGAAACGGCTCTCAAGCAATTTGATACCGTTGCAGAGATGTTAAATATAGAAGATGGCATAAGGGAGCGTATGAGAAATCCGAAGCGTTCCCTTATTGTTTCTGTACCCGTTAAAATGGACACTGGCAAAGCGAAGGTATTTAAAGGCTATCGGGTACAACATGACATAACACTCGGCCCTTCCAAAGGCGGTATTCGTTATCACCCTAATGTAGACCTTGAAGAAGTTTCCGCACTCGCCATGCTGATGACTTGGAAATGCGCACTCATGCACATGCCTTACGGCGGCGCTAAAGGTGGAGTTCAATGCAATCCAGAGGAAATGTCAGAAGGCGAGTTGGAACGCATGACACGTCGTTACACCACTGAAATTGTTCAAATCATAGGACCCGACAAAGATATTCCCGCCCCTGATCTTTACACCAATTCACAAACTATGGCCTGGATGATGGATACTTACAGTATGCAGCAAGGCAATACCGTCCTGGGTGTCGTTACTGGTAAACCATTGTTGTTGGGTGGTTCGCTAGGAAGGGCGGAAGGCACAGGGCGGGGTGTTGCATATATGGTTATGGAGGCTGCAAGGGTTTTATACAAGGATCTCCGCGGTCTGCGGGTTGCGATTCAGGGATTGGGAAATGTCGGGTCTGTGGCTGCCCGCCTTCTCTACGAGCAGGGTTGTAATATCGTGGCTGTGAGCGATGTCAGCGGTGGGGCATACAACCCCAAAGGTATCCTTGTTCCGTACCTCATGCATCATATTAAAGAAAATAAGCATGTTGTCGGGTTGAAAGAAGCAAACGCTATAACAAATGAGGAATTGTTTGAACTGGATTGCGATGTCATTGTGCCAGCAGCCATAGAAGGACAGATAACGGAAAAGAATGCCGACAAGGTCAAGGCCAAAATTGTCGTGGAAGGCGCCAATGGCCCGACAACTCCCGAAGCCGACAAGATATTACAAGACAAAAAGGTGTTTCTCGTCCCGGATATCCTTGCCAATGCCGGAGGCGTGACTGTCTCGTATTTTGAATGGGTGCAGGACATTCAGTATTATTTCTGGAGTGAAGAAGATATTCAAAAGAAACTCAAAGACGTCATGGTCGGTACGTTCAACAGGGTGCTCGCGCTCTCTAACAAAAAAGGTGTGGATATGCGTACCGCGGCATTGATGCTGGGCATAGGGCGTGTGGCAGAAGCTAAAAAAATGCGAGGATTATATCCTTAATTAAAAAATTTTATATTCATTGTATCCGTTTTTGTGGAAGCACCTCAAAATAAACAACACGAAGAAATTGCTGTTAAAAAAAGTCTTGACCTTTCCATCAAAGACGGTGTGGCATTTGCGGCAACTACCGGATTTGGTGATAACTATTTAAACCCATTCGCCGTGGCCCTTGGCGCCAGTAATCTCCAGATTGGTTTATTGAGTTCCTTTACCCAGTTAGTTCCTTCACTGATGCAACTCAAGGCGGCTGATATTACCGAGCGGCTTGGGAGCAGAAAGAAGGTTATCGTACTATCTGTTTTCTTTCAGGCCTTCATGTTGCTTCCTGTTGCAATAATCCCATATCTACCACAATCCATCCAGGTACAGGCGCTTATTTTGTTTTCCACCTTATATTTGTTGTTTGCATCTTTTGCCCATCCTCCCTGGGGCTCACTGATGGCAGACCTTGTGCCCGAAGGAAAGAGGGGAGAGTTTTTCAGTAAGCGCGGAAGGATTGTTGGTCTGGTAACAGTAATCAGTGCATTTCTTGCGGGTTATATACTGCATCTATTCAAAAAACAATCCCTGACAGGTTTTACCATCATATTTCTTATTGCTCTTGTCTCAAGATACGTCTCGTGTTATTTCCTGAACAGGATGTACGAACCGCCTCTTGAAGTAAAACGGGAACATTATTTTTCATTTTCACAATTCGTGCGAAGACTGAATGTTGGAAATTTTGGAAAATATGTGGTGTTTCATAGTTCTTTCAGTTTTGCAGTATTCCTGGCCTCGCCGTTTTTCCCGGTATTTATGCTCCGCGACCTCGGATTTTCCTACATTACCTACACGATCGTTACCACAACCGTTCCCCTAGCCAGTATAGTGGCCGTAAGCTATTGGGGACGGCGTGCGGATGCAATCGGGAACCGGCGGATTATACAGATATGCACTTTGGTTGTATCCGTGCTGCCTGTCATGTGGCTCTTTTCAAGAAATGTATATTTTTTATTGGTGATCCAAACACTCGCAGGTATATTTTGGGCAGGGTTTAATTTATGTTCTTCCAATTTCATTTACGATTCCGTAATTCCTGAAAAACGAACACGCGTTATTTCTTACTTTAATACCTTTAATGGCATTTCGGTTTGCATTGGCACTTTGTTAGGCGGTTTCCTGGCAACCCATATACCTCCTGTATTTGGTTATCGATTACTTACTCTTTTTGCCGTTTCATCCCTTTTGAGAATCATCGTATCTACAATTTTATTAAAACGGGTAAAGGAAATTAGAAAAATTGCTTATTAAATCGCTCCTCATCTTTATCCTCACCTACATCATCATTTCTGCCCAGAAGATGAAATGGCACAGACTGGACAGACCTTCGGGTGCGTTGTTGGGCGCTGTCCTGATGGTGCTTACCGGTGTGTTAACGCTGGACGAGGCTTATCGAGCCATTGATTTTAATACTATTTTATTGTTACTGGGTATGATGCTCGTTATCGCCTATCTCAAGATAGCGAATTGTTTCAAATATCTTTCGTATTTGCTGATTACCCATGCAAGAAATTCTTTTATTTTGTTGTGTTTTGTATCCTTCTCCAGCGGCATTCTATCAGCGCTCTTCGTGAATGATACGATCTGTTTGATGTTTACCCCACTCCTGATACTTGCTTTAAATCAGACAAAGCTCAATCCAATTCCTTTTCTTATAGCACTGGCTACCTCTTCCAACATTGGGAGCGTCGTTACGTTAACGGGCAATCCACAAAACATGCTTATAGGCGTTTTTTCGAGAATACCTTATGTGGACTTTACAATCCACCTCTTACCGATCGGTTTTCTCGGTCTCGTAGCCAATGTATTTATTATTTATTTATTATTCAGGAAAGATATTAACTTTAAAAAAATGGACGCGATTGCGTTAATAAAACCAGAGCTCGATATTAAACTTACCACAAAATCTCTCGTTGTGCTGTTCTTCATCTTTTTAGGATTTATTTTTACGGGCAACCTTCCCCTGTCTGCAATAACAGGTGGGCTTGCACTCCTCATAATATCAGGGACGAAACCGCAGCATGCCATGGAAAAGGTTGATTGGACGCTGTTATTATTCTTTAGTGGATTATTTATTGTGGTAGGCGGCATCAATAAGGCCGGTTTTTTAACCCTGGCTCACAATGCCGTTGAACCTTATTTGGGAAATACGGCATCCAGCCAAATTGTTCATTTCAGTATCTTTTCAGTAATTGCTTCCAATCTTGTTTCAAATGTGCCTTTTGTTCTGTTGTCGGCGACTTGGATTGACAAATTTATTGATCCAAAGACCATGTGGTATGCATTGGCTATGAGCAGCACGTTTGCCGGTAATTTGACGATTATGGGATCTGTGGCTAATATGATTGTCATGGAACTTTCGAAGGAACACGTTCATGTGGGATTTTGGGATTTTTTTAAGGTGGGATTCGCAACTACCCTGATTTCCACGATTATTGGGATAATTATTCTGATAGTCTAAATTACCTCCTTAAAATAAATGGTGAGGGGATAAAGGCAGGTTTGTCGTTTTTCTTTTCCAATTCCCCCTTTTGCAGCTTCTCTGCCTCCCGAACTTGATGAATGGAGACTACGATTGCCGCCAGGAAACAGAAGGGTTCCATGATGCGCACAATGATAAATGTATTTGCCCCCAAAGCATGGGCCATCATAGCAATCGTACCGGCAAAAAAACCCATGCATACCCCCTTGTGAAACTTTTCTTCCGTGCTTTTATAAACTCTTCTTGTCTCTCGTAAGATTGCATACAACAGGAAACCAAGGGCGGTTAGACCTAATATGCCTGTCTCGACAAGGGTTTTGAGATATTGCGCATCTAAAAAACGCCATCCCGTTATTCCATATCCAAAGACGGGATGCCTGACATACGCTGTCAGCGCCTTTTTCATACTGCTTACTCTTTCTGAAGTTGAGGTATCTAAAGTAACGCCGCCGATTTTTTCCTGGTATTTGGCTGCCCATCCCTTTTGTTTTTGAAAGGTATACTCAAAACGTTCTTTAACCGCCTTTGGTATTATGAATGGGCCTAATACGAGAGTCAGCACAAGCATGATGCCCAGGATTGCCCTCTTTTTACTGATTATTAAAAAAGTAATGTAGCATGGCACAACCGCAGTCCATGTACCCCTTGATTGCGAAAACAGTATAGGTATAATCGCAATGAAAATCATAAAAACAAGGACGGCTTTATATTTAAACGAATCGTCTTTATTCGTATTGAGGAAAAGCCCTCCAACAACAGAAAGTATCAGGAGTAAATATCCCCCTAAGGTGTTAGGTTCTCCTCCTTTCCCCTCGAATGGAGCGGTTATTCTTTCCCCTTGCGGTATTTGAGCAATTGAGGCGAAACAAACAATTACAAATACAACGATCAGGGCAATAACCAGGTTTCTGATTTGTTTTCTGTCGTTCAGATAGTTTATCGCCATAAAATAAACGATAAAATACTCAAGATATTTTAAGAGAAAAAAGAACCCCTTAAAAAGCTGCACGTTTCCAAACATCATTCCAAGCGCTGTTGATACAGCACAGGCTAACATATAGTAAAGAATGGGTTTGTTCAGAGGCGTTTTCTTAAACAGACCCAGTTCTTTATAGACGGCAGTTCTTGCAAACCAACCGAACGCAATGATTATGAGTAAAAAATCATCCAGCCGAACGGTCATTCCCCCGCCCTCGGTTGTTCTGCTGCCAAACTCCGGAGAAAGTAACATAGAGAATACCAGGGTATAGAGGGCGTATTTTACGCTGATAAAACAGAGTATGAAGACTGCGATCCCGATCACAGCAGCCAATACAAGGTTTGCCGACGTTCTGATTATGAACTTTCCCAAAATAAGGGTAAAGAAAAAGATGAATACAAAAAGGATTACAACTCTAATGTCAATTTGTCCACTGGTTTTCTTGAACATAAAAATGGTGGCTTTCAATATTTACTTATAGATACTCTGATCAACTAATACGAGTTAGAAAGTCCCCTCTTGGGAGAGGATTTAGGGGTGGGTAAGGCGGTAATTCGTGAAATATTTACTGAGATTTCACGACCAGGGAACCCACCCCTCCCAAGAGGGGAATAATCCATGCCACCCTGTAACCCGCTTAAATAAAATGAAAATTCCTATCCTATTGAATTACCTTCGCAGCATTTCTTTGTATTTATCCTTGTAATAATCTTTCTTTTTCTCAAGATCGTCTCTGGACATGGATTTCAGAGAATCTTCCTGACCTTTATATTCATCCGGTGACTGTTTTCCCCCACGGTCTCCTTCCCACCCACCTAAGTTTCTCATGGCTTGCCCTTTTAATTTTTCAATATCAATATTTTTGCCCAGGCCTTTAAGGGCTTCGGGACTAAATTTACCCTCTGCAAATTCTGCCGTAGTCCGCTGTATGGCCTTTTCTATATTTTTTGAGACAACCCTTTCGATAAGGTTTGGAAGACCTCCTGTTATATAGGTAAGTAAAAGGGCTACAACGAAACATATTCCCATGACAACCAATAATGTCATGGTTGTTTTTTTAAAATGTCTCCAACGGCGATGACTGTGCCGCCTTCTTCTGTCATGCCCTCTTCGCTCTTTCCCTCGAGAATCTTCAGCAGTTCTTCTTTCAGCCCTACCCCATTTCGTATTTTCCAAATCACGTCTTCTGTCACCATTTGTTCGTCGTTCATCATCTCTGCGCTCTGCCTCCCTTTTCTCAGTGGTATCCCCGTTTCTATTTTCTGTGTTGCTGTTATCCAGAGTATCCATTTGACACCACCTCCTTTTTGTCTCTTATCGGCGTTCAGCTAAGGGGATATTTTTCTATAAAGATCCTGGTATACGGGAAAACAAAGGTTTTATCAGTTTTACTCAGACCCGAAAGATTGAATTACCATTGCACGGAAACTTACCTTCGCAGCATTTCTTTATATTTTTCCTTGTAATACTCTTTCTTTTTTTCGAGATCGTCTCTGGACATGGATTTCATATAATCTTCCTGACCTTTATATTCATCCGGTGATTGTCCTTCCCCGCGATCTCCTTCCCACCCACCCAAGTTTCGCAGGGCTTGCCTTTTTAATTTTTCAATATCAATATTTTTGCCCAGGCCTTTGAGGGCTTCAGGACTAAATTTCCCCTCGGTAAATTCCGCCGTAGTCCGCTGTATAGCTTTTTCTATGTTTTTCGAGACGATCTTTTCTATAAGGCTGGAAAGATTGCCTGTCATATACGTAAGTAAAAGCGCCACAAAAAAACATATTCCCAGAATAATTAATAATGGTGTAGCGGTTTCTTTAAACTTTCGCCAGCGGTGACTCCTGTGGTGACCTCTGTGGTGGTGTTTTCCCTCGTGGGTCAGTTCAATGTTTATTTTACTATCGGGTTTGACAGGAATCTCTTGCTTGTTTCTGTCATCTTTGCTGTCCCCTTTTATAGGCGTATCCATATAATATCTCTTATTCAATGAACGTGTTTAAGTTATAATTTTAAAAGCTACCTTTATATCCTGAGTATTTCAAACTGCCACAATAACCCTGCAATCAAAGCAATTACGGATACTGCCAACAGGACGATTTTTACCCACCAGCCCCAGCGTTTTGTTTTTTCTCCCGGAAATTCTTCAGCCTGCGGGACTTCCTTTTTCTTGAAAAACCCAACAGATAATTTTATTTTTTCAAGGTATTTTGTGAAGAACGATTTTACATTTTCAAATATCCTCTTGTACCATACTACCTTTTCTTTTTCCCCTTTCCCCTTTTCTCCATAGGAATAATATCTATAATATCCATAATGCTGGTAATCTGCACTGACTTCGGGTTTAAGGCCATTCAAAACAATCCCAAGGACGTTTGCCTTAACGTGATCCATTTGCGTCTTTGCTCTTTTTAGGGCGCCCCGTGCAATTTTCCCTACACGATACAATATTACAACGCCATCGACCTTTGAACCCAGGATTGTTGCATCAGTTGCCGGTAAAATGGGTGTGGTATCAAATATGACGACATCGTACGCAGCTTTTACCTGACTGATAAACTCTGTCATCCGCTGTGAGTTTATAATTTCTGAAGGGTTTGGCGGAATATTCCCGCTGGTAATAATATTGAGATTGTCAAAGCCGGGCGTAAGCATTATTTCTTCCATAGTCAGCTTTCCCATCATGAGGTCTGTTACCGTTCTCACGGTTTCCTTCCATTCGTAATTACCCAGGATAATGTCGCTCAGGCCAGGTTCCCGTTCAATTCCAAAAAACTTGGAAACGACAGGTTTTCGCAGGTCTACATCGACCAATAGGGTTTTGCTTCCAATCTGGGCAAAGGTAAGTGCCAGATTAACTGCCGCCGTAGATTTACCTTCACCGGCAGTAGCGCTGCTGAAAAGCAGGGTTTTTACCCCTTTTTCCAGGCATAAAAATTTAACACCGGTGCGCAGGGTGCGAAAACTTTCTGCAAGTGTGGATTTGGGGGCAAAGTGCGTAATTAAACGAGTATACCGTTCCGGTATTGCGCCCCCTTCCCCCATGCCTTCTCTTGAGACCAGGGTTTCTTCAACCTCTTCCGGGCGTATAAAAGGAATTACTCCCAGTACCGGCACGCCTAAAAAACCCTCAACATCTTCTATCGTGCCAATTGAGGTATCCATCGTTTCAAAGATGAAGGCTATTACAAGACCCAGAATCAGGCCTACGATTGTGCCAATTGCCGCCGTTCTCATAGTGGTGGGGGGATTTATCGGGGAACGAGGCAGAAGAGCGGGGCGTACGATGGAGACTTCCTCTATCTTCTCTGCATCGCTTATAAGAACCTCCTGGTGTCTTTCTTTGAGGCTGGTATAAAGATTTTTATTTGTCTCTAATTCGTGTTCTATTCGTTCAAGTTCGAATCCTAAACGGGGAAGCACGTTGAATTTATCCTTCATTTTCACAATCTGATCAGAAAGAAATTGCTCTCTTTCGACAAGCCTTTTTATTTGATCATTGAGGTGGTTTATCATATTTGAAGTTATTTTATCAATCTGAACGTCCATCCTTTGAATCTCCGGATGGTTTGTGTTATAATCCAGCAGCAACAAATCTCTTTGAGCGTATAAATCCACCAATTTCGTATTTAAACTGGAAAAAATAGGGCCGACCTTTTCTGCATAAAAACCTTCAACCGATTCTTTCGGCAGTATCTTCTGCTTCTTTAATTCAGTGATTAAGGATTCAATCTCTGCCTTTTCTTGTTTTGCATACGCATATTCTTTCTCGGATTCGTTCAGCAAATGAAGCGTTTCGCCAGTCTCACTCTCGATGGTTACAAGCCTGTTCTTTTCTCTGAATAAGCGAAGGTTTTCCTGGGCAACCTTGAGCTTTTCTTCAACCACCACAAGTTGATTTTCTATGTATTTTTTTGCCTCAATGATTCGTTTGTTTTTTTCCAATGTGTTTTGTTCTTTATATACTTCTGCTGTTGTATTGGCAAGCTGCTGGGCAAACTTCGGGTCGCTGTCCACCACTTCTATGTTAATGATATTGGTATAGCCTTCTAACGATGTACTAACCTGATTCCTTATACCCAATACACGATTGATATACCGTGCCTCCTTTCGGATTTCTTCGGGTGTTAGTTTTTCATCGATTAATCCCATCTTTTTTGCCACAAATTCCATAATCGGTATACTTTTAATAATTGCCGATTGTGTATCGAGATTGCTGGTTTCCCCGTAATTGAGGCTTTCGATGTACATGCCTGTTGCGGTAGTGCTTTGTTCTACCTTGACGCTTGATTCGGCTCTATAAAGCGGAATGGGTTTTTGCAGGGTGGCAAAGAAAAAACTAAAAAATCCCAGTGAAACGGCTGCAAAAATGACGATGAGTTTCCTTTTACGAAGGACTCGTAGATAATCTCTTAAATTAAGTTCGTACTGCGCCATCTTATTACCTGCTCAAGAGGGTCTCTGATGTTACCCCTGTACCACGTTCGGTTGCTCCACCAGTGGGACGCGGACCCGTATCCAGGATACCGATTCCCCCGGTTGTATAGAGATCTCTGTAAATAGCCGGATACGTAAATGCATTGAGGATGGGTATTATCTGGTTAAAGGAGTTACTAAATTTTCCTATGAATGTCGTGGGTACATATATAACATCTCCGTTTTGAAGTTTTACGTTCAGACTAAGGTCTGATTTGTCAATGAGTTTTTTAAGATCGATAGGAATCACCTCTGGCTTGCTTATATCACCGCGTACAATCCGTGACTTGCTCTTGGCTGCGGTTAATTTTACTCCCCCTGCCTTTGAGATCGCCTCCAGGACGGTAATATCTGTTTTTACTTCAAGCAGACCGGGAGTACTTACTTCTCCTAAGACGTAAATTCTATTGGTTACAAGTTTCTCCTCTCTGAAGGTGGGAAGTTCAGGAACAACTACCCGATCTCCATTTTCGAGAATTATATCCATACCTTCTCCGCCCTGGGTCAGCATTTTGTATAGATTAATATAATAAATTTTCCCTCCCCTGGTTAATTCCACCCGACTAAGATCAGCCTTTGGCGTATGACCCCCGATGGATATTAATGTGTTCAGAAGAGTTGTTTTGCCTTTTAAAGGATATACACCCGGGCCCGATTGTGGCAATCCTTCAATCCTGGCAATTTCCCCTAAAAGAAAAGCCTTTTTGCTGTAATACTCTTTTACAACCACAGTAATTCTTGGCCTTTTAACAAAGGCCTCCAACAATTTTGCCATTTCCTCAGTCACTTCCCCTGTGGTTCGCCCAATTACTGGTATATTATCCAAAAAGGAAAAAGATATCTTGCCGTTGGGCGGCACCCTGATATCTACAGATTCCTGTCCGCCAGCCCGCAACATGGATATGGTAAGGAGGTCTCCAGCCCCTATAATATAATCAGGGAAACCGTCTGTATCTTTGTATGCCCTATTTTGTTCAGAGCTCGGTACCTTTTCGGGGGGTGTTTCTTCTATTGGTTTCTCTTCGGCAGGCTTTGGCAGCAATCCAAGCAAGGTTGTCGGAACACCTTTAGTATCGACTGTTTTTTTTGATGTTGAGGAACACCCGATGAAAACGATCAACCATAAAACGGCGATTACTATCTTTCGCATCTTATTCACCTCGCTTATTCTAAGCTGTAAATTTATTGACACAGTGCGAAATTAACCGTATGCATGCCCGATTTCTGTATATAACTTATCAGAATAATTAAATTAAATATACCATAAATAGATTTGAAAAACCAAATATTTGTGTCAATACTTTTATCTGAAAAATACTTCCGTCACTTTACCAAAGGGGTGATTCAGGGAAGCATTGTTATGGGATTAAATTCTCATCCCTGTCAACAGTACAAACAAGGCATTGGTTTTCACCTAAAGGTTGTCCTATGAGAAATGTTTCATTAATAGAATCAGCACATGACGCACATCTTATATTCTTTTGCAAAACAGGATTTCTCCCGTAGTATCCCAGTACCTCTATCTTTGTACAAACTACCTCGCGTCTCCTCTCGAATCCATAACAAGTCTCCAGAAATGTTTGGATATCGAAACGCCTTGTAACAGCCATTAAAATGGAACACTCAGCATCTGGTTCTTTCATCCGGTTTAAATTATTAATTCTTGCATAAAGAACCATAGCATTTTTTTTGCTCTTCGTGTCTACTTTGAATATCGTATCGCCGTGTCTTTTTAATAGCGTATGCTTGACATAGTTGGCATGAAGATATTCTCCGGCTTTTTGTTCTATAAAAGAGGCAGTAAAGTTTTTGTTAAAATACATCTTATAGAGCATATATTTCACATCAAGTATATCGCCTGGATTTATAATAAATCCCTTAATTCTGAACCCCTGGCAATATCCTTGTATAGTATTAAGTTTTTTAGAGAGGCCTTCGCTATTTAACCATTCAACAACTTTATCCTTTGATAAAAATGCAAGATGATAAACATTTATACCGTAAGTGAAATCCGCAGTAGCTTTATCTCCGGCAAAATCACTCAGATACCCGGATAATGAAGAGTAATACGGCACAATCTCAGGCAATGCCAGCATGAGGGCGCGCGCGATGGCAACTCCAATAACTCGTTTTGGCACCAAACGCATCGTGGGTTCGATTTCCACGACTACTCGCAATGTATAACTGTTTCGTTTCCTATCTGCAATTCTACGGAGTTCTTCCAGAAGAAAGGGTTGAGAAATCTTGTGTTGTGTAATCTTTTTTATATGCGTGGCCGTCGGACATGCCCCACAACCAAGACATTGGGCGTCTATAGAGGGACGACCCAGACAATACTCACGCTCTGTAAAATGGATTGAACGCTCATATTCTTCCCACAGAAATTTCTTTGAAATACCCATATCGACATCATCCCATGGAAAGACCTGTTCTTTTCCCTTTTCCCTAAAATAATTCTCTTCGGACAATCCCAATTCTGATAAATAGGTACGCCAGTTTTTGAGTACCTGCTTGGGTACGCTATTGTAATACAGAAAACCATCGGTAATCGATGAACGGATAAGGGCTGGAGTAAGGCGTCTATCACCCATAGCGAATAGTTGCATCAGCCATGTTTCTTCATACGAAGCGCTTTCCCGGAATTCCATATCGTTGAGTTTACAGATACGTTCGATTTCCTTCTTTAACTTCTTGTTGTCACTAATGGCTGTAATACAAGCATGATATTGTAAAGGGGTATGCGGTGGGTAATACAGCGGCGTCAGACTAAAAATAATGCGTACTTTGCTGTCGGACATACTTTTCAAATCTGCCAGACGTTTTACGAATCCTCCAAATTCCCCAAAGTCTTCCGCTTGTTCCAATCCGGTACCGATTAAAAAAATCTTGAGTTCCCTGATACCCCTTTCAAACAGGAATTCACAGGCCTTATAGATTTGTTCTTCCGTAAGATTCTTGTGCAGGCAGCGGCGCAGCCGCTCACTGATACCCTCCATCCCGCAGCTTACCGTTGTCTTTCCTATTATCTGCTGGACTTCCGCAAGAAATCGGTCGGCGGATAACAGATCAAACCGCTGACTTTTCAGACTGACGTTGGCCATTTCCTCATAAAAGGACAAGATCATGGGATAGAGTTCCGCATGAGTATTAAAATTAAAACTCAGGAAGTTGATGGTATCGAGTCCCTGATGCGCCTTTGCCGATCTCATAGCTTCTAAAAGTTTCGATAAGGACCGCTCCCGATAAGGTTTCCTCTCCCAGCTTTCGGCGCAAAAGGCACAGAAGCAAGGACATCCGTTACTGATTTGCAAGTTTCCGGTACCCAGGCCTTCTTCTTCATACCATACAGGACTGGACTCCATGGTCCTTACCTGATCAAGATCGTACACAACTGCGCTTTTTACAGGATACGACACATACGGTTCCTTTGGTACGATCTCTACTAATTTTTCTTCATTGGGAAAGAGATTTTCCCCCTCCCGCCCTTGCGAAGGAGGGAATCGAGGGGGGGTCTGTTCGGCTATTTCTTGTAACTCTGAAGGATTATGCACAACCACTTTATACTGATGTTCATACTTGTCTGGTTCATAAAATCCATCTACTTTCCCATGACAGGCTTTTAAAATTTCTGCCTTTGTTAAACCAGTTGACTTCCCTTTCTTTACAACCTCCAGAAATTGTTTTATGGAAAATTCCCCTTCACCAATAAGTACGGCATCCACCAGCCCATAGTTATTTCCAAATCCCTGCTCTTTTACCGGGCCGTGTAAAACTGAGGTTACTGCCGCATTGGCCCCGCCGAGCACAACGATGGGAATTTCCTGGCGCATCATGCGTTCGTTTTTGAAGAGTGGAATGCCTGAAAAATGCAGGAGTTTTGGCAGGTTCAGCAACTCAAGCACAACGGAGTTGCTTATACCCAGCACATCAAATGCGCACGGCGGTTCTTTCGTGGTTGTGCCTACCCAGAGGGGAATTTTCGAGGTGGTCATTACTTCCGTATCTTTGGGCGGCGGCAGGAAGGCAAAATCGGTAAAAACGCCTTCAACTTCCTGGGCAATCTGAGCTACCAATCCGTGAGAGATGGATGCCGATACGTCACGGTATGTAGATAACCGGCAAATCAGGAATCGCAGCTCTGCCTGAGGAAACAAGGCTGGGTCCATGGTATTGAGTTCTCCCCCTTTTAACCACAGCCCATTCAGTGAGAGTGAATGGTAATTTATTTCGTACCACTGTTTGACTTCCTGTGAGGATTTTAAGCAATCGCAAGGCGTGATGTTGAACATATTCACATTAAAACGTCACCGATTTTTATAAAGTACGCAAACGTATTATAATTGCAATATTCCTTAAAGGATATTAAAATACTGAAAAATACCATGCGGAAAAAGGAGATTTTATTATGACTGTGGTTACTGACAAAAGAAGATATACCTATAAAGACTACCTCAACATGTCTGACGATAAAAGATATGAATTAATAGGAGGATGTCTCATGATGGCGCCGGCACCAATTCCTTATCATCAATGGATATCAAAAAATATAGAGTATGAAATAGAACGCTTTGTAAGAGAAAAGAAGCTCGGCAGGGTGTTTGACGCTCCATGTGATGTCTATCTGGATGAGGAAAACGTCGTTCAGCCAGACATACTTTTTGTTTCTGAAGAACGGACCCATATTATTGGGAAAACCCATATTCAGGGCGCTCCTGACCTTGCCGTTGAAATACTTTCTGAATCCACGGCATATACTGATCTGATGAAGAAAAAGAGACTCTATGCAAGATTTGGGGTAAAAGAATACTGGATTGTCGACCCTGACGGAAAAACAATAGAACTACACTGTCTTAAAGAAGGTGTATTTGTCCTTTTTAAAAGTTTTTCTGAAAATGATGAGCTTGAGTCGCCTCTTCTTCCAGGTTTAAAGATAAAACTCTCTCCAGTTTTTGCTTTTTTATAAAACACAAAAACTTAAAATCCGGAATTCATCCGAGCAATTTGGGCTGGTTCAGGCTTGCAGCCTGAACCGAAACGTTTTATTTGTAAATATTTAATTTTTTTTCTTTTCTCCTTCCAGTTTCTTATAATCAGTAATGTCTACTCCGGAACTGAGTATGCCGATGGTGGTATTCTTTTCATCTTTCAAAAAAGCGCTATGCCAGGCAATCGTTCTCTCCTCACCATTTTTGGCTAAAATTTGACTTTCAAAGTATTCTGATAGTTCCATCTCGCCGTGCATTACCTTATCAAAGAGTATTTTTATCTCGTCCCTGATTCTTTGTGGCACAAAGGTATCAATCCAATTTCTACCAACAACTTCTCTCTCTGAACAGCCTAATATTCCACAGCCTTTGTTATTGATAAGCGTGGTTTTTCCATCGGTATCGAGCGCCAGAAACATAACTGCAGCAATATCAAGGTACTTTTGCAGTCTGTCTCTTTCTCTTTGTATCAACCACTCCATCCGCTTACGCTCGGTAATATTCGTGGAAATGCCACATACTGCATAAACTTTTTCCGTAGAATCGAAGAGCGGAAACTTGATTGAAATATATGAATGCACTACCCCATCATTGTGTGTCGCTGCTTCTTCAAATTGTATGGGAACTTTTGTCTCAAATACCTTTCGGTCATTTTCTAAATGTGAGTCTGCAATCTCTTTGGGAAAGCAATCGTAAGGGTTTTTCCTTTTATCTCATCTCTTTTGATATGAAACAGCTTTTCAAATTGTTTGTTGATAAAGGTATATCTACCCTGAATATCTTTAATGTAGATAACTGCCGTAGCGTTATCGAGAATAGACTTCAACCTCTCTTCGCTTTCTCGCAATAATTTTTCTGCCTTTCTGATATCTGTGACGTCTTGGATCGTTCCATTCATCTGAATTGCCTTGCCGGCATTATCGAAAATAACTTCGGCTTGTTCATGGACTATACGTTCGAAACCATCTGGCAGGACTATACGATAGTCAACGCTGTAAGGCGCCTTCCCATATAATGCCTTAATTACAGATTCCTTAACAAACCCTCTATCGTCCGGATGAATTGTATTCAGAAATGCCTCATGCGTAGGTCCAAATTTCTGTGGCGTCAAACCAAATATTCGATAAATCTCATCTGACCAGCGCATCTCATTTGTTATAATATTCCATTCCCAACTTCCCAGATGAGCAATTCGCTGGGCATTAGCAAGGCTGGCTTCGCTTTCCCTCAGTGTTTCTTCGGCCTGTATGCGTTTGATGATCGAACCTATTTGCAATAGCACCTTTGAAATGAGATCAATGAGATGTTCGTTCTTTTTTTCTATCTTTACATGGTAGAAAACAATAATGTTTACTACTTTATTATCAACAATAATAGGAAAGGCAACTCCTGTCTTTAGTCCAAGTTCTCTAACAATTGGGTTGTGCAAATAATTTAGATCCGAGGTAATATCGTGCGCCCACATGGGATGCTTTATAGTCCAAACCAGACCGGGAAGTCCTACGCCTTTTGAGAAGGTGAATTCTTCGGACACAGGAAATTTTTCAAAACCATCTATACTGCAATAACAAGCGCGATCTCTCACCAAAAGTGTACTGTCATGATTAGGCTTCCACGTCTCTCCATACACCCAGCCTGTATGGTCGCATATCTTTTGCATTACCGTAACTAATGCATCATGTAAATCCCTGGCTTCACTGACCGCCAGGGTTACTGCCTGAAATAGACGTATTTCCTCTGTAACCCTTTTATACTCAGTAATATCAGAGACAACACCCTGAAAGAAAAGAGGTTTGCCGTCATCATCCTTCACTAATACTGCATTATTGTAACACCATACTATCTGCCCATCATAAGTCAGACAGCGATATTCCGACTGAAACGGCTGGCCTTTTTCACAGCTTGATTTATATTCAGCCAGCACTCGCGCGCGATCGTCGGGATGAATCTGTTTAGACCATAACTCAGGGTCGGCCAGCCATTCTTCAGGAGAAAAACCAAGAATCTGCTCAATTTGTGGACTAACATAACGTACGCTGCCTGCTTCGTCCACATCTGCAATGTAAGTAATGGCGGAGATTTGTTCGGCGAGTGTTTTATATTTTTTTTCGGCAATGCTGAGTTGTTTATTAATATTTTCCGGCTCTTTCATGCAAGTACTGCACCCCAATAATCAAAGCCTAATTTATTGCTACATCTTAATGAGTGTTTTTTCTATCGCCAGTGATTTTTCCTTTATGTGTACTATACGCGTTATTTTTTGCCAAAAGAAGCCTGCTGTAACAGCGCCAATTGTATCTGCCATCCAGTCGAAGGCGTCTACCGAACGGTTTGGTGTAAAAAGCTGATGAAACTCGTCTGATATGCCGTAAAGGGAAGTAACGCCGACTGCCAGGATAATTTTATAGATTCCATTTGTCCAAATCCGGACGGACGAAAGCAACCAACAGGTCATGAGGCATAATAAGCCAAACTCCACAAAATGGACGATTTTGTCGGTATGATACGGGAGTGATACAGAGGAAGTATCCCGGGAAGATTCCCAGTATATGATGCCGGCATAAACCAGGGTCAGAATACATTTAAAAATCCAGGATATTTTAATCTTGGTGTTCATTCTTTTTTTCTCCTGCAAAGATACGAACCCAGTATTGTGTCTCATCGGAAGGGGTACCCTGGTATTTGTAACCTGGTTCATCACCAGTATGGGATGTTTCTTTTTTTTCCTTTTTCACCAGGGGTATATCTGTTTTTTTTATGGCCGGTTTCTGTTCTTCAACAGGAAGGCTTTTGAAAACATCTTTCCAATATTTTGCATCGGTTTCAGATGGGCCATTTCGCTTTGCTTCAGGCTCATCAGATTTGATTTTTTTATCC
>Ga0209317_1000502_pt1 | contig 45820 bp, 47 predicted proteins | sample RifGroB2_FD_183994 | JGI IMG/M metagenome (GOLD analysis project Ga0209317, IMG submission 183994) | Soil microbial communities from Rifle, Colorado, USA - Groundwater B2 (SPAdes) (version 2) | ecosystem: Environmental > Terrestrial > Soil > Unclassified | place: Rifle, Colorado | collected... | reverse complement strand
AAGTATTGTTGATGCGGTACGCGAGCAGGATGCCGCGATTCAACAGGTCGCGGCAAACGTCGAGAAAATCGCCCAGATGGCCGAGGAGAACAGCGCCGCAGCCGCATCGAACAGCGACACGGCGACCCAGCTTGACGAATTATCCGGCGCGCTCAAGGACTCGGTCACCCATTTCAAGGTCTGAAAGGCCATGGCAAATGATAGGATCAAAAGGTAGGGAGTAGTTACATCAGTGCCGTTCCACTCTCCGCTTCTCGAATACAGGAGGAAATATGTTTTGCGCAAGATCGAGGCAGGAAAATAGGGCATTGCAAACCAGATTGGTTCAGGTCGACCAGGAGATTGCCGTGCTGCGTGGGGATTTGTCCGGGCTGGAAGACGAGCGGGACGCGGTGCGTGCCGAGCTCGAAGGCATTCAGGTGGAGCGGCAGACTACGACGCAACTGTACGCCAATATGCAGGGGTTTGGCGATTCCTTTGTGGAGCTCCAGAAATCCCAGGCGGCGGCGGCGCAGACGTTGCGGGAGGAAAAGCAGCATGCCATCGAAGCGGCCAGTGTTTCGGCGAGCAACCGCGAGGCCGTGTCGCAGATTGCGCAGAGTCTGGATGCGCTGTCCGGCGACACGATACAGACTTCGCAGAACGTGCAGAACCTGACCGAGCGCGCGGCGCAGATCGGCAACATCGTCCAGTTGATCAAGGAAATTGCCGACCAGACCAACCTGCTGGCGCTGAATGCAGCCATCGAGGCTGCTCGCGCTGGCGAACAGGGGCGCGGCTTTGCGGTAGTCGCGGATGAGGTGCGCAAGCTGGCCGAGCGCACCGCGAAGGCGACCAGCGAAATTTCGACGATCGTGGTCGCAATCCAGGGCGAAACCGACCGCACCAGGATGCAGATGGAAGGCTGGGCGGAAAAGTCGCATGTGTTCAGCAAGGATGTCGGCAATGTGATGGACAACATGAAGCACTTGCTGGAATTGTCGCACCAGATGGAGGGCACGATTTCAGCAGCGGCGCTGCGCAGTTTTGTCGAAGTCGCCAAGATCGACCACATCCTCTATAAATTCGAAATCTACAAGGTGTTCATGGGCATTTCGGATCGCGAGGCTGACAGCTTCTCTTCACACACCGAATGCCGGTTGGGTAAATGGTATTTTTCCGGCGAGGGCAAGGAATGTTTCTCCAAACTGGACGGTTATGCAGAAATCGACATTCCGCACAAGGCTGTCCATCAGCATGCAAGGGAAGCCGTCACGGCATTCTATTCTGGCAACCCCTTGCGCGGCATCGAACTGGCCGGGCAGATGGAAGTCGCCAGCATGAAAGTGCTCGCCGCGCTGGAACGAATTGCGGTGGTTGGTGAGGGAGATAACAGCCTGTTGTGTCAATCTTAAGATGAGAAATGAGCGTCGAGCCTACCCGTGAATTTCATTTCACCACGCAGGATTTTCAGCGCATCCGCAAGCTGATCCATGAGCGCGCCGGTATTTCATTAAGCGAGAGCAAGCAGGAATTGGTGTATAGCCGCCTTGCACGGCGGTTGCGCGCCACCGGCGCCAGGACTTTTGCGGAATATCTGGATCGCTTGCAGCGGGGGGATGCGACGGAATGGGAGGCTTTCACCAATTCGTTGACCACTAATCTGACTTCGTTCTTTCGCGAGGCGCATCATTTTCCGGTACTAGCCGAGCATCTGCGCAAACCGGGCAGGACTCATCCGGCCGTGTTGTGGTGTTCCGCCTGCTCGACGGGTGAAGAGGCCTATTCCATGGCGATGACGGCGGTGGATGCGTTTGGCGGCTTTAACCATCCGGTCAGGATTATCGCCTCGGACCTGGATACCATGGTGCTGCAAACCGCGCGGGCAGGCCGTTACAAGCTGGAGTCGGTTGCCAGAATATCCGCACAGCAGATCGATAAATTCTTTGTGCGCGGCAAGGGCGAGGATGCGGGCTTCGTGCAGGTGCGCCCGGAGTTGCAGAAGATGATCAGCTTTCAGCGCATCAATCTGCTGGATGCCGCCTGGCCGATTCGCGAGCAACTGGATGCGATTTTCTGCCGCAATGTGATGATCTACTTCGACAAGGATACGCAACTGGCGATACTGAAGAAGTTTGCTGCCTTGCTGCGCAAGGATAGTTTGTTGTTCGCCGGGCATTCGGAGAACTTTCATCATGCCGATGCCTGGTTCAAGTTGCGCGGCCATACCGTGTATCAGAAGACAGAAAACAGATGATATTGCCAGAGGACAGAGCGTTGTGCGGCTTCGCTGCGCCTTTATCGAAAAATTGCCGCGCAGCGGCAACAAAACCACTGTCTTCTGCCCTCTGTCCTCTGTCCTCTGTTGTTATCGTGGTTGGGTCTTCCACCGGCGGCACGGAGGCGCTCAGGGAATTTTTATCGGCCATGCCCAGTCATTCGCCCGCTATCCTGATCGCTCAGCACATGCCGGAATTGTTCACGCAGTCCTTTGCCACGCGCCTGGATAGTTTTTGCGCGATGCAGGTCAAGGAAGCCGGACATCATGAAAAAATCCAGCCGGGACATGTGTATCTCGCGCCCGGGCATTCGCACTTGTCGCTGGAACGTGCCGAAGGCGCATACCGGACGGTGCTTAATCAGGATCCGCCGGTGAATCACCACCGGCCATCGGTCGAGGTTTTGTTCCGTGCTGCTGCCCAGGTGTTGCGCGGAAACGCCATTGGCGTGATGCTGACCGGCATGGGCAAGGATGGCGCGGCCGCGATGCTGGAAATGCGTCAGGCCGGGGCGTATAACTTCGCGCAGGATGAGGCGAGTTGCGTGGTATTCGGAATGCCGCGCGAGGCTATCAATCTGGGTGCGGTGGATGAGGTTGTGCCATTGGGGAAAATGGCAGAGCGTGTGCTGGCTGTTGCAGCCTGTCGCCTGTAGCTGGTGGCGGGCAGCTCGCGCAGGCCGTCATGCCGGCGAAGGCCTATAAGCGCTGACTTACATCGTTCCCACGCTCCGCGTGGGAACGCATCAGGGGACGCTCTGCGTTCCGTACCGCAGAAGCGGTACAGGCCTTATTAAGCAGGAACGCTGATGTCTCTGCTCATCACACTCGTGTGTGTTTAACCAGGGTTCTGAGGTTAAAACCCTGCCTATCAGGTTTGTTGCCAAAGTGGTAGAGCCTCCATGGAGGCTACATCAGCTATCGTAGGGCGGATGAGGCCGCAGGCCGTTATCCGCCGCATGGAGGACTACCCATTTGGCGGATAACGCTACGCTCATCCGCCCTACAGAAGATGGTTTTGGCAATCAACCGGATAGGCAAGGTTAAAACAACCCCGATTCCTCCCGTTATTCATCCGATTGAACTTCACCAGGTTGTCGATAATTGCGATAACCAGCGACTTGGCTGGCGTAGTTTGCCAGCTTAGTCGAATGGCTATGCAAGGCTAACCAGTGGAGTTCGTCATGGCAGAAGACAGCGACCTAGAAAAAACCGAACAGCCCTCACAACGGCGACTTGACCAGGCAAGAGAAAAAGGCCAGGTCGCGCGTTCGCGCGAGCTGTCCACGTTTGCGGTATTGCTGGCGGGCGGCAGTGTGCTGTGGTTCATGGGCGCGTCGTTTACCCGGCAGATGGTGAAAATGCTGCACGACGGCCTGACGCTGAACCGCGACATGGCCTTCAATACCGGGCTGCTGATTCCGCGTCTATATGACCTGTCGCTGGATATGCTTTTCGCTTTCTCGCCTTTCCTGCTGGCTGTCCTGCTGGCGGCGGCATTTTCCCCGTTGTTGCTGAATGGCTGGCTGTTCAGCTTCGAAGCCTTGCAACCCAAGTTTTCCAAATTGAATCCGTTCTCCGGCATTGCGCGCATGTTTTCCAGAACCGCGCTGGTGGAACTGGCCAAGGCGATCGGCAAGGCTGCACTGGTCGGCGGCATCGCGGCGTGGGTGATCTGGCACAACAAGGATGCGGTGATGGCGCTCGGTACGCAGGCCGCGACGGCTTCGATCCCGCAAATGGGGCATCTGGTCGGCGCGAGTTTCATGATGATCGTCGGCGCGATGCTGCTGATTGTCGCAATCGATGTGCCGTTCCAGTTATGGGATCACAACAAGAAACTGATGATGACCAAGGAAGAAGTGCGCCAGGAATCCAAGGAAACCGAGGGCGATCCGATGGTCAAGGGGCGCATCCGCAGCCTGCAGCGCGAGGCGGCGCGCCGGCGCATGATGGCGGCGATCCCGACCGCCGATGTGGTGGTGACCAACCCGACGCACTATGCGGTGGCGTTGAAGTACAGCGACAACGAAGCGGATGCCAAGCGGGGCGGACGTGGCCACAAAGGAATGCGTGCGCCGGTGGTGGTGGCGAAAGGCTCGCATCTGCTGGCGCTGCGCATCCGCGAGATTGCCCAGGAAAATCACATACCGATTCTGGAAGCGCCGCCGCTGGCACGCGCGTTGCACAAACATACCGATTTGGGCGAATCGATCCCGGAGGCGCTGTATACCGCCGTTGCCGAAGTGCTGGCTTATGTTTATCAATTGCGCCGCTATGAGAAACAGGGTGGAGCATGCCCGCGGGAACCGGCGCATTTGCCGGTACCGCGCGAGCTCGACCCTGCCGCCACAACTGCATGAGGAAATGAACCATGAATCTGCTATCCATACAAAATTTCATTAGGCGCGCCGGCCTGGTCGGCATGGCCGGCCCGGTGCTGATCGTGATGATTCTGGCGATGATGGTGCTGCCGTTGCCGCCGCTGCTGCTGGATATTTTGTTTACCTTCAATATCGCGGTTTCCATCATGGTGCTGCTGGTCAGTATGAATACCAACAAGGCGCTGGATTTTGCGATTTTCCCTACCGTGCTGCTGATTACCACGCTGCTGCGCCTGTCGTTGAATGTGGCTTCCACCCGGATCGTGCTGCTGGAAGGGCATACCGGACCGGATGCGGCGGGCAAGGTGATCGAGTCGTTCGGCCACTTCCTGGTGGGCGGCAACTACGCCGTCGGCCTGGTGGTGTTTGCGATTCTGGTGATTATCAATTTTGTGGTGATCACCAAAGGCGCCGGGCGTATTGCCGAGGTGGGCGCGCGCTTCACTCTGGATGCGATGCCCGGCAAGCAGATGGCGATCGACGCCGATTTGAACGCGGGGCTGATCGGCGAGGATGTGGCGCGCCAACGCCGCGCCGAGATTGCGCAGGAAGCCGATTTCTATGGGGCGATGGACGGCGCCAGCAAATTCGTGCGCGGCGATGCGGTGGCGGGCATCATCATTCTGTTCATCAACATCATCGGCGGCTTGATCGTCGGTGTGTTGCAGCACGATCTCAGCCTTGCCGTAGCGGCGAAAAATTACACCCTGCTGACCATCGGCGATGGCCTGGTGGCGCAGATTCCGGCACTGGTCATTTCCACTGCCGCCGGCCTGGTGGTGAGCCGCGTCGCCAGCGACCAGAATATCGGCCAGCAACTGGCCGCTCAATTGTTCAAGCAACCGCAAGTCATCATGCTGACTGCCGGAATCATCGGCGCGATGGGCCTGATTCCCGGAATGCCGCATTTTGCCTTTTTGCTGCTGGCCGGCGCGATGGGATGGTTGGCTTATCATCTGGCGCGCACCGAAGAAAGAAGGCAGCAGACAGAGGAAAGTGTCGTTGCTGCGACGCCTGTTATTACCGAGACCAACGAGGCTAGTTGGGAAGATGTGGCGCAGGTGGATATGCTGGGACTGGAGGTCGGTTACCGGCTGATCTCGCTGGTAGATAAGACACAGGACGGCGACTTGCTGCGCCGCATCAAAGGCATCCGTAAAAAATTCACCCAGGACATCGGCTTCCTGCCGCCGCCGGTGCATATCCGCGACAATCTTGACCTACGCCCGAACGGCTATCGCATCACGCTCAAGGGCGTGGATATCGGCAGCGGCGAAGCCTATCCCAATCTGCTCCTGGCCATCAACCCGGGCGGTGTGACAGGCGAGCTTGCCGGCATGCAGACGCGCGATCCGGCTTTTGGTTTGCCTGCGGTGTGGATCGAGACCGCGCTGCGCGACCAGGCGCAAGTGTTGGGTTACACGGTAGTCGATCCGGGTACGGTGGTGGCGACGCACCTGAGTCACCTGCTCAATACCCGGGCCGCAGAACTGCTCGGGCGGCAAGAGGTGCAGCAACTGCTGGATCATCTCGGCAAGGTTGCGCCCAAACTGGTGGAGGATCTGGTGCCCAAGACGCTGCCGCTGGGCACGGTGCAGAAGGTGCTGCAAAACCTGCTCGACGAAGGGATGCATATCCGCGACATGCGCACCATTGTGGAGACGTTGGCCGAAAATGCGCCACGCACCCAGGATGCCTATCAACTCACCTCGCTGGTGCGTGTCGCGCTCGGCCCTGCCATCGTGCAGCAGTTCTATCCGGCCACACAGGAATTGCAGGTGATCGGCATGGACAAGGAGTTGGAATACATCCTGATTCAGGCGATGCAATCCAGCCAGAACGGCATCGGTATCGAGCCGGGGCTGGCGGATACCGTGCTGCGCGGAACCCGTGCCGCTGCCGAGAAACAGGAGCAGATGGGACTGCCGGCGGTAATGCTGGTGCCGGCACAGTTGCGCGATTTGCTGGCGCGGTTCCTGAAGCGCGCAGTGCCGGGTATCAGGGTGATTTCGCATGATGAAGTACCGGACTTCAAAACGATCCGGGTAACCGCAATGGTAGGAGGTAGAGCATGAACATCAGGAAGTTTGTCGCACCGACAGCACGTCAGGCGTTGAGGGATATTCGCAACGAGTTGGGCGATGAGGCAGTCATTTTGTCCAATCGCAAGGTCGATGATGGGGTGGAAATTATCGCCCTGGCGAATGAGGAGCAGTTATCGGGGATCAGGGATCAGGGGGCCGGAATCAGAAACCAGGGAGCGGGAGCAGGTCGGGTTTCAGCCCGACCGCTTCGACAGGCTCAGGACAGGCATGTCGGGCTGAAGCCAGACCTGCCGGCGACGGTTCCTCAACCCTCGATCCTGAATTCAGAATCCTCGATTCTCGTCGAGATCAAATCCATGCATAGCATGTTGCGCCAGCAGCTTGCCGCGTTGTCGTGGAACGATGCGCAGCAGCGCGACCCGCAGCGCGCCGCCTTGATGCGCAGAATGCTGAATTCCGGTTTTAGCGCCCTGCTGTCACGCCAGTTGCTGGACAAGATGCCCGCCGATAACACGCAAGGCGAACACTGGGTAAAGCAGGTATTGAGGCGCAACCTGCAGGTAGCGGGCGAAGCGGACGATATTGTCGCCAAGGGTGGCGTGTATGCGCTGATCGGGCCGACCGGCGTGGGTAAGACCACCACCACTGCCAAGTTGGCGGCGCGTGCGGTGGTGCGCTACGGTGCGGACAAGGTGGCGCTGTTGACCACGGACAGTTACCGGATCGGAGCCTATGAGCAACTCAGGATTTACGGCAAAATTCTCGGTGTGGCCGTTCATGCGGTGAAGGATGCCGACGATTTGCGCCTGACGCTCTCCGCCTTGCGCCACAAACATCTGGTATTGATTGACACGGTGGGGATGGGGCAACGCGACGAGCGTGTGGGTGACCAGAAAGAGATGTTCGATGCGGCAGGCGTGAAGCGTCTGCTGTTGTTAAATGCCGCCAGTGGCGGCGATACGCTGGAAGATGTGGTGCGGATGTATCAGAAGACAGAGGGCGGAGGACAGAGGACAGAAAGCATGGTCATCGGTTGTATTGTCACCAAACTGGATGAGGCGGTTAATTTAGGCGCGGTACTGGATGTGGTGGTGCGCCATCGTCTGGTGCTGCACTACATGGCCAATGGTCAGCGCGTGCCGGAAGATTTGCATCCCGTCAATCCGGATTATCTGCTGCATCGTGCCCTCAAGCCAACGGAAGAAAAAACCCCGTTTACCATGAATGAACAGGACCTCTCGGCATTGATGGCAGGCGCATCCCCTGTTGGCGAGGTGGCTCATGCGCTCTGACAGCAGGCTGGATCAGGCGGAAGGCTTGCGCCGTCTGCTGGTGAGCAATCAGGCCCGGGTGATTACCGTGGTGGCCGGAAAAACCGGCGTTGGCCGCACCAGTGCGACCATCAATCTTGCGGCCGCGCTGGCGCGCTGCGGAAAGGATGTGCTGGTGCTGGACGAGAATTCCGCACCGAACAATTTGCCGGATCAATTGGGGTTGTCGGCACGCTTTGACTTGCTGGATGTCGCGCAGGCAAAATGCAGGCTGAATGAGGCAATCCTGCAGGGCAAGGGTTACAACGTATTGTCAGCGGCACGCGCCATGCGCGCATTGCCGAAACTGGCAAATGCCGAGCAGCGGCGCCTGGAGCAGGCCATGGCAGAGCTGAATACGACGGTGGACGTCATGCTGGTGGATGCCGCGATGCCTGTCCTGAACTCGAAGGGCGAAGGGCTGCCTGCACGCGACGCCATGTCATCCGGCCTGGCAACGGGTACGTCCATGCTGGTAATAGTGGATGCGACGGCTTCCGGCATTACCGCAAGTTACACTCTGATCAAGCGCATGGCGCTGGAAAACGCGCGCCTGCAGTTCGAGATTGTCGTCAACAAGGCCGGCAGCGATCAGGAAGCGAAAGACATTTTCGGCAACATGGCCAAGGTGGCGCGCCATCACCTCGCCGCACGCCTGGAATATCTGGGACATATTCCCGCTGACAACAAGCTCAAACGCGCTGCGCAGCTTGGCAGGTCGGTGGTGGACGCTTTTCCGGGCGCCAGCTCGGCGCAATCCTGCCTGGCGCTGGCGCAGAAATTATTGTGTCTGCCGGTGAGCCGGGACGAGCATGAAGGCGGGGTCAGCCAGATGATGCAAAGCCTGATCAGGCAGGCCAACCGCTGCCATGTCAATGCGGCGGAGAATACGCTTACGATGTAAACTGTCGCGCATGTACACAGCTACCGGATTAAATGACAAGGACCAATGCCTGCGGGAATATGCCCATCTGGTGAAGCGGCTTGCGCACCAGATGATGGTTAAACTGCCTTATAGCGTACAGATTGACGATATTATCCAGGCCGGTATGATGGGGCTGCTGGATGCCGCCAGCCGCTATGACGAGTTTCACGGCGCCCAGTTCGAAACATACGCGACGCAGCGCATTCGCGGCGCCATGCTGGACGAACTGCGCGCAGCGGATTGGCTGCCGCGCAGCCTGCGCCGTGACATGCGGCGTATTGAAATGAGCATCAGCCGCATGCAGCAGAAGCTCGGCAGATCGCCGAATGAAACCGAGATTGCCGAAGAGCTGGAAGTCCCCCTCACCGAATACCAGCAAATGCTGCAGGAATCGCGTGGCGCCCAATTGGTGTACTACGAAGATTTCCATGGCGAAGATCACGACGATTTTTTCGAGCGATTCGAGTTTGGCAATGACGACGATCCGATGGATTTGCTGGCGAACGAACGCTTCCGGGTTGAACTGGTGCATGCGATCGAGATTTTACCGGAGCGCGAGCGCATGTTGATGGGCATGATTTATGAGCAGGAAATGAATTTGCGCGAAATCGGCGAGGTGCTGGGCGTGAGCGAGTCGCGCGTTTCACAGTTGCATAGTCAGGCCGTGGCAAGGCTGCGCAGCCGGATAAAAGGCTATTGATGGATAAGTTGACAATATTAGGTTTGGTAGTCGGGGTGACCAGCATTCTGATCGGACAGGCGCTGGAGGGTGGCAGCCCTTCCATTCTGTTGCAGGGGGCCGCCTTTGTGATCGTGTTCGGCGGGACGCTCGGCGCGGTGATGGTGCAGTGTCCGATGAGGGTGTTCACAACGGCGATCAGGATGGGAAGCTGGGTGTTTGTTGAGCCGAAGTCGAATAGCCATTTGCTGGTCAGGCAATTGAGCGAATGGAGCGTATTGTCGCGCAAGGAGGGGATCCTGGCGCTGGAAGCGCGTATCCCGACCATCAGCGACCCGTTCCTGAATAAAGGGCTGCAGTTGCTGGTGGATGGGGCGAGTCCGGAAAAAATCCGCGAAGTGATGGACGTGGATATTCACAGGTGGGAGCAGTTGCGCTGGCAGTCGGCGCGCGTATGGGAAGCGGCGGCCGGGTACTCTCCCACTATCGGCATCATCGGCGCGGTGCTGGGTTTGATTCATGTCATGGAAAACCTTGCCGAGCCAAGCAAGTTGGGCAGCGGCATTGCCGTGGCGTTTGTCGCAACGATTTATGGCGTGGCTTTTGCCAACCTGCTGTTCCTGCCGGTTGCGAACAAGCTGAAATCCATTCTCATGCGGCAGTCGGACATACATGAAATGATTGTCGATGGTCTCGCGGCAATCGCCAGCGGTGAAAACCCGCGATTGGTCGAGCTCAAATTGCAAGGTTATCTCGAATAGCATGGCACGCCGCAGAAAACGCGTCGATCACGACAATCATGAGCGCTGGCTGATTTCATACGCCGATTTTGTCACGCTGCTGTTTGCTTTCTTCGTGGTGATGTATTCCATTTCATCGGTGAATGAGGGGAAGTACAAGACTTTCAGCGATTCATTGAGCATCGCTTTCGCCAGCCGGCCAGGTTCTGCTTCTACCGGCATTGCGCCCAATCAGCAGGAGCAAATGCTCAAGGCTTTGGTAGACAATCGCACGGCACGCATGGGTGAGCAACAACGCAAGATTCAGGAGCGCATGAAGAAACTTGAAAGCGGCATCAGCCAGGTCATGCTTTCGATGATTAACCAGGGTTTGGTCGGCGTCAGCCAGAGCAAGCGTGGGGTGGTCATCGACATCAGCGCCAGCTCGTTGTTCAAAACGGGCGATGCGACATTGCAGCCGGAGGTGCTGGATGTTTTGCGACAAGTGGCCGCGGTGCTGAGCAGGGAAGATCAGCCTATTGAGGTGGAAGGGCACACGGATGATGTGCCGATCAAGACTGTGCAGTTTCCTTCCAACTGGGAGCTGTCTTCCGCGCGCGCCAGCAGTGTAACCAGAATGCTGATTGATAACGGCGTGCAGGCAAAACGTCTGGCGGTAGTGGGGCTGGCGGAGAATCAGCCGCTGGCGCCAAACGATTCTCCGGAGAACCGCGCCAGGAATCGGCGCGTCACGATTACGATTCTGTCGCCGAATGTGGAGCGGGCGGCGGCAGAGGACTGAGTCATCAGTCCTCCATTACCCGCTGCCGAGCGACCGGCCGCTGCCCGGTGAAAAGCTGGGCTGCCCATTGGAGCCGTAAAGATTGGCCTTGTTCACTGCATTGCTGAGCACCGCGAGCGATTGCTGGTTATGGCGCAGTTTCATCTGAATCAGTTCGCCATTGGCGCGGTTGAGCAGTCGAGCATGCTCTGCCAAAGCGAGGACTTTATGCCAAACAGCCAAACCTTGCGGATTATGCGCTGCCAGCCATGCATGAACTGCGTCAACTGAAAATTTCGGGATATTTTTCTGCAGCAGGTTGCGGCGCGTTTCGGCGAGTTCGTTAAGGCTTAGCGCATCGGTCGTTTTTTGCTCGGACAGTTCAAGCAGCCGGTCGGTGCGGTTTTCCACCAGCATTCCCTGTTCACGCTCCAGTAAAGCCACAAAATTCAGCAATGCCGCATGTTCGGCGGCCAAAGCGGCAAGCAATTGTGAATCGGAAGATTGTTCCAAGTGTTTAAGTCCTGTTGCCCATCAGGTCATGCACCGTTTCGATCAGGCGATCGGCGATAATTTCCGTGTTGACCTTGAAGCGGCCGTCACTGATAGCTTGCTTGATTTCCGCAACCTTGCCTGCATCGGCAACGGGAACGCTTGCCATGCTGCTTTCCATGCTGCGCAACTGCGTCGCTGTGGAGCCGAGCGAAACGCTGGTGCCTGATTGTTGCGCTGCAGGCGGCGGGCTGGATTTGCCTTTGGGCGCAGCATGCGGACCTCCTTCCGCTATCGGGCTGGCAGGTAGAGGCTTGCTGGGTTTATCGATTTTCACGGTTATCCTTTCAATCTGACGGTGCTTAAATTTTCTGCCGTTGGCTCTATATATCGGCAATTACCCGGAAAACTTTAGGAGATCCGGGTACCTTTATAGCTCAAGCCGCCGCGCAACACAACCACGGATCATGTCAGGGACTCATGGCACTCGGTTAAGCAATCGTTGATCGTAAATGAATCGTAGGGCGGATGCAAAGTACGTGTGCCCCGGCACCGGTGAGGCCGCAGGCCGTTAACCAATGACTTAGCGATCGTTTCTTGATCGCTTAGTCAGATGGCTATGCAAAGCTATCCGCCGAATGGAAGTTGTGCGAGAAGCCAGCATACGGCGGATAACGCTACGCTCATCCGCCCTACATGCTATCGTGCCACAGCAGTAGGCCACTCCATCGTTACAGAGCCGTAATACCTTAACCGAGTGCCATGATGTCGGGGGCAGGCTAGGGTTTGATTTTCACCACGCCGCCGGCTCCGGCAACGCCGCTAATTACCCGGCCCGAGCTGGTGCGAACTTGCACGGTTTGTCCTTCGCCCGCATTGTTCAGGGCTACTCCCTCGCTGCGTATGCTGAAGTTGCCGCCTTGCACGACAAGTTGCACGACCTGCCCCTGCGTTACGCTGTAAGGCGCGCGCAGCATGTTTTCACGCAACACCTGTCCGGCGGCGATGCCGTAGCGCAGCACTTTCCCAATGGCCTGTTCCGGATCGGCAAGCCCGCTTGCCTGGGAGATTTCCATCGTTTGGCTGGAGATGTCTCCCTTTTGCAGGGTATGTCCCAAGGGCAGTTGCCTTGTGCTGACCAATAAATTGATACTGACCTTGATCTGCACCGGAACAAAAATACTCCAGCCGCCCTTCTCAATGCAGCGCACGCCTACCGAAGTCTTGCCGATGAGCTGGCTGCCTGCCGGCAGAAAAGCCTCAAGCCTGGCGCATGAGGACAGCGCGATGCGCTGATCTATCCCATTTATTTTGTAGGAAACCTTGCCGGGCAGCGTGGCGGTTTGTTGCTGCACAAAGGCGTCGACAATATTGCTTATTTGCGTGTGATCCTGCGCGGCTGATGCCGATGCACATCCCAGCAGTAAACATACGAATACAAGTAATTTTTTCATGTGGCGCATGGTGTGCCTGGCAGATTGCCAGTGGAAGGAAACAGGCAACTACTTACCATGGCGAGGCAGACAGGCCGCTCCATAGTTCGTGGATGTCCCGGATTTTCCATTTTGCCGGATCTTCGTGCGAGGTAATCCTGTCTTTGCAGGCAGGTTTCGACAAGTCCAGTATTTCGGGAACAATCCGGGTGTCGGCCTTGATGGAAAAAAATACCTTAACCTTGGGTGTGAGCAATGATTTTTCGGTTTGCTCGATGATGACGCCCAGGCGATCAGACTCCAGCTTGACCAGCGAACCGACCGGATAAATGCCGATGTTTTTGACGAAAGCCTGAAAAATGGCCGGGTCAAAGTGGCCATTGCTCCATTCCGCCATTTTGCGTATCGATTCGGCCGGTTCCCAGCCATTCTTGTAGGGGCGGTTGGAGGTGATTGCGTCATATACATCGCACACTGCGCCCATTTTGGCATACAGGCTGATCTGTTCCTTCGAGAGCTTTTCGGGATAACCGCTGCCATCCACTTTTTCGTGGTGATGCAAGCAGACGTCCAGTGCGACCTCGCTGACTCCCTTGCCTTCCAGTAATATTTTGTGTCCCTGGGCAGGATGGCTTTTGACTGCTTCAAATTCTGCATCGGTCAGCTTGCCGGGCTTGTTGAGAATTTCCAGCGGAATCATCATCTTGCCTACGTCATGCAACAAGCCGGCCAGGCCGGCCTGGCGAGTTTGCGCTTCATCCAGTCCCAGTTGCCGCGCCAGGGATACCATCAGCGCGCATACCGCCACCGAGTGCATATAGGTGTAATCATCCTTGTTTTTCAGGCGCGCCAGGCTGATCAGCGCGCCGGGGTTGCGCATCGCCGAGGTGGAAATTTCTTCGACGATAGGCAGCGCGTCTTCGGCGTTCAAGGCCTTGCCCATGCGCGCTTCCTGAAACATTGAAGTGACAGCCTGTTTGGACCTGGCGCAAATCTTGATGGCACGCGCAGCCTCCTGCGCAACATCGACGCGCGGGGCTGTTTTTATTGCTGTATTGGCCTGCGCGAGCGTGGTCTCAACTTCTGCTGCAATACCTTCTTCAGACTCGCCCCCTTCGACATCCAGCCCCTTGGAAGTGTCTATCCATACTTCCTTGATCCCGGTGGACAGAATGGTCTTCAGGTTATGGGGCTTATCCAGCAGGAAGGCGCCGCGCCAGAATGGGTGATCCATCCAGGAGCCGCACAACTCATGCACATGCATACCTAAGCGCAGTTGTTCGACATGGATACGTTTCAGCATAGCGGGGTTCAGAGGGTTGAAACTTCGTGAATTCTATCCCAAAAAACAGGGGGCAAATAAAGTTTGAATTAAGGGGGGAATTCCCCGTTAATCGGCAGATAACGAACCAGCGGCATATTTTAGTATGCCACTCATCTAAATGGCGGCGTGTGAATCAGGAGGGCAAAATGGTCAACAAACTGGACGATGCACTGCGTTTTCAGCAAACCGCACTCAGCCTGCGCGCGGCGCGCCAGGAGTTGCTGGCTTCCAACATCGCGAATGCGGATACGCCGAACTATAAGGCAAGGGACGTCAATTTCGCCAGCGCGCTGAAGAATGCCCTGGCGGGCACTTCTACCGAGCTGCCGGCCGTGCAGACCTCGCCCGCGCATCTGGCAGGCAATGCCGGCGGTTCAATCATGGGCGCGCCGGTGATGTACCGCCAGCCGGTGCAGCCGAGCGCCGATGGCAATACGGTGGATATGGACGTGGAGCGCGCGCAGTTTGCCGACAACGCATTGCGCTATGAGGCCAGCGTCCGCTTTGTCAGCGAGCAGATGAAGGCAATGTTAACTGCGATACAGGGGTAATCATGTCTCTATTCAATATTTTTAATGTGGCGGGTTCCGGGATGGCAGCGCAGTCGCAGCGCCTGAACGTGGTGGCCAGCAATCTGGCCAACGCTGACAGCGCCACCAGCGCCAATGGCCAGCCGTATCGCGCCAAACAGGTGGTATTCAGCGCCATGCCGGTAGAGGGCGGCGCACAAGGGGTGAAAGTGACGGCGGTGGTTGAAGACAACTCACCGATGAAAATGGTCTACGACCCCAAGCATCCGCTGGCCGATGAACGGGGCTATGTTGCCATGCCCAATGTGGACGTGGTGGGCGAGATGGTGAACATGATTTCCGCCTCGCGCGCCTATCAGAACAATGTGGAAATGATGAACGCATCAAAAACCATGTTGCTCAAGACACTGACCATCGGTCAGTAACCAGAGGACAGAGGACAGAGGTTTTGTTGCCGCTACGCGGCAATCTTTTAAAAAAGTGCGGCGCAGCCGCACAACATTCTGCCCTCTGTTTTCTGTCACCTGAAAAGAAAGGAATATCATGGTTAACGCTACGCAAGACGCCAATTCAGCCGCAGCACTGTTTGCTTCATTGAACGCAAATGCCGGTTCTGCCGCGACTGCTTCGGCGGCAACCGAAACGCAGGATCGCTTCCTTAAATTGCTGGTCACGCAAATGAAAAACCAGGATCCGCTCAACCCGATGGACAATGCCGAGGTCACTTCGCAGATGGCGCAGCTCAGTACGGTGACCGGCATCGACAAGCTGAATGTCACCCTGCAGGCACTGAGCGGCAGCATGGCATCCAGCCAGTCGCTGCAGGCGGCGGCCGCCATGATCGGCCATGGCGTGCTGGTGCCGGGCAATGGTGTGGATCTGGCCGAGGGCTTCGGCTACGGCGGCGTCGATCTGGCGCAATCGGCGGACAATGTCGATATTGCGATTCATGACCAGGCCGGGGCATTGGTGCGCAATTTCAGCCTGGGGCCGCAGCCGGTTGGTCTGGCTAACTGGCAATGGGATGGCCGGGACAATTCGGGCGCCAGCGTAACGGAAGGCAGCTACACCTTTACCGTCGACGCTGTACAGGCAGGCAACAGAGTGGATGCGGCAGCATTGCAGTTCGGCATGGTGAATAGCGTCACGCAGGACAATCAGGGAGTTGCATTAAGCGTCGGGCAAATGGACGGCATTGCGCTGTCGCAAGTCAGGCAGATTCTGTAGCGTCATGCTGGGTGCGTGAAACGCGCCCTGCGAGGTTAATCACAAGGGGAACATTATGAGCTTTCAGCAAGGGTTAAGCGGGTTGAACACGGCAGCCAAACAACTGGACGTGATCGGCAATAATGTGGCGAATGCCGGCACGGTCGGCTTCAAGCAATCGCAGGCGCAATTTGCCGACTTGTATGCAGCCTCCCTCGCCGGCGGCGGCGGGTTGCAGGTAGGTACAGGGGTCAAGCTGGCGGCGGTTGCGCAGCAGTTCACCCAGGGGAACGTCACCAACACCAATAATTCCATGGATACGGCCATCAGCGGCGCCGGCTTCTTCCAGATGCTCGACCAGAGCGGCGCTATTCTGTACAGCCGCAACGGCCAGTTCCAGGTGGACAAGAGCGGCTATATTGTCAACAATCAGGGACACCAGGTGCAGGGTTACCAGACGACTGCCGGGGTGGTCACCGCCGTGCAGGGGCCGCTGAGAATCGATCCCGCGCCTTTGTCGCCCAAGCAGACTTCCAACCTCGCCGCCGGCGGGGTTCCGATCGTAGCCGGAGCGAATCTGGATTCGCGCGTGGATTTCCCGATCGGGATTACCCAGGGTACAGTAACCGGTACTGCGGCGCCTATACTGGTCATTGATGGCACCAACAAAGTGCTGAGTGTGGCAGTAGATGGCGGAGCGGCAGTTACGGCGACGCTTACTGAAGCAACCTATACGACGGCGGCTGCGCTGGCAAGTGAAGTTCAGTCAAAGATTAACGCAGCATTGGCGGCGGGTAGTCAGACTACCTCGGTCACGGTCAGCGTGAATGCCAGCGGCTTCCTTGTGTTGGAATCGAATTCCGGGGGTACTGGATCCAAGATTGGGATTGACGCTGTCCCTTCGACAGCCAGCACCACATTGTTCAATGTTGCAGATCCAGCGCCACTTCTTACTCCGGCGACAGGTGCGGGTGCTTTCAGCCTGAACTCGCCGGATTCCTACAATAATTCCACTTCACTGACCGTGTACGACAGCAAGGGGACGCAGCATATTGCATCGCTGTATTTTCAGAAGTCTTCCCCGAATGCGTGGAAGGTTTATCTCGCGATTGACAGTACCTCGGTTCCCGCTGCCGCGACGCCGATGGCGACGCTGAATTTTTCCACGGCAGGCGCGCTGGTATCGGTTACACCCACTGCTCCATCGACACAGGGCAGCACGCTGAAAACGGTCATTGCCGACCCGACCTATACGCCGCTGGGCGCCAATGCAATGCCACTGGCGTTTGATTTTTCGCAAACCACCCAGTACGGCAGCGCCTTTGGCGTCAACAGCCTGACCCAGGATGGTTACACCTCCGGCGAACTGAGCGGCTTCAGCACCAGCACCGATGGCACCATTATCGGACGTTATACCAATGGGCAGACCCAGGCGCTGGGGCAAATCGGGCTGGTCAATTTTACCAACCCGCAGGGGCTGCAACCGGTGGGCAACAACGAATGGGTGGAGACCCCGCAGTCCGGCATTATTCCGCTCAACAAGCCCGGTTCAAGCGGCCTGGGTTTGCTGCAGTCTTCCGCCGTGGAAGATTCCAATGTGGACCTGACCGCCGAACTGGTGAACATGATTACCGCGCAGCGCGTCTATCAGGCGAACGCGCAGACCATCAAGACGCAGGATGCAGTGCTGCAGACGCTGGTGAATTTGCGCTAATGGTTAACTTGTAGGATGGGTGGAGCGAAGCGATACCCATCGGGAAAGTTAATGTGATGAAACATTGATGGGTATCGCTTCGCTCCACCCATCCTGCCGCCGAATCAGGAGAATGCAATGGACAGACTGATTTACACCGCCATGACTGGCGCTTCGCAGGTGCTGAGCCAGCAGGCGGCGGTGTCGGAGAATCTGGCGAACGTCAACACCCCCGGATTCCGGGCTGTGCTGAATACCTTTCGCGCCGTGCCGCTGGTGGGGGAGGGTTTGCCGACCCGCACCTTCGTGGTGGATTCCACGCCGGGTGCGGATTTTACGCCAGGTATCCTTCAGCAGACCGGACGCGATCTGGATGTGGCTGTGAATGGCGCGGGCTGGATCGCCGTGCAGGGGGCGGACGGCAAGGAGGCTTATACCCGCAATGGCAGCTTTCAGATTTCGCCCAATGGCGAGTTGCAGACCCGCACCGGCCTGAATGTGCTGGGCGATGGCGGCACGATCACTATTCCGCCCGACACCGAAGTGACGTTTGCCAAGGATGGCACGATTTCAACCGTTCCGAGCGGTGGCCAGTTTACATCGGTCATTGCCGTGGGCAGGTTGAAGCTGGTCAATCCGCCGCCAGAGCAACTGGAGCGCGGCGGCGATGGCCTGTTCCGCTTGAAAGACGGCACAACCGCCACTGCGGACGCGAATGTGGGGATAGCGCCCGGCAGCCTGGAAGGCAGCAATGTGAATACCGTGGAAGCGATGGTGAACATGATTTCGCTGGCACGCAAATTCGACATGCAGATGAAGATTCTGCAAAGCGCGGATAACAACGCGCGGCAGGCCAGCCAGGTTATGAGTCTTACCGGGTAACAGAAGACAGAAGACAGAAGACAGAGGACAGAAGACAGATTGTTGTGTGCCGCGCAAGCGGCACGTTATATCAATAGCGCGGCGTAGCCCGCCCTGCTAATCGAAAGGAAAACAAGCATGATACGTTCCTTGTGGATTTCCAAAACCGGCCTGGATGCGCAGCAAACCCAGATGGATGTCATTTCCAATAATCTGGCCAATGTCAGCACCAGCGGTTTCAAGCGTTCGCGCGCGGTGTTTGAGGATTTGCTGTATCAGACCATCCGTCAGCCGGGTGCGCAGTCTTCGCAGCAAACGCAGATTCCATCCGGCTTGCAGATCGGCACCGGAGTCCGTCCCGTTGCGGCGGAACGCGTCCATACCCAGGGCAATCTGCAACTGACCGGCAACCAGTTGGACGTGGCAATCCAGGGGGCGGGTTTTTTTCAGGTGTTGATGCCGGATGGCTCGACCGCCTATACCCGCGACGGCTCGTTCCAGATGGACAGCCAGGGCCAACTGGTGACATCCAGCGGCTTTGCGATTCAGCCTGCCGTGACCATCCCGGCGAATGCCATCAACGTATCCATCGGGCGCGACGGGGTGATCAGCGTTACCCAGCCCGGCGTGGCCGCTCCGGTGCAAGTGGGCAGCCTGCAATTGGCGACCTTCATCAATCCGTCAGGTTTGATGAGCCAGGGCGAAAATCTGTATCAGGAAACCGCCTCAAGCGGCACGCCAAGCACCAATGTGCCGGGCACCAATGGCGCGGGATTGCTGAACCAGAGTTATGTGGAAACTTCCAATGTGAATGTGGTGGAAGAGCTGGTAAACATGATCCAGACGCAACGTGCCTATGAAATCAATTCCAAGGCGATTCAGACTTCAGATCAGATGCTGCAACGCTTGTCGCAGATTTAATGGAGCGAGCCATGTTACGAGCAGTTAAATTCGGTCTGGTGGGTTTGCTGGCGGTGTTGGCGGGATGCGCGACACCCGCTACCAACGTGCATCAACCGATGACTGCCAAGCCGGTTGAGAGCAAGGTGGTCGCTCCTGCAGACGGAGCAATTTTCCATGCCGGGGTGAATGAGCGTCCTCTGTTCGAGGATCGCCGTGCACGTAACGTCGGCGATATTCTCACCATCAATATCGTGGAAAAGACTACGGCGAATGACAAGTCCAGCGGCAGCGGCGACCATAGCGGCACACTGGCCACCACGACCCCATCCATCACCCGTAATGAAACGATCCCCAAGTTGCTGTTCAAGGGATTCGGCATCGCCGGCAGTTCGAGCGGAACATTCAGCGACAAGAGCGCCAGCGCCGGCGCGGTAGATTTCACCGGCACCATCACGGTGACCGTGATCGATGTGCTGGCCAACGGCAATCTGCTGGTGAGCGGAGAGAAACAGGTGGCAATCAACCGGAATAGCGAATACATCCGCTTCTCCGGTGTGGTGAACCCCGCTTATATTGCCGCCGGAAATACCGTGCAGTCTACGCAAGTGGCGGATGCGCATCTCGAATACAAAGGCAAGAGCGGCATTCTGGACAAGTCTTCCATAGTGGATGTTCTTGGCAGGGTGTTCCTGTCGGTGCTGCCGTTCTGAGGACAGAGGACAGAGGCAAGTGTAGGGCGGAAAAGCGTAGCGCCTTCCGCCGGATGAATTTACAAATGGCGGATAACGCTACGCTCATCCGTCCTACGCGGGCAGACCAAATTGGAGATATTTATGAAGCGATTTCTTTTAGTGCTACCGAATAAATTGGATATTCTTTCCCGCATCGGTGCGGTTTTTGGTCTGTCTGTCATCTGTCTTCTGTCCTCTGTCCTCTGTAGCGGCGCAGCGTACGCTGATCGCATCAAGGATATGGCGAGCATCCAGGGCGTGCGCGACAACCAGTTGATCGGCTACGGCATCGTGGTTGGACTGGACGGCAGCGGCGACCAGACCACGCAAACGCCATTCACGGTACAGAGCATCATCAGCATGTTGTCGCAGATGGGTGTGAACCTGCCGCCGGGCACCAGCCTGCAACTCAAGAATGTCGCGGCGGTGATGGTGACCGCCACGCTGCCGCCATTTTCCAAGCCGGGGCAAACCATTGATGTGACCGCATCCTCCATCGGTAATGCCAAGAGTTTGCGCGGCGGCATGTTGCTGATGACGCCGTTGAAGGGCGCGGATGGCCAGGTATATGCGATGGCGCAGGGCAACGTGCTGGTCGGCGGGGTGGGGGCCTCCTCGGGCGGGGCCTCGGTGCAGGTGAACCACTTGAGCGTCGGGCGTGTGCCTGCCGGCGCGACCGTGGAGCGCGCCGTCCCGACGCTGCTGGGGCAGGGCGAATTCATTCATCTGGAATTGAACGCCAACGATTTCACCACGGCAACGCGCATCGTCGAGGCGATCAATGGGCAAGTTGCGCCGGGCATTGCTTCTGCGCTGGATGGCCGGGTAATACAAGTGCATGCACCGGCTGGCAATGAGCGTGTGGCGTTCATTTCCAAACTCGAAAATCTGGAAGTCAATCCGGCGCAAGGCATCGCCAAAGTCATCATCAATGCACGCACTGGCTCAGTGGTCATGAATCAGGCGGTCATGCTCGATACCTGCGCGGTGGCGCACGGCAATCTGACGGTGGTGATCAGTACCGACAGCACGGTGAGCCAGCCTGGCGCGTTTTCCCAGGGGCAGACCGTGCAGACCGAGAACGCCGCCATAGACATCAAGGCGGACAAGGGCGGCCTGGTGCAACTCCAGAAGGGTGTGTCATTGAGCGAAGTGGTCAAGGTGCTCAATTCGATTGGCGCGACCCCGCAGGATTTGCTGGCAATCTTGCAGGCGATGAAATCGTCCGGGGCATTGCGTGCGGAGTTGGAAATCATCTGATGGTCACGCGATTGGACACTACCGCGACGCTGGCGCTCGATACGCAGAGCCTGGAACAGTTGCGGGCGCAGGCCAGGCATTCGCCGGATCAGGCGCTCAAGACGGCGGCGCAGCAGTTCGAGTCGGTGTTTCTCAATATGATGCTGAAGAGCATGCGCGAAGCGACGCCGCAGGACGGCATGTTCGACAGCGAGCAAACCCGGATGTTCACCGGGATGCTGGACCAGCAGTTGGCGCAAAGTATGGCCAGCCGTGGTATTGGATTGGCCGATATCATGGTCAATCAGCTCAGGGGACAGATGACAGAAGACAGCGGACAGGAGATAGAAAATCTGTTCCCGGTTTCTGGCGCCCAGTCTCCAGTCAGTGTTTTACCGTCTGCGTATAACGGGAGCGTCCAGCAGGATTTCATAAGTCGCATGTTGCCGCATGCCACATCAGCCAGCCAGGCAAGCGGCGTGCCGCTGCAACTGATGCTGGGGCAGGCCGCGCTGGAGAGCGGTTGGGGTAAACGCGAGATCAATATGGCGGATGGCAGCAACAGCTTTAATCTGTTCGGTATCAAGGCCAATGCGAGCTGGAACGGCAAAGTGGCGGAAGTGCTGACCACGGAATACAAGGATGGCGTGGCATACCAGCAGGTTGAAACATTCCGTGCCTATTCTTCTTACGCCGAGGCGTTCCAGGATTACGCCAGCTTGATCGGTAATAATTCGCGCTACTCGGATGTATTGCAGCAGGGCGGCGACATAACCGGAATGGCGCAGGCCATGCAAAAGGCGGGGTATGCAACCGACCCGGACTATGCCGAAAAACTGGCGCGCGTGATGGATATGATTAAGATTGCGGCGTAAGTGGTTGTTTTATCGCGCAGAGTTAGAGTCGCCCTAAAGAATATCCAAGGCATGCCGATAACCTGTACGAGTCCGTGAGCCGTGTCAGTGGGCGAATGAAGGGAATATTATGGGAAGCAATCTATTTACCTCGGCACTGAGCGCGATGAATGCGGCTCAGACCGGCATGGCGACTACCCAGCACAACATTGCCAATGCCAGCACACCCGGCTTTACCCGGCAGGAGGTGGTGATCGGCTCGCGTGCCGGGCAGCAGACCGGTGCCGGATTCGTCGGGGCGGGAGTCGATGTTGCCGGGGTTATCAGAATTTACGATCAGTATCTGACCACTCAGGTCAGGCTGGAGCAAACGCAGTCCAGCTATTTGACCACCTATCACTCTGCGATGAAGCAGATCGATAATCTGGTCGCCGACCCGGTTGCCGGCGCTTCGCCGGCAATGCAGGATTTCTTCAACGCCATGAACGGGGTTGCCAACAACCCGGAATCGATTCCCGCGCGCCAAACCTTGCTGGGCACGGCGCAGTTCGTCGTGAACCGCTTCCAGGCGATAGACCAGCGCATGACCGATATCGCCGACGGGCTTGGCGGCCAGATCACTCGCAGCATCAGCACGGTCAATGCCTATGCGCAGCAGATCGCCACACTGAATGGCAATATCAAGCGTGCGATCGCCAACGGCCAGGGGCAGTTGCCCAATGACCTGCTCGACCAGCGCGACCAGGTAATCAACCAGTTGAACCAGGAAATCAAGGTCAGCGTGCAGTTTCAACTGGACGGTTCGGGCAATGTCTATATTGGCAACGGGCAGGCGCTGGTGATTGACGAAAAAGCCATGAGGTTGGATGCGGTCCGCTCGGAAACTGACCCAAGCCGGTTGGATATCGTTTACCGGGACGGAAACGACACCACGCTGCTGCAGCAAAGCGGTTTGCAGGGCGGCAATCTGGGCGCCTATCTCGCCTTCCGTGACCAGAGCCTGGAACCCGCGCGCAATGCGCTGGGGCGTGTGGCCATGGGGCTGGCGGCCAAAATCAATGAACAGAACCAGTTAGGACTGGACTTGAACGGCGCACTGGGCGGAAATGTTTTCAATGTCGGCGTACCGCGTGTTGAAAAAGGCATCAACAATATCGGTTCTGCGGTTGCCATGGCGTCGATCAGCGATGCCGCGCAACTCACCACCAGCGACTATCAGTTGCGGTATGACGGCAGCAACTACACGATGGTGCGCCTGTCGGACAATACCACGACCAGCGTTGGTACGACTGCGGTGCCACCCAGCAATGTGGAGATTGACGGATTTACTTTCAGCTTGACCTCCGGCGCTCAAAAAGACGACACCTTCCTGATCCGGCCGACTGCAGACGGCGCGCGCGACATCAGTGTCGCGATCAGCAACCCAGCCAAGATTGCTGCGGCTGCGCCGATACGCACCAGTACAGGCGCGAGCAATACCGGAAGCGGTCAGATCAGCGCCGGAACGGTAATTTCGCCGCTGAATGCGAATGTGCAGTTGCCGGTCACATTGACCTTCAATGATCCGCCGACTACCTATAGCCTGACTGCCGCGAATGCGACGATAGCCGCAGACGGCACGACCGTAACGGTGGCGAGTACTGTCAACATGGCGGTCGGCATGCAGGTAACCGGAGGAGGCTTCCCGGCTGGGACGACAATAGGAAGCATCACCAACGGCACAACATTTGTGGCTTCTGCCGCTGGAACGGCAGGTGCAGGACAGACGCTGCAGGTCGGGAGTTTTCCCTATATTTCGGGCGGGGTATCGCTCAGCAATGCGACCGTTTCCGGGGGAACTACCGTAACGGTGGCGAGCACGGCTAACCTGGTGGCTGGCGCGCCGGTAGGCGGGGGAGGTTTTCCGGCCGGGACGACGATTGCAAGCATCACCAACGGTACGACATTTGTGACATCTACCGCCGCCGTGCCGGCTGCGGCGACGGGTCAAACAATACAGGTCGGCAACACTTTTAACGGCTGGGTGGCGCAGATATCCGGCACGCCTGCCGCAGGCGATGTATTCAGCATCGGCCCAAATACCAATGCCACCGGCGACAATCGCAACGCGTTGCTGCTGGCCGGCATGCAAAACCAGAACCTGATGGCAGGCAACACGACCACTTTCCAGGGCGCATACGGTCAATTGGTCGGTGAAGTCGGCGCCAAGACCCATGAGCTGGATGTGACCAGCCAGGCGCAGATCAATATGGCGGCGCAAACGGTTGCAGCGCAGCAGTCGATCTCGGGCGTGAATCTGGATGAAGAGGCGGCGAATCTGATGAGCTATCAGCGCGCCTATCAGGCCGCCGCCAAGGCGATGCAGATTGCCAATACGATGTTTGACGCCTTATTGTCGATTGGAGGGTAGGTATCATGCGCGTCAGTTCCAACACTTTATTTGATAGCAATGTGGCGGCGATGAGCCAGCAGCAGGCGCGGCTGTTGCAGACCCAGCAGCAGGTTGCCACCGGACGCAAAATTCTGACCGCATCGGACGATCCGGTGGCGGCGGCGCGCGCGTTGGAGGTCACTCAGTCGGATGCGATGAATACGCAATATGCGGCCAATCGTGGCGCGGCGCGCCATACCCTGTCGCTGGCCGAGAGCACGCTGCAAGGCGTCACCTCGTTGCTGCAGGACGTGAAAACCGCGACGGTCAATGCGGGCAGTGGCGTGATGAACAGCAGCGACCGCCGCACCATGGCGACCGACCTGAGCGGCCGGTTGCAGGAACTGGTGGGGCTGGCAAACAGCACCGATGGCGTCGGCAATTATCTGTTTGCCGGATTCCAGTCAAAGACTACGCCTTTTGTCGATACCTCCGCCGGGATGGCCTATTTCGGCGATGACGGGCAGCGCAATGTCCAGGTCAGCGCCACGCGGCAGATGCCCTCCAGCGGCAACGGCGCGGATATCTTCATGCGCATCGAGAATGGCAATGGCACGTTTGTCACGCAGGCGGCTACCGCGAATACCGGCACCGGGATCATCAGCCAGGGATCGATCGTTAATTCTGCTGCATTGACGGGGGATAGTTATACCGTCGCGTACGCCGGGTCGTCTGCTGCGGCTGTGGCAGGCAATACTGGCAATGGCGTAATCAGCACGCCAACGGTGGTCAACCAAGCGGCGCTGACGGGTAAGAATTACGGTGTTACGCTGAATATGACGGCAGGGACTTACGATGTCACCGATCTGACTGTGGCTGTCAATACCCAGACGATCACGTCGCTGGACTTCACTGCTCCCGGTACATTTGTAGTCGACGCTGCAGGGGACAACGATACAGTGACCTTGACCGGCGTATATGCCAATGAGGCGGCACTGGTAGCCAAAATACAGGCGGATCTTGATGTCGATACTACCGGCGTTTTCGCCGTCACGAGCACGGGTACTGTTGCCGGAGGTGATTTTGCCGTATCCATCGCAAGGGTTGCAGGCGGCGCGGCGGTGACCGTTTCGGCTGCCGATGCCGGAGCCATAGCGGGCGGTGTCGCCAACTCGCCGGGAGGCGCGAGCGTGTTGGCAGGCCAGTCGTATGTCAGTGGTCAGAACATCAGCTTCGGCGGGTTGCAGTTCAATATTCAGGACGGCGGCACTGCGTTTGCCGATGGCGATACCTTCACCGTGTCATCCCCCGGATACACGGTGACCAATACCACCACTTCCACGGCCGTGCTGCCCGCACCGCCGGCGACAGGTCGCGTGCCCTATGTCGGCGGCCAGGCGATCAGCTTTGACGGGATACAGATCGATATTCAGGGCGACCCTGTGAATGGCGACAGTTTCACCGTGTCGCCGAGCACCAACGAAAGCATTTTCAAGACGCTTTCCGACTTGATCGATGCACTGAATGCCCCGGCGGTCGGCGCGAGCCTGACCAACAGCCTGAATCGCGGCCTCAACCAACTGGATAACGCGCTGAACAACGTGCTGACCACCCGCTCTTCGCTGGGCTTGCGCCTCAACGAGATCGATGCGTTGCAGTCGGCGGGCGACGATCTGGGTTTGCAGTTCAAGCAGACCCTGGCCGAGTTGCAGGATGTTGACTACAACCAGACTATCAGCGATCTGGTGCGTCAGCAGACCAATTTGCAGGCGGCGCAACAGACGTTTTCCAAGGTTGCCGGGCTTTCCATGTTTGATTATCTCTAACGCTCAAGGAGCTGGGTCAGGTTTACGAACGACACCAGCTTCTGCTTCCACCATGGCCATTACCTGTGCTGCCGGTATGCGCAGCAGTTCGCCGATGTCCTTGTAGTCGTCCGGCAGCGCGGCGTCATCCCAGCCGTTGGCGGAATGCCGCGCCAGGTTGACGGCCAGTTCGACATTGCGCACGCGTGGTTGTTTTGCGCTGGAATCGTTCATTAATACCAGCAACAACTCCGGCAGCTCCCATTGCAGCGTCAACTCCTTCTGCAAATCGACCAGCGCAAACCCCAACACCTGCTCCTGGGCGCTGCGGCTGTGCAGCGACTTGTCCTTCTGCTGCATGTCGCGAATTTCCAGCATCATGGCCGGCGCGAAACACCACATCAGAATCTCGGCAATGTCGTGCAGCAGCGCGGCAACACGCACTTCTTCATAATGCAGGTCATGCAATTGCACCGCCCATTCCCTGGCATACTCCGAAGCGCGATACGAGCGATGCACTACGCGCAGCATGGGCGGAAGCGCCACGGCATGCGCCTTGAGCATTTCTTCTGCCAACGGTTGGGGGGGGATATTATTGAAAAAAGGTTCGACGCCGAGCATCAGCAGAGCCTGCTTAACCTGAATGACTTCGGCAGTTTGCGCCTTGCGCTTATGCTGTTGCAGATAGCGCAGCAGCTTGACGGTCATTATGGGATCGCTTGCGATGATCTGGGCAATGGTGTGCGCATTCAGTCTTTTGTCATCCGCGCGCAGTGCGGTCAAATCGCGCGCAGTATGCTTCAGAACCGGCAAGTCCGCACCGGTGAGTAACGCTACCCAGTGTTCCAGCCCCTTGGTTTCCGACATATAACCCCCGTCTGTTTTGTCCGTTAATGTACCAGCAATCCTTGAGGTTGCATATTGACCAGGTTAAGCGTTGTGCCCAGCCCTTCCTGGATGAGCCTGTCCAGCAGCGGAGTGAAGTAGGGCATGGACAAGGCCAGCACAAAAAATCCAATCGCCAGCGTAATGGGGAAGCCGACGGCAAACAGGTTGAGTTGTGGCGCTGCACGGGTGAGTATTCCCAGTGCGATATTGGTAATCAGCAATGCGGCCAGAATTGGCAGGGAAATCTGCAGCGCGAAGGCAAAGATGCTCCCTCCCCAACTGGCTACATCATAAAACCCTTTGGCTGGCATCATGCTGCCGACGGGCAGCGTATGAAAACTTTCGGCCAGGGCGGACAGTATATGCAGATGGCCATTCATGACCAGAAAGGCCAGTGCCGCGATCATTCCAAGCCAGCGCGCAACGACAGGCGTATAGGATGCATTCAGCGGATCATAAAAGCTGGCGAACCCCAGCCCCATCTGCAACCCGGCCAATTCGCCCGCCATTTCCACTGCGGTGAAAATCAGGCGCATGGTGAATCCCATTGCCACGCCGATGATGATCTGCTGGACCATTATCAATAATCCTTGCGGGGAGCCGATCGCGACCGGCGGCATGTCGCCGATGGTCGGCGCGATGATGATGGCGAGCAGGACAGACAGGCCGATCTTGACGCGCGCCTGGATTTGCTTGTTGCCGAGCACCGGTGAACTGGCAATCATGGCGAGGATGCGTGTCAGCGGGAAAATCAGCGTGGCGAGCCAGCTATCGATCTGCGCACTGGTGATGCTGAGCATGGCTTATCAGAGGACAGAAGACAGAAGACAGAAGACAGAAGACAGAGGCGTTGTCGCGGCTGCGCCGCATCTTTGATATGGCGTGCCGCGAAGCGGCACACAACAATCTGTCCTCTGTCCCCTGTCCTCTGTCATCTGTTCACCCGATCATCCAGGGGATATTGCCGAACAATCGCTGGATATAATCGACCATCGTATTCACCATCCACGAGCCGGTCAGAATCAGCATCAAAAAAATCCCCAGCAGTTTTGGAATGAAAGACAGGGTCATTTCGTTAATCTGCGTGGCGGCCTGGAAAATACTCACCACCAGCCCGATGACCAGCGCACTGAGCAGCAGCGGGGCAGAAATCATCAGCGTCATTTCGACGGCTTGCTGCCCGATGGTAATGACGGTTTCCGGAGTCATGGTCAGGTATCAGGTATAAAAACTTTGCGCCAGCGAGCCGATGATCAGATTCCAGCCATCGGCCAGCACGAACAGCATGATCTTGAAGGGCAGCGAAATAATCGCCGGCGACACCATCATCATACCCATGGACATCAGCACGCTGGCCACCACCATGTCGATGATGAGAAACGGGATGAACACCACAAAACCGATCTGGAAGGCGGTTTTCAATTCGCTGGTCACGTAGGCGGGGACGAGAATGCGTAGCGGTACCTGGTCGGCATTCTGCAGCGGTTCGCTGTCGGAAATTTTGACAAACAGCGCGAGGTCGGCTTCGCGAGTCTGGCGCAGCATAAAAGCCTTCAGCGGCACGCTGCCTTTTTCAACCGCATGCTGAAAATCAAGTTTATTCTCGCTGAAGGGCAAATAGGCCTCAGTGTAGATCTTGTCAAGCACCGGCGACATGACAAAGAACGTGAGAAACAGCGCCAGGCCGATCAACACCTGATTGGGCGGCGAAGAGGGCGTGCCGATGGCTGAGCGCAGCAGGCTCAACACGATGATGATGCGCGTGAAACCGGTCATCATCAGCAGGAGCGCCGGCAGAAAACTCAGCGAGGTGAGCAGCAGCAGCGTTTGCAGGCTCAGGCTGTACGTCTGGCCGCCGCCCGGCGCCGGTGTGCTGGTCAATGCGGGCAATCCGGTTTCGGCCCATGCACCCTGCACCAAGCCAAGCAGCAACAAAATGGCAGCGACGATGTGGCTAGGGCGCATTGCGTTTTCCGTTAGCAAGCTGGCCGAGCGCATTGCTCGAAAACTCACCTTTCTGGTGATCCAGTTGTAGGAGCGTGCCCTGCACGCGAACACCCTTGTCGCGTGCAGGGTACGCTCCTACAAAAATTCCAACTGAGGTTTCCAGGATGAGCCCCATTCGGCGAATAACGCTAACGCTCATCCGCCCTGCGGACTGAAACTCGGTCATTTGATTTCTGTTCATTGTCTGCGGTGATTGATAATTGAGGACAGAAGATTGGCGAATTTGCCTTCAGCGGGCTGAGTTTCTGAAGATTGTGGATCCGGGTTTGACTCTTCTGTCTTCGGGAGCGTGTGCAAGGTACGGATTTGCCCCGGCCCCACGCCGACTACCAGCCAGGTATCCTTCACTTCAACCAGCACGATGCGTTCGCGTTGTCCTATCGATGCTCCGCCCAACACCTTGAGCAGGTTGCCCTGCCCCTGCTGCGCCACGTTCATGCGTTTGAGCAGCCAGGCAACCAGCACAATGGCGGCCAGCACCAGCAGCAGACTGAAAATGATTTGTACGATACTGCCCGAACTGACAGCGGGCGGTGGCGGGATGTAGGCGGGGCGCGTTTCCGCAACAGAAGACAGGGGACAGAGGACAGAAGACAGAAGCGCTGCCGCGGCTGCGCCGCGCCATTTATGTAAGCGTGCCGCTCTGCGGCACACAAAACCTCCGTCTTCTGTTTTCTGTTTTCTGTCTTCTATTTTCATTTGTTTAAGCGGCGTAGCCGTTCGGACGGGGTGATGATGTCAGTCAGGCGGATGCCGAGTTTGTCGTTTACCACCACGACTTCGCCTTGCGCAATCAGAAAGCCGTTGATCATCACATCCAGCGGTTCGCCGGCCATGCCGACCAGTTCAACAACCGAACCTTGCGCCAGTTGCAGCAAATTCTTGATCGGCATTTTGGTGCGCCCCAGCTCGACGGTCATTTGCACCGGGATGTCCAGGATCATGTCGAGGTCGTTTGGCGTGGTCGCGCCGCCGCCCGGCCCGAAGTGCTCGAACACATGCGGCTTGGCGGATACCGCCGGCTGGCTGGGGGCGGCTGCCTGTTCAGCCATGGCCGCGCCCCAATCGTCGGCGGTGAAGGTTTCTTCAATGTCGGTTGCGTCAGGCATGACCTTCTCCTTTGTTAACGTGAAACTCGCATAGCGAGGCTTTGCTCCTTACCGGGAGCGGCTACTCGCCAGGCCAGTTGGTCGAGAGTAATTTTTCAACCCTCAACGCATATTGGTTGTTGAATGCGCCATATTTGCATTCCATTACCGGTATGCCATCCACCGAAGCGGTTATGTTTTCATCGACTTCCAGCGGGACGATATCGCCGCTGCGCATCTTCAGCACTTGTTCGAGCGTCACGTTGGCATGGCCGAGGGTGGCGGTCAATTCGATGCTGGCGGATTGCACTTGCCTGGACAGCAGTTGCAGCCAGCGCTGATCTATAGCCAGATGGTCACCCTGCATGGTGCTGTAGAGCAGGTCCTTGACCGGCTCAAGCATGGAATAGGGCATGCAAACATGGAATGCGCCGCCATTGCCGCCCAGTTCGATATCGAAAGTGGTGACGATGATCACTTCGTTGGGGGTGGCGATATTGGCGAACTGCGGATTCATTTCAGAACGCACAAATTCGAATTCCAGGGGGTGAACGGATTCCCAGGATTTACCATAAGTCTCAAATACGACGGCAAGCAACTTTTGAATGATGCGCTGCTCGGTCTGGGTGAATTCGCGGCCCTCGACGCGGGTATGAAAACGGCCATCGCCGCCGAACATGTTGTCCACCACCAGAAATACCAGATTCGGATCGAAGATGAACAAGCCATTGCCGCGCAGCGGCTTGGCTTGAATGATGTTCAGGTTGGTGGGTACGTGCAGGTTGCGGATGAATTCGCCGAATTTCAACACCCGCACCGGGCCAACCGAGATTTCCGGGGTGCGGCGGATGAAATTAAACAGCCCGATGCGGAACAACCGCGCAAAACGCTCGTTGATGATTTCCATGGTGGGCATGCGCCCACGCACGATGCGTTCCTGTGAGGCCAGGTTGTATGAGCGCACCTCCCCGGGCGCAGCTTCCGGAAGCTCTGCGGCATCATCCGTTTCGCCGGTCACTCCCTTGAGCAGGGAATCAACTTCATCTTGTGAGAGAAACTCGCTCATTTTGCCGTTCTTCGAAACTCGCCTTTGGCTCGTTTTCTGCTATTGAATAATGAATGAAGTAAATAACACATCGGCAATGCCGTTCTTGCCGGCCTGCGGTTTGGCTGGCGCAGCAGGTTCGGCTGGCGCAGCAGGTTCGGCTGGCGCAGCAGGTGTGCCATCGCTCGGCGCTGCTGTATCCGTGATTGCCGGCGCGGTCTTGCGCAAACCCAGAATATATTCGACTTGCCCCTTGATTTGTTCGGCCAGCTTCTGCTTGCCGTCGAAACTGGCGAGCTCGGAAGGGCGCTTGCTCTGAAGCAGCATGTTTATGCGGTGCAGAATTTCCGGGTTGGTCGCCTTGATTTTCTCCGCCAGTTCAGGCTTGGTAAGCTTGAGTTCAATCGCAACTTGCAGATATCGGTCGCCTTCTTCTTGAATCAGGTTGGCGGTGAATGTGCCCAGTTGAGCGTATGTCGGTGGAACGTCAGAAACCTCATCTTCAGCTTCATCTTCGGCCTCGGTTTCATCTTCGGCTTCCGCCACTACCTCAGCATCATCCGGATTTGCCGGGGAAGATGGTTTCATTAACAGGAAGGCCGCCGCTCCACCGCCTATCAGCAATAACAAGAGCACAATGACGATGATGAGTTTTTTCTTGCCCTTCTTGGGTGGCGGCGCATCGGTTTCCTGCGGTTCCTGTGATGCGGCGGGTCTTGTGGTTTTTGACATGATTGATTCCTTATCGACGGTTGGATTATGGGAGAAAATCAGCGCGAATGATAACTCGATTAGCGCTGAAATTCTCTGTTAACTTAATCCATTGGTCAGATGCTCAGGCAAATATATCCACCATGCCGTTATGGCGTCGCGCAGGGACAACCTGTGCGGCTGCCGTCAATAAATTCGCGTCACTGAAGTCGTCACGCTGGGTTGCCGCGCCGGAACCCTGGTTCATGAATCTTTCCGTATCGCGGTCGCGTGGCGGCTGGTCGCTAACCGTTGCATTGCCTAGCGTAATACCGTTATCGGCCAGTGTTTCGCGAAGTTTAGGCAACGCGTTTTCCACCGCGTCGCGTACCGCGCTATGCGGCGAAGTGAACAGGGCGGTCGCCTGATTGTCGGAGATTTTCAGCACCACGTTCAACGGCCCTAAATCCGGCGGATTTAAGTGCAATTCGGCGACCTGGTTCTGCTGAGTGCTTATCCAGTTGATCTTTTGCGAAAATTCATCCGCCCAACCACTATTGTCCAGCGGGGTGGCAATGGTTTGCCGGGTGTCGGGGAGCCTGTTGTTGGCCAGCATGTTTGGCATGACGCTAGAAGCGGTAATCGATGGCGTCACATCTTGTGTTGGAGGGGATGTGCGTGGCAGGGTGTTGGCTAACGCAGCGGAATTGGTTAATGCAGCGGAATTGGTTAATGCAGCGGAATTGGTTATCTCCGGACCTGTGCCGCGTACAGCCTGATGGTCAGCAGTTGCTCTATCAAATTTTGTTGTTTGTGCCTGTGTTGCATCGATAATCACTGCTGGCTGGGGGCTTGCCGCTTCGCTGGCGGCTATTTGGCGAGCCGCTGCTGTCGTGCTGTTCGTTGCACCCTTGTGGGCTGGTGCCTTGATCTCATGGGGAAGATGCAGCATGGCTGCCAGCATGCTGGCAGGGTCGGTCGGAATATCGGTCGTCGCCAAAGTTTTATCCTGATCGGCCTGGCTGGTTAATTTTGCATAATCTGCCGTTGCTTCTGCATCGATTGCGATTGTCGGCGATGGCGTAATCAGGGCGGATGCCCCGGCTTCACCCATTTGTTGCGCCAGCAGCGCGCCGAACGATTCTACGGTCTGCATATCGGTCTGCGCATCCGGCATGCCATTTGTCTGCGTCGTGCCTGGCGCCCTTGTGGGTGAGGGTGAATTGCTGCTGGTAATCGGCAGGTTGGTCATGGCAGTTCTCCTTGTGTCTGATGAGTAGTGAGTGGGGAGTGGTTTTCCTATTTACTACTGTTGCAAACCGTAAATTACAAAACATTATTTTAAGCTTACCCGCATTCTCGTAGGGCGGATGAGCCGCAGGCGTTATCCGCCGAATGGGGTTGTCATGCGGCGGAAGGCGCTGCGCTTTTCCGCCCTACAGGTTTTGAACATGTCTCGTTAATTTTATGACGCGATACTACTTCCTACTTCAGTTATTCTGGTCTTCGGCGTTCATCATTCTGTAGGCGACAAATCTGCCGGTATGTTCATCCAGCGCCTTTTGTTCGGATTGCCTGACAACTTTCTTTTGTTCTTCGATATGGCGCTGTTGCAGCGTATCGAACGATTTCAGCTTGCGCCGCGTCGTGTCAAATTCGTTACGTCCAGCCTGGGTTGATATCTTGCTGTGCTCGACCAGGTTGGCTTGCTGGCTGATTGCCTCGTCCAGCTTGTTGATGAATTGCTGGAAATTACGCAGCTCGGCCTGATCCATGCCGTTCCGCGAGGCTTCCTGCAGACGGGTTTGATAATCCCTGCGGTATGCCAGCAGGGTGTCGAGCTTCTGCTGCGCGCTTTGCTGCTGCTGGTTCAATTGCCCGAGCTTGCGCGTTGCCGAATCATTCCGGTGTTGCGCCAGATTCAGTAGGGATTGCAAGGAAAATGACTTGGCCATGTGAATTTATGGGGCGGATGAAAATAACGCATTGAGTTGAGCGATGCTGGCCGGGTAGTTTTCGCGCTGAAACATGTCCTGTTTCAGGAATTGCTCCATGCGCGGATAAAGTACCATGGCCTCGTCCAGCAACGGGTCGCTACCCTTGACATAAGCGCCGACGCTGATCAAATCGCGGTTGCGCTGGTAATGGGCATACAAGTGTTTGAAACGCTGCACCAGTAATAAATGTTCGGGTGAGGCTAAACGCGACATCACGCGGCTGATCGAGGCTTCGATATCAATCGCCGGATAATGGCCTTGCTCCACCAGCCGCCGTGACAGCACGATGTGCCCGTCGAGAATGGCGCGCGCACTGTCGGCAATCGGATCCTGCTGGTCATCGCCTTCGGTCAGCACGGTGTAGAAAGCGGTAATGGAACCACTGCCTTCCAGACCGTTGCCGGCACGTTCCACCAGTTGCGGCAGCTTGGCGAAAACGGAAGGCGGATAACCTTTGGTGGCGGGCGGTTCGCCGACCGCCAGCGCGATTTCGCGTTGCGCCATGGCAAAACGGGTCAGCGAGTCCATGATCAGCAACACGTTTTTGCCCTGGTCACGGAAGTGTTCGGCGATGGTGGTGGCGTAGGCTGCGCCCTGCAAACGCATCAGCGGCGAAGTGTCCGCCGGCGTGGCGACCACCACCGAGCGCGCCATGCCCTGCTTGCCGAGAATGTCATTGATGAATTCCTTGACTTCACGTCCGCGCTCGCCGATCAACCCGACCACCGTGATGTCAGCGCTGGTATAACGCGCCATCATGCCGAGCAGCACGCTCTTGCCGACACCGCTGCCGGCAAACAGCCCCATGCGCTGGCCGCGTCCCACGGACAACATGCTGTTGATGGCGCGCACCCCGACATCCAGGGGTTTGTCGATCGAAGCGCGCTCCAAAGGATTGAAGGGGCGGCTTTGCAGCGGCGCAGATTCCGCATCCGGCAGCGGGCCCAGTTGATCGAGCGGCTTGCCGGCTCCGTCCAGCACGCGGCCGAGCAACATGTTGCCGACCGGCAGGTGTTTGGCGCGGTCGGCAACGCGGCGGCGCATCGATTTGCGTTTCCCGCCCAGGGTCAGTATATGCGCCGGTTCGATCGGCATCACGCGCGCGCCCGGAACCAGGCCATACACATCATTTTCCGGCATCAGGAACAACCTCTCGCCGGAAAAACCGACCACCTCCGCTTCGACCACATTGTTGGGCAGGTGGATTGCGCAGGTGCTGCCGACCGGCATTTTCAGGCCGACGGCTTCCATCACCAAACCCGTCACCTTGGTCAAGTGGCCGCTTGGCGGCATCGGGTTGCATCCCGCCACATACTCACGGCCTTCATTGAGAAAATCCCGCCATCTGGCGTTGTTGGAGATCAGTTCTGCCATGATCTATCCTGCCCGATCGATTCGACAATGCGTTTCCAGCGCGCTTCCATCGTGGCGTCCACGTTGCTGTGCGCGGTCTCTACGCGGCACCCTCCGCGTCTGATCTGGTTATCGGTAAAAAGCTTCCACCCGGCATGCGATAGTTGCTCGCCCATTTGCTTGCGTACCAGTTCGGCATCGTCCGGATGCAGGATCAAGTGGGCATTCTGGTTGAAGTGCGGCAGGTTGCTGATTGCATCGCTGACGGTTTTCAGAAGCACCTCGGGTTTTACCTGCAAGATTTCGCCCACCATTTTGTGGGCGACTTCCAGAGACAAATCAAGCAGGGACTGCGCTATTTGTTCGTCCACCTGGTTGAGGGCATCCTGCATGTTTTGCAGTAATGCGTGAATTTGCGCTGCCTCGCCGCGTGCCTGCTGGATGCCGGCGGCGTAACCCGCATCATGGCCTTGTTTGTGTGCCTCATCGTGCGCCTGCTGGCGGATGTTTTCCAGCCCGGCTACAGTGGCGGGACGGGTGCTTTTCCTTCCGCCGCCGGGATGCGAATCGAATGAGGCCAACTCCCAGCGCTCATAGGCCGTCAGATGCTCCTTTTGGATTATCGCATTAGACATAAGCTTCCTCGCCCTTGCCGCCTAAGGAAATCTGACCTTCGTCGGCCAGGCGGCGCACGATCTTGAGGATTTCTTTTTGATTGGATTCGACCTCGCTTAGCTTGACCGGGCCTTTGGATTCGAGATCCTCGCGCATCATTTCGGCGGCACGCTGCGACATATTCTTGAAAATCTTCTCGCGCAATTCCTCGTTGGCGCCCTTGAGTGCCACAATCAGGGACTCCGACTGAACTTCGCGCAGGATGAGCTGGATGCCGCGGTCATCGATTTCCATGATATCTTCAAAAACGAACATCTTGTCTTCGATTTTTTGTGCCAGATCGGGATCATAGTTACGCACATTCTCCATCATTTCGGCTTCCAGCGTGCCGCCCATGAAGTTCAGGATTTCCGCAGCGGTAGCCACGCCGCCTTGCAGGGTCTTTTTCCCGCTACCGCCGCCGGACATGAGTTTGCCCAGCACATCGTTGAGTTCACGCAATGCGACAGGCTGCACACCGTCCAGCGTGGAAATGCGCAGCAACACATCGTTGCGGGTGCGATCGGTGAGCATTTTCAGGATTTCGGCGGCCTGATCCGGTTCCAGGTGCACCAGAATGGTCGCGATGATCTGCGGGTGTTCGTTGCCGATCATTTCCGCCACCGCGCCCGGATCCATCCACTTCAGGCTTTCGATGCCGCTGGTGTCGCTATTGTGCATGATGCGATCCAGCAAGCCGGCAGCCTTGTCATTTCCCAGCGCTTTAGTGAGCATGCCGCGAATGTAATCGTTGGAATCCATGCCAATGGTGGTCTTGCTGGATGCGGAAACGATAAAATCATGAAACACTTGCGCAATCTGTTCGCGGTTGAGATTTTTCAGTGTCATCATGGCCGAACTGATTTTCTGCACTTCCTTGGGCTCGAGATATTTCAGCACTTCGGCAGCTTCGTTTTCGCCGAGCGTCATCAGGAAAATCGCGCTTTTCTCAACGCCATCAGCCATTGCTGCCCACCCACTCCTTGACTACGCTGGCGACAATCTTGGGCTCCTGCTGGGCGATTTGCCGCGCCGTTTGCAGGCTTTGTTCATAAGACGGGGCGGCGGGCGTATAGGTTGCTTCGGGTCTTGCCTCACCCTCCTGATTGGCTGTAAACCCGCCCGTGCTGCTCGGCAGGGTCAGCAGGGTCTGGAATGCCGGTTTGATAATGCGAAACACCACAAAGAATATGACTGCGGCGATCACCAGATACTTGAGCAGATCCTTGCCCAGTTCAATCATGTCGGGCTGTTTCCAGAACGGTAATTCCTTAACGATTTCCTTGTCTTCGGTAAAGGCCGCAACCTGCACATTCAGGCTGTCGCCGCGATCCTGATCAAAACCCACGACATCCTTGACCAGATTATTGATCTGCTCCTTTTCCGCATCGCTCAATGGTTTGTCGCTGCTTTTTCCCTTGGCATTAGTCACTTTGCGATTGCCGTTCACTACCACCGCGACAGACAGGCGTTTGATGGAGCCAACCGGCAGCACGGTATGGCGTATGGTGCGGTCTACCTCGTAATTCACCGTGGAATCTTTTTGCAGATTGGACAGGCTGGCATTACCCGCAGTTGCCGCGCCCGGTGCGCCTGTAGCGGTAACGATTGGAGCGGTAGCCGGAACCGGGGGTTGGTTGGTCAGCGCGCCCGGAATGCCGCCGGCGCTCAGCCCGGAGCCATTCATCGCCTCGCTGCTTTGCTGGCTGCGAATCACGCTTTCGGCCGGGTTTTGATTCGGTTTGTAGATTTCCGCCGTTTGCTCGATGCGTGAGAAATCAATATTGGCGGTAACTTGCGCGCGCACGTTGTTCGCCCCGAGCAGCGGGATCAGCAACGCCTCGATCCGCTTGATATAACTCTGTTCGACCTGTTGCACATATTTGAGTTGATTGGCATCCAGGCCATCGCTGTTTGTGCCGCCATGATTGGCGCTGAGCAGCGTGCCGTTCTGATCCACCACCGTCACATTCTTGGCGGATAATTCTGGCACGCTGCTCGAGATCAGATGAACAACCGCGCTGACCTGCGCCGAGTCGAGCATGCGCCCGCCTTGCAGGTTAAGCACCACGGACGCGCTGGGCTTCTGTTGCTCCTTGACGAACACGCTGGGTTTGGGAATGGCAAGATGGACACGGGCAGCTGCCACCGCACCAATGCTTTGCACCGAACGGGCCAGCTCACCCTCCAGCGCACGCTGGTAATTGACCTGCTCGGCAAATTGGGTAATACCGAACCTCTGGTTTTCCATCAATTCAAAACCGACATTTCCCCCCTTGGGGAGTCCTTGCGAAGCCAGCTTGAGGCGTGCTTCATAGACCTGCTCGGACGCCACCAATAACGCTCCGCCGCCCTCGGCAAACTTGTAGGGAATGTTCATCTGCTGCAATGACTCGATGATGGCGCCGCCATCGCGATCGGATAAATTGCTGTACAACACACGGTAATCTGGCGTTTTGCCCCACATCCACACACCGGTGATGAGCGCGAACAACGCAGCAGCGCCACCTATCAACACAACCAGTTGCTGGAGATTGAGTTGGTTCAACTGACTTAGCGCTATGTTTTTCTGATTAGCCATGATGATTGCAAACTACTCCAAAAAGCCACTCTGGCACTATGCGCATTATCAGTGGCGGGAGGTTTTTTGAAAACCTGAATAAAGGGAAAAACCCATGTCTTTTCTCTTTATGGCAATTGCGGCCTGTCGGGTATCGTGCCATCACCTGAAGTAAAGGAGGCATAAAGTGAACACCTCGGCAGTAGACAGCTTATTGGCGCAAATGCGCGTCGCGGCGGCGGCAGCGGGATTGCGCGAGCCAAGCCAGGCAGCGCAGCCCGGAAAATTGGATTTTTCCAACGTGCTGAAATCGTCGCTGGACGGAGTGGCACAGGCTCAAGCCAAGTCGGAGGCCATGCAAAAGGCCTTTGTGCTGGGTGATGACCGGGTCAGCCTGAGCGACACCATGATTACGATGCAAAAAGCCAGCATCAATTTCCAGACTACCGTTCAGGTGCGCAACAAATTCGTGCAGGCCTACAACGACATCATGAATATGCAGGTGTAAGCGACCCTGTTACCCCACATACAACGTGCCGTTACGTTTGTTCGCCAGTAGCATAGACGCAAGGCTGTTTACTCACTGCACCCTCCCTGCTTCCAGCAGCAACTGCCTGCCGCAGCGCCGCGCCAGCGCTTCGTCGTGGGTGACGAGAATCAGGGTTGTGTCCTGTGCGCGGTTGAGTTCCAGCATCAGTTCGATGACCTGCGCGCCGGTGGCGGCGTCGAGGTTGCCGGTAGGTTCGTCGGCGAACAGGATTTTCGGCCGGGTGACGAAGGCGCGTGCCAGCGCGACGCGCTGCTGTTCGCCGCCGGAGAGGTGTTTGGGCAAATGGTGTGCGCGTTCGTTCAAACCGACCCGGCGCAACGATTCGGCGGCGCGTGAGCGTGCATCGGCAACGCCTTGCAGCTCCAGCGGCAGCATGACGTTTTCCAGCGCATTCAGCGCGGGCAACAACTGGAACGACTGGAACACGAAGCCTGCCATCGCGCCGCGCAGCCGCGCGCGCCCATCCTCGTCCAGCGCGAACAGGTTGTTGCCGTCGAGCAGCACACTGCCGCTGCTCGGCACGTCCAGGCCGGCGAGCAGCCCGAGCAGGGTGGATTTGCCGGAACCCGACGCGCCGAGGATCGCGAGGCTCTCGCCTGCATCGACGGTGAAACTTGCCTGATCCAGGATGGTCAGCGGCAGGCCGCCGCTTAACACTTGCTTGGTCAGTTCAACTGCCTGCACAATCGTCGCCATGAAAACCTTATCCTTGAAAATTATTCTGCTGGTTGCTGCGCTGTGGCTACCGCTTTCCGCTTATGCCGCAAAAAACATTCTGGTATTTGGCGACAGTTTAGCAGCCGGATACGGCATCGCAGTAGCGGAAAGTTGGGTGAGCCTGCTGCAGCAGGAATTGGCGCGCACGCATCCGGAATATCGTGTCATCAACGCCAGCATCAGCGGCGAGACGACGCAGGGCGGGCGGCAGCGCATCGCCAAGGTATTACAACAACACCGTCCGGCGGTAGTGATTGTGGAGCTGGGCGCGAACGATGGACTGCGCGGTTTCAGCGTCGCCGACATCGAAACCAACCTGGGTGGGATTATCGAGAACATCCAGCAAGGCCGCGCCAAAGTGCTGCTGGTCGGCATGAAGCTGCCACCGAATTATGGCGAGCCTTACGTTATGCAGTTCGGGAAGATGTACCCGAAGCTGGCGGAAAAATATCGCATCAGGCTGCTGCCATTTTTGCTTGAAGGCGTCGCGGCAGAACAGTTTCAGGCCGATAACCTGCATCCCGCTTCCGACGCGCAGCCGCTACTCATGCGTAATGTGCTGAAAGAGTTGAGGCCGTTGCTGCGCCGTTGATCCGGCACGCAAACGACACCAGCGCCAAACAGCAGTGAGCTGTCCGGCATCAATTTCAGAAAACCTGCCGGTTTATTGAGATTTTCATAATTCGTGACAACATATAGTTCATCGTAGGTCGGGCTTCAGCCCGACATGTCGGGTTAAAACCCGACCTTGTATGATCGAATCCAATGAAATGCTGTATAGGAGGTTAAGTAAAGTTTTACGTTTTACCGGGAAGGCCGTCCCGACCTGAGGACTGGTTTTTAACCAGAGCCTGATCGTAGATTGGCCTCCCGCCCTATTCGCCCATACCGTGGAGTATCTGAGGCCAAGAGCCTGCATATACAAGGAAGGTAGGCGCATGTGCAGGGTCGGGAAACCAGTGAACAGTTTACTTTCTTTTTTAACCTCACAGATAAACATCATGACTATTCAATCGAAAAAAAATGTTACAGAAACAAAATCGCTCTTCGCCGGAATTGATGTTGGCGCGGAAGAATTGGTTCTCCTCGTCCGCAAAAACGGCATTTCTTACAAGCCGCAGAAGTTTGCCAATACCCCCGCCGACCGCGCCCGGCTGGTGAAAAAGCTGGTCGATCTGCCCGGCATCACCGTCTGCCTGGAAGCCACCGGGGTCTATCATTTCGACTTGTCTATCGCCCTCCATGATGCCGGTGTGGCGCTCATGGTGGTCAACCCGAAGTCTTCGCACAACTTCGCCAAGGCCTTGATGAAAAACAGCAAGACGGATGCCGTCGATGCCGACACGCTGGCCCAGTACGCCGAGCGCATGGACTTCGTCGCGTGGACGCGCCCGTCCGACGAGAAGATTTCCCTGCGCGGTTTCGCCCGCCGCATCGACGCGCTGACCCGCCAAAAGGCCGCTGCCAAGAACCAGCTCCACGCGCTGAGCGCATCGAAGGAAAACCCGAAAGCCGTGCTGCGCGATGCCGAACTGTCCATCTCCCAACTGGAGAAGCGCATTGCTTGCTTGAGCAAAGAGGCGCTGGCCTTGATCGGGAAACATCCAGATCTCGAACGCGCGTTCCTGTTGCTCACCGGCATCAAGGGCATTGCTCAAACCAGCGCCATTGCGCTCATGGGAGAGCTTCTGCTGTTGCCCAAGGGGCTTTCCCACCGCGAGTGGGTGAAGTCCGCGGGCCTCGATCCGCGCGCCTTCGATTCCGGTAAAAGCGTCCATAAACAGGCACGTATATCCAAGGCCGGCAACCGCCATATTCGTTCGGCGCTCTACATGCCTGCCTTGAGCGCCAAACAGCATGACCCATACGTTAAAGCCTACTTCCAGCACCTCGTGGATAACGGCAAAAAGCCTTTACAGGCACTCTGTGCCGTCATGCGTAAATTGCTGCATGCTATCCATGGCATGCTGAAATACGACAAGCAATTCGACAACACCCGTTTTTACGCTATTCCAGCATGAAGCTGAAAATGCAAAAATCACAGAAAAAATGCTTGCCCTCGAACAGAGTATCCATGGCATGCTGAAATACGACAAGCAATTCGACAACACCCGTTTTTACGCTATTCCAGCATGAAGCTGAAAATGCAAAAATCACAGAAAAAATGCTTGCCCTCGAACAGAGTATCTACAAGATACGGAGGTTGTGTCCTCAATTATGGAAAACTCAACAGTTTAACGCTTGCTGATTGGCACGTAATCACGCCGCGTCGCACCCACATACAACTGACGCGGACGGCCGATTTTATGGTCGTGATCGACCATCATCTCGTTCCACTGTGAAATCCAGCCGATGGTGCGCGCCACCGCAAAAAATACCGTGAACATGTTGACCGGAATACCCAGCGCGCGCAGCACGATACCGGAATAGAAATCCACGTTCGGATACAGTTTGTGATCGATGAAATACGGATCGCTCAGGGCGACGCGCTCCAGCTCCATCGCCAGCTCGAACAGTTTGTCGTTTTCCAGCCCCAGCTCTTTCAACACCTCATGGCAGGTTTCGCGCATCACCGCAGCGCGCGGATCCATGTTCTTGTAGACGCGATGGCCGAAGCCCATCAGGCGGTATTTCTTGTCCTTCACGCCCTGCACATATTCTTTCACGCGCGAGATGTCGCCAATTTCTTCCAGCATGTTCAGCGCCGCCTCGTTGGCACCGCCGTGCGCCGGCCCCCACAATGCGGCGATGCCGGAAGCGATGCAGGCAAACGGGTTCGCCCCGCTTGAACCGGCCAGCCGCACCGTCGAGGTGGAGGCATTCTGTTCATGATCGGCATGCAGGATCAAAATGCGTTCCAGCGCACGCACCAACACCGGATTGGGTTCGTAATCCTCCGCCGGGATGGCGAACATCATCTGCATCAGGTTTTCCACATAGCTGAGCTTGTTTTTCGGATACATGAACGGAAAACCGGTGTGATATTTATGCGCCATTGCCGCAATAGTCGGCACTTTTGCCAACATGCGCATCGCGGAAATCTCGCGGTGTTCCGGATCGTTGATGTCCAGCGAGTCGTGGTAGAAAGCCGACAGCGCTCCGACCACGCCGACCATCACCGCCATCGGGTGCGCATCGCGGCGGAAGCCGGTGAAAAATTTATTCATCTGGTCATGCACCATGGTGTGCTCCTTCACCTTGGCGTCGAAGGCGGTTTTTTGCGCGGCGTCCGGCAGCTCGCCGTTCAACAGCAGGTAGCACACTTCCAGAAAATCCGATTGCTTGGCCAATTGCTCGATGGGGTAACCGCGGTAGTAAAGCAACCCGGCGTCGCCGTCGATAAAGGCAATCCGGGAGGAGCAGCTTGCCGTGACAAAAAACGCCGGATCGTAAGTGAATAACCCCAGCTTGCCGAGATTGCGGATATCGATGACATCCGGTCCCAATGTGCCGGACAGGATCGGCAATTCGATGCTGCGCCCATCATCCAGAGTCAGTGTTGCAACACGTTTGCTTTCCATAAGTCTTCTCCCATGTAGGTGCGAATGAATTCGCCTACTTGAACGTATAACCCTGTTCGCGAAATAATGTTACACACGCATCCACCACCTGCGGGTCGTAAAATTTTCCCCGGTTCTTGGTGATCTCTTCCATCGCTACCTCGGTCCCTAATCCGGGACGGTATGGACGATGCGCCGAAATCGCCTCGACCACGTCCGCCACGCTCAAGATACGCGCCTCAATCAGAATGTCGCCGTCCTTGAGTCCCTGCGGATAGCCCGAGCCATCGAGCCGCTCATGGTGCTGCAGCACCATCTGCGCGATCGGCCAGGGGAAGCTGATGCCTTTCAGAATGTCATACCCCGCCTGCGGGTGGACTTTGATCAAGCCAAATTCAAGATCGGTGATCTTGCCCGGCTTGCTGAGGATTTCCGCCGGAATCTGGATTTTCCCCAGGTCGTGCACAATTCCGGCGAGATGGATGGCATGCACCTGTTCCTCGGGCAATCCAAGTTGTTTGGCAAGCGCCGCCGCCAGATCGGCCACCCTGACCTGGTGTCCGGCGGTGTAGGGATCGCGCATTTCGACGATGGTGGCGATCGCCCGTACGGTATCTTCCAGGCTGTCCTGCAGTTGCACCAACTGTTGCCGGTTTTTGTCTTGGGCGAGATCGCGTTCGCGGCGGATATGCAGGCCGCGCACCCCGAACGCCAGATCCCCGGCCATTTCCTCCAGTAGATCGATTTCGGCGGGGCTGAAGGCATTCACTTCGCCGGCATAGACAGCGAGAACGCCAAACACTTCGCCGTTGCTTAACGGCAATACGATGCAGGAAGCATAACCGCGTTGCAGCGCAGCTTCACGCCACGGGAAGAATAGCGGGTCACTGGCAATGTCCTGACACAACTGTGTCGAACCGCTGCGCACGGCGTGACCGGCCGGCCCCATGCCGCGCTCGGTCTCCGCCCAAGTGAGCTGTAGGGCATCCAGATAACCTTCGTCATGACCGGAACTTGCCATGATCTTGATGGATTTGCTCTCGTCGTGCTGCACGTAGCCTACCCAAGCCAGCCGGTAACCACGTTGTGTGATGATGGCTTGGCAAATCGACTGCAGCAGTTCCTCCTCGCTGTCAGATCGAACGAGACTCCGGTTCACCGCGCTCAGCGTGGCCAGGGCGCGGTTGGCGTGCTGGATAGCGGTCTCCGCCAGCTTGCTCTCGGTGATGTCTTCGAGGATATGCACGGAGTAGAGATAAACCTCGTGCTCATCATGAATGGAGAAGGTGCGCGAACGGTAGATCGCGTCGCCGACCGCCACTTCTTCTTCTTCTTCTTCTTCTTCTGCTTTTTCCATCGCCCGCAGGCAGCAGGGCAACGGCGCATGGTTTTTCGGAAAGACTTCGTAGTAAGGCCGGCCGATGAGTTCATGGAACGGAATTCCAGCACATTGCTGATAGGCATTGTTGCAGCGCAGGATGCGGAACTGCTGGTCGTGCAGGAAGATCGGATCGTTCACCGCATCCAGCGCGGCCACCCACTCCTGGTGCGCATGTTCGACTTTCTTGCGTCCCGCTTCGAGGTCTTCGAGCATGAACAGCAGCGCGCTGCGATTTTCTTCCAGTTCCAGCGTGACCAACCGCTGTCCTGTTTCACGGTTTTCCAGTTTGGCCTGCAATTCGGCGATGGTGCGCTGCGCGGCCTGCAGTTCGTGTTGCAGTTTTTCTGCGGAGCCGGTCATGATTTCGTCTCGTCCGTCTGTGCGGCGGCGATTTGCTTGCGCAGTGCGGCGTTTTCCTCCGCCAATTCCTTCATGCGCAGTTCGCGACCGACGGTGAGTTTCTGGAAGCGGCGCAATTCGTCGAGCTGTCGCTCGAGTTCGGCTTGCTGGTAGCACATTGGCCGAAAGATCAGGATATAGAGGGAGGTCGAAACGATTGCGGTCAGCACGATGGAGTCAATCAACGCCCAGGCAGCTTCCGGAAGACTATTTTTCAGGTGAGTGTCCTGAAAACCGATCAGCGCCATAAGCAAAGTTTCGGTCACCAGCACAATCAAACCCAGAGCGGCCACCACTTTTACAGGAGTATTCAGAAACGCCGACAACTTTTTCACAAGATGCTCCCCCATTTCGGTCGTTCAGCAGCGGTGAGGGGCGGGCGCGCAAATCCTGTCATGAGCGCACATGACAGGCCGCAGAGTGGCGTGTGCGCGGAGTTTGCGGGGGGG